>Ga0075435_100000729_pt1 | contig 20397 bp, 17 predicted proteins | sample RhiMethybrSRZTD4_FD_75302 | JGI IMG/M metagenome (GOLD analysis project Ga0075435, IMG submission 75302) | Populus rhizosphere microbial communities from Tennessee, USA - Rhizosphere MetaG P. TD hybrid SRZTD4 | ecosystem: Host-associated > Plants > Roots > Rhizosphere > Soil | place: USA...
GTCGAGCGCATCGGCGTGGCCGCCCTGATCGCGATCCTCTTCGACGGCGGGCTGCAGGTCGGCTGGCGCCACCTGAAGCCGTCGCTGCGGCCGGTCGCCCTGCTCGGCATCGTGGGGACGTTCCTGACTGCGGCGCTCGGCACCGTGGCCGCCCAGGTCATCCTGCCGGTGTCATGGACGACCGCCGCGATCGTCGGGGCGGCGCTCGCGCCGACCGACCCGGCCGTGATGTTCTCGGTGCTGGCCCGGCGCGACGTCGGCGGCCGGGTGGCGACGATCCTCGAGGGCGAGGCGGGCGCGAACGACCCGGTCGCGATCGCGATCGTCATCGCGATCGCCGAGTACGCCACGACGGGCGCCTCCGGCTGGGGCGGCGCGATCGACATCGTCGTCGAGATGGTCGTCGGCGCGGCGGTCGGGGCCGCCGGCGCGATGCTGCTGGTGCGGGCCATGCGGCGCACGCCGCTTCCCCGCGAGGGCCTCTACCCGCTGCGCACGCTCGCGATCGCCGGCCTCATCTATGGCGTTGCCACCCTGCTGCACGGCTCGGGATTCCTGGCGGTGTTCATCGCCGGGGTCTGGATCGGCGACGCGCGCATGCCGTTCAAGACCGAGATCGAGCGGTTTCACGCCGCGCTCGGGTCGCTGGGCGAGATCGTCGTCTTCGCGGCGCTCGGCCTCACCATCCACCTGTACGACATCGGCTGGTCGACCTTCGGCTACGGCGTGGCGATCGCGGCCGCGCTCGTCCTGGTCGTGCGGCCGCTGGCCGTCTATCCGCTGCTCGCCGCCGAGCGGATGCGGCGCGGCGAGAAGGGCTTCATCGCCCTGAACGGGTTCAAGGGTGCCGTCCCCATCCTGCTGGCCTCCCTCGTCCTGCTCGAGGACGTGCCGGACGCGGAGCTGATCTACCGGCTCGTGTTCGTCGTCGTGGCCGTCTCGGTGGTCGCGCAGGGGCTCGCGCTCGAACCGGTCGCGCGCCTGCTAGGCGTGCGGATGACGATGCGCCGCCGGCCGCGCGGGTTCGCCCTGCGCATCCCCCTGCGGCACGAGCCGGAGGGCGTCGTCCGGCTCACCGTCGCGGCCGGCTCGCTGGCCGCCGGGCGGCGGATCCGCAGCCTGCCGATCGGCGAGAGCACCTGGGTCGCGCTCGTCGTGCGGGGCGGGCGTACCGAGCAGCCGCGCGGCTCGCTCGTCCTCGAGCCCGGCGACGAGGTGGTGCTGCTCTCGGATCCCGGCGACGAGACGGCCCTGCGGCACGTGTTCACGCGGTCGCGTTCGGGCTAGGCCGAGCGGGCGACCTCGCGGACGGCGTACACCTCGAGGATGTCGCCCTCCTTGATGTCGTTGTAGCCGTCGACCGTGAGGCCGCACTCGAACCCCTGCGTCACCTCGCGGACGTCGTCCTGGAAGCGCTTGAGCGTACCGATGCGGCCGTCGTGGACGATGGTGCCGTCGCGGACGATGCGCACCTGCGCGCCGCGCTGCACGGCGCCCTGGGTGACCATGCAGCCGGCGATCGTGCCGACGCGGGAGGCCCGGAACGTCTGCCGCACCTCGACCTCGCCGAGCACCTCCTCGACCTTCTCGGGCGAGAGCATGCCGATCAGCGCCCGCTGGATGTCCTCCGTCAGCTGGTAGATGACGCGGTAGGTGCGGATGTCGACGCCCTCGCGGTCGGCCAGCGCCTTGGCCTCGGCGTTCGGGCGGACGTTGAAGCCGACGACGATCGCGTTCGACGCCGCCGCCAGCATGATGTCCGACGCGACGATGCCGCCGACGCCGGAGTGGATCACCTGGACGGAGACCTCCTCGTGATGGATCTTCGCGATCTCGTCGACGGCCGCCTCGACGGAGCCCTGAACGTCGGCCTTGATGACGAGCGCGAGCTCCTTGACGGCGCCCTCCTGCATCTGGCCGAACAGATCCTCGAGGCTCACAGCCTTGCTGCGCTTGGCGAGCATCTCGGCCCGCTTGCGCTGGGCGCGCTGCTGCGCGGTCTGGCGGGCGACGCGGTCGTTCTCGACGACGCGGCACAGCTCGCCGGCCGGCGGCGGCTTGTCGAAGCCGAGGATCTCGACGGGCACGCCCGGCCCGGCGTCCTTGACGCGCTTGCCGTTGTAGTCGTTCAGCGCCTTGACGCGGCCCCAGGAGTCGCCGGCGACGACCGCGTCGCCGACCCGGAGCGTGCCGCGCTGCACGAGCATCGTCGCGACCGGGCCGCGGCCTACGTCGAGGCGCGACTCGATGATGACGCCGCTCGCGTCGGCGGCCGGGTTCGCCTTCAGCTCGAGCACGTCCGCCTGGAGCAGGATCGAGTTCAGGAGCTCCTCGAGGTTCGTCTTGGCCTTCGCCGAGACGTTCTCGAAGATCGTGTCGCCGCCCCACTCGGCCGGCTGGAGGCCCTGGTTCACGAGCTCGGTGCGCACCCGGTCGGGGTTCGCGTCGGGGCGGTCGATCTTGTTCACGGCGACGAGGATCGGGACGTTCGCGGCCTTGGCGTGGTCGATCGCCTCGATCGTCTGCGGCATGACGCCGTCGTCGGCGGCGACCACCAGCACGGCCACGTCGGTGACCTTGGCGCCGCGGGCGCGCATGGCGGTGAACGCCTCGTGGCCCGGCGTGTCGAGGAACGTGACCTTGCGCCCGTCCGGGACGTCGACCTGGTAGGCGCCGATGTGCTGGGTGATGCCGCCGGCCTCGGTGCTGACCACCGACGACTCGCGGATGGCGTCGAGCAGCGTCGTCTTGCCGTGGTCGACATGGCCCATGATCGTGACCACCGGCGGGCGGTCGACGAGGGTCGTGGGATCGTCCTCGAAGACGACCTCCTCCTCTTCCTCGTCGTCCGTGTGCTGGATCGTGATCTCGCGGTTGAGCTCCGTCCCGATCAGCTCGACGGCGTCGTCGGTGAGCGAGACGGTCAGCGTGACCATCTCCCCCAGGCCCATCATCAGCGTGATGATCTTGGCGGGCGAGATGCCGAGCGCCTCGGCGAGATCCTTGACGGTGATGCCGGACGGCACCTTGACGGGCCCGGTGGGCACCTCGGGCTCGCGCTTCGGCTCCGATCGCGGGGCGCCGCGCTCGCGCCGCTGGGCCGGCTTGCGCCCGGCCTGGGCGTCGATGACGACCCGGCGCTTGCCCTTGGGCGAGGCGCCGCGCTGCGGCCGCGGGGCACGGCCCGGCTGCGCCGGCTTGTCCTCGGAGGGTGCCGTCGCCTTCGCGCCGAACTCGCGCCGCATTTCCTTGTCGTCTACCGGCTCTTCCGCCATGTACCTGTCAATCCTTCCACGCGGCATCGTGCCGCTCAACTGCCACCCGCTCCTCCAGATCGGGCGGCACCGTCACCGAACATCGTAGCCTTCTCGGGATGGCGCCCCGCCGACGGGCCTGGGCGACACAACTCGCCTCGGGACAGAGGTACACCCCGCGCCCCGGCAGGCGCCTGTCGGTCTCGACGACGAGCACGCCCTCCGAGGCAACCATCCGCACCAGCTCACGCTGCGGCCGGCGCCGGCCGCAGCCGGCGCACTGCCGCATCGGCATCGTCACCGCGACGGCGCGCGTCCCTCCTCGGCCGCGGCCAGCGCCACGTGCGCCGGGACGCCGCAGTAGCGGCTCCCCTCGAGCGCCTGGTTCGGGCAGCGCTTGCCGGACGACGTGACCGCGATGCAGCGGCCCGGGAACTCGTCCTCCTCGCCCTCGGCGCCGGTGTACGGCTGGTCGGAGTCGTCGGTGTAGTACTCGGTCTCCGAGACGATGTCGATCCGCCACCCGGTCAGGCGATGGGCCAGGCGGGCGTTCAGGCCCTCCTTGCCGATCGCGAGCGAGAGCTCGCCGTCGGGTACGACGACGGTCGCCTGGCGGTTGTCGTCGTCGACGTAGACCTCGCGCACCTTCGCCGGCGCGAGCGCCTTGGCGACGAACCGGGCCGGCTCGTCGTTCCACGGGATGATGTCGATCTTCTCGCCGCGGAGCTCCGACACGACCATGCGCACGCGCGACCCGCGGGGGCCGACGCAGGCGCCGACCGGGTCGACGCCCTGCACGCGCGACTCGACCGCGATCTTGGCGCGGTAGCCGGGCTCGCGGGCGACGGCGCGGATGTTCACGAGGCCGTCGGCGATCTCGGGCACCTCGAGCTCGAACAGCTGCCGGATCAGCTCGTCGGAGCGGCGCGAGAGCACGACCTGCGGCCCCTTGCCCTCGGCCCGCACCTCGATGATGACGGCCTTGATCCGGCTGCCCTGCTCGTAGCGCTCGCCGGGCACCTTCTCGGAGCCGGGCAGGATCGCCTCCATGCGGCCGAGGTCGACGAACGCGTAGCGGTGGTCGTCCTGCTGGACGATCCCCGTCACGATCTCGCCGACGCGGTCGGCGTACTCGTCGTACATCATCGAGCGCTCGGCCTCGTTGATGCGCTGGCGCAGCACCTGCTTGGCGGTCTGGCCGGCGATCCGGCTGAAGTTGTCCGGCGTGACGTCGACGAGCACGTTGTCGGTGAACCAGTCCCACTCGATCTCGGGCTCCGGCTCCTCCTCGACCGGCTCCTCGCCGGGCATGGGCGGCGCCTCGTCGACGACGGGCGCCTCGGCCAGCACGTGGTGGTGCGGGTGCGCGTCGAGGTACGCCGTCCAGGCGTCGTCGGTGACGGTCCAGGCCGTGAAGTCGCCGGTGTCGCGGTCGAGGTCGACCCGCACCGGATGGCGCGCGTCGGGCATCTTGCGATAGGCCGCCAGCAGCGCGTCTTCGATCGCCGCCAGGAGCGTGCCCGGCTCGATCCCTTTCTCCTTCTCGACGAGCTTGACGCCCTCGAGGATTTCCTTGCTCACGAGCGCCCTCCCCAGGAGTCGAACACCAACCGGCCGCGGCGGATCGCGTCGTAGCCGATCCTCACCGTCTGGCCGTCCTGATCGAGATCGATGCCCGCGTCGTCTGCGTCCGTGAGCCGGGCGGTGAAGTGCCGCCTCCCGTCGATCGGCTCGATCGTGCGCACGTCGACCCGCCGGCCGACCACCTGCCGGTAGTGCTGCGGCCGCACCAGCGGCCGCTCGACGCCCGGCGACGACACCTCGAGCGCATAGCGCTCGCGGATCGGAGACAGCTCGCGGCTGACGCGCTCGCACAGGTCGGTGTCGACCCCGTCGGGATGGTCGATGACCACCCGGACCAGGCCGGGACCGGCCCGCTCTGCGAGCACGACTTCCACGTCCGGACTGCCGTCGCGGAGCATCTCCTCGATCTCTGTCTGCAACTGTTCGTTCATGTCTGAAATTCCCGTCGGGTGCCGATCGCGGGCGAAAAAAGAGGCGGGTCAGAGCCCACCTCGAACGACCGCTCTCAACACCTTCAAACGACTTTGAGTGTAGCACTCGACCTATTCGGATGAGAAACTCGCGGCCCCGGTGCGAGCACTGATCCAGCGTGTCAGCGAGGCCTCCGTCGAGGTGGACGGCGAGCGCATCGCCGCCATCGCCGGCGGCCTGCTGGTGCTGGTCGCGGCGGGCGCCGGAGACGGCCCGGACGCGCCCGCGCAGCTGGCGGCGAAGGTGGCCAAGCTGCGCATCTTCGCCGACGCCGAGGGCCGCATGAACCGCTCGATCACGGACGTCGGCGGTGAGGCGCTCGTGGTGTCGCAGTTCACCCTCTACGCCGACGTGCGCCGCGGCAACCGGCCCGGGTTCACGGACGCCGCGCCGGCCGAGATCGGCGAGCGGCTCGTGGATGCGTTCTGCGAAGAGCTCCGCGAGCACGGGATACCGGTCTTCGAAGGTCGGTTCGGCGCACACATGCAGGTCTCGCTGACGAACGACGGACCCGTCACGATCTGGTTGGACGTGCCTTTCCGTTGACGACGCGGCGCGTGCGCCGCGTCGTCAATCAAGGAGGCCGTCGACCGCTTCCTGGTAGTAGGTCACGCTCGGCCGCAGCCACATGGCCATCTTGTAGTGGCCGAGGGCGATGCGGCGGTTGCCCATCCGGTCGAGGCAGCGGCCGAGGCAGTAGTGGGCATAGTCGTTGGCCGGTGCGGCCGCCAGGATGTGCTCGAACTCGGCCGCCGCCTCCTGGTAGCGGTGCATGCGCAGGTAGGCGACGCCGAGGGCCTCGCGGATCGAGGCCTTGTCGGGCTCACGTCGCTTCGCCTTCTCCAGCGAGACCGTGGCCTGGGCGTTGTCGCCGCGGCGCATGTGCTCGCGCCCGCGCTGGAAGAGGTCGTAGGTTTCCTCGTGCTCGGACATGCTCCTGTCATCGGCGGGGTCAGCTTCCGAGCGTAGCCTGCGACAGCACCGCTCGCAGCCGCAGGGCGCCGCCGAAGCGCTCGCGCGGCGTCAGCCGCTCGCGCACGTCGTGCTTGATCCTGCGCAGCTCCCGCCGCAGCAGGCGCGCCTCGTCCTCGGCCACGGGCAGCGGCGCGTAGCGGGCCCGGGTCGCGCTTCGGGCGAACGCCTTGGCGTCGACGCCGAAGGTGCTGTCGACGCGCTCGGCCAGCTCCTCGAACGTGTCCTCGGGCCGGACCTCCATGCCCTGGTCGCCGACGAACGTCGCCAGGTCATGGTAGGCCGCGGCGGCCTTCGCCCGCGGGCCGCGGCGCAGGTAGCGCCAGCGCACCGCGATCGTCTTCAACGCGAGGATGACGATGATCACGACCGCCGTGATCGTCAGAAGCCACGTGAAGAAGCGGCCGTGCCCGCTGCCGCCCGCCGTGCGGATCGCGATCTGGGAGCTCGGCGTGCGGCCGCCGCCCGCGGCCTCGCTCTCGGAGTGCCTCTTCGCGAGCGCTGCGGCGTTGCCCTTGCCGCCGAAGACGGCGCCGAGGAATGCGCGGGCCGCAGGCGAGATGTTGGTGCCGCCGCCGGTGGTGAGTGTCGCGAACTTCGGGTTCGACGACGACGTGTCGGTCGGCAGGTGGCTGCCCGGCGTCGGCTCGAACGGGATCCAGCCGTAGCCCGGGAAGTAGACCTCCACCCAGGCGTGGGCGTCGCGGTCGTTCACGAGGTAGGTGTCGCTGCCCTGCAGCTTGCCGGGCATGAAGCCGACGGCCACCCGGGCGGGGATGCCGTGCAGGCGCAGGACCAGCGCCATCGCGCCGGAGAACATCTGGCAGTAGCCGCGATGCGTGTAGAGCATGAAGTCGGCCAGCGCCGGCACCTTCCCGGTCAGGTGGGGGGTGAGCGTGTAGTGGAACGGCTTGGAGCGGAAGTAGTGCTCGAGGGCGACGGTCGCCTCGTACTCCGTGATGCCCGGCGTATCGGCGTGCGACTTCGCCCACGCCTGCTCGGAGGCGGCCATGAAGGCCGAGCTGAGCGGGTGCATCCCCCTGGACAGTGTCCGCGGGTACGCCGGGATCGTCATGTTGCCGACCACGATGCCGTCCCGGATCGCTCGCGGGAAGGGACCCTTGTCGTTCGTGAGCTGCCCGGCCGTCGGGCTGGGGTTGTACACCGAGACCGAGTACTCCGTCTTGCGGGCCAGGTCGCTGAGCGTCGTCACCGTGCCGTCCGCGTCGAGCAGCGACTGGACGCCGTCGGGGACCGACCACTTGACCGGCTGGCCGGCGCCGACCAGATGGTCGTCGGCCAGGCCGAGCACCTTCACGTTGACGGTGTCGAGCTTCGGCGCGAAGCGGGCTCGCGGCGGCAGCTGGGCGAGCGGCTCGGACAGCGAGCCGCCGTTCGACGTCCCCACCACCTGGCCCTGCGACGAGAACTGCCAGTGGTCGATCAGGAACGTGTCGAGGGTCGCCGCCTTCCAGTACATCTCCTTCTTCGAGCTGATCTCGAGCACCTGGGTGCGCTTCTTCGGCCAGTGCAGCGGCGCGTAGTTCTGGTTCCACATGTAGTCGACGCTGACCTGGGGGCCGTCGTGCGCGAGCGGGTTCCACGACTGCCACGAGAGGAACGCGCCCTTGGTCACGCCCGGCGCCGTGCCGACGATCAGCCCGGCCAGGACGACGGCGACGCTCAGGCCGACCACCTGGGCGTCGCCGGCGAGCGGCCGGCCGCTGCGCTCGGACGTCGCGACCAGCGTGAGCAGCGCGAGCATCAGGAAGACGCCGGCCCGGAACGCGTCGGAGTGCAGCGGGAGCACCGTGCTCGGCATCGCGAAGAGCGCGAAGGCGACTCCGATGGCCGGGAGGGCAGCGCCCCGGCGCACGATCAGCCAGATGATGGCGCAGGCCGCCACGAAGAACGCCAGCCGCAGGTCGTGGTTCGCGCCCGGGAAGCGGCCGGCATCGATCGGCGTGTGCGTCCCGAACCAGTCGCGGAGGCCGTTCACGATCAGCTGGGAGACGCGCACAGGGTAGATCCCGTGCTGCGTCTGCCAGGGCCAGGTGTGGGTGATCTCGCCGATGGCCGCGACCGTCGCCACGAGGAACGCGAGCAGAATCGTGCCGCGCCCGCGCCCGAGCAGGGCGGCGAGCGTGGGCAGAGCCGCCAGGAGCGCCAGGACGAGCAGCCCGCGGCCGCCCATGTGCGGCTGCTCGAGCCGGGCCCAGTGCCAGCCGCCGAAGAGGAGCAGTGCGCCGGCGAGCACGGCGGGCGCAATCCGTGAGCGCGGCACGCTATCCACGCGCCACCACCAGGCGCAGCACCGGCGCCGAGAGCGCCTGGCCGACGTGATCGCCGGCCCGGATCCGCGCGACGGCGACGCCCGACCGGGTCAGCCGCAGCGCGGCGGCCTCGGGGGCCGTGTCCTTCTTGCGCTTCGCCGCCGCGAAGCTGGCGGCGTCGATCCACACGACCGCCGGCTCGCACTGCGACGACATCATTCCCAGCACCCGCTCGGCCAGGGCCGCCGACATCCCGGCGGTGATGACGAAGACGCGGGCGGCGTCGACGGGGTCGGGCCCGCGGCTGCTCTCGCCGAGGAACTCCGCCAGCGGCCGCGGCGCCGTGGCCTCGACCGCGGCCAGCTCGCCGAGCACGGCGGCCCAGTCGCCGCTCCCGAACCCGAGCCGGTACCGGCTGCGCTGGGCGGCATGGATCACGAGCGAGCTGCGCTGGCCCGCGTCGGACATGCGCCGCAGCAGCGAGGCGGCCGCGCGCACCTGCATGTCGAAGCTCGAGTCGGGCGCCGTGCCGGCGACCGCGGCGGCCTCGCCGTCGAGGAGCACGCACGCCTCGTCGCGGGGCGTGTCCTGGAGCTCCTTCACCATCAGCTGGCGGCGGCGCGCGGTCGAGCGCCAGTGCACCCGCCGCAGGCTCTCCCCCACCTGGTGCTCGCGGATGCTGTGGAGGTCGTAGCCGGCCGTGCGGTGCAGCATCGAGCGACCGCGGTCTCCGCCGGGAGTGCCGCCGTCGGTGAACAGCCCCTCGAGCTCGTAGACGCGCGGGTAGACGAGCATCTGGTCGGCCCGGTCGAGCGGGATGCGGGCCTCGGCGAGCCCGAACGGGTCGGCGATCAGGAGCTCGGCGCCGTCCATCCGGTAGCGGCCGCGGGGAGCGTTCGCGATCTCGTAGCGGCCGCGCAGGACGCGGCCGCGGCGGCCGAGCTCCGTCTCGATGACGCGGCTGCCGAGCCGGTCGACCATGACCGCCCGGCCCGGGATCGGCCCGCCCGTGCCGGGGCGCACCTCGAGCCCGACGTCGACGCTCTGGCCCTCGGTCAGCTCGAGGTGGCCCGTGCGGCGGCGAAGCAGCATTGGCCGGTCGAGCGCCTTCACCCAGATGAGGGCGACCAGTGGCGCGATCGAGAGCCCGATCGCGACGGGGAACATGACCGCCGTCCCGAACCCCCACGACACCAGGTAGAGCCCGGCGGCGAGGAGGAGGAGGCGACGGCCGCGGGTCGTCATACGGGGATGGCCGTACGCTCGAGCGCTTCGCGGATGGAGTCGGCGGCGTCGATCCCGGCCGTCCGCGCCTCGGGGGCGAGGATGACGCGGTGCGACAGGACGTCCTCGGCCACCGCCTTCACGTCGCCGGGCGTCACGTAGTCGCGTCCCTCGATGACCGCGTGCGCCTTCGCCACGCGCAGCAGCGAGATCCCCGACCGCGGGCTGGCGCCCAGCGAGAGCCGGGTGTCGCTGCGCGTGTGGGTGAGGATGGCGACGACGTAGCGGTGCAGCGACTCCTCGACGAACACGCCCTTCACCGCCGCGATCGCCGCCTCGATCTCCGCGGCCGTGCTGACCGGCCGAAGGTTGTCGATGGGCTCGCTGGCGGCGTGCTCCGACAGCATCGCCGCCTCCTGGCGCGCGTCCGGATAGCCGAGGGTGAGCCGCATCGTGAACCGGTCGAGCTGGGCCTCGGGCAGCGGGAACGTGCCCTCGTACTCGATCGGGTTCTGGGTGGCGATGACCATGAACGGCCGCGCCAGCGGGTGGGTCACGCCGTCGACCGTGACCTGCACCTCCTGCATGCACTCGAGCAGCGCGGACTGGGTCTTCGGCGAGGCGCGGTTGATCTCGTCGACGAGCACGAGGTTTGCGAACACCGGGCCCGGCTTGAACTCGAACTCGTTGCCCTGGAGGTTGAAGACGCTGACGCCGGTGACGTCGGAGGGCAGCAGGTCGGGCGTGGCCTGGACGCGCGCGAACTCGCAGTCGAGCGAACGGGCCAGGGACTTCGCGAGCATCGTCTTGCCCACGCCGGGAAAGTCCTCGAGGATGATGTGTCCCTCACACAGGACGCCCATGACGCAGCGGGCGATGAGCGACCGCGGGGCGTGGATGACCCGGGCGACGTTCTCGATCACCCGCTGGGCGGTTTCGGAGGCGGCGGCGACATCAGCGGTCGGAGCCTGCCCTCCGAGTTTGTGTGCTTCCACCAGTCGTGTCCTTTCCTGAGCCCTGCGGGCTTTCGGTCATTCCCCTGCCGGAGCGGGCGATGCGGTCGTGGCCGCCGGCACGGCATCCCAGAGGGCGGCCGCGCAGGCGCGCTTCGGACGTCTGGAGACCGTGCGCTCCTCGTGCGCGGTCACCAGCACCAGCTCGTTTTCCGTGGAGTCGAACCCGATATCCGTTCGGCTGACGTCGTTCATCACGATCATGTCCACACTCTTCCGCTCGAGCTTGGCTCGGGCGCGCTCCACTCCCCCGGGGCCGTGTTCGGCGGCGAAACCGACCAGCACCTGTCCGGCCGTGCGCCTGGACCCCAACTCCTTGAGGATATCCGTGGTCGGCTCCAGTGTCACGTGCCACGGCTCACCGCTCTTGGGGCGCTTGCCCGCGTGGGCGTCGGCCGGCCGGTAGTCGGAGACGGCCGCCGCCATCACGATCACGTCGGCCGCCGCCGCCGCCTCGAGCGTGGCCTGCTCGAGCTCGGCCGCCGACTCGGCGTGGAGGATCCGCATCGGCGCCGAGGGCGTCGCCGACGCTGCCGCCAGGATCAGCGTGACGTCGGCGCCGCGGCGGCTGGCCTCGTCGGCGACCGCCACGCCCATGCGGCCGCTCGACCGGTTGCCGACGTAGCGGACGGCGTCGATCGGCTCGCGCGTGCCGCCCGCGGTGACGAGCACCCGCACGCCCGTGAGGCTGCGCGCGCTTGCCAGGCGGGCCTCGACGACGCCGGCGATCTGGGCCGGCTCCGACATCCGCCCGACCCCCACCTCGCCCTCGGCGGTGTCGCCGTGGCCGGGGCCGACGAGCTCGACGCCGCGCGCCGCCAGCAGGCGCAGGTTCTCGGCGGTTGCCTCCGCCTCCCACATGCGCGGGTTCATCGCCGGGGCGGCGACGATCGGGCCGGCGAAGGCGAGTGCGGTCGCGGTCAGCACGTTCGCGGCCTCGCCGTGGGCGACCCGCGAGAGCGTGGTCGCCGAGAGGGGCGCGATGCAGAGGAGATCGGCGTGCGCCGACGCGTCGAGGTGCGGGAACACCTCGGGCCCGCCGTCCAGCAGCACCGGCCGGCGCGACAGGGCGGCAAAGGTGGTCGGGCCGACGAAGCGCTGCGAGTCCGGCGTCTGGACGACCTGCACGTCATGCCCCGCCCGCACGAGCTGGCGGACCAGGTCGCACGTCTTGTACGCCGCGATCCCACCGCAGACGCCGACGAGGATCATGACCGTAGTGTCGCCTCCCCGCGGGTCGGACCGCAACCGGTGAGGGGCCGGCGGGTAGGTGGGGCTTGGGGTGTCGTGGGCATCGGGGGGCGGTCGTTTCTCGGGCAATTGACATCCGGGGTGTGCGCCAATTGGCATGTACCCCACGGGCCGGCCCGCGTCGCAATTGGCGCGGGCCGATTGCCAATGAGACGTGTACGGCTGCCGACGGTTGGCGGTTCGGTACGCGGACGCTTGAGATCCGGCACGAACTCGACACATCTCGTTCCAGACACGTACGTCCTCGCCGGGCACACTCGTCCCATGTCATCGACCACGAATCCCCCCTGCGCGATCTGCGCCGACCACACCCGCGACCGCACGGTCGCCCTCCCCCTCACGCACGGGATCACGGTGTGGCTCTGCGAGCGTCACGCCTCGCCCGAGTACCAGATGTGCCGCGACGGCCTCGAGCTCACCGAGACCCTCGAGCGCCTGTGGCGCGCCCACGGGTGCCTGACCGCGGCCCGGCGCCGCGCACTGGCATCGCACCTCGCCCTCGTCACGCGCGAGCCCACCGCCCGCGCCCGCCCCGGGTCGTATGCCTGGCCCGATCTGCGCCAGGCGGCCGAGGCCGAATTCGCCCGCGGCGGCCCTGCGCTGCCGACGATCCACCGGCTCCGCCGCGAGCTCGCCGCCGGGCCGGTCGCGCCACCCAGCGTGCGCACGATGCAGCGCTGGTACAACCAGCGCCGGTGGGACCTATCCGCCGCTGATCGCCGAGATGACGTCGACCCGCGAGTCGGGCCGGAGCGCGGTCTCGAGCCCGGCCCGCTCGCGGTCGACGTAGACGTTCACGTGCCGGCGCAGCGCGGGCCCCGGCTCGCACAGGCGGTCGCGAATCCCGGGCCAGCGCTCGTCGAGGCGGTCGATGGCCTCGTCGACCGTCGCCGCCTCGACGTCCAGCCGCCGCGGCAGGTCGGCGAACACGGTCGGCAGGGTGACCGGCAAGTGGAGGTTGGCCATGGCTAGGAGATCACCGCCACCTCGACGGACGAGATGCCCGGCAGGTAGCTTGCGGCCGCCGACCAGGTCTCGCCCTCGTCGTTGCTCGCGAACACCTGGCCGGTGCTCGTGCCGAAGTAGAGGCCGGGCGTGTCGAGGTCGTCGATCGCGAGCCCGTCCCGCAGGACGCCGATGTAGGCATTGCGGTCGGGCAGTCCGGCCGTGAGCTTGCGCCACGACGAGCCGCGATCCTGGGTGCGCCAGACCGCCGCCTGGCCGTCCGGCATGCAGCGGCCGTGGCCGGCGTCGAGCGGGATCACGTAGAAGCTCTCCCGGTCGTGCGGATGGGCGGCGGCGGCGAAGCCGAAGTCGCTCGGCAGGCCCTCGGTGATCTCGGTCCACGACTTGCCGGCGTCGTCGCTTCGGTGCATGCCGCAGTGGTTCTGCTGGTACAGGCGGTCGTGGTCGACCGGCGACATGACCAGCTTGTGCACGCAGTAGTTCACCCGGGGATCCTCGAGCGGCCACTCGGCCCGCAGCCCCTCGTTTCGCGGTGTCCACGACATGCCGCCGTCGGTCGTCTCGAAGATGCCCCACCCCTGGACGACGGCCCAGAAGCGGTTGCGGTCGTCCGGGTCGGCGAGCAGCCCGGCGATGCCGAGGTGCCCGGGCGGCTGGTTCTCCGGCATGTTCCACTTCGTCCGGCCCGGCTGGCCGTCGAGCGTCGTCAGGAGTGACCACGTCGCGCCGCCGTCGTGGCTCTCGAAGAGGCCCGCCGCCTCGGCGCCGGCGACGATGCGGCCGTGCGCCGCCATCAGGCCGGCCACCTTGGACAGGCGCAGCTCGCCGTTCTCGCCGTAGCCGAGGCCCTCGCTCGAGAGCTCCCACGTCTCCCCCAGGTCGGGGCTCCGCCAGACACCGGCGCCGTGCCACTCGCTCGCGGCCGCGGCGTAGATCGCGCCCGACTCGGCGTCGTGGATCGCGTTGTAGATCGGCCAGCCGTCGCAGAACGGCCCGCGCACGTGCCAGTCGCGACGGGCCTCATCGCTCTCGAGGATGAAACAGCCCTTCCGCGTCCCCACGAGCAACACCACACGCGTGGCCATCAGCACACCTCCCGGTCGGGGTTCTCGTACCTGAGACGCGCCCCGGCCCGGAAACTCATCGGTCGGCCGCTACTCCTTGGTCGTCGGCGAGACCTTCAGCTGCCCCTGCGAGATCTCCTCGAGCGCCATCGTCAGGAAGTTCTTCGAGCGCGACTCGACGAGCGGCGGCGCGAAGCTCTCGAAGCTGCCCTCGCCGAGCTGGTGGTGGTAGTCGTTGATCTGGCGCGTGCGCCGCGCGGCGGCGATCACGAGCGCGTACTTGCTGTCCACCTTCTCCAGCAGGTCGTCGATCTTGGGATGGATCATTCGTGCTCCTCAGCATTCATCGCCGACCGCATCAGCGCCGCCAGGTCGGCGGCGGCGCGGTCGACATCGTCGTTGGTGATCGTGTGGTCGAACTCGGGCCTTGCCCTCATCTCCTCGGCCGCGATCCGGAGCCGGTCGGCGACCTCAGTCTCGGTGTTCTGCCGGCGGCCGCGAAGCCTGGCCTCGAGGTCATCCATCGTCGGAGGGGCGACGAAGACGAGCACTGCGCCCGGCATCTGCCGCCTGATCTCACGAGCTCCGGCGACCTCGATCTCCAGCACGACGCTCTCGCCGTCCCGGAGCCGCTGCAGAACCTCGTTGCGCAGCGTGCCATACCGGTTCCCTGCGTACGATACATGCTCGAGGAAGTCGCCCGCCTCGACCCGGCGGGCGAACTCGGCCGCGGTGAGGAAGTGGTACTCCCGCCCATCCTGCTCGTCCGGCCGCCGCGGCCGGGTCGTCGCCGAGGTCGCCACCTGGAGCTCGGGCAGCGCCTCGCGGGCGCGGGCGATCAGGGTGCCCTTGCCGACGCCCGAGGGGCCGGCGACGACGAACAGGCGGCTGCTCACAGCAACCCCCCGGAGGTCGGGCTCAGGCGCGGAACAGGTCGAGCAGCTCGCCGCGCTGGCGGTCGGAGAGACCGCCGACGGTCTTGCTCTGGCTGATGCGGCACTGCGTCAGCAGGCGGGTCGCCTTGACCCGGCCGAGCCGGGGAACGGCGACCAGCATGTCGTAGACCTTCGCCGTCAGCACCTCGTCCGGGGGGTCGGCGATCAGGTCGCCGATCCGCACCCGTCCCGCCTTGAGGTCGCGCTTCAGCTGCGCCCTCCGCACCCGAATGTGGTTCGCCCGGTTGAGCGCCTCCATGCGCTGATCGAGCGATCGAGAAGGCGTCTGGGAGAGGGTGCTGGTTGTCATGGTAGGGGGCGATTATACCCATGCGAAGGCGGCGTGCAACCACGAGAAAACCCCATAAAAAGGGGAAATTTGCGGCCAAAACGATCAAGCTCGAGTTGAGCTTGATACTTGAGGGTGGGCGACGCCGGTCAAATCGCCGATGGCCTCCACGCCATGCTGCCGCATCAGCCCGCCGAGCTCCGGGAGCACTCGTTCGGGCAGCCCGGGGTCGGCGAAGAGCGAGGTACCAATTCCTACCAGGCTCGCGCCGGCCGCGAGAAACTCGACGCAGTCCTGCGCCGACGCGACCCCGCCCATGCCGATGATCGGCAGCCCGGTCGCGGCCCGGGCGTGGAAGATCGCGTGCAGGGCGACGGGCTTGATGGCCGGCCCGGACAGCCCGCCGCCGCCCCCTCCGAGCAGCGGCTCGAGGCGGTCGCGGTCGATCGCGATCCCCCGCACCGTGTTGATGAGGACGAGGCCGTGCGCGCCGCCCTCGGCGGCCGCAGTCGCGATCGCGGCGACGTCCGCCACGCTGGGGCTGAGCTTGGCGAGCACGGGCACGTCGGTCTCGGCGCGGCAGCGCTCGACGAGCGCGCGGGTCTCGCCGGCGTCGGTGCCGATCGAGATGCACCCCGACTCGACGTTCGGGCAGGAGACGTTCAGCTCGATCGCCGCGACGCCCGGGTGGGCGCCGATGCGGGCGACGGCGGTCGCGTACTCCGCCGGCGACCAGCCGCCCACGCTCGCGATCACCGGGACGCCCAGGTCGCCGAGCCGGGGCAGGTGGTCGGTGCAGAAGGCGTCCAGGCCGGGGTTGGCGAGGCCGATCGAGTTGACCATGCCCGCCGGCGTCTCGGCGATGCGGACGGGCGGGTTGCCCTCGCGCGGGTGCAGCGTCACCGTCTTCGTCACGAACGCGCCCAGGCCGAGCGTGCCGGCCGCCAGCGCATCGAGCGTGCCCGACCCGTTCACGAGCGGGTTCGCCAGCGCGATGCCGCAGAGCTCGGCGCGCAGGTCAGGCGAGGACACGCGCAGCCTCCACCACGGGCCCTTCGATGCAGAGCCGCTTCCACGTCCCGTCGATGCGCACGGCGCACCCGTAGCAGGCGCCGAAGCCGCACGCCATCGCCGCCTCCATCGCCAGCTGGCACGGCACGTCGTGCTCGGCGCACAGCGCGGCCACCGCCTCGAGCATGCGGTCGGGGCCGCACGCGTACACGGTCGCCTCGGCGGGCAGCAGCCGGGCGAGCGGCTCGGTGACGAGCACCGGGTCGAGGACGACGGCCGCGGCGGGATCGACGAGGCCCGCGCACACGGCGTGCGCCTCCGAGCGGAATCCCAGCACCGTCCGCACCTCGCCGGTCGGCGCGAGCCGGCGCCGCAGCCACGGCAGGACGGCCGCGCCGATGCCGCCGCCGACGAGGATCGACGGCCCCGGGGCGAGAGTGAACCCGCGGCCGAGCGGGCCGAGCACCGACACGGTCCTCGCCGCCGCGAGCGCCCGCGTCCCGGAGCCGCGGATGTCGAGCAGGAAGGCGACCTCGCCGTCGCCGGCCCAGGCTGCCGAGATCGCGCGGGGCAGGTAGGCGTCGGCCGGCGCCGGCTCGGCGCGCAGCATGAAGAACTGGCCGGGCGCGCCGTTGTCGCCGCCGTCGTCGCGGAGCCGAAGCAGCGTGTAGGCGCCGACGGCCTCGACGGCGGCGACCTCGAGGCTACGCGTCGGCGGCGGCACCGATGGCCTCGTACGGATGCAGGTCCTGGAGCGCGACCGGCTCGACCGCCTGGGCCTGGGCGATCGACTGCACCGCGGCTGCCGCACCCGCCATTGTCGTGATGCAGGGGATGCGGTGGGCGATCGCGGCCGCGCGGATCTCGTAGCCGTCGGCCCGCGTCCCGCGCCCGCCGGGCGTGTTGATGATGAGCTGGATGCGGCCGTCGCGCAGCATCTCGACGACGTTCGGCGATCCCTCCACCACCTTCCGCACCGACTCCACCGGGATGCCGATGCGGCGCAGGGCCCGGGCGGTGCCGGCGGTTGCGATCAGGTCGAAGCCGAGCGACTGCAGTAGCGCCGCCAGCATCGTCGCGGCCGGCTTGTCGCGGTCGCGCACCGAGAGGAACGCCGTCCCGGCCGACGGGAGCGGCCGGCCGGCGGCCCGCTCCGCCTTGTTGAACGCGGTCGGGAAGTCCGGCCCGATACCCATCACCTCGCCGGTCGAGCGCATCTCCGGCCCGAGCGTCGGGTCGGCGCCGGCGAAGCGCTGGAACGGGAGCACCACCGCCTTCACGCTCGTGTGGGCGACCTCGCCCTCGGTCAGGTCGATGTCGAGGCCGAGCGCCGCCCGGCAGGCGGCGCCGACGAGGTCGCGGCCGGTCGCCTTGGACACGAACGGGACGGTGCGCGACGCGCGCGGGTTGGCCTCGATCACGTAGACCGTCGAGCCCTGGACGGCGAACTGCACGTTCAGGAGGCCGCGCACGCCGAGCGCCTCGGCGATCGCGGCCGTCTGCCGCCGCAGCTCGTCCTCCACCTGCTGGCCGAGCGACATCGGCGGGATCACGCAGGTCGAGTCGCCGGAGTGCACGCCCGCCTCCTCGACGTGCTCCATGATCGCCCCGATGACCGTTCGCTCGCCGTCGCAGATCGCATCGACGTCGACCTCGATGGCGTCGTCGACGAAGCGGTCGACGAGCGAGCCCGGCTGGACCGGGCCGGCCCGCAGCGACGCGTCGTCGTCGCAGATGCGCATCTCGCGGCCGCCGAGCACGTAGCTCGGCCGCACCAGCACCGGATAGCCGATCCGGTTCGCGATCTCGACGGCCTCGTCGGTGTCGGCGGCGATCCCCCAGTCGGGCGCCTGCAGGTCGAGCTCGGCCAGCACCCGGCCGAAGCGCTCGCGGTCTTCGGCGATGTCGATCGCGGCGAACGGCGTGCCCAGGATCTTCACGCCGGCCTGCTCGAGCCGGCGGGCCAGCCGCAGCGGCGTCTGCCCGCCGAACTGGACGACGACGCCGATCGGCTGCTCCCGCTCGACCACCTCGAGCACGTCCTCGACGGTGAGCGGCTCGAAGTAGAGCCGGTCGGAGGAGTCGGCGTCGGTCGAGACCGTCTCCGGGTTGCAGTTGACCATGACCGCGTCGTAGCCGAGCTCGCGGAACGTCTGGACGGCGCGGACGCAGCAGTAGTCGAACTCGATGCCCTGGCCGATCCGGTTCGGGCCGGCGCCGAGGATGACGACGGTCGGCCGCTTCGGGGGATCGAGCTCGTCCTCCTCCTCATAGGCCGAGTAGAAGTACGGCGCCTGGGCCTCGACCTCGGCGGCGCAGCTGTCGACGGCCTTGAAGACCGGCCGGACGCCGGCGGCCAGCCGCAGCCTCCGCGCGGTCGCCTCGTCGGTGCCCGCCAGCTCCGCGATGCGGGCGTCGGCCAGGCCGAGCTGCTTCAGCCGCCGCCACTCCGTCTCGACGAGCGACTCGAGCGGGGTGCGCCGGAGCATGCGCTCGGAGTGGGCGATCCGCTCCCACTCGTCCAGGAACCAGAGGTGCACGGACGACTCGGCGGCGAGGGCCGCCGGATCCTCGCCGGCGGTGAGCCGGCCCTGGATGGCGTCGAAGCGGTCCCACTCGGCCTCGGCCACGGAGCCGGACGTGCGCGGCTTCCCGTCCAGCTCGCGCGAGCGCATCGCCTTCCCCCACGCCTCGGCGAAGGTGCGGCCGATCCCCATGACCTCGCCCACCGACTTCATCTGGGTCGTCAGGCCGGTGTCGGCGCCCGGGAACTTCTCGAACGCGAACCGGGGCAGCTTGACGACGACGTAGTCGAGCGTCGGCTCGAACGCGGCCGGCGTCGTGCGGGTGATGTCGTTCGGGATCTCGTCGAGCGTGTAGCCGATCGCGAGCTTCGTCGCGACCTTGGCGATCGGGTAGCCGGTCGCCTTGGACGCCAGCGCCGACGACCGTGACACGCGCGGGTTCATCTCGATGACGACCAGCTCGCCGGTCTCGCGGTTGAGCGCGAACTGGACGTTCGAGCCGCCGGTCTCGACGCCGACTGCGCGGATGACGTCGGCGGAGGCGTTCCGCAGGAGCTGGTACTCGCGGTCGGTCAGCGTCTGCGCCGGAGCGACGGTGGCCGAGTCGCCGGTGTGGACGCCCATCGGGTCGACGTTCTCGATCGAGCAGACGATGACGACGTTGTCCCTGCGGTCGCGGATCACCTCGAGCTCGAACTCGCCCCAGCCGGCGACCGACTCCTCGAGCAGCACCTGGCTGATCGGGCTCTCGCGCAGGCCCCGGGTCACGACCGCCTCGAGCTCCTCGGGCGTGCTTGCGAACCCGCCGCCGTGGCCGCCGAGGGTGAACGCCGGCCGGATCACGAGCGGCAGCCGCAGCACGCCGGAGGCGAGCGCGGCGCGGGCGTCCTGCATGCTCGTCGCGATGGTGCTCGTCGGTACCCGCAGCCCCACCTGCGCCATCGTCTCGGCGAAGAGCTCGCGGTCTTCGGCCCGGCGGATGGCGTCGTACGAGGCGCCGATCAGCTCGACCCCGAGCTCGTCGAGGATGCCGGCGGCGCTCAGGTCGCTGGCCAGGTTCAGGGCGGTCTGGCCGCCGAGCGTCGGCAGCAGCGCGTCGGGCCGCTCGCGCCGCAGCACCGCGGCCGCGCCCTCGACGTCGAGCGGCTCGAGGTAGGTGCGGTCGGCCCAGTCGCCGTCGGTCATGATCGTGGCCGGGTTGGAGTTGAGCAGGACGGTGCGGATGCCCTCGGCGCGCAGCACCCGCAGCGCCTGGCTGCCCGAGTAGTCGAACTCGCAGGCCTGGCCGATCACGATCGGCCCTGAGCCGATGACGGCGACGCTGTGGATGTCGGCACGCCTAGGCAACGGCCCTCGGTGCGGCGCTCGCCAGCGAGGCGACGAACCCGGTCAGCACCGGCCGGGCATCGTGGGGGCCCGGGCTCGCCTCGGGGTGGTACTGCACCGACGAGACGGGCATCCCGGTCAGCTCGATGCCTTCCACCGTGCCGTCGTAGAGCGACACGTGCGTGACCCGCCCCGGCCCGAAGCTCGTGTCGAAGTCGCGGCTCTCACCGGGCGGGCGG
>Ga0075435_100000733_pt1 | contig 20334 bp, 18 predicted proteins | sample RhiMethybrSRZTD4_FD_75302 | JGI IMG/M metagenome (GOLD analysis project Ga0075435, IMG submission 75302) | Populus rhizosphere microbial communities from Tennessee, USA - Rhizosphere MetaG P. TD hybrid SRZTD4 | ecosystem: Host-associated > Plants > Roots > Rhizosphere > Soil | place: USA...
AGCCATTGGCGCAGTACTCGATGTGCCTCGTCGCCACGCCGCAGAGTGATGTGGGTGGCGCGTGCGGCAGGCTCGGTGGGCTCGGCGTCCCCAGTGCCGGAGCGGGGGAGGACTGCGCCGACCGTCCGACGACGGCGTTCGTTTCGGCGAACGAGTACGGGGGGCTGATCTACGACCAGGCGCCCGGCTTCTACTTCGCGGTGGCGAGCGTCGCCGGTCGCGACGCGACCGTCGCCGCGCTGCGGGACGTCGTCGCCCGCCACGCCTTCGGGATCATCACTCCGCTGGAGCTGCGGGACGAGATCGTCGCCGCGCTGCCGGCGCAGGCTGACACGGTCCGGGCGTTGTGGGACCGGTACATCGGCCCGCCCGGCTGCGGCTCGTAACTGCGCGCGACGTCAGGAAGCCAGGAACGTCACGATGCGGTGGTTGACGACGTCGGGCTCCTCGAGATGGAGGAAGTGCCCGGTGCCGGGCACCATCACCAGCTCGAGGCCGGCCGGGAAGTGCGGCCGCAGCTCGTCCTCGACGACGATCTCGGCGCCCATGACGCCGTCGTCGATCCCGTGGAGGTACAGGGTCGGCACCGGCGTCGGCTGCAGGTACGCCGACTGGACGTCGGCGAGCTCGGGATCCGGGTCCTTGGAGCCGTAGACGAACCGGTAGTAGTCGAGCGCGGCCGGCAGCGTCCCGGGTGCCGCCAGCGTCTTCTTCAGGTCCGCCATGAAGTCGGGGTCGGGCTCGTAGCCGGGTGACCAGTCGTGCCACAACCGGTCGATGATCGCGAAGTCGTTCATCGTCACGACCGCATCGGCGACGGGGAGCTGGAAGAAGAACTGGTACCACGAGCGCTTCAGCTGCGCGGGGTCGAAGATGTGCTGGCCCAGCGCGCCGGCGTGCGGCACGGCCATGTCGGCGAGACGACCGAAGCGCTCCGGTGCGTGCGCGACGGCGGTGTAGGCCGCCATCGCGCCCCAGTCGTGACCGACCAGCACCGCCGGTCCGTCGCCCGCCAACTCGTCGGCGAGTGCGACGGCGTCGAGCGCCAGCGACGCGACCTGGTAGTTCCCGTCGGGTGCGAGCCCGGTCGGGTGGTAGCCGCGCATCCACGGCGCCACGGCGTGGAAGCCCTCGTCGGCCAGCTCGCCGAGGAGCGCCTCGAAGGTCCGGGCGTGGTCGGGGAAGCCGTGGAGGCACAGCGCCAGCGGTCCGTCCGCCGGCCCCGCTTCGAGGTAGGCGAAGTCGATCCCGTTGGCGGTGACTCGTCCCTCCGGCACAGACGCGGAGCCTACGGCCCGGCCGCGTTTAGCGGGAGGTCCGGGACGCTTGGCACACTTGGGGCGTGCCCGCGGCCGCGAACGGCGATTCCGCCTCTCCAAGAGAAGAAGAGGTCATCCGCACGCAGGGGCTCACCAAGGTCTTCCCCGGAGGCGTGAAGGCGGTCGACCATCTCGACCTGTCGCTGCAGCGCGGAGAGATCTTCGGTCTGCTCGGACCCAACGGCGCCGGCAAGACCACCACCGTCGGGATGCTCACCTCGATGGTGGTGCCCACGGAGGGCGAGGCGTCGGTCGGTGGCGTCGACGTGATCGCGCATCCTGCGCGGGCCAAGCAGGGCATCGGCGTCGTCCCGCAGACGAACACCCTCGACCGTTCGCTCAGCGTGTCGGAGAACCTGTACTTCCACGGGCGGTTCTTCGGGATGAGCGCGCGCGAAGCGAAGTCCGAGGCGGCGCGGCTGCTCGAGCAGTTCTGGCTCGCCGATCGCGCGTCCGCCGCGGTGCTCGAGCTGTCGGGCGGGATGGCGCAGCGCCTGATGGTGGCGCGGGCGGTCATGCACAAGCCCGCCATCCTCTTCCTCGACGAGCCCACCGCCGGTCTCGATCCCCAGAGCCGCATCGCGCTGTGGGACATCCTGCACGAGCTGCACGCCGACGGGCAGACGATCCTCCTCACCACGCACTACATGGAAGAGGCTGACCAGCTGTGCAATCGGGTCGCGGTCATGGATCACGGTCGGATCCTCGCCCTCGACACGCCCGGCGCGTTGAAGCGCAGCGTCGGCGCCGACACGATCGTCACCGTCTCGGCAGACGGCCGCCTCGACGAGCTCGCCCAGCTGCTCGAGGCGCGCGTCCCCGGCGTCACGCACGCCAAGCGCGTCGACAGCACCGTCCAGCTCGGCGTGAAGGGAAGTCATGGTGTGCTTCCCGCGGTCGTCACCGCCGCCGAACAGGGCGGGTTCACCGTCACCGACCTGTCGCTGGCGGAGCCCACGCTCGAGACCGTCTTCATCAACCTCACCGGGAAGGAGCTGCGGGACTGATGGCTACCGTCACGACATCGCCCGGCGCGGAGACGGATCGGCTCGCCACCGCGCACCGCAGCACGACGACCGCCAGCTGGACGGCGTACCGAGCGCTCCTGCTACGTGATCTCACCGTGCTGCGCAAGACCCTCAACGAGTTCCTCCCCCGCACGCTGCTGCAGCCGTTCCTGCTCGTCTTCGTGTTCACGTTCGTGTTCCCGAAGATCGGCCAGGGTGTCGGCGGCGCCGGAAACGGCGGCCCGGCCGCTTCGGCGTTCGCCACGTTGCTCGTCGCCGGTGTGGTCGGCGTCACGATCCTGTTCCAGGGCATCCAGTCGGTCGCGTTGCCGATGGTGCAGGAGTTCGGCTACACGAAGGAGATCGAAGACCGCGTGCTCGCGCCGCTGCCGGTGTCGATGGTGGCGCTGGCCAAGGTGACGTCGGGAGCCATCCAGGGCCTCATCGCCGCCCTCATCGTGTTCCCGATCGCCGCCGTCGTGCCCGCCAACCCGGTGCACTTGCACGTGAACTGGCCGGTGCTCCTCACGCTGGCGCCGCTGGCGTGCGTCACGGCGTCGGCGCTCGGGCTCACGTTCGGCACCCGCTTCGAGCCCCGAACCGTCCCGCTGATGTTCGGCGTCGTCGTGATCCCGCTGACCTTCCTCGGCTGCGTCTACTACTCCTGGACCGCGCTCGGGCCGATCAAGGTGGGCGGGTTCTCCTGGCTGAAAGCCCTGGTGCTGATCAACCCGCTCGTCTACATGTGCGAGGGCTTCCGCGCTGCTCTCACCACGGCCCCCCACATGTCGCTCGCGGTTGTGTACCTGGTGCTCGCGGGATTCGCGGCCCTCTTCCTCTACCTGGGGATCAACGGGTTCAAGAAGCGGGTGCTCAGCTGATGGAGCCGGGGCGTAGTTTGTCCGGGCCCCGGTAGTCGGTATCCTCCAAAGGTGCGCGGGGGGATCAAGCTCTCGTTCCATGGTGTCCGTGGATCGACGCCGTGCGCCGGCGACCAGTACGAGCGGTACGGCGGGAACACGTCGTGCGTCTCGCTCGAGGCCGACGGCCACGACCCGATCATCTTCGACATGGGCACAGGCCTGCGCCCGTGCGGGCAGACGCTCACCGCCGACGGCGCCTTCCACGGGACCGTCCTGCTGAGTCATCTCCACTGGGACCACATCCAGGGCCTGCCGTTCTTCGGGCCGATCTCGGAGCCCGACGCCGTCCTGGACGTGTACGGCCCGGCGCAGGAGGCGGGGCCGCTCGACGCCGTTTTCAGGGGCGTGATGCAGCAGCCCTACTTCCCGATCACACCCGACGAGCTCCACGGCACCGTGCGGTTCCACGGCGCCGGCAACGACGACTTCGCCATCAACGGCGCCAAGGTGCGGTCGCGTTGGGTCCGCCACACGAGCCCGACGATCGGCTTCCGGGTCGACCTCGAAGGCCACTCGGTCGCGTACGTGTCCGACCACGGGCCCGGCTGCTCCGACGACCCCGACGAGTTCGTACCGCCCGACGTGCTCGACCTCGCCGACGGTGTCGACGTGCTGATCCACGACGCCCAGCACACGTGCGAGGAGTTCGAGGGCAAGCGTCACTTCGGTCATTCGTCGGTCGACTACGCGGTCCACGTCGCCCGCGAGGCGGGCGCGCGACGGTTGGCGCTGTTCCACCACTGCCCGTCGCACTCCGACGACATCGTCGACCTCATGCATCTCTACGCCGGCGCGCTCGCCGAGCGCGTGGCGGGGAACGTCGAGGTGCTCGCAGCTCGCGAAGGTATGGTCGTCGAGCTGCAACCCGCGCTCGCCCGGTGAGTGCGTCGATTCGGTGAGTGAATCGGAGAGCGCCGAGACGCTCATGCCGCCCGACGAGCCGTCCTACCGGACGGTGCTCGGGCACTTCGCGACCGGCGTCACGATCATCACCGCCATGGACGGGAACGAGCCCATCGGCGTGTCGGCCAACTCGTTCACGTCGGTGTCGCTCGATCCGCCGCTGGTGCTGTTCTGCGCGTCGAAGGACTCGTCGACGTGGCCGAAGATCGAGGCCGCGGGCAAGTTCACGGTGAACATCCTCAACGAGCACCAGGAAGACGTCTGCCGCGTGTTCGCGACCAAGGGCGCCGACCGGTTCAGCCGCATTGGCTGGCGACCGTCGGCCGGAGGCTCGCCCATCCTGCACGACACGCTCGCCTACATCGACTGCACGATCCGGGACCAGCACGACGCCGGCGACCACCTCATCGTCGTCGGCCTGGTGCAGGAGCTCGGCGTCCTCGGCGACGAGGGGCCGCTCATCTTCTACCGGGGCGGCTACGGCCACTTCGACAGCTGAGTGGGAACGCTCGTCGTCGCGGCGCGCTTCGCACTGATCCTGGCGTTCTCCGGATCGGCGTTCTTCAAGCTGCGTTCGCTGAGAGCGCTGCCGGCGCAGATGCGAGCCTTCGGAATGCCCGCCTCGGTCGCGGCGGTCGCGGCGGTCGTGGTGCCGACCGCCGAGCTCGCGATCGCAGTGTCGTTGGGCATCTTCCGTGACTCGCCCGTCCCCGCGTTCGCCGCGATCGGGCTTCTCTCGCTGTTTACGGGCGCGGTCATCGCAAACCTCGCTCGCGCCGAGCCTCCGCCGTGTCCATGCTTCGGCATGGCGACAGCAGATGAGCCCGTCTCCGCGCGCACGATCGTCGCCAACGCGTGGCTCTTGGCGCTGGCGGTGGTCGCCACCGGGACCGCGGAGACGACCGACGACACACGACTGGTGCTGGCGTACGTCATCGGCGCTGCGATGACCGCGGTCTATCTCTTCTTGGCCCTCGGCTACGGCCGCCGCCGGCGGGCGATCCGCCAGTAGAGACCGGCCTCGATCCAGCCGCCGGTCGCGGCGTCGTACGCGGTGGTCGCGACGACGGCCAGGGCGATGATCCAGGCCAGGAACCCCAGACCGATGAACACCAGCGCCGAGGCGACCACGAGCGCGCTCGTCTGGACCAACACCGACAGGCGCACCGTCTGGCGGTCGACGTACGCGTCGGGCGGCTCGAGCCGCTCGCCGGCCACGGCCGAGAACAGGCGGGGCAGCGGCGCCCGCCGCGGCCCCGCGGCACCGCTCGCCGCCAGCACGACTGTCACGATCGGTATCAACAGCTCGGCCCGGAACGTGAAGCCGATGAGCAGCACGAACGCGATCACGCCCTGCTCGAACCGCAACGGACGGGGATCGAAGCCGCGACGCGAGGGGTGATGGACCACTACTTGAACGCGCCGCGGCCACGGACGAACAGGTGCCAGCCCACGAACGCCCAGCTTGCCCACACCGCCCAGCGCATGAGCGGATGGCGCATCATGCGTCGCACGATGCCTCCGAGGGTCGCGTAGCGGGGGCGTTCGACCTGCGTGAACACGCCCCACGCCACCCAGGACGCCGCAATCACGGCGTAGATCGTGTAGCTGAACGTGCTCGTGCTCATCGCCGGAAGATCCCGTAGCCGATCGCCAGCCACAACGCGAACAGGGCGAAGCGGCCCGGATGCGTGCTCATGATGGTGTCCGTGATGGAGCTGAACGTCGGGTAATCCTCCCGTGGTGACGAGCGATACGTGATGAGCTCCCAGATCAGGAACGCCGCGAGCAGCCCGCGCCACACCAAGACGCCGCGTCGGCTCTCCGGCGCTGCCGTCTGCCCGGTGCGGAGTGCGGAACGAAGCGTGGCGATGCCCGCCGCGACGATCGGGATCCCGACGGCGACCGCTTCCGGATGCGTGAACGGCCGCAAGCCGGACGCGATCCACGAGTAGACGAGCGCGGCGGCGACGACGCTCACCACGCGCCACGACACGCGGGGTGCTCGGTGCGTCGCCTCCACGAGCACAGTCTCGCAATCGCACCGGGGGTCTCGGAAGCCCGCTGGTAATCTCGACCCGCACCCCGCCGACTCCGGAGCAGCCAGTCGCGGGGCGCGAGGCGTCGAGGGGGAACTGGTGGATCGCGAGCGGGAGACCCGACGAGCCGGCTGGCGGCTGATGCGGGGCACGCTCGGGTCCCAGCGGCCGACGCTCGCGTTGGGCGTGCTCGCCGGGGTCTCCTGGACCGCCGCGAAGATCTCGGTGCCACTGCTCGCCGCGGGCGCGATCGACAACGGGATTCTGCCCGGCAACAGCCAGGCGATCCTCGTGTACTCGCTGGTGATCGTCGCCGTCGGCGTGGTGCAGGGGTTGTCGTCGGGGTTCCGTCGGTACTGCGCCTTCCGCATCGCCTACCGCTCCGAGACCGACCTGCGGCAACGGCTCTTCGCCCACCTCCAACGGCTCCACTTCGCGTTCCACGACGAGGCCCAGACCGGCCAGCTCATGGCCCGGGCGAACACCGACATCTTCCAGATCAACCAGGCCGTCATCCTCATCCCGCTCACGATCGCAAGCTCCCTGACGCTCGTCGGCGTCGTCGCGGTCATGGCGCTGCAGAGCGTGCCGCTGACGCTGCTGGCGCTGGGGGCGCTCCCGCTGTTGAACATCAGCGCGACGCGCTTCAGCAAGCGCATGCAGCCGGTCACCACCCAGCTGCAAGCGAAGCTCGGTGACCTCACCGCGGTGGTGGAGGAGAGCGTCGCCGGGGTTCGTGCCGTCAAGGGCTTCGGGTCGGAGCGGCTCCAGGAGCGCCAGCTCGATCACGAAGCCGACGAGGTGCGCGACCACTCGCTGGAGACGGCGCGACTCCGCTCCGGGTTCCTTCCCCTCGTCGACTTCCTGCCCGCACTCGCGCTGGTCGCCATCCTCTGGTACGGCGGCCACCTCGTGCTCAACGGCGAGCTCCAGCTCGGCTACATCGTCGCCTTCAACTCCTACGTCCTCATGCTCATCTGGCCGTTGCGCATGGCGGGCATGCTCGTCGCTCAGGCGTCGCGCGCGTCTGCGGCGGCCGGTCGGCTGGACGCGATCCTCGTCACCGATCCCGAGGTGGTGGACAAGCCCGGCGCCCGGGCGTTGCCGCCGGGGCCCGGCGAGATCCGATTCGAGAAGGTCGCGTTCGGCTACCAAGGCGGCCGGCCAATTTTCACCGACCTCGATCTCCTGATCCGCGGGGGCGAGGCGGTTGCGGTGGTCGGCACCACCGGCACCGGCAAGACGACCGTCGCCCGGCTCGTCCCGCGCTTCTACGACGTCGACGAGGGCCGCGTGCTGCTCGACGGCATGGACGTGCGTGACGTCAAGATCCATGACCTGCGCCGAAGCATCGGCATCGTCTTCGAGGACACGTTCCTCTTCTCCGACACCGTGCGCGACAACATCGCCTTCGCCGACCCGCAAGCGCCGATGGAGACCGTGCGCGGCGCGGCGCGGCTCGCGGGTGCCGACGAGTTCATCGACAACATGCCGGACGGGTACGAGACGATCGTCGGCGAGTACGGCTACTCGCTTTCGGGCGGACAGCGCCAGCGGCTCGCGATCGCGCGGGCGGTGCTTGCCGACCCGCGCGTGCTGATCCTCGACGACGCCACCTCGTCGGTCGACCCCACCAAGGAGCACGAGATCCGCGCCGCGCTGCGCGAGGTCATGTCCGGACGCACCACGTTGATCATCGCCCACCGGCCGGCGACCATCGCCCTCGCCGACCGGGTCGTCCTCCTCGACGGCGGACGCGTCGTCGCCGAAGGCACCCATGACGACCTGCTCGAGCGGTCCGAGCGGTACCGCGAGGTGCTCGCGCAGGCCGCCGCCGTCGAGGCGGCGTCCACCGTGGAGCGGGTGCAATGAGAGGCGGAGGCGGGGGACCGTTCGGTCAGCACGCCATCGAGGAGACGCTGACGCGCCACGACGCCACGCAGGTGCTGCGCCGGCTCCGGCCCTTCCTTCGTCCCTACCGCGGTCGCATCATCTTGTCGATCCTGCTGCTCATCGGGCAGACGTCATGCCTTCTGGCCGGCCCGGCGCTGGTAAGGCACGGCATCGACGCCGGCCTGAAGCCGCACGACGCCGGCGCGCTGAACCTCTCGGCCTTGCTCTATCTGTTCGCGGCGATCGCAGGCCTGTTCTTCGGCCGGGCCGTCATCAGGATGGTCGCCAAGGTCGGCGAGGCGTTCCTGCGCGACCTCCGCTCGCGGGTGTTCCGGCACCTGATGTCGCTGGGGATGGACTTCTTCGAGCGCGAGAAGACCGGCACGCTCGTCGCACGTATGACCTCCGATATGGACGCCCTGCAGGAGCTCGTGCAGATGGGGCTGGTCATGTTCGTGCAGAACGGCTTGCTGTTCGTGGGCGCGATCCTCGTGATCTTCCTGATGAGCTGGAAGCTGGCGATCTGCACGCTCGTCGTCGTGCCGCCCGTCGTCATCGCAAGCCGCTGGTTCCGTCGGGCGTCGAACAAGGCGTACCTGCTGGTGCGGGACCGCATCGGGCAGAACCTCTCCACCCTGCAGGAGGGGCTGGCGGGGGTGCGGGTCGTGCAGGCGTTCGGGCGCGAACGGGCGTTCACCCGTCGCTTCAAGGAGACGAACGAGGCGCAGTACGACGCCAACATCGAGACCGTGCGCATCTCGGCGAAGTACTTCCCGATCGTCGAGTTCGCCGGCGTCGCCGGCATCGCGATCATCGTCGGCATCGGCGGAGCGTTCGTGTCCGCCGACATCGTCACGGTGGGGACGGTCGCCGCCTTCGTGCTGTACCTGAACAACCTGTTCGAGCCGATCCAGCAGCTGAGCCAGCTGTACAACACGCTCCAGCAGGCCGGCGCCGCGCTCCAGAAGCTGTTCGAGCTCCTCGACGAGCGTCCGTCGATCGCCGAGCGGCCGGGGGCGGTCGACCTCCCCGAGGAGGGTGGGCTCGAGCTCGAGCACGTCTCGTTCGGCTACGGCGCCGAGGACGTGCTGCACGACATCACGCTGCGGGTCCCGCTCGGCGAGAGGCTGGCGCTGGTCGGGCCGACGGGCGCCGGGAAGTCGACGCTCGCCAAGCTCATCGCCCGCTTCTACGACCCGCGCGAAGGAAATGTCGAGTACGCGGACGTCGACCTGCGTGACGCCACGCTCCGGTCATTGCGGGAGCGGATCGTCGTCGTGCCCCAGGAGGGGTTCCTGTTCGCCGGAAGCGTGCGAGACAACATCATCGTCGGCAAGCCCGACGCTACGGATGAGGAGATCCGGGACGCCATCGCCGCCCTCGGGCTCGGCGACCGGTTCGACGCCTTCCCCGACGGGCTGGACACCGAAGTGCGAGAGCGCGGCTCGCGCCTGTCTGCGGGCGAGAAACAACTGGTGTCGCTGGTGCGGGCCGCGCTCGCCGACCCGGCGCTGCTCGTGCTGGACGAGGCGACCTCGAGCCTCGACCCGGGGACCGAGCGCACGGTCGAGCGCGCCCTCGGCCGCCTGACGGAGGGGCGGACCGTGGTCGTGGTGGCGCACCGCCTGTCGACTGCAGCCCGAGCCGACCGCATCGCGGTCGTCGACGACGGGCACGTCCCCGAGCTCGGAACGCACGACGAGCTGATCGCGCACGAGGGTCGATACGCGAGCTTGTACGCGGCGTGGGATTCCCGCGCCGCGATGGGCCGCGCGTCCTAGGCGACGAAGCTCCGGGATTCGGCCTCGCGCTTGATGTTCCGCAGCATCACGCGGCGGATGAGCGCGCTGAACCGGCCGATGAGCCACCAGTAGCGCGAGAACCGGCCGCGCGCGTCGTCGTTCGTGCACGCGACGCGGGTCTCGGTCTCGACTCTGGAGCCGCCGCCGGGCCGCGCCGAGACGGCGAAGTTCCACACCGCCTTGGCGAAGCCGGGCGCGTCGAAGGCGACGAACTCCTCGGGCTCGATGCGGTGGACGCCGCTCGACAGCTGCCAGAACTTCCCCACGATGCCGAGGACCAGCTCGCGATCCGGCTCCTCGCCGAGCACGACGAAGCCGGACTCGACGATGTCGTCGAGGCGGAGTTGCCGCTTCGGCTTTACGGCCCCCGTGAACAGGTGCGGCAGTCCGCGGGCGAACAGCAACGCGAGCACGATGGGCGAGCGCGCGAGATCGAGCTCCTTGACGGCCTTGTAGGCCTCGGCGACCGGCGCATCGACGTCGACCGCGTGGTGCTCGACGACGTCGTAGTGGGGCAGGAACTCGTCGATCAGCACGCCTCCACGTTCGCGCTCGGAGCTCTCGAAGGGCGAAGCGGAGCGTCAGTCCGGTTTGTCAGTGACCCCCGCGGCGTCGAAGGTCGCCATCTCGCCGAGGATGCGCGCCGACGCCTCCAGCACCGGGAGGGCCAGGCACGCGCCGCTGCCTTCGCCGAGGCGGAGCTCGAGATCGAGGATCGGCTCGAGCCCGAGTGTGTCCAGGATCACACGCGCCGCGGGCTCGGTGGACCGGTGCCCCGCGAAGCAGAACTGCACCGCACCCGGAACGAGGTGCGCCGCCGTCAGGAGCGCCGCGCCCGCGATGACGCCGTCGACGACGACCGGGACGCGCGCGGCCGCGCCGCCCACGACGAAGCCGGTCAGCGCCGCGATCTCCAGACCTCCGAGCGAGGCGAGCACCGCGACGGGATCGTCCCGGACCGGAGTGCGGGTGAGGGCCGCATCGACCGCCGCCACCTTGCGCGCCAGCGTCGGGTCGTCGATGCCCGTGCCCCGGCCGGTGACCTCGGCGGCGGCGTGCCCGGTGAACGCGGCGACCAGCGCGGCGGAGGGTGTGGTGTTGCCGATCCCCATGTCGCCCGTCACCAGGCAGCCGGCCCCGTCGTCGACGAGACGGGCCGCCACGGCGGCGCCGACGTCGAGCGCTTGCCGAGCCTCGGCGACGGTCATGGCCGGCTCACCGGCGATGTTCCCGGTGCCGGCGCGCACCTTCTGCCGCATCAAGCCGGGCGCGGCGTCGAGCTCGGTCGCCACGCCGACGTCGACCACGATCACGCGTGCGCCCGTCTGGCGCGCAAGCACGTTGATGGCGGCCCCGCCGGCGAGGAAGTTCTGGACCATCTGGGCCGTGACGTCCTGCGGCCACGGGGTCACACCCTCGGCCAGCACGCCATGGTCGCCGGCGAACACCGCCACCGCGGCCGGCGCGGGGACCGGTGGTGGGGACGCGCCGGCGATGGCGGCGAGCCGAACACCGATCGCCTCGACTCGTCCAAGCGAGCCACGGGGCTTCGTCAGCCGGTCGTGGTGCTCGGCCGCAGCGCGACCAGCGCCGTCGTCGAGCTCGCCGACGGCCGCGGCCGCCGTGTCGAACGCGTGAGGGGTTGCCGTCATGCGATGACCTCCCGAAGTGCGTGTTTCAGCGTGTCGGCCGACAGCTCGGCCAGCCTCAGATACCGCGCGCCCATCTCGTCGGCGAGCTCGACGGCGAGGCCGAGGCGGCCGGCCCCGTTCTCGGCGTCGACGACGACGGCGTCGACATGGCGGGCGCGCACCGTTGCCGCGGCGCGTCGCGCCGCCGCGATCGGGTCGCCGTCGGGCGCAGCCGTCGCCCGGCCGTCGCTCACCAACACGAGCAGCGGACGCTGCCCCGAGCCGTGGTTGGCGGGGTTCGTCGCGACCGCCAGGGCGGCGTCGATGCCGGCGGCCAGCGGCGTGCGCCCGCCGGTGGGGAGGTCCGCGAGGCGGGCGCGTGCGACCTCCACGCTGCCGGTCGCGCGCAGCAGCACCTCGGCGCCGTCGCCGCGAAATGCCACCAGCGCCACGCGGTCGCGCCGCTGGTAGGCGTCGACGAGCAGGCCGAGCACGGCGCCCTTCACCGCCTCCATCCGCCGCGGTGCGCCCATCGACCCGGACGCGTCCACCGCCAGCACGAGCAGGTTCCCGGTCCGCTGCTCACGCCGGGCCTCACGCAGGTCCTCGGGCCGAACCGCCGGGCTCTCCGGATCGAGCGCCCGCCGCTCGGCGACGGCCCGGGCGGTGGCGGCGACGGCGACCGCGCCGACCGGCCCGTCCGGCACCCGGTCGCCGATCAGGCGGCCGCGACTGCCGTCGCCGGGCGAGCGGCGCCCGGCGGCCTCGGTCGGGGCGCGTGTCGCACGCAGGGGGATGACCCGTTGGGGAGGGAGATCGGGAGCGGCGACCCGTGCCGTGCCGGTCTCGCGGTGGCCGGCGTGGTCGCCGTCGTCCGGCTGGTCGAGGGCATCGAGCGCGTCGTCGAGCCCGTTCTCCCGCGGCTCGTCGAACGGTGTGCGGCGCTGCCGGTGCGCGAGCGCGAACGGCGCGACGCGCCGGACGTCGTCGACGGTGGCCTCGTCGCGACCGTCCCAGCCGGCGAGGGCGGCCGCGGCCCGGCTGATGACGAGGTCGGCGCGCAGCCCGTCGACCCCGGCCGCCGCGCACAGCGCCCCGATCCGGACCATGAGCGCGTCGGGCATCCGCGCCGAGCACGTACTCGCGAGACGCGCGCCGAGCTCCTGCTCGGCCGGCGCGTGCCGGCGCGCGACCGCGGCGGGGTCGGCGTCGAAGTCGAGGCGTCGGCGCACTGCCTCGGCGCGGTCGCGCGGTTCGAGGCTTGTCGTGAGGTCGACGGCGAGACCGAAGCGATCGAGGAGCTGGGGGCGCAGCTCGCCCTCCTCGGGGTTCATCGAGCCGATGAGCACGAAGCGCGCCGCATGCTCGTGCGAGACGCCTTCGCGCTCGACGCGGTTGACCCCCGATGCGGCGACGTCGAGGAGCACGTCCACGAGATGGTCGGGGAGCAGGTTGACCTCGTCGACGTACAGGACGCCGCGGTGCGCGGCCGCGAGCAGGCCGGGCTCGAAGCGCCGGCCCTCGCCGGTGAGGACGGCGCCGAGGTCGAGCGTGCCGATGAGACGGTCCTCGGTGGCCCCGATCGGCAGGTCGACGAACGGCGCGTCACCGGGCAGCAACGCGGCGAGACCGCGTGCGAGGGTCGTCTTCGCCGAGCCCTTCTGGCCCCGCAGCAGCACGCCACCGATCGCAGGGTCGATGGCGGCGAGGAGCAACGCGATCTTGGCGTCGTCGTGGCCGACCACGGCGCTGAACGGGAACCGCTCCCTCGTCGGCGAGCTCATCGGGACTCCTCCCATCCCTCGGCTTCGAGCAGCGCGGAACGGAGCGTGTCGAGCGCGCCCGCGCTGGCGTCCCACATGCCGCGCTCGTCTGCCTCGAGGAGGCGCTCGGCGATCGCGCGCAGGGCCCACGGGTTCGACCGTTCGAAGAACTTCCGGACGTCGGGGTCGGCGACGTACGCGTCGGTGACGCGCTCGTACATCCAGTTCTCGACGACGTGCGTCGTGGCGTCGTAGCCGTAGAGGTAGTCGACCGTGGCGGCGAGCTCGAAGGCGCCCTTGTAGCCGTGGCGCTGCATCGCGGCGATCCACTTCGGGTTCACGACGCGGCTGCGCACGACGCGCGCCGCTTCTTCGGCGAGGGAGCGGACGCGAGGCCGGGCCGGATCGGCCGAGTCGCCGAACCACGCCTTGGGGGAGTCGCCGGTGAGGGCGCGCACGGTGGCGACCATGCCGCCGTGGTCCTGGAGGTAGTCGTCGGAGTCGAAGATGTCGTGCTCGCGGTTGTCCTGGTTCTTGACCGCGACGTTGATTGCCGCGAACCGGCGCCGCATGGCGTCACCGGCCGTGACGCCGAACCCTCGTCGGCCGTACGAGTAGCCGCCCCACGCGAGATAGACGGCGGCGAGATCGTCGTCGGTCTGCCAGTCGCCGGACTCGAGCAGCGGCAGGATGCCCGACCCGTAGCCGCCCGGCGCGGGGCCGAACACTCGTGGATCGGCGCCGGCGTGGGCGCGCAGGTAGTTCGACTCCGGCGGCTCGTCCAGGCCGGCGACGAGCGCGGCGGCGTCGTCGAGCAGCTGCACGAGGCCGGGGAACGCGTCCCGGAAGAACCCGGAGATGCGCACGACGACGTCGATGCGCGGCCGTCCGAGCTCGGCCAGCGGGATGGGCTCGATGCCGGCGAGGCGTCCCGACTCGTCGTGCCAGCGCGGGCGGACCCCGAGGAGCGCGAGCGCCTCGGCCACGTCGTCGCCCTGCGTGCGCATCGCCGCCGTGCCCCAGATCACGAGGCCGACGGTCTCGGGCGCGGCGCCGTCCTCGGCGACGTGGCGCGCGACGAGCTCGTCGGCGAGCCGGCGGCCGACGTCCCAGGCCAGCGGCGACGGCAGCGACTTCGGGTCGACCGAGTAGAAGTTGCGGCCCGTCGGCAGGACGTGCGCCATGCCGCGGCTCGGCGCGCCGCTGGGCCCGGCGGGCACGTAGCCGCCCTCGAGCCCGTGCAGGAGGTTGGCGATCTCATCGGGCGTGCCGTGGAGCGCGGGCACGAGCCGCTCGCAGACCCAACGCAGCGTCGGGTCGGTGCCGTCGTCGCGCCAGCCGTCGCGCTGGAGGGCGGCGAGCCGCTCGCGACAACGCTCCTCGACCGCGTCGACGTCGGCGCGCTGCTCGCGGCCGACGCCCAGGTCGCTCGCCACCGTCTCGCGCAGCGACGGCACACCGGCGTTGGGCTGGCGGGTGATCGCCAGCACGAGTTCCAGCTCGGCCTCCGCTTCCGGCGCGCGGCCCAACGTGTGCAGCCCGCCACGGATCTGCGCGTCCTTCAGCTCGCACAAGTAGCCGTCGACGTGCAGCAGGAAGTCGTCGAACTGGTCGTCGTCGGGCGCCTCGGCGCGTCCGAGGTCGCGGTGGATCTCGGCGTCGACGAGCAGATCCCACACCTTCTCCCGCACGGCCGGGACCTTCGACGGGTCGAGCGCCTGGACCTGCGCGTGCTCGTCGAGCAGCTGCTCGAGGCGGGCGAGCTCGTCGTACGCGTCGGCGCGGGTGAGCGGCGGCACGAGATGGTCGACGATCACCGCGTGAGCGCGGCGCTTGGCCTGCGTCCCCTCGCCGGGATCGTTGACGACGAACGGATAGAAGAGCGGCAGATCGCCGAGGGCGGCGTCGGGCGCGCACGCGGCCGAGAGACCGACGCCCTTGCCGGGGAGCCACTCGAGCGTGCCGTGCTTGCCGGCGTGCACGACCGCGTGCGCGCCGAAGCCCGTCTCCAGCCAGCGGTAGAAGCCGAGATAGTGATGCGTCGGCGGGATCCGGGGCGAGTGGTACGTCGCGATCGGATCGGGGCCGAACGCCCGCGGCGGCTGCACGGCGACGAGGACCCCGCCGAGGTCGAGGCCGGCGAACGCGAGGGCGTCGCCGTCGCGCAGCACGTCGCCCGGTGGCTCGCCCCACGTGTCGACGACGTCGTCGCGCAAATCGTCCGGGATGGCCGCGAACCACTCCGTGTACTCGCCGGCGTCGAGCCGCCCGGGCGCGCACGCGAGCTGCCCGGGGCTGAGCGCGTCGGCGTCGTAGGTGAAGCCGTCGGCCAGCTCGGCCATCAGCGTGTCGCCGTCGGGCGGGATGCGGTCGACCCGGTAGCCCGACCGGCGCAGCGCGTGCAGCAGCTCGATCACGCTCGCGGGCGTGTCGAGCCCGACGGCGTTGCCGAGGCGGCTCCGCTTCGTCGGGTACGCGGACAGCACGATCGCGACGCGCTTCTCGGCGTTCGGGACCCGTCGGAGCCGGGCGAGGCGGACGGCCACGCCGGCGACGCGGGCGACGCGGTCCGGAACGGTTCGGTACGCGACGACGGGCTCGCCGAGCTCGTCGCCGTCGTCGACGATCTCCTTGAACGAGAACGGGACCGTGATGACGCGGCCGTCGAACTCGGGGATGGCGACGCTCATCGCCGCGTCCATCGGGGTCAGCCCCGCGTCCGACGCCGCCCACTCGGCGGCGGGACGGGTGGAGGCGACCGCCTGGACGACCGGCACGTCGAGCGCCGCCAGCTCGGGCGCGGCCCACTTGTCGCCGTCGGCGCCGCCCATCGCGAGCACGGTGGTGATCACGGCGTCGACGCCGTGCTCGGCGAGCGATTCGAGCGCGGGCACCGCGCCGCGCTCGTCGGGGCGCAGCGAGTAGCAGAACACGGGAAGCGCGTTGGCGCCCTTCTCCTGCAGCGCGGCGCACAGGTCGTCGACGAACTGGGTGTTCCCCGACAGGACGTGCGCCCGGTAGAAGACGACGCCGACGGTGGGACGGCCCGGGTCGAGCACCGGCTCGCCCCAGATCTGCCACGCCGGGACGTCCTCGGGCGACGCGAAGCCGAACGCGGTGCCGAGCAGGCGGTCCGCCACGAACCGCAGCAGATGCTCGAGGTTGGCGAGGCCGCCGCGCGCGAGGTACTCGAACGCCCGCGCCACGATGTCGGCGGGCACGGTCGACGCCGCCGCCAGTTCGGCGTCGGGCACCATCTCGCCCCCGAAAGCGAGCAGCGGCACGCCCCGCTCGACGCACGCGGCGCGTACGCCGTCGAACGGTCGCTCCCACGCCCGCCGGCCCCCGAGAAGGCGGACGAGCACCATCTGCACGCCGTCGAGCCCGGGCGGCTCCTCGAGCGCAGCCGGGTTCGCCGCCCGCACCGGCGGGAACCCCGCCGGGAGCCCTTCCAGCACCGCGCGCAGGCCGAGGATCTCCGTGTCGGCGTTGGTGAGCACGAGGATCACGCGGCCGCCCCTTCGATCAGCGCGTCGAGGGCGGCGAGGTCGAGATGCGCCTCGAGGAGGTCGGCGAGCCGCTCGAACTGGGCGTCGCGGGCGGCGGCGAACGAAACTCCCGCGGGCACGAACGTCTTGCCCGCGCGTCGCCCGACTTCGGTGAGGAACGCGGCGCGGAACCCGTCTCGCTCGAACAGTCCGTGCAGGCTCGTGCCCAGCACCCGCGCCTCGGCGTCGAGCGAGCCGTCGTCCTCTCGCCCGTAGCAGTCGTCGAGGTGGATCCAGCCCTGCATCCCCGCCCGGCGCGTCACCCGGCCATGGCGGATCTCGTAGCCGGTGACGCGCTGACCCATCGACTCGCCCCGCCGCTGGCGTGTCAGCTTGGTCGACTCGAACACCGTGTCCACGTCGAGCCGCCCGAGCGCGGCGACGTCGCCGCGGCCCGACTCGACCGGGTCGCGGATCGTGCCGCCGAGGATCTGGTACCCGCCGCAGATCCCGAGGACGAGCGCGTCGGTTCGCTCGAAGACAGCCCGGTCCATGCCTCGGCTGCGGAGCCACTCGAGGTCGGCGACCGTGGCCTTCGTACCCGGGAGGATCACGAGGTCGGGCCGGCCGAGCGCGGCGGGTGTCTCGACGTAGCGCACGTGCACGCCGGGCTCGACGGCGAGCGCGTCGAGGTCGGTGAAGTTCGCGAGGCGCGGAAAGCGCACGACGGCGACGTCGATCCCGTCGGCACGTGCCGGCGCGGTGCTGACGGGGCGCGGCCCAGAGAGCGCGAGCGAGTCCTCGGCGTCGAGTGCCACGTCGTGCACGAACGGCAGCACGCCGAGTACCGGCACGCCCGCGCGCGATTCGAGCTCGTCGAGTCCGTCGCGGAGCAGCGCCGGGTCGCCACGCAGTTTGTTGATCACGAACGCCCGCACGAGCCGCCGGTACCGGTCGGGGAGCAGCGCCACCGTCCCGTACAGCGCGGCGAAGACGCCGCCCCGGTCGATGTCGCCGACGACGATGGCGGGCACACCCAGCTCGTCGGCGACGCGCAGGTTCACGATGTCGTGGTCGAGCAGGTTGATCTCGGCCGGGCTGCCCGCGCCCTCCAGGATCACGACGTCGAAGCGCCGGCGGAGGTCGTCGCAGGCGCCGATCACGGTGCTCAGCAGCTTCGGCTTGCGGGCGTGATAGTCGGCGGCGTCGAGGTGGCCGATCGGCTCGCCCATGACGACGACCTGGCTGGTCCGCTCGCCGGTGGGCTTGAGCAGGATCGGGTTCATCGCGACCTCGGGCGCAGCGCCGGCGGCGAGCGCCTGCACGCCCTGGGCGCGCCCGATCTCGTGACCCGACGGCGTGACGAACGAGTTGAGCGCCATGTTCTGCGCCTTGAACGGCGCCACCCGCACGCCGCGCCGGTGCAGCAGCCGGCACAGTCCGGTCACCATGTGGCTCTTGCCGGTGTCGCTGCCGGTGCCGCACACCATGAGCGCGCCCCGCATCACGCCGACACCTCTTCGGCGGCGACGGCGTCCAGCGCGCGGTCGAGGCGTTCGAGGCCGTCGGGATCGGGAACCGCGATGCGGGCGCAGTCCGGGAGTCCGAACGAGGTGCAGTCGCGCACGACGATCCCGAGCGGCGCGAGACGGTCGCGCAGCCCTGCCGCCGGCTCGACGAGCACGAACGACGCGTCCGAGGGGCGCGGCTGCAGTCCGTGCGCATGCAGCACGTCGACGAGCTGCGCGCGGAGATCGGCGGTTCCCCTCGACCACGCCGGGAGGTCGGCTCGCTCGAGCAGCTCGGGGAGGAGCGCGGCGGCGATGCCGTTCACCGCCCAGCGCGGTTGCCGCCGGCGGAGCCGTTCCGCGAAGTGCGTGTCCGGCGCGAGGACGTAGCCGAGCCGCAGGCCGGGGCAGGCGAACACCTTCGTGAGCGAGCCGACGACGACGGCACCGGCGTCGCCGCGGGTCCAGGCGCCCGTCGCCAGCGGGTAGAACGCCTCGTCCCATACCGCCGCCGTCTCGTCGGTCGCGGCCAGTCGCCCGGTCGGGTTGCCGGGGTTCGAGCGCCAGCGGGGCGCGCCCTCGACCACCGCCGGGAGATGACGGCGGTAGAGCGAGAAGTCGGGCTCGTCGACCCACCCGGGGCCGAGCTCGCCGGCCACGAGGGCGATCGCTTCCGAGCCGCCGTTCGTGAGCACGAGCCGGCTCGCGTCGACGCCCACGGCGGAGGCGAGGGCGCGTGTTGCCCCCTCGGGATCCGGGTACCGCCCGAGCGCGTCGAGATGGCCGAGCGCGAGCGCCCGCACGTCGGGCGCGAACGGGTTCAGGCTCACCGACAGGTCGAGCACCGACGCCGGGTCGACGCCCAGCGCCGCCGCGACTGCGTGACCGTCGCCGCCGTGCGGACCGGGCGGGGGCACCGTCACCGTTGCCTCCCGGCGCGCCGGCGCCGCAGCCATCGCAACACCGACGGCACGACGAGCACCGCCACGAGCGCGCCGGTCACGTCACGCGACAGCCGCACCGCGGCGCGGATGTCGCCGGGCCGCGGTGTGCGGCCGTGACCGAGGGCGGGCCGGTGCTCGATCCGCTCGCCGTAGCGGTTCGCGCCGCCGAGCCGCAGGCCGAGGGCGGCGGCGAAGGCGGCTTCGGCGATGCCGGCGTTAGGCGACGGGTGCGCGGGCGCGTCCTCGCGCACGGCGCGCGCGACGCGACCTGCGGCGCCCGGCCGCACCGCGACCACAAGCCCGGCCGTGACGCGCGCGGGAACCAAGCCGGCGATGTCGTCGAGGCGGGCGCTGGCCCAGCCGAAGTGCTCGTAGCGCGCGGAGCGGTGGCCCACCATGGCGTCGAGCGTGTTGACGGCCCGGTAGGCGAACACGCCGGGCGCGCCGGCGGCGGCAGCCCACAGCGCCGGCGCGACCACGGCGTCGACGGTGTTCTCCGCCACCGACTCGACGACTGCACGTGCGATCTCGGGCTCGTCGAGCTCTGACGGCTCGCGTCCTACGAGCGCAGGGAGTTGCGCACGCGCCGCGGCCAGGTCGCCTCGCTCCAGAATCAACTCGATGTCGAGCGCGGCGCGCGCCAGCTCGCGCCCGGCGACCGCGACGTACGCCGCCGCCGCCGGCGAACCGAGCGCCGCACCGGCGGCGGTCGCGAGCCCGACGCCGACCGCGGCGTGCGCCGCCCCGGCGCGTCGTGCATCGCGGTAAACGTGTGTCTCGACCCGGCGCATCACCGCGCCGAACCCGGCGACGGGGTGGGCCACGGCGGGAGGTTCGCCGAGGAACCGGTCGGCCATGACACCTGCCGCCGCGCCGAACGACCGGCTCACCATCGCGCGGCCGCCACGACGAGGCCGGCGGTCTCGCCGACCATGCCGCTCGCGCCGAGCACGTCGCCCGTGAACCCGCCGATGCGCCGGCGTGCCAGCGCGACGACGCCGGCCGCGCCCGCCACGACGCCCGCGACCGCGGCGATCCCGGCGACGCGGGGCCCCGCGAATGCGAGTCCGGTCGCGAGCACGGCGCCGATGAGCGCCGTCGGGAGGGCGCGGCC
>Ga0075435_100000734_pt1 | contig 20334 bp, 13 predicted proteins | sample RhiMethybrSRZTD4_FD_75302 | JGI IMG/M metagenome (GOLD analysis project Ga0075435, IMG submission 75302) | Populus rhizosphere microbial communities from Tennessee, USA - Rhizosphere MetaG P. TD hybrid SRZTD4 | ecosystem: Host-associated > Plants > Roots > Rhizosphere > Soil | place: USA...
TCTTTGCCGGCAGCGTGGCAGGGTGAGTATCGTCGGGGATGTGGGGCTCGACCTCAAGCGCGACAAGATGTATCGGAAGGAGCTGGAGCTCCGAATCTCCACGTCGTACGGCCCAGGCCGATACGATCCTGAATATGAGGATGAGGGGCGTGACTATCCGTATGGCCTCGTGCGCTGGACCTCGCGCCGGAACCTGGAGCACTTCCTCCGCTTGCTCAGCGAGCGGCGGGTGGACCTTGGGCCGCTGGTGAGCGCGAAGTTTGACGTCTCCCGTGCCGCCGAGGCGTACGCGCGGGTGAAGGCTGCCGCGCCCGAGGACTATGGTGTTCTGTTCGATTACCCGTGCACCGACCAAGTCAAGGCGCCGGCTCGGGTGCTGCGCTCTCAAGCGGCGCCCCTCGTCATCTCGGATGCCGCGGGGCCCGTTCGGCTGGGCCTGATCGGTGCGGGGGATCACGCTAAGACCGTCCATCTTCCAAACCTGCGAAAGCTGTCCGACCGGTTCGTCGTCGCGGGCGTGGCGAGCCGGACTGGCGCCGCTGCAGCCGCGGTCGCGAGGCGTTACACGATTCCAGTCGTTGCCACAGACTATAAGGAGCTGCTAAACGATCCTGCAATCGAGGCGGTGCTGATTTCGACGCGCCATGCTTCGCACGCAGCAATCGCGCTCGCGGCGTTGGAGGCGGGCAAACATGTGTTCGTGGAGAAACCGCTCGCGATCACGCTCGAGGATGCTGAGGCCGTGTGTGATGCAGCTAAACTGGCGGGCAAGGTGGTGCGCGTCGGATTCAACCGGCGGTTTTCGCCGTGGCTGTCTCCGCTGCGGGAGGTGTTGGACTGCCCCGGGCGACGGGCTGTGACGATCCGGGTCAACGTCGGCAGCGTCGGCGATCATTGGAGCAGCGGGGTGGGGGAAGGCGGGCGGCTAATGGGTGAGGGCGTACACTTCCTTGATCTCGCCAACTGGCTACTCGGGGAGGTCCCGATCGCGGTCTCAGCGACTTTCCTTGGTGCAGCGGAGACCGCCAATCCGAACGCGACCATCCACATCGGCTACGCCGAGGGATCAGTCGCATCGCTGTTGTACACGACGGTCGGCGCATCTGGGTTGGGCAAGGAGCGATTCGAGGTGTTCGGCAATGGGCAGGCTGCGTTCTCGGACGACTATCAAGCCATGCAGGTCATCGGGCGGACGGCCCCCGCTGGTTCACGGGTGAGAGGAGACAAGGGGCACCTGGCGGCCCTGGCGGAATTCGCGGCGGCTGTGAGGGGTCAGCCCGGTCCGGTGCGCGGGGCGGAAGCCCGCGACGGGTTGTTGGCGACTTGGATGGTGCTCGCGGCCTACGAGAGCGCCACCACCGGTAACCGTGTGTCCCTGGTCGATGGCTGATGTGCGGTATCTGCGGAATCGTCCATCTCAGCGCTGACCTCGGGCCTATCGATGCGCCCGTTCTGGACCGCATGGTTGATTCGATGTCGCATCGCGGCCCCGACGGTCGAGGCACTTACTACTCCGAGGACCGCCTGGTGGGTCTTGGTCACCGCCGCCTGGCCATCGTCGATCTCTCGCAGCTGGGCGCGCAACCGATGGCCAATGAGGATGGCACCGTCTGGGTCACCTTCAACGGCGAGATCTACAACTTCCCCGACTTACGAAAATCGCTGGAAAGTTGCGGTCACGTCTTCCGCTCCCATACCGATACCGAGGTTCTCGTCCATCTCTATGAGGAGCGCGGCGAAGCAATGCTGGATGCGCTCGACGGTGATTTCGCCTTCGCGTTATGGGACGCCCGTCAAGGTACCGTGCTCCTCGCACGGGATCCCGTCGGCGTAAAACCGCTCTACTTCGCGCAGCGCGGGCGGACCTTTCTCTTTGCGTCTGAGATCAAGGCGTTGCTCGAACACCCGCTCGTCAGCGCCCGGATGAGTGCTGAAGGGTTCTATCACTACCTGACTTATTTGGTGGTGCCGGCGCCGCACACGATGTTTGAGGGGATCGAGAAGCTTCGGGCCGGAGAGGCGCTTCACATCAGCGCTGCGGGCCAAACCCGCCGGTGGCGCTACTGGACGCCTGCCCCGCGCCCCACCCGGAACGGTGGCCGGAACCTGGATGAGGAGCTGGAGAGCCTCTTCCGAGCGAGCGTCAAGAAGCGCCTCATGAGCGATGTACCCGTGGGCCTGCTGTTCTCGGGGGGCGTCGATTCCACGCTGAATTCCCTTGCGTTCCGTGAGCTGGTTGCCCCCGCCCCGGTATCGACGTTCAACGTTTCAATGCAAGGGCCGCGGTTCGCGGACGAAGGGGCGTTCGCGACGCACGTCGCGGAGGCGCTTGGCCTCGATCACGCTCGGGTGGACCTGATGGAGGATGACTTTCTCCGTGTTATCGAGGAGGTGGGGTGGCACCTCGATGAGCCACTGGCCGACCCGGTGACGGTGGCGCAGTGGTATGTGACGCGCCTCGCCAGGCAGCGCGGCATGACTGTGCTCCACGCCGGCGAGGGGGCCGACGAGCTGTTCTGCGGATACGACATCACGCGTCGCTTCCTGCGTCATAATCGGTGGCTGTGGCAGCCGTTGTGCCGTCTGCCGCGCTTCGTCAGCGCGCTCGGCTATGGCGCGCTCCGTGGTCTGCGCGGTCCTCGCGCAATGAAGATTGCGGACGTGCTGCGGCGACGGGGACTGGGTCAGCGATTCTACATGGCCGAGGCCATCGGGTTCTACGAACACGAGAAGGGGCGACTGCTCACCTCGCGCTTTCTGCGGGAAATGCAGGGATGCGATTCGTTTCTGCAAGTCGAACCCGTTTACCAGGAACTCGCTGCCGAGGCGCCGGCTGCGACGTTCATCGACCAAATCACCTACGTCGAGCTGACGACGCGTCTCCCCGAACTCCTGCTCATGCGGACCGACAAGATGGGCATGGCGAACTCCATTGAGGTTCGCGTCCCGTTCCTCGACAAGGCGCTGGTTGAGTTCGCCTTAGCCGCGCCACTCGCTTGGAAACTCCGCGACGGTGTTTCGAAGGAGCCAGTAAAACGGATGGTGAGCGACTGGACCAGTCGCGTCCTTCCGCCCGGGCCGACGCGGAGCCAAGCCAGATCGTTGTTCTACCGACCGAAGAGCGGCTTCGGCGCGCCGATCCAGGACTGGTTCACCAGTGCCCTTGGTCGAGACCTTGGCCGCCGGCTCATCGCTGCACGCGACCAGTGGGAGCCCTTCGTGGACGTCCAAGCTATCCTTCACGAACTGTCCCTAGGGCCGGCGACGGCAAATCGAAGCTATCAGTTGTGGACGCTCTACACGGCGCTCGTCTGGCGAGAGCGGTTCTGCGCGTGACGGTCTGTGGGGCTCGATAGGTACGCCGCCGGACTCCGGAAAGGTTGGCGAGTCGTCGCGTTCCGGGGGTGGCAGGAGTTGAGGCTGGCACTGATGCGCGCCAGCGGCGCCTGGATAGGACTCGGGAGACACTCGGAAGCCAGGGCGGCGAGCTGCGCTGCGGCGTGGCTCGCCGCCGTCCGCGCGCAACCGTCGCTGATCGCGCCCGATGGGCTGCAGCGGTTCCGCGAGTGGGTGAGGGAGCACCCCGCGTGGCGGTCCCGTCTGGAGGACCAGGTCGTCGGGCTTGCAGCGGGGCGATTCGAGATCTTCGACACCAGCGCCGTGTTCTCGCTGAGCGCGCTCCCTTGGGACCGGGACTGGCGGTTCAACCATAAGTGGGAGCCGGGATACTTTCGCGAGTACGACTTCTATGCGGACGAAAAGGCAACTCCGTACGATGTGAAATGGCCGTGGGAGTTGTCTCGGCTGGCTGGCGTCACGCCTCTAATCGAGCACGCAGTGCTCGATGGAGGGCGGCGCTCCTCCGACCTGGCGCGCGAGCTCGTGACGGACTGGGGACGGCGGAACCCTATCGCGGGGTCGGTCAATTGGATGCCGATGGAGGCGTCGGTGCGGGGGGTTGCGCTCGCTCTCGGCGCGCAGATGCTGGCCGCCGATCCAGCCACGACGCCGGACGGAATCGCGCCGTGGGTTGGTCTCGCAATGCAGCACGGCGAGTTCGTGGCGCGTACTGTGGAGTGGACCGACGTCAACAACAATCACTACCTGGCGAACCTGGTCGCATTGGTCGTGCTCGGCGCCATGCTCGAGTCCGTGCATGCGCCGGCGCGACGCTGGCGCCGGTTCGGAGAGACGCGGCTCTGGCGCGAGATCATGGTCCAGTTTCTATCGGACGGCGTCAACTACGAGATGGCGACCGGGTACCACCGATTGACGACGGAGCTGTGCCTGCTGGCCCTCTTGACCGCGGAGCGAGCGGGTCGCCCCGCTCCAACGGCGGTCCGGGATCGGCTCGCTGCGGCGGTCAGATACACCGCTGCGCACACCCGGCCGGACGGATGGGTGCCGGCCGTGGGCGACAACGACAGCGCGCGCGTGCTCACGTTCGATCGCCGCCACACACGTGATCCTGGCGAGCTCGTCGCGTTCGGCGCGACGATGCTCGGCGTCCCGATTCATGGAGCGCTCCCAGAAAGCGCGGCACCCGTCTGGTTGCTGGGGGCCACGCACGCTACGGCATTGACCCCGAGGGAGGATCGACTGCTCGGCTTCCCCGTTGGCGGTGTTTACATCGTGCGGGATCAGGGCAATTACCTCTTTACCGATCTCGGTGACGTGGGATTGCGTGGCCGCGGCGGCCATGGCCACAACGATGCACTGGGTTTCGAGCTGCAGATCGGCGGGGAGGCTGTGTTTATCGATCCCGGCGTGCCGTGTTACACCGGCGACTTGTCGCGCCACCGGACAGCCCGTGCGACGGGATCGCACAACGTGCTCCGCATCGATGGGCAAGAGCAGGCCCCGATTCTTGGGACCTGGCGCATTGGCAACGATGCAGCGCCGACTGTCGTACGCTGTGAGACCGACGGCCGGGACGTCGTGATCACGGGGGAGCATCGCGGCTATGTGCGGTTGCCCGATCCTGTGATCCATCGGCGCACTTGGAGATTTGATCCTGCGGTCGGCCGGCTAGGGTTGCAAGACGAGGTTGAGTGTCGTGGAGTGCACCAAGCCGAGCGCTTCCTGCACCTTGCGCCGGACACGCGCGTCGAACTAGCACAAGGGGTCGCGACCCTTCGCTTGTCCCGAGGAGGGGTTGTCCGCTGCCAGTGGGATCGCGGGTCGGTGGCCCTGCTCGAGCGCTCGGTCGTGTCCGAGTCCTACGGCTCGGAGCGCCTGGCCGAGGTGCTGGTGCTACGCTCCCCCGTGGCCGGGCGGACCGAATTGTCGCTCCAGATCGAACCCGCGGCGTCCAACAATCCAGCGTAAACCGCCACTAGTCGCGACGCCTGCCGCTCCCAGTTGTACTTCCGCTTCACCGCCTGTCGACCGCGCTCACCTGCCGCCCGAGCGGCTGCACGGTCATCGCACACCAGGTCGAGCACATCTGCCAGCTCCTGCGGATTCGCCGTGTCGATCAGCCAGCCGCAGCGCTCTGCTTCGATCACGGGTGTAACCTCGACCGCGAAACGTGGGCCGATCGCCGGCAGGCCGGCACGCATGTAGTCGTACAGTTTGATCGGGAAGGCGTACACGTGATTGAGGATACCCGGCTGATACAGCATGAGCCCAACGTCCGCCGCGGTGAGGTACTCGAAAATCTGGTCGTAGGGGACGCGCTCGCGAATCTCGACTCGGTCGCGCACCCCGAGGCGTTCCGCTTCAGCCCAGAACGCCTGCGGGCCTTCGTCAATCTCGCCGAAAGCCATGACTCGCAGCTCGCGGTGGCGCATGCGGGCCAGCGCCTCGAGGAGTTGCGGCCAGCCCCGTGCGCGCGATAGCCCACCGATGTGCACCGCCACAGGGTGGTCGCCGACTGCGGTGCGAATCGCCGGACTCACTTCGTCCCGTGTCGGGGCGGGCATGTCAAGGGACGCGTAGTTGAAGATGCAGGTGGCTTGACCGGGGCGGACGGGGAAATCCTGCGCCACGCTTCGCTTTGCGAAGATCAGGTGATCTGTGGCGGGCGTGAGGGTGCGGAACAGAAAGCGAATTACCGGCTCGCCGATCCACCGCGTCCACCGGGGCGAGTGCGGCTCCGAAAAACGACTCGGATAGTGCTCGTGCACATCGAAGATGACTCGCGTTCGCGGGCGCTCGAGCTTTATCAACAATGCCGCCAGCCAGGATTCGACCTCGTTGCCGTGCAGGACGTCCGCACGTTCGGTCCGCGCGAGCCGCCAGAGCCGAACAAAGCGCCGTAGGCGCCGAGCGAGTCCAGAAGGCGCAGGATAGAGAGCGATCCGGACGCCATACATTTCGCGTGGTGCGGCTCTGCCAGAGTCAGGCGCCAGGTGCACGACATCGTAGCCTGCCTGGGCGAGCGCACGGGCCTCTTTGTGGAGCACCCTCGTGTCGTCGAACGGATGTGTCAGGGAGAGAAACGCGACCCGCGGCGTGGCAGGCCGGTCACCTTGGCGACGATCGGTCCCCGTGGGGGTGTCCGGCAACAGCCCCGGTATGAGGAATCTGGTGGCGTCCGCAAGGCACGCTGACGGCCATAGAACGGTGAGCACGAGCGCGGCAGCACTAAGCGTCACTGCGAGCGTTCCTATTGCCACGACGATCTGCAGCGTGAACGGCAGACCGGCGCTCAGCCGGGCGGTCGCAGCATTAATCAGGACGACACCAACGGCGACCAGGATGATTCGGAGCCAGCTGAAGTATGCGGCGGGGCGGAGCAGCCGGCGTACCGGGATGATGGCGCCGAACCCGCTGACGGCGAGGGCGATCGGCACGGCAACCATGACGCTCTGCGCGGGGGCGAGGAACTGGCGCGCCACGGCGTGCAGGGCAAGGAGTAACCCGAGGCTTGCGACCATGATGTAGAGCATCCAGGGCCGACGCCACACCGCCTCGATGATGGGCTTGAGTCCCTGGAACAACATGTAGGGGCACAAGGCGATCAAGAGTCCGGTCGCGAAGCGCTGAACAGTTCCCGCCAGTTCTGTGGGGCCAAGCCACAACCGCAAGCCGGTCGACAGCCAGGGATAGCCAGCCGCAGAGAGGCCCAGGCCGAGCGCGCATGTCAGCCCCACGATGAAGTTGATTCCCCGAGCTAGCCCCGCTTCATCCCGCGAGCCCAGCAGCCGGGCGCCGGCAACGCCGCCCACTAGGGCGAGCGGTTGCACCAACGCGTTGGCGAGGCGAAGCAGCGTAAACGCCAGAATGAGACCGGCCGCAGCGGCGGGGTCGTCGCGGAGGAGCCAGGGGCCCAGCACGATCAGCAAGATCTCCAGGAAGGGCGACAACGTACGCGGTGCGCCGTACGCGAACGTCTCCCGGAGGTACACGGCGAGCGGCGTGCGCGGCTCGGGGGGCGCATCACGCAGTTGGAGGTATAGAGCCACCACTGCCACGGCGAGAAGTAGCATCGCGCCGCCGGCTTGGATGAACACCAACTTGTCTGGTGCTTGTTCACCGCGGAGAAGCCAAAGCGAGACCAAAAGCCAGCCACTCGTATTGGCAATCTGCAGCAGGTTCATCCAGACAAACCGGCGCACTGCCATCAGCGCGCTCATCGCCAGGTTGGTGCCAGCTATCGCCACCGCCAGTAGAGCAGTCGAGGCGAGGATGGTTGCACCATCGACCTGATTCCCGAACAGGAACGGCGTCCACCATCGTTGACCGGCGAGTAGCACGGTTAGGAAGACAAGCGCGGCCAACGACCACATCAGCAACGAGGCGGTCAGCCAGTGGCGTCGTTCATGATCGTGTGGCGTGAGCGACAGATAGCGCCGCGTGGCATGCGGTGTGCCCACCTGCACGAGGTTCGCGAGCAGATCCGCCAGCCGGCGCGACAGCAAGAGCAATCCAAGGGCGACGGCAGGCAGCAGCCGAGCGGCTTCTCGCAACGCGACCATCATGGCGGCGGCACCCACCAACGACATGGCAAGATTTACTGCCAGGTCACGCCGGACGTGTCGGGCTGGCATCGCGACCGATGGCATGAGAGTGCGGCAAGATACCAGATTCTGGGCAGTCAAGGCAGCGACTGGCGTGGGTATGGGCACGGCTCAATATTGCTGCTTCCAACTGCCCCCTTTGATGGTGGAGAGACTGTTGCTCGTCTGCCTCGCCTTGCTGCCGTTCGCTGTTGGAATCCTTGCCCGGTTCACTGAACGGAGCTGGGTTTCGCCAGCGGCGTTCTTTCCTTTTGTATGGGGTGTCGTCGCTCTCCCGGCAGCGCTGGTGTTTTCAGGGGTCCCCGGTATTCGGGGCGCTATGGTCTGGATCTTCGTGGCAACGCTGACGGTGTGGCTTGGCACACTCGCGGCGCGATCCGTCGCCCCATGGGGCGCTGCCCACTCGCGGCCGGATGTAGAGACGGCACGCGTGCAATTCCCGGGGCTGCGGCTAATCGTGGTTGCCACGGCGCTGGCTGGGGTGGGCGAGCTCGTGTTCCTGTTCGCTCGGCAGGGTTTCTCGCTCCGAGCGGTTTTCTCGTACGCTGTCGTCGCGCAAGTCACTGAGGCCAACCGCTCTGATTACTTGTCGGGCGAGATCCAACAGGGCCTGGCCGAGCGCCTTTCGTTCTTAGTCATGTATTCCGGTACGTTGTTCGGTGGGATGTTCTTTCGCCTATCCCGGTCGCGGTTCGAAGCTATGCTCGGACTGGCCCCGCTAGTCTTCCTCTTGATTGTATCCGCACTGTACGCCTCGCGCATGGGCGCCCTCTACGGCGGCAGTTTCTGGGTCGGGGCCTATCTCACGGCCACGATCCTGGTCGGCAGCTGGCGAGACCTGCTGGGTTGGCAGTTTCTGTTCCGAGTTGGATTCGTTGCGGCGGTTCTCGGCTTCGGCGTGTCTGTCGCGACGATGGTATGGCGATATTCGTTAGGTTCCGGGGGCCTCGACTGGCAAAAGATGCTGGGCGATGGCGTCGGGTTCGTGGGCGCGTTCGGCATTTGGTTCAAAGACCACGTCGGGCAGGCGTCGGACTTCCTGTGGGGCGGTCGCCTCCTTCGGAAGGTGGTCGGTCCCCTTGGATTGAGTTATCCGATCGCGTCCGCCATCGACGTCGGCTTCACTTCTTCGAACGTCTTCACGGTGTTACGGGATCTGATCGAGGACTTCGGGACCGTCGGTTCTCTCTTGTTCCTCTTCGCATACGGATTCGTCGGTCGACTGATGTTTGCCCGAGTGGCGCGGGGGGGGGTGCGGAGTGTCGGCGCCCTGACGCTCATTTATGCCTTCGCACTTACCAGCGTGGCCTTTAGTATCTTCTCTTATACGGTGACGACCGTCGCGGTGGTTTGGTTCATAGGGTATTGTCTAGTTGCTCCTAGCCTTCCCCGAACGTGGGGTCCACTCCGGCCCGCCCTCGCTGTTCTCGCTCTATCGCGTTCCGGAGCCATTAGCCAGGATGCGTAAGTGACTGCCGAGCCCGCTCGAGAGCTTTCCCTGATCGAAATGGCGGTGGCGCTGCTGCGTCACGGTCGCGTCCTGATCCTGACGCCGTTCATAGTTGTGGGGATCGCGATCACGCTTCTCGTCATCCGCGGCAGCCGTTTTTCCGCAGACTCGGCCTTTCGGCCGCAGGTCTCTGAAACATCGGCCAACCGTTTTGCGGGGCTGGCGGCCCAACTTGGGGTGACTGTCCCGGGCACGTCAATCGGTGATCCGGTGAAGTTCTACGCGGAGGTTGCCAAGTCGCGAGACGTGCTCAGAGAAGTAGCGCTGACCGAGTACCGATTCGCGTCCGCCGCCGGTGGCGAGGATTCCGTCAGGGGCAACCTGCTCGCGCTGTTTCGGATTCGGGGGAAGACGCAGGAGGACGCCATGCGACGCGTGCTCAACCGGCTGGCAAAGCAGGTGGACGTGACGACCAATCGAGACGCCGGCCTGGTCCGCGTGCGCGTAGTCACGCCGTGGTCCGAGCTTTCAGTGCTCATCAACCGCCGGATTCTTGGGTTGATCGACACGGCGAATCTCGTGCGGCGTCAGTCACAGGCCGGGGCCGAGCGTCGGTTCATCGAAACGCGGCTCACGGCGGCCCAGGCGGAGTTGGAGTCAGCGGAGCGGGATCAGGAACGGTTTCTGGCGCAGAACCGCCAGTACCAGAGTTCCCCGCAGCTATTGCTGGAGTTCAATCGTCTGCAGCGGCGCGTTGACCTCCGGCAGCAGGTCTACGCCACTCTCGCTCAGGGCTATGAACAGGCCCGCATCGACGAGGTCCGGGATACGCCGCAACTGACGATCATCGATCGGCCCGAAGGCTCGGCAAGACCTGTCGGTAGTCTGGTGGCCGACGCGGCGATGTGGCTTCTCATCGGAGGCGTGTTGGGTGTCATGCTCGCCCTGGCGCAAGAGTTCCTCGCGCGCCAGCGCGCCCAGGATCCTGCCGGCTACGAGGAGCTTCGGGAGCTCGCCGCCAGGCAGCTCACCCCGTCGCGACGCGTCAAGAGAAGCTAGGGAAGTCCATTGTCCCAGTCTCCGCTGAACACCGACGTCCGCACGTACTGGGAGGAACAGCCCTGTGGGACTGGGCAACCGGTCACTGGAGATGCGACCATGCACTCCAGGGAATGGTATGAGCGAATCGAGGACCACCGCTACCGCCTGGAGCCCTTCATCCACGGGGTGGCCCAGTTTACGCGATACCACGGCAAGCGAGTCTTGGAGATTGGTGTCGGAGCGGGCACCGATCACCTGCAGTGGGCTCGGGCAGGAGCTGAGTGCTTCGGCGTGGATCTCACGGATGCGGCAATCAGCATCACTCGCCGGCATCTCGCGCTGCATGGCTTGGCGTCGACGTTGCAGCGTGTGGACGCGGAGACGTTGCCGTTCGACGATGCCAGCTTCGATGTCGTCTATTCCTGGGGCGTTATCCACCACAGCGCGCATCCAGAGACTATCGTCTCAGAGGTCCGGAGGGTTCTTCGTCCCGGCAGCGTCTTCATTGGGATGGTGTACGCCCGGCACTGCCCAGCGGTCTTGAAGGTTTGGTTCAAGAACGCCTTGCTCCGCGGGCGTCCATGGAGGTCCTTCACCGACGTGATATGGCACCACGTGGAGAGTATTGGCACCAAGGCCTACACTCCGAGCGAGGCCCGGGCGCTTCTCTCCGGCTTCGGCTACGTTGAGTTGCTCCGGCGCATAACGCCTTACGACACGAAGCGTTTTCCGTCCGTAATCAGCCAGTTCTTCCCCGATTCGTGGGGCTGGAATCTCTGTTTCCGGGCATACATCTAGGCCGATGAGGTTCTGGCTCATTACTGTCGGGGAGCCGGTCCCGCTCCCCGGAGGTCGGGAGCGTCTCCTGCGCACCGGAGTTCTCGCCGGCCACTTGGCTCGCGCCGGGCACGACGTCACGTGGTGGACCTCGACGGTTGACCACGTTCACAAGCGGTTCCATAGGATTCAGGGTCCCGTGCTTCCGGTCGAGCCACGCTACGAGGTCCGGTTCCTGCCCGGACGCCTCTACCGCCGCAACGTGTCGCTCAATCGCTTGCGCAATCATCGCGAAATTGCTCGATCCTTCCGGAAGACCGCCCCCACATTACCCGCGCCCGACCTCATCCTCTGCTCACTGCCGCCTTTGGAGCTCTGTGTCGAATCGGTTCGCTTTGGGCGGGCGCGTGGCGTCCCGGTCTTGCTCGACGTGCGGGACCCCTGGCCTGACGTATTCTACCGCGTGCTGCCCAAACCCCTGCGGCGGTTGGGTCCGCTCTTGTTCAGCCCGTTCGTCCGTCAGGCCAGCACCGCGCTCCGCGCGGCCAGCGGCATCGTGGCCGTTTCCCAAGCGTACCTCAACTGGGCTCTGCGGCTCGCCGGCCGCGCGCCTGGCCCGCGAGACACTGTGATCACTCACGGTTATCCGACGTCACCAACGGTGAGCGAATCGGACGTCGCCGCCCTGCGCACCCAACTCGGGGTACGCGACGGGATGACCGTCTTGTGGTTCGTCGGCAGCTTCGCGTGGTACCTCGACATCCCGACCATCATAGATGCGGCAAGACGTCTGGCGCAGCGAACCGATCTCCTGTTCATCTTGTCAGGCGCTGGCGAACGCGAACACCAGCTGCGTGCTCAGGCGGACGGCCTCCCCAACGTGCGTTTCACCGGCTGGGTGGACCAAATCGCAATAGCCCGCTTGTCGCGCATCGCGACGGCGGGGCTCGCTGCGTACGTCCCGGACGCCGCGATGAGCCTCACCAACAAACTGTTTGAGTATCTCAGCGCCGGCCTGCCGGTCCTCCTTGGCCTCCGTGGGGAAGCCGAGGCGATTGTCCGCGAATGGGACTGCGGAATCACGTATCGACCGGGGGACGCCCGGGACCTAGCCCGTGCCGTCGTTGCTATCGCGGACGACCCGAGCCTGCGCAGTCGCCTCGCCGCTGGCTCCGCGCGCGCGTTTCGTACTGCGTTCGCCGAGGAAATCATCTACCCCAGATTCGTGAGGCTGCTGGAGGCGGAAGCGCAAAAAGGGGCTTTGGGCGCCTAGGCAGCAGAGCCCATGGGCACGTATCGTTTCCCGTCGCCCTGCGCTCGTCCTTCGCCCTTGAGGAGTTTCGAGCAGGCTCTCGACACGTGCCCCTCTACACGAAACGTCGCCCTTGAGGCTCCCCGGCATCAGCTTGTATCCCGGATGAATCACCCCGCTGTTCCTCATGCTCTGATGCAGCGCCGGCTCGCTTTCTTTCTCGAGCAGGAGCACGTTGTAACCGAGTTTGGAGAGGTGATACGCGGTGCCCGCTCCTACGGCGCCTGCTCGGTGGACTTCAACCCTCGGCTCGGGAGGTTTCGTCTTCCGCGGGCGCTCCAAGGGTCATATTAGCGGGTCTCGCTTCGCCGCGGGTTACCTAGGCAACCGTCCTATCTGGGTCTATCTTTGCGGTTCTGTTCCGCTCAACCCGCGCCCTTGAGGATCATGAGCGAACCTGTAGCGGCGCCGCAACCTGTGCCCCAACCTGCGCCTGGGGTCACCCGGTACGCTCGGCGCGCCGAAGATCGTGCGCGGCCCAGTGCGCCGCCGTCGGCTGCGCGCCTTGAATTGCAGCGCCGTGCCCCATCCACGCTGCGCCGCCATCTCGCGCGCGCCGTGGGGCGCTTCGCCGTCCTCCTGGCCGCCGACCTCACCGCCTTTGCGATCCTGCGCGAGCTGTACCGCGCCGTTGGGGCGGGGGGGCTGCTCGGCAGTTGGATCGCCGGCACCGTGCAGACCCTCCTCCCCGCTGGCTACCTCGACGGCTGGCAATACGCTCTCGCCCTCATCGTCGGCCTCATCGCTACTGGTAACTACGGCGCTGGCGACCGGCGGCGCGATCCGGCCCGCTTGCTCTGGGGCTGCGCGCTCGCCACGGCGTTGCTCTTGTGGGCCCCGCTCTGGCACCGCGGGATCGGCCCGGTCGCGGTGCAGTTCGGCGTCACCACGCTCGTCGTCTGGCTGGGGCTCGTCGCGATCCGATTCTCGCTCGACGCCGTAGACGCGCGATTGGTCAAGCGCACGCCTGCCTCCTCACGGACGCTGCTCGTGGGGTCGGCGGACGCCTGCCACGACCTTGCCAGGCGTCGTGCGTTCGCGCCTCGTGGCGAGCACGTCGCCGTCGGCTTCGTGGACAGTGAGCCGGCGCCGAGCCCGGGCGCTATCGGCACCCTCGCTGATCTCCCGACCTTGATCCAACTCCATCGCATCGAGAGCGTGGTGATTTGCGGACACCTGACGGACCCGCAGTTGCACGACGTCGTGGAACAGTCCATCACGGCGGGGTGCCACGTCTTCTCGGTGCCGCGCACGTTCGAGGTCGCCGGTGTGCAACCGAGCGTGGTGTGGAAGCGCGGTCAGCCGCTCGTGGAGCTCACTACGCAGACCCTGAAGGCCCAGCAGTTCGTGATCAAGCGCGTGGTGGACGTCGCGGGTGCCACGCTCGGGCTCATCGTCCTCGCACCGCTCTTCGCCATCCTCGGTGTGATCATCACGCTCGACTCGCCCGGTCCGGTCATCTTCAGACATCGCCGCATCGGCACCGGCGGTCGGCCGTTCTGGATGCTCAAGCTCCGGACCATGGTCGATGGGGCGGAGGAGATGAAACCTATCGTCGCGCACCTCAACCACAGCGGCGATCCACGGCTCTTCAAGGTCCCGAACGATCCCCGTGTCTCTCGCGTCGGGCGATGGATGCGGCGCTGGAGCCTGGACGAGCTGCCGCAGCTGTGGAATGTGCTGCGCGGGGAGATGTCGCTCGTTGGCCCACGACCCTTTCCGGAAAGCGACTTTATGGAGTACCAGGTGCACCATTTCGCACGCCTGGGTGCCAAACCGGGGATCACGGGGCTGTGGCAGGTGAGCGGCCGTTCCGAGATCGTGGACTTCGAGGAGGTGGTGGCGCTGGACACGAAATACGTGCGCGAGTGGTCAGTGGTGCTCGATCTAAAGCTGTTGCTCCAGACCGTCCCGGCAGTGATCCGCCGTAACGGCGCAGTCTGAGCGCCACCGGGCGCGCCCGTTGAGAATTGGCATCGACGCCCACTTCGTTGGCGTTCGGCACGGCGGCAACGAGGTCCACTTCGAAAACCTGATCCGGCATCTCGCGCGGAGCGCGCCTAACGGAGACGAATACTTCATCTTCACCTACCGGCTGGCGGCCCGCGCCCAGCTCGGCGCCGAACGACTCCGTTTCGTTCCGCTCGCCAGCCGCTCAGTCGCCTGGCAGCGCGGCGTAGAGATCCCGTATCGGGCCGCACGGCTCGATCTCGACGTCCTCCACACCCCGTTCAACTTCCTGCCGGTCCACCGCTCCAAAAAAGTCGTCACGATTCACGATGTGGGGTTTGTCCGCTTCCCGCAGATGTACGCCCCCCTCGAACGCGCGCGCATGAAGTGGCTCACGCGGATCGCTGCGCGCCGAGCGGATCACGTGCTCACAGTCTCCCAAGCGGCGAGGAGCGAGATCACTGCGCACTATGGCCTCCCGGACGACCGCGTGACCGTGGCTCCCAACGCCGTCGACCGAACGGTGTTCCGGCCGATGGACCGCCCCGAGACCGAAGCGTTCCGAGCCCGCAACGGGCTGCCGTTTCCCTACATCGTGTTCGTCGGAACGATCCAGCCACGGAAGAACGTACTGGCGTTACTGCGCGCCTTCGAAATCCTGGGCCCTCGCCGTCGCGGCCATCACCTCGTACTGGTGGGACGCCGGGGCTGGGCCTCGGACGACGTGTTTCGCTTCGTGGTTGAACGAGGGCTGAACGACGTGGTGCACCACATCGACGAGGCCGATACGATTGATCTCGTGGGCTTTTACAACGCCGCGACGGTCCTCGCCTATCCGTCATTGTACGAGGGATTCGGCGTTCCGATCCTCGAGGCAATGAGCTGCGGCTGCCCCGTGGTGAGCGCCAATACGGCATCGATGCCGGAGGTGTACGGCGACGCGGCTCTGCCGTTCGACCCGCACAGCTCGGAAGCGCTGTCCACGCGCTTAGGCGAGGTGCTGGACGATGAGACGCTGCGCGCGACGCTCGTGCGGCGCGGGTTTGCCAACTGTGGCCGGTTCTCATGGGAGCGCACGGCGGCGGCGGTCGGCGCGGTCTACCGCGCCCTGTGAGGCGCGTCGCCCTGTACTATCCCTGGATCTACGTCCGGTCCGGGGTCGAGCGCGTCATTCTCGAAATCGTCCGGCGCAGCCGCCACCGCTACACCGTATTCACGAACCACGTGAACTACGCACAGACGTACCCCGAGTTCAGCCAGCTCGCGAACCTCGTCGTGTTGGAGCAAGTGCCGGTCGCGCGAACCTTCGGCGCCGTGCTTCGCGCCGCGCGCACCATTGTCGCCCAAAGGCTCGATCTCGCAGGCTTCGACGCACTGCTCGTGTCGTCCGAAGGCTTGGGCGACCTGATCACCTTCCGCAATCACTCGAAGCCCGTGTTCTGCTTCTGCCACACGCCGGTCAGGCCCGTATACGATCCCGTGTATCGGGCAACGTGGCTCGCCAACCATCCCGGCGGCCGTATTCCGCTCACTCTGTATTCGTTCGCGTACCACTGGGTGACGCGCCTCGCCTGGCGTCATTACCGCCGGGTCTTTGCGAACTCCCGCGAGGTGGCCGGGCGGATCGCCGCTGGAAGCCTGTGTGCGTCCGACAAAGTGGAGGTGCTGCATCCTGGAGTTGACGTCGACGCCATCCGCCCCTGCTTCGAGTATGACCATTACTTTCTGTACGCGGGCCGGATGAAGTGGACGAAGAACGTGGAGCTGGCGATTGACGCGTTCTCCACATTCCAAGCACAGGGCGAAGCAGGAAAGTGGCGGCTCGTGATCGCAGGGGGAGTGGACGCGAGCAGCCGGGAGTATGTGGCTGCATTGCGGCGGCGGGCAGGCGTGGATGGCGCGATCACGTTCGTCGAGAATCCGTCGGATGCCGACCTCGCTGGGTTGTACGCCCGCTGTCGGGCACTGATCTTTCCGTCACTGAACGAGGACTGGGGAATCGTCCCGCTCGAGGCGATGGCGCACGGGAAGCCCGTGCTGGCCGTGAACCGCGGCGGAGCGATGGAGAGCGTTGTGGACGGTGAAACAGGTTATCTGCTCGAGCCGACGGCTGCTGCTTTCGCCTCCGCCATGCAACGCCTCGCCGCACATCCGGCCCTCGGTGAGCGGCTCGGGCAGTGTGCCGCCGAGCGTGTCCGTCGCTTCTCCTGGGAAGAGTTCGTGCGGCGGCTCGACGATTATATCGAGGAGATCGCGTGAGCGGGATTGCGCGCAATGCCCGCTGGAACGCGCTCGGGCAGGGCATTCCGCTCCTCGTCGGGCTCGTCGCGATTCCGATCACGGCACAGGCCCTGGGCCCCGCGCGGTTCGGCATCCTCGGTCTCATCTGGTCCGTACTGGGCTACGCCGGCGCGCTCGACTTGGGCCTCGGGCGTGCCACGACAAAGTTCGTGGCGGAGCACCTGAGCCGCGGCGACCAGGCCGCCGCGCGGCGCGTCGCCACTGTCGCGTCTGCCGGTCAGCTGCTGCTCGGCGTCGCTGGTGGGCTGCTGCTGTTCGCCGCCACGCCGCTCCTCGTCGATCGCCTGCTTCACGTGCCCGCCGCGCTCTCCAGCGAGAGCCGGCTTGCCTTCCAACTACTCGCCCTGTCCGTACCCCTCGTCGTGGGCTCACTCAGCCTGCGCGCGATCCTCGAGGCCGCGCAGCGGTTCGACGTGGTGAACCTCATCCGCATGCCCAGCAGCATCCTCGTCTTCGTTGTTCCGGCTGTCGTCGCACGATGGGGAGGGGGGCTCGGGTTGATTGTTGCGCTGCTGGCCGTGTTGCGGCTCGCCGGAGTCGCTTTCTTGGCCGCCGCCGTTAGGCGCGCGATCCCCGGCTTTCATTGGGATTGGAGTGGCGGGCGGCAGATGCTGCGGACGCTGCTGGGCTATGCCGGGTGGGTCGCTGTGTCAAACACCATCAACCCGCTCCTCGCGTACTTGGAGCGCTTCATCCTCGGCGCTCTGGCGGGCGTCGCCGCGGTAGCCTATTACGCCGCACCGTACGAAGCCGTCACGCGCCTCCTCATCGTTCCGGCGAGTCTGGCGAGCGCGCTGTTCCCTGCGCTGAGTGGCTCGGCCGGCGGTGAGGTCGCGCGCGTGCGGCACGAACGGCTGTTCCAGCGGTCGCTGCGATTCCTTCTCGTCGCGCTCGCCGCTCCCGTCGTCGTCGTGATCGGGTGCGCGGGACCGCTGACGACGGCTTGGCTCGGCCCCGAGTATGCCGTGCGGAGCGCGCCGGTCCTGGCGATCCTCGCCGCCGGCGTCCTGATCAACGCCCTCGCGCATCTGCCCGCCGCGTACCTCTTGGGACGCGGGCGGCCGGACCTGCCTGCGAAGTTCCACCTCCTCGAGCTCGGCCTCTACGCGGTGGGCGCCTGGCTGCTTGTGCGCGCGTTCGGCGTGACGGGAGCGGCTTTGGCCTGGACCGGCCGCGTCACCGTGGACGCGGGACTTCTGGGCATCGCGCTGTGGCGGGCGGAGCGATTCCCGCTGGCACGATGGTATGGCGCGGGCGCGGGACGCGCGCTTGCTGCCGTGGGGGTTCTCGCCGCCGTAGCGATCGTCGCCGGCCTGACCGTGCCGCCTACGCCGCGGGTCGCCTTGTTGGGCGCGAGCGCGGGGGCGTTCCTCGTATACGCCTGGCGATCGCTGCTCGCCGAAGAAGAGCGCGTGGCTGTACGCGCCGCGCTTTCCTGATGCCCTCCGTTCGCTCCGTCTGTATCATCCTCGTCGTCGTGGCTGCTGCGTGCCGGAACTTCGGCGAGCCCGCCGCCACCCTGGCCGTAAGTCCCCCAACGCTCGCCTTCACCGCCCCGATCGGCGGCGTGGGCCCGCCTCAGCAGCTCCTGACCGTGGATCGGCGCGGCGGCGGCCGGTTGCACTGGGATGCGACGTCCGACGTGCCCTGGCTTGCGATTGCTCCAGCCCAGGACACCGCCCCCGCGACGGCGTGGGTGACGGCCGCCCTTCAAAGCCTGTCGATCGGCACGCATCATGGGCACATCGTGGTCGTCGCCGGTGCCGACACGTCGCTCGTGGCGGTCACATTTCTCGTGACGGCGAACGTCACATTGAGTGGGCGCTGGGTTTTCACCGGTGACACGCTCAACGTGGGATTGCTGCTGGCGGACTCGGCCGGGCTGGTGACGGGATCGGGGAACTTCAACTCCCCGGGCGCGGCGCGTCGCTTCTTCTCGGTGCAGGGCAGTGCTCAGCCGCCCTCGGTGACGCTCACGTTGTATCAGGCGAGCGGCACTCCGGTCACGCTGACGGGATCGCTAGATGATGACAATGTGCTCGACGCAGTGCTCAATGGCGGCGGCTTCACTGCAGCAAGGATCACTCTGATCCGACAGTGATGTCACCTTCAGCGAACCGCCTGCACGGCGATAGAGAGGGTAGTGGCGAGCTCGACTTGTCTGCCGAATTGGGAGTAAAAGCACGGCAGCGACGACGGACCGTTGGCACTGAGCGTATCGTTCTGCAGGCGCCCGGTGAGCCCTCCGGTGCCGAGGCGGGTGAAGTCGCACCATCGGTATGACCGTCGCAACGTATCCACCGCTGCGATCGGTTTTGGTGGAGCACCGAACTCGTCCACGACCAAGGTGCTCTCAGGCCTGATCACCCCGCCGAAGTCTCCCGTGTCGCTCCCGATCCGGTAAGTGCCGGTGAAACGGCCACGATAATGTGTGTCGCGCAGGGTGAGCTGTCCGCGGAGCGTGTCGATCCGGACCTCGACCTGGTTCTCGAACGCAATCGTGATGTCCGCCTGCCACACTCCGTCCAGCGACGGTACCGGGGGGCCGGCCGGATCGTAAGCGACGCACGCGGCGGTGGCGAGGAGGACGACAACGATGCCGCCGCGTCGATCAGCCGGCGACGCGCTCATAGACGGCGACCGTCGCCTGCGCGGTTCGCTCCCATGTAAAGGTCCGCGCGCGCTCCCGACCCCGCGCCGACAGCTCCCGCCACAGGCTCTCGTCCGTCCATACCCGCTCGATCGCCGCCCCCAGTTCCTCGACCTCGGTGGGATCGACGAGCAACGCCGCCCCGCCGGCCACTTCGGGCAGGGCCGACACCGACGAGGTCACGACCGGACAACCACAGGCCATGGCCTCGAGGACGGGCAACCCGAACCCCTCCCACAGCGAAGGATAAACGAGTACACGGGCCAGGCCATAAAGAACGCGGAGATCTGCGGCTGGCACGTACCCCAGAAATCGAGTTGCGTCGCGCGGTACGTCGTCAGACAGCCAGCCCTCGGGGCCGGCGTGGACCAGCGTGATCGCGGCCGTGGCGTGGTGCTCGCGGAGGCGATGCACCGCGTCCATGATTCGAGTGAGGTTCTTGCGAGGCTCGACAGCGCCCACCGTCAGGACGAACTCCGCAGGCAGCTGATATCGGGCCACGACCGCGCGAGCCTCGTCGCTCTCAGCCGAGACAGGGCCGAATAGGGCATCCACGCCGTATGGCACGACCGTTATTCGATCGAGCGGGACGCGGAGATCCTCCACGAGTGTTGCGCGCGTGGTTTCAGATCCCGTGATCACGGCGGCGGCGGCCCGGGCGAGCCGTGGCAACACGATGCGTGTGTAGTGGCGGTGCCACGGCCGAAACAGATGGGGGAAGCGCAGTACGATGGTGTCGTGAATCGTTACGACCATGGGCAGCCGAGACTGCACGGGGCCGAGGCCCGCAGGCAGATGCACTAGCGCGGCTCCGGCCCGCCGCGCCGCCTGGGTCACGCCGATCTGATGCCACCATAGATCACGCCCCAACGTCCGAGCGCGGTCGGCG
>Ga0075435_100000735_pt1 | contig 20298 bp, 13 predicted proteins | sample RhiMethybrSRZTD4_FD_75302 | JGI IMG/M metagenome (GOLD analysis project Ga0075435, IMG submission 75302) | Populus rhizosphere microbial communities from Tennessee, USA - Rhizosphere MetaG P. TD hybrid SRZTD4 | ecosystem: Host-associated > Plants > Roots > Rhizosphere > Soil | place: USA...
TTCCCGGTGATCGTGAAAGCGGCGGCCGGCGGCGGCGGGCGCGGCATGCGCATCGCCTGGGACGAGAAGATCCTGCGCCAGGGTTTCGGCATCGCCCAGGCCGAGGCGGGCGCCGCGTTCAATGATTCGTCGGTGTATCTCGAGAAATACATCACCCAGCCCCGTCACATCGAGATCCAGCTCTTCGGCGACGGGAAGGGGAGCGTCGTGCACATGGGCGAGCGCGAGTGCTCGGTGCAACGCAATCACCAGAAGCTGATCGAGGAGGCGCCGAGCTCGGTGCTCACGCCGGAGCAGCGCGTGCAGATGGGCGAGCTGGCCGCGAACGGCGCGGCGTCGATCGGCTACCGCAACGCGGGCACGATGGAGTTCCTCTACGACCAGGACGGCTCGTTCTACTTCATGGAGATGAACACGCGCATCCAGGTCGAGCACCCGGTGACCGAGGAAGTGACCGGCATCGACTTGGTGAAAGAGCAGATCCTGGTCGCGGCCGGCGAGCCGATGACGTTCCGACAGGAGGACGTGAAGCTCGACGGCCACGCGATCGAGTGCCGCATCAACGCCGAGGACTTCGAGCACAACTTCCGGCCGAGCCCCGGCAAGGTGACGTACTGGTATCGCCCCGGCGGCCCGGGGCTGCGCGTGGACAGCCACGTGTACGCGGGCTACACGATCCCGCCCTACTACGACTCGATGATCGGCAAGCTGATCGCGCACGGGAAGGACCGCGCCGAGGCGATCCGCCGCATGGAGATCGCGCTCGAGGAGATGATCGTGGAGGGCATCAAGACCACGATCCCGTTCCACCGCCTGGCGCTCGCCTCGGAGAAGTTCCGCAAGGGCGACCTGAGCACGCGCTTCGTCGAGGAGCTGCTCAAGGAGCACCCGCCGGTCCCGACGCCGTGACCGCGTCGGTGCGCGTGGCGCTCGTGCCACCCGCGCCGGGCGCCCTGCCGGCCGACGCCTGCGCGGTGGCGATCGACGTGCTGCGCGCCACGACGACGCTCGCCGTCGCACGCACGAACGGCGCCGCGCGCATCGTGCCGTTCGCGACGACGCCAGAGGCGATCGCGTTTCGCGATCGCACGCCGGGCACGCTCGCCTGCGGCGAGCGCGAGGGCCGCATCGTGCCCGGGTTCGATCTCGGGAACTCGCCACTCGAGTTCACGCGCGAGCGCGTCGCGGGGAAGACGCTTGCGTTCGCGAGCACGAACGGCTCACGTGCGCTGCTCGCGGCGGCGCGCTGCCGGCGGCGGCTGCTCGGGAGCTTCGCCGCGCTGAGCGTCACCGTGCAGGCGCTCGCGAGCGAACGTGAGATCTGGCTCGTGTGCGCCGGCAAGCTCGGCCGCTTCGCGCTCGAGGACGCCGCGTGCGCGGGGACGATGGCTTTCCGACTACGCGCCGCGGGCGCCGAGCTCGCGAACGCCGAGGCCCGGCTCGCCGCAAGCCTCGCCTGCGCGAGCCCCGACGAGGCGCGCGCCGTCGTCTCGGGCTGTGATCACGGCCGCTGGCTCGCGAGCCTGGGGGAGAGCTTCGCGGCGGACGTGGAGTTCTGCGCGACGGTGGATGCGATGAACTCGGCGCAGGACTGGGGCGAGGGCACGTCGTCCCGGCCGTAGGGGCAGCGTCCTCGTCGACCCGGTTCACAACACGATCGTCAGGTTGCCGTGACCGATGCGCCGCGTGCGTCGGCCGCCTGCTCACGCTTGTGCTGCATGAACGCGGCCCCAAACGTGCGCTCCGCGCCATACTGGTTGTGGGCGTGGCATCGGAGCCGGATGTTCGACGCGGTCGCCTCGCCGCCGCGGGCGAATTCGATGGCGTGGTCGTATTCGAGGTCCGAGCGCGCCTCGCAGCGATGGCCGGCGTCGTTGACGTACGTGCACTGACCGTTGTCGCGCTTCCGAACGACCCGCTTTACGTGCGCTGAAATGTGTCGCGAGCCGGGCTTCTGGCGACGCGGCACCCTCGGACGCTCGGTCGCGGCGTGCTTCTGCTTTGCCAGCAACGTGGCGTACGCCTTCAGCGCGCGGACGAAGACTTCAGCCAGATCGCTGCGCGGGACCTCGTGCCCGAGCAGGTCCTGTACCTGGCGCAGCAGGTCGTGGCCGGCCTCGTCCAGAGTGAACTGGACCCCGTAGCGCTGCGGCGCCAGTGGTGCCACCCGCGCGTATTCGGCTGGCTGATTCGCTGGAATGACAGGTCCGCCAACTTGCGCCGGCGCAAGTTCGCTCTCCATGTTCGCAACGGGTTGCGGCTGTTCCGGGCGCTCGTCCGCGGGCTCGGACGTGTGCGCAGGAGGCTGCACCCCCGCCGACGGTATCGCTCGCACCTCGGCCGGTAGATCCGCCTTGGGGAAGCGCCGGGCCAACAGCAGTTCGATGTCCTTCTTGCTCCTGTGCGTGGCAGCTTCGAGCAGCTCGTTCACGACCGCTGGCGGGAGAACCTTGAAGTGCGCGGCCATGAGATTGAGTCCCGTCAGGTGCACGCGCCCTTCCGCCAGGGCGGTCAGGACGGCCGGATGGCGGCGAGCGACCCTCGCCACCTGGATGCGCTTGTATGCGGCGTCTTCCGCGAGATGCAGCTCGCCGACGCAGAACGTGAACATCGACGGATAGCCCACCGGCGCATAGAGCCTGCGCCTCTCGACCTCGGCGATCAGCGCGACCTGGCGCGCGGTGTGAGGGCAGTCGTGGGCGACACTCTGCTTGAGCTCGCAGACAAGGTCGTCGTTCGAGAGGCGAGCCACGGGGACGCTCTTCATGAGCGCACTCCTCGACGGGGGCGGATGGTCGAGGGCCGAAGCATGAATTCTATCTCATTGGAATTCTCGAGTGTTCGGGCTCAGACAATCCTGCTCGGGGCAGAGAGATCAGCGCGACCGCGGGGTAATCCCCAATGCGCGCGCGATCTCAGTGGCGCTGCGCTCTCGCCATCATCCACAGCCCCGCCGACCCGAACACCACGTCCGCCGACCACGCTGCCACGTACGGCGGCAGCGCGCCGTTGTGCCCCAGCGCCTGCCCCGCGCGCATGATCCCGTAGTAGAGGAACGAGATCGCCACCGCGAGCCCGAACCCGAGCGCCGCGCTCTGCATCCGCAGTCGCGTCACCATCGAGCCCCCGATCAAGACCACGATCAGGCAGATCAACGGGAACGCCAGCTTCAGGTGCAGGTCGACGAGATAGTTCTCCACTCGCGCTCCGCTCGCGCGCAGCCGCTCGACGTAGCTCCGGAGCTCGAAGTAGTTCATCTCCTCCGGCTTGTGCCCCGGCTTGGAGAAGTCCTCCGGGCGCTCGCCCAGCCCGTCCACCGCCATGCGCTGGAACGCCTCCGCGTCCTCCTTGCCGCCCTCGAACTTGCGCACGTAGCCCGCCGAGAACACCCAGCGCTTGCCGTCCCACGACGCTTCGGCCGCGTCGATCCGGCGCGTCAGCACGCCGGAGCGGAACTCCTGCAGCGACACCTCGTGCATGCGCTGCTCGTTCACGAGGTAGAGGCCCACGAGCCACACGCGCCCGCCGCGGCCGAGGTAGGTGACGTCGGCGCGCTCGCTGGGCGTGCTGCGCTGCAGGTGCTGGATGCGCTCCTCGAAGATGGTGTCGCGCGCGCGGGTCGCGGCCGGGACGACGTACTCGCCGAGCAGCAGCGACGCCACCACGCAGCCCACCGCCACGCCGAACACCGGCATCAGGATGCGCACCAGCGACAGCCCGCCCGCGCGCATCGCGGTCAGCTCGCCGAACTTGTTGAGCTGGCCGAGCGCCAGGAACGTGGCGAGCAGCAGCGCCACCGGCAGCATCTTCACCACCACGTCCGGCGCCAGGTTCACGAAGTACTCGGCGACCAGCAGCCAGGACGCCTTGTGGTCCAGGAACACGTCCATCTTCTCGATCAGGTCGACGACGATGAAGATGACGATGAACCCGATCAAGCCGAGCATGAGGAAGAGCAGGAACTCGCGCAGCAGGTAGCGGTCGAGGATCCTCATCGCGACCCTTCGGCCGCCACGTACGCGTAGCGCGACCCGACTCGCCACCGGCGGTGCCACGGCAGCCGGATGTCGCACGCGCGCGCCGTGAGGTCGAGCCCGAGCGCTCCCAGCACCAGGTTCGCGAGCCACATCGCGAGCCATGCCGGCAGCAGCAGCCGGTTCGCGAGCTCCTCGCCGCCGATCAGGCACACGTAATAGAAGAGAAAGAACCCGATCGAGGCGAACGCCACCGCCGGCCCCGCGCGCCGCACGCGCATGCCGATCGGGGCGCCGATCAGCACGAACACCACGCACGCCACGGGCAGCGCGAACTTCTTGTGGATCTCCACTGACAGGCTCGCGGCGCGGCGCAGCAGCGCCAGCCGCTCCATACGCCACAGGTTCGCGTCCATCTCCAGTTTCGGATAGCGGCGCACCAGGTCATCCAGGGGATCCGAGCGGCTGAACACCGCCCCGAGCGCGAGCCCGATGCGCGCCATGAGCGGCGCGCGCTCGGGCGCCATCGCCTCGATCTCCTTCTCCGGGACGCCCATGGTGACGAAGCGCTCGTGGTGGCTCTCGTAGGAGCGGTCGTAGTCCGCGGTGACGTCGGCACGCTCGGCGAGCAGCTGCGCCGCGCTCTTCTCGCGGTCGCCGCGCGCGTTGCGCACGGTGCGCTCGAGCATCCCGCCCGCGCCCTGGATGTTGATCGTGTGCTTCTTGAAGTGGAGCCGGTGGTAGCGCGACACGCCCTGCTCGTTCGAAGGGATCTCGTGGATCTCGCCGTCCTCCAGCTCCAGCACCGCGGTGCGGCCATCAGGCGTGTAGGTGAGGTAGCCCTTCTCGGCGAGGATCGTCGTCGGCGGCCCGCCGGCATGCATCTGGTAGATGGTGATGCCGCGCATCTCGTTGGTCATGCCGTTCACGGACTTGACGAGCATGTTGTAACCCGGGAAGTCGGTGATGAAGACGCCTTCCTGGAGCTTGACCGTGGGCCGCATGCGGCCGATATCCACGAGAAGGCTTGCGAACGCGTGGTTGGCGTCGGGGTAGATGTAGTTGTTGAAGAACGTGAGCCCCACCGCGAGCCCGCTGGCGGCGAGCAGGGGCGGCAGGATGGCCCGGAACAGGTGGACGCCGCTCGCCCGGAGCGCGGTGATCTCGTTGTCCTGGGAGAGCCGCCCGAACGTCATCAGCGTGGCGATCAGGACCGCGCACGGCACGCTCAGGGCGACGACGAAGCCCAGGGACAGCCCGAAGAGCTGCAGGACGGCCCCTGCGGGCACCCCCCGGTTGATGACCAGGTCGAGATAGTCGAACAGGACGTCCATCTCGAAAACGAACGTCACCACCCCAAACCCCAAGAGGAAGGGAACCAGGTGCTGCCTAAGGATGTAATAAGGGAGGATGCGCACGGGCCCGCAGCCTACCCTAGCCATGCCGGGCCCGGTACCTCAAGGCCGCACAACGCTTTGACCGTTCCCCGGTCGGCTGTTACGGTCGCCCTCCAGGCTCGGGCCCTCTGGAGCCGCGGCCTTAGGGATCCATGATCGGCACGTCGACCCTGTCCGCAATTGCATTCCTCGCGACGGTCTCCGGCCTGCCGGGGCTCAATAACATCCCCGCGCCCGCAACCAAGGAATACTCCAGGGCCAAGGCCGCGGCGGTCGCGGCCGATACGCTGCCCCCTCCGTGGCGCCCGTCCTGGCGGCTCGCCCTCGAGAACTCGTTCGTACAGAGCGGGTTGCGCCCGATCGGCGACCCCCAGGGCCCGGTCAAGCTGCAGCAGGCGTTCGACCCCCGCTCGCTCCGGGTGGACGTGGACCCCGACGCGGGGACGTTCCGGAGCAGCGTCGAGGTGGGGGACATCGTGGTCGGGGCGAGCTACCGCAGGCCCTTGTCCCAGTTCGCCAAGGACTTCGCCGCCAAGACGTTCCACGACCGTTGGCTGGACTTTTCCCGGCGGAATGTCAATTCGCTCGGCAGCAATACCCCTCTGGAGCACACCGGCTTCTCGCTCCCGATCCCCGTCCGGCTTCCGCAAAAGCTGACGTCGATCCTCGGGCCCGGAGGGCCGGCGCTCAACGTCAGCGGCTCGGAGAGCATCCGGCTCTCGGGCACGAGCAACTGGACCAACTCGCAGATCGGCGTGGTCGGCCAGCGACAGAGCCTGTTCCCCTCGCTCGACATGCAGCAGGACCTGGACATCCGGCTCGAGGGCCAGCTCTCGGACCGGGTCAAGGTGAACCTGCTCCAGAACTCGGCGAACCAGGTGCCGCTCGCCAACCGCATCGCCATCAACTACCGCGGCGACGAGGACGACTTCGTCCAGGCGCTCGACCTCGGCAACACCAACCTGTCGCTGCCGGGCACGCAGTACGTGTCGTACAGCGGCAAGAACGAGGGCCTGTTCGGCGTCAAGTTCGCCTCGCGCATCGGCGCGCTCGACTTCACCGGCCTCGCGAGCAAGCAGGAGGGTCGGAGCGAACGCGCGGTCTACACCGGCGGCGCCTCGGTGAACAAGCCGCTGCCGTTCACCGACCTCGACTGGCTGAAGGGGCAGTACTTCTTCCTCTACGACCCCAATCTCGGGACGTTCTACGACATCGACGACAACAGCATCAAGCTCTACTTCGATGACGCGAACTCCGGCAACGACCACGAGACGAAGAAGGGGCTGGCCTATATCGACCCGCCGTTGCCGGATTTGAGCCGCAATCATGCGTTCGGCCAGGCGGTGAGCGACACGGTCGTGATCGGCAGCTTCGACATCCTGAATCCCGGGCCTGACCAGCAGTACGAAGTGCTGCCCCGGATGTACGCGTTCCACGACACCATCTTCAAGGTCATCCGGCTCAAGACCCCGATCCCGGTCAACAGCAACCAGGTCCTCGCCGTGACCTACAGCGCCCGCGAGATCCTCGGGAACGGCCTGCGCGGCAGTCCGGTCCCCGTCGGTGGCTACGTCAAGATCGCGGGCCCGGATACCGGGATCGTGATGAAGCTGCTGCGCGTACCGCGCGGTCCGGGCCTCACGTCCACCAAGGAAGGCCTCTACGACACCACCGCCGCGCTGGCACCGGTGCGCGAGTTGGAGCTCAAGAACATCTACAACCTGGGCGGGTTCCAGATCGATCCCAAGTCGTTCAAGCTCATGGTGCAGTCAGGGCAGAGCGACCCGCCGACCGTGGACCTGCACGGCGTCCCGCTGATCGAGATGCTGGGCCTCGACTCGTGGAAGGAGACCACGAACCAGCCGGTCCCGGCGGACATCAACGGCGGCGACGGAGTCGTCGACGGCGTCGGCCTGAGCGGAAACGGGCAGACGCGAGGCTGGGTCGATTACAACGACGGCACGCTGTTCCTTCCGGACCTGCTGCCGTTCGCGCCGCGCGACATCGGCGCGAACCCGCGGCCGTTCGACGTCTTCGTGAGCCATTCCCTGAGGCGGCGCGCCCGCATCGATGGCGCGACGGCGGACGCGGTCAACGCGCCCAATGCCAACGCCTACGACCTCTACAACACCCCGCAGACGATCAACGCGAAGTACTGGTTCAATGTCGAGTTCGCGGCGGCGCGCTCGGGCAGCGGCGACATCACGCTCGGTCGTGGCAACGTCCTCGACAACTCCGAGGGCGTGGTGGTGAACGGCGAGAAGTGGGTGCGCGACCGCGACTACACGATCGACTACGACCTCGGCCGCATCACGCTCAAACGCCAGCTCGGGCCCACCGACCAGCTCTCGATCGACTACTCGTACGCGCCGCTGTTCGCGCAGGCGAGCAAAACGCTCATCGGCAGCGCGTTCAGCCTGCAGGGGCGCGACAAGAGCCTCGCCGGCGCGTTCCTCTACCAGAGCACGGGAGCGCAGGACATCCGGCCGCGCCTGGGCGAGGAGCCGTCGACGACGCTCATCACCGACCTCAACACCGAGCTGCGCTTCAAGCCGATGTTCCTCACCCGCTTGGCCGACCACCTGCCCGGCGTGCGCACGACGACGCCATCGGAGTTCAACATCCAGGCCGAGGCGGGCATGTCGTTCCCGAACCCGAACACGAAGAACGAGGTTTACGTGGACGACATGGAGGGCGTGCGCGACGCCGTGTCGCTGACGATGACGCCGGAGCGCTGGCGCTGGTCGAGCGTGCCGTCGATCCCCGACCTGGTGCAGGGCGGCGTCGCGGCGACGTCGCACAGCATCCTCGACGACTCGCTCACCACGCGTAACGCCGAGATCCACTGGTACACGCCGGTGAACTCGCAGGGCAGCACGACCGAGGACGACCTGGTGAAGGAGCACGACCTGCGTCCCGACCTCGACAACGCCCAGGGGGGCGACAACCAGCGCACCGTGCTCGCGGTCTCGATCCCGCGCGAGCCGACGAGACCTCCGCTCCAGCCCGGCAACACCATGTGGGCAGGACTCACCTACAACCTGGACCCGGTGGGCCTGGACCTGTCGCGCTCGCAGTTCATCGAGCTGTGGGTGGACGACTGGAACGACCACCACCAGGGCGCCGCCCGAATCCCGCGCGTGCGCGGCGACGGCTCCCTGGTCAAGAGCGTCAAGCTCCACATCGACCTCGGGACCGTGAGCGAGGACCAGATGCGCGCGCCCAACCGGCCGCCCAACGGCCTGCTCGACACCGAGGACCAGAAACCCCGCGACAACCAGCTCACCGTGACCGGTGGCGTGAACGAGGACACGGGGATCGACGGCATCACCAACGCGGACGAGATCAAGGCGATCAACGAGAACCGGGGGGGCTATCCCGACCTCATCACCGTGAACCCGGGCGTGGACCCCGAGGGCGATGACTGGGGCGGACTGATCCAGAACTTCAAGTCGGCCATGGACCCGCGCCGATACCTGTTCACGAACGGCACCGAGAACAACCAGAACACCTATCGCATCCCCGACACCGAGGACATGTACCCCGACGAGAAGCTCGGCACGACCGAGGCCTACTTCGAGTACACGATCGACCTCGGCGATGCGGCCAGCCCGTACCTCGCCACCGACGTCCTGCGCGACTTCCATGGCAATGCGCACGCGGACACCACCAGGAACGGCTGGCGGCGCTATCGCATACCGATCACCGACAGCCTGCGCGTGCGCTTTGGTTCGCCCAACCTCACGATCACCCCGCACGTGCGCATGTGGCTCGAGGACATCCCCGCTCCCGAGGCCCCACCTCAGGACTACCCGAACACGAGCGTGAACGAGCGTCCGCTGATCGTCATCGGCGGGCTCGACATCGTCGGCAGCCGCTGGCAGTCGACCGACCTCACGCCGGTCCAGCGCGACAGCCTGAAGACCACGGTGACGCTGGACGCGGTCAACTCGGTGGACAACTCCAACATCTACTTCCCGACGCCGTTCGACCCCGGGGAGACGCGCAACGGCAGTCAGTCGGTGGCTCGCCGCGAGCAGTCGATCGCGCTCGAATACGAGGACCTGTTCCCCAGCGACACGCTGGAAGCGTTCCGCACGTTCTCCATCTCGGAGGACTACAGCCGCTACGCCAAGGTGAACTGGTTCAGCGCCGCGTTCCAGGTCAGCAAGACGGACCTGAGCGGCAACTCGCAGGGCACGTACGACCAGGCGACCGACTCGCTGTTCTACTTCGTGCGTTTCGCCTCGGACAACCAGGGCCTGAGCTACTACGAGGTCAAGCGCCGCATGCCGATCAGCTCGGTGGCGCGGAACATCGCCTGGGACCAGGTGACCGCGGAGATGGCGAAGCTCTCCGAGGCGAAGCTCCATCCCGACTTCCCGACGTCGGATCCCATCAACTACCACACCCTGCTCGAGAACGGCGACTCGCTGGTGCTGAAGGGCCGGCCGAGCTTCACGCGCCTGCTGCGCATCTCGTTCGGCGTCATCAACCACAGCACGAGCCACCGCTTCAGCGGGCAGCTGTGGTTCGACGAGCTGCGCGCCACCGACGTCTCGCGGGACGTCGGGCTCGCGAACCGCGTGCTCGTGAACGGGCGCGTGGCGAACCTGTTCGACTACAACGTCGCCTGGAACTCGCGCGACGCCAACTTCCTCTCCGTGGGCGAAACGCGCGGCAGCGGCAACAAGGTGACGTCGCTGAGCGTCGCCACGCACTTCGAGCCGCAGCACTTCTTCGAGGGCACCGGCATCCAGCTGCCCGTCAGCTACAGTGAGAACATCAACGTCTCGCAGCCGCGGTTCACTGCCGGCGATGACATCGTGCGCTCGGGTGCGCTGTCGAGCGCCAGCGAGTCGCGGAACACCGCGCGCTCCCTGTCCGCGAACTACTCGCGGATCTGGAGCGACCGCTCGTTCCCGCTGCTGCGTTACACGCTCGGGGGCATCGCCGCGAACATCAACCGCACCGTGACCGACGGCCACTCGCCCACCGGCCTCGGCACGGCGTTCAACACCAGCACGAGCACGTCCGCCGGCGTCACCTACCAGGTGGCGCTGCGACAGCTGATGCCGATCCCGATGCCGTTCACCCGGGCGCAGCTGTTCCCGCTCCCGGAGCGCTTCTTCTGGAACTACGGCGTGAGCACGACGAAATCGAACTCGTACACCGTGCTCGCGGCGAACGACAGCATCGTGCCCTCGATCAGCCAGCAGGGGCGCGCGGCGAACGTCAACTTCGGCCTCGACGCCCGGCCCGTGGACATGCTCACGTACCACGTCGAGGGCCAGCGCAACCTGGCGCTCTCCGGCGTGCGCCTGGACAAGCTCGGATTCATCAACTTCGGCCGGCTCACCGGGTGGCGCCAGAACTTCGGCTCGCACGCGGCCGTGGGCCCGAACTGGTTCAAGCCCTCGTTCGGGTGGTCCTCGAACTACAACCAGACGATGGACATCCAGTCGGCGGACCTGTCGAAGCGATTGATCTCGAACGGCACCGACCTGAGCATGAACCTCGACCTGCCTTTCGATCGCCTCGCCGGCACCGGCGGCGTGAACGCGCCATCGCCGCGTGCGCAGACACCGAACGACAGCACGCAAAGGCGCGCGAAACGCCAGGGCCGTGGGTTCCGTCCGATCCGCAACCTGCTCTCGCGGCTGGGGATGATCTCCACCGACGGTCGCATCGGGCGCTCCTCGAACTACACGAGCATCACCGGCACACCGAGCCCGCTCTACCTGCTCGGCGTCGCCGAGAACCCGGGGTTCGGCGAGGGCAGCATCGTCTCCCAGCCCGGAGGCATCTCGTCCACGGGCGTCGACTGGCGCGGGAACGCGCGCACCACGATTCCGCTCACGTTCGGAGCCTCGCTGCTCGCGCGCGCCTCGGTCGGCGACCGCACCAGCAACCTGAACGGGGTGAAGACCCGCAATCGCGACTGGCGCTTCCCCGACTTCGAGGTCCAGTATGGGAACGTGGCGAACATCCTCGGGCTCACGAAGATCCTCGACAGTCCGCAGCTGCGCACCGCCTACGCGCGCAGCAACTCGGTGGACTACCAGAACTCGCGCAGCTTGATCAGCGCCACCTCGGTGAGCGACGACTTCCGCCCGCTGTTCTCGATCCGCGGGCGGCTCAAGAACGGCACCGACGCCGACTTCCGGCTCGAGCGCCGCTCCTCCACGCGCGAGTCGTTCCAGCTCGGCGAGTCGAAGTCGATCGACCAGACCACCGACATCAACCTCACGCTCACACGCTCCTACTCGCAGGGGCAGAAGGTGCAGTTCCTCGGGCGCTCGTCCACGGTGAAGACGAACGTCAACCTCTCGCTCACGACCGTGTACTCGCGGCAGAAGGGCGGCGTGCAGGTGGCGGGCTTCGATCAGCTCGCGAACCCGATCGACCGCACGCGGCTGTCCGTGAACGGCACCGGCAGCTACGGCTTCAGCTCGAACGTCACCGGCGACCTGTCGCTGGGCTTCAGCCACTTCCGCGAGACGACCGGCATCATCCGGCGCAGCATCCGGGTGGAGATGCGCGGGCAGTTCCGCTTCTAGCCGATGCGGGCCGCGTGGTGGTGCTCGGCGCTGCTGCCGCTAGCGCTCCTCGCCTCGTGCAGCGACGCCGCGGGCCCCGATGGCGCACGCGCGCTCGAGCGTGTGAAGCACCAGGTGCAGGCGGGCTCGCGCGTCTCCGGCACGCCGGGGAACGCCGCGGTGCGTGACTGGATCGCGGACCAGGTCACGCGGCTCGGAGGCAGCGTCCAGCGGCAGTCGTTCGCGGACACGGTGGCGGGCAAGGTGTGGCAGCTGACGAACGTGATCGGCCACTTCGGGCCGGCGGGCCGTCGGCGCATCGCGCTGCTCGCGCATTTCGACACGCGCCCCTGGTGCGACGAGGATCCCGATTCGGCGCAGCGGCACGAGTACTGCCCCGGGGCGAACGACGCGGGCTCGGGCGTGGCGGTGCTGCTCGAGGTGGCGGAGCAGATGCACTTGAAGCCTCCGGCCGTGGGTGTGGACCTGGTGTTCCTGGACGGCGAGGACTTCGGCCGCGCGACCGCGCCCAGCGAGTACGGCCGCGGCAGCCTCGGCTACTCGAAGCGCCTGCCGGCGAAGGGTGACCCGGCGCGGCCGGTCGCGGGGTTCCTGTTCGACATGGTGGGCGACCGGGACCTGGAGATCTGGGACGAGGCGAACTCCTCGCAGCGGGCGACCAACCTGGTCGGTCTGGTGCACGAGGGGGCGGCGGCGACGGGGGCGAGGCACTTCAAGAGCGGCGTGCGCTACACGCTGATCGACGATCACATCCCGTTGCTCGACGCGGGAATGCCGGCGGTCGACATCATCGACTTCGACTACCCGGCCTGGCATACGTCGCGCGACCTTCCGGATCAGGTTTCCGCCGAAAGCCTCGCGGAGGTGTCGCGGGTCGCGTGCTGGATCGTCTACAAGAGCGCGCTTTCGCGACCCTGATCGCAGCGTTTCCACGCGGCATGTTCGGGCCAGCCGGCCGCGTCCCTGCTGATGAAAAGCGTGTCGCGACAGTCGGTTCGGTGGCTTGCTGGAGGGGGCGGATTGGGGTAGGTTGTCGGGCAGGAGTGGGGCAGGTGCGACCACTCCGTTTTTTGTCTGCGCGGGAGCGAAAGTGGAAGTCCGGGAAGAAGTTCGCCAGCTCGCCGAACCCCTTGCGGAGGAGCATGGCTACGAGCTGGTGGACATCGAACAGGCGTCGCTCGGTCACCATCGGGTGATCCGGGTGTTTCTCGACAAGCCCGGCGGTGTCACCGTGGACGATTGCGCGAGGTTCAGCAGGCGCCTCGCCGACGCCATGGACATGAACCAGATCGTTCCGGGCCGCTATCACCTCGAGGTCAGCTCGCCCGGGCTCGAGCGCCCCATCCGGACGCTGGAGCACGTCCAACGCTTCGCCGGACAAAGGATCACGATCCAGACGCACGATGCACGGGACGGCCGGCGCCGCTGGGAAGGCGTGCTGCTCGGCCCCGTGGACGGGCGTGCCGGCGTGCGCACCGACGAAGGCGGCGAGCAGTGGTTCGAGTGGGCCGAGGTGCGATCGGCCCGGTTGGTGGTCGATCCGTGGGCGGGGCTGCGCCAGGCCAAGGGGGCGCGATCGTCCGGGAAGGCCCGGGGCGGCGAAGGTCGGGGCGTGGAAGGCACCGGAGCGGAACGGTAGGCAGGGGGTGGCGACGATGAGCAACGAGATCCTGGACGCGTTGAGCCAGATCACCCGTGAGAAGAGCGTCGATCGGCAGATGCTGATCGAGACGCTCGAAGCCGGGCTGGCCAGCGCCGTGCGCAAGAAGCACGGCGCCACGGCGGACGTCGAGGTCCGTTTCAACGACAAGACCGGCGGCCTCGAGTGCGCCCTGCGCTACAGCGTCGTCGACACCGTCGAGGACCCCGCGTTCCAGTGGACCGTGGAGCGCGCGCGCGCCCACAAGCCGGACGCCCAGGTCGGCGACGTCATCCGCATCCCGCTCGGGATCGCCGAGTTCGGCCGCAACGCCATCCAGACCGCGAAGCAGGTGCTGATCCAGCGCGTGCGCGAAGCGGAGCGGGACAAGGTCTTCAAGGAGTACTCCGACAAGGTCGGCACGCTCGTGCGCGGCGTCGTCCAGCAGGTGGATCGCGGCAACGTCATCGTCAAGCTCGACTTCTCCGAGGGCCTGCTGCCGGCGCGCGAGCAGATCCCGCGCAGCTACCACCGCCAGAACGACTACGTCCGCGCCGTGGTGCTGAACGTCGACCGCAGCGCCAAGGGCCCGCAGGTCATCCTCTCGCGCACGCATCCCGACTTCCTGCGCCGGCTGTTCGAGAGCGAGGTGCCGGAGATCGCGGAGAGCATCGTCGAGGTGAAGGCCGTTGCCCGCGAAGCGGGCGCGCGGTCGAAGATCTCCGTGTTCTCGACCGACCCGCGCGTGGACGCCGTGGGCTCGTGCGTGGGGCTCAAGGGTTCCCGCGTGCAGAGCATCGTCCGCGAGCTGGGCGGCGAGCGCATCGACATCGTGCCCTGGTCCGCGGACCCGGCCGTGTTCGTGTCGCGCGCGCTCGCGCCGGCGCGCGTGGGCGACGTGCGCGTGAACGAGGCGGAGAAGCGCATGCTGGTCGTGGTCGCCGACGACCAGTTGTCGCTGGCGATCGGCAAGGGTGGACAGAACGCGCGTCTTGCCGCGCGCCTCACCGGTTGGAAGATCGATCTCGTCTCCAAGTCCGACGAGAAGAAGCGCCAGGAGGTCGAGCGCGCGAGCCGCGTCGAGGTGGAAACCCTCGGGCTCGGCGAGGCCACGACCGAGAAGCTCATCAGCGCCGGGATCGAGACCGTGCAGGAGCTGGTCAATACCCCGCTCGAGAAGCTCGTGGAGATCCCCGGCATCGGCGAGCGCACCGCGGAGAAGGTGTTGAGCACCGCGCAGGAGTACGTCGCCGCGCACCCGGCGGAGCCGGCCGTGGCGGCGGCCGCGGAGAACGAGTTCACCCCGGAGATGGAGGCCGAAGCGGGCGGGGCTGCGGATGCCGAGCCGGAGCAGGAGGGCGCTCCCGCGGATGCCCCGGACACCGCCCACACGGCCAGCGCCTCACAGGACACGGCGCCCGGCGCCACGGAGGGAGAGCCGAATGCCTAGTCCGCCCGCGGCGAAGAAGCAGCGCATCTACGAGGTCGCCAAGGAACTCGGCATGTCGAGCGAGGTGATCCAGCAGATCGCCAAGAAGCTCGGCGTCGAGGTGAAGAATCACATGAGCACGCTCGGCCCCGACATCGTCGACAAGGTGCGGGCGGAGCTGGGCAAGGAGAAGGCGGCCGCGCGCGAAGAGGTGGTGCGCCAGCAGGAGCACGAGGCACAGCGCGCGCGCGACGAGCGCCAGCGCGCGCACGCGGCGCAGCAGGCCGCGGCACAGGCGGCGCAGGCGGCACAGCAGGCACAGCAGCAGGCGCGCATCCAGCGCGACGCGTCGGTGCCGCCCACGGCGGGCGCCGCGGTCGTCTTCCGTCCCGCGAACCCGACCATCCCTGGCCGCACCTACCCGAGCACGCCGCCGAGCCCGCCGCGACAGGGCGGGGGACCCGGCCATGCCGGGTCCGGCGGCGCGCGCCCGGGTGGCGGTCCCGGCGGGCGCCCCGGAGGCTTCGGCGGCGGCCGTCCCGGCGGCGCACCCGGTGGCTTTAGCGGCGGCCGTCCCAGCGGTGCACCCGGTGGCTTCAGCGGTGGCCGTCCCGGTGGCGCGCCCGGCGGTCGCCCGGGCGGCTTCGGAGGCCCGCAAGGTGGCGGCGGCGGCCGTCCCGGCGGCTTCAGCGGCGGTCCCACGGGTGGCAGGCCCACGCACGGCGGTTTCGGCGCCCCGGGTGGCGGCCCGCGGCCGTCGTTCGGCGCGCCCTCGGGCGGGCCCGGGCGCGGCCGGCGCGATCGCAAGAAGAAGAAGCAGGTCGACGAGAAGCTCGCGGCGGAGAGCGTCAGGAAGACCCTCGCGAGCCTCGACACCACGCAGGGGCGGCGCAAACACCACCGCGACAAGGACGAGTCCGGCGCGCCGATCGAGGCGGCGAAGCTCCTCAAGACGCCCGAGTTCATCACCGTGGCCGAGCTCGCGAACATGATGGAGGTGCGGCCGCAGGAGGTGATCACCGCCTGCATGCGCATGGGCCTCATGGCCACGATCAACAAGCGGCTCGACAAGGACTCGATCGCGGCGGTCGCGGACGAGTTCGGCTTCGACGTGGAATTCGTCACCGAGTTCGAGGAGGAGGTGGCCGAGGCGGCCGAGGTCGTGCCGGCGGAGAAGCTCAAGCCCCGCGCGCCCGTCGTCACGGTCATGGGCCACGTCGACCACGGCAAGACGTCGCTGCTCGACTACGTCCGCCGCACGAACGTGGTCGCCGGCGAATCCGGCGGCATCACGCAGCACATCGGCGCCTACGAGGTGACGCTGCCCTCGGGCCAGAACATCACGTTCCTCGACACGCCGGGCCACGAGGCGTTCACCGCCATGCGTGCGCGCGGCGCGCAGGTCACCGACGTCGTGGTGCTGGTGGTCGCGGCCGACGACCGCGTCATGCCGCAGACGATCGAGGCCATCGACCACGCCAAGGCCGCGAACGTGCCGATCGTGGTCGCGATCAACAAGGTCGACCTCCCGACCGCCGACCCGAACCGCATCAAGACCGAGCTCGCCGGGCACGGCGTGGTGGTGGAGCAGTTCGGCGGCAAGTACGTGTCGGTGGAGATCTCCGCCAAGAAGGGCACGAACGTCGACAAGCTGCTGGAGATGATCCTGATCACCACCGAGCTGCTCGAGCTCAAGGCCGACCCGGAACGCCGCGCCAAGGGCGTGGTGCTGGAGGCGCGCGTCGAGCAGGGCCGCGGCGTCGTGGCGTCGGTGCTGGTGCAGGGCGGCACGCTGCGCGTGGGCGATCCGTTCGTGGCCGGCCAGGTGTACGGCCGCGTGCGCGCCATGTACGACGAGCGCCGGAAGACCGTGAAGCAGGCGCCGCCCTCGACGCCGGTCGAAGTCGTGGGCTGGAGCGGCACGCCGTCGGCGGGCGACCTGTTCGTGTCACCGGAAGACGAGCACGAGGCGCGCGAGGTGGCGAGCAAGCGCGCCGCCCTGCACCGCGAGCACGAGTTCCGCTCGACCAAGGCGATCTCGCTCACGACGTTCCACGACAGCCTCGGCAAGGGCGGCCCGAACGAGCTCAAGATGCTCATCAAGGGCGACGTGGACGGCTCGGTCGAGGCGTTGAGCGAGTCGCTGCAGAAGCTGTCGACGGGCGAGGTCGCGGTGCGCGTCATCCGCTCGGCCGTGGGCCAGATCACCGAGTCCGACGTGCTGCTCGCCGCGGCCTCGGACGCGATCATCGTCGGCTTCCACGTGCGGCCCGACGTGCGCGCGCGCGAGCTGGCGGAGCGCGAGAAGGTCGAGATCCGGCTCTACGACATCATCTACAAGGCCCAGGAGGACGTGAAGCTCGCGCTCGAGGGCATGCTCAAGCCCGAGTTGAAGGAGGTCGTGCTCGGCAGCGCCGAGGTCCGCCAGGTGTTCCGGTTGTCCAAGGGCGTGATCGTGGCCGGCTGCATGGTGTCGACCGGCAAGATCACGCGCTCGGAGAAGATCCGGCTGGTGCGCGGCGACGAGACGCTGTGGACCGGTCGCGTCGCGGCGCTCAAGCGCTTCAAGGACGACGTGAAGGAGGTCGAGAAGGGCTTCGAGTGCGGCATCACGCTGGATGGCTACAGCGAGCTCCAGGAAGGCGACCGGCTCGAGTCGTTCAAGATCGAGGAGCTGGCGCGCACGCTCTGACCTCCGCCGAGGGGACCATCGCATGGTCGTCGGCATCGTCCGCTTCGAGTTGCACCTGCCGGCCGCGCAGTCGCTCAAGGACAAGCGGCAGGTGGTGCGCTCCATGAAGGAGCGCCTGCGCGAGCGCGTGCGCGCCTCGGTGGCGGAGGTGGAGTACCAGGACCTGTGGCAGCGCGCCGCCATCGGGTTCGCGATCGTGGCCTCGGACGGCGGGCACGTGCGCGAGCTGCTGCAGAGCGCGCGGAACATCGTGGAGTCCTACGTCCAGGCGCAGCTGCTCGACTGGCAGGAGACACTGCAGTGAGAATCCGACCGGAGAAGGTCGCCCACCTGATGCGCCGCGAGGTCGCGGAGATCCTGCAGACCCGGCTGCGCGACCCGCGCGTCTCGGCGATGGTGAGCGTCACCGACGTCGAGGTCACGCACGACCTGTCGTACGCGCGCGTGTTCGTGAGCATCATGGGCAGCGCCCCGGAGCGCGAGGCGACGCTGCAGGCGCTGGCGCACGCCGCCGGCTTCGTGCGCCACGAGCTGTCGCCGCGGCTGGGCCTGCGCGAGGTGCCCGAGATCCGCTTCGTCCACGACGAGTCGCTGGAACGCGGCGCCCGCGTCGAAGAACTGCTCAAGCGCCTCCAGGATGGCCAGCCGGTGGAGGACGAGGAGCCGGAATGAGCGCGCCCCGGCCGGCCGGCCCGGGTGCGGCACCGCCGGAGTGGTCGGGACTGCTCCCGGTCGACAAGCCCAGCGGCATGACCTCGCACGACGTGGTCGAGCGCGCGCGCCGGCGCCTCCACATGCGCGCCGTGGGCCATCTGGGCACGCTCGATCCCGGTGCTTCCGGCCTGCTCGTGCTGGTGCTGGGTACTGCCACGCGCTGCGCGCTGGTGTGGCAGGGCGGTCGCAAGACCTATGCGGGGACCGCGCGGTTCGGGGTGGTGACCGACACGCAGGACACGGACGGGCGCGTGCTCGCGCGCTCGGAGGCGCGTCCCACGGAAGCGCAGGTGCGCGCGACCGCGGACGCCATGCTCGGCGAGCAGGACCAGATCCCGCCCATGGTGTCGGCGATCAAGCACGAGGGCGAGCGCCTGCACGCGCTGGCGCGCCGCGGGATCACCGTGGAGCGCGAACCGCGGCGCGTGCGCGTCGACGCCTGGCGCTGGCTCGGCTTCACCGCCGACGAGGCGACGTTCGAGGTGGACTGCTCGGGGGGCACGTACGTGCGCACGCTCGTGCACGACCTGGGCGCGCGCCTCGGCTGCGGCGCCACGCTCGCGGCGCTCCGCCGCACGCGCAGCGAGCCGTTCACGCTGCTCCAGTCGTGCCGCCTGGAGGCGCTCGAAACGGCCGATCCCGCGACGCTGCTCGCGCAGCAGGGCGTGCCGCTCGATTCGGCGCTCGAGGTGCTGCCCGCGCTCCGGCTCGAGGCGGCCGCGGCCACCGCGATCGGGCAGGGCCAGGCGCCGCGCGTCGAGCCGGGCACGGCGCCGCTCGGCGCCGGACCCCGGAGCGTGGTGTTCCGCGATGCCTCCGGCCACGCGCTCGCGCTCGGCGAGCTGCGCCGCGAGGCCGACGGCGTGCGCGCCCGGCCGTCGGTCGTGTTCCCGTGGGCGGTGGTCGTGGGGAAAGGCGCCTGACCGTGCCCGGGGCGGTGGCGGTCGGCGTCTTCGACGGGCTCCACATCGGACACCGCGCGCTCTTCGAGCGCGCGCGTGATCGCGCACGAGGGAATGCCTGCATCGCCGTGAGTTTCGAGCCCCATCCCGACGTCGTGCTCGCGCGCGAGTTCCGGCCCATGGCGCCGCTCACGCCGCTCCCCGAGAAGCGCGCACGGCTCGCGCGCATGGGCGTCGATCTCCACGTGCTCGCGTTCACGCGCGAGCTGGCGGCACTCGAGCCCGAGGCGTTCGTGACCCAGTACCTGGTGGCGCCGTTCGCGCCCCGCTGGCTCGTGGTGGGCGAGGACTTCGCGCTGGGTCGCGGGCGCGCCGGCACCGTGGCCAGGCTCCGCGAGCTGGGCACGGTGCACGGTTTCGAGGTCGAAGCCGTGCCGCTCGAGCGCCGCGACGGCGAGCCGGTGACGAGCACGCGAATTCGCGAGCTGTTGGCTGAAGGCCGCGTCGCCGAGGCGGCGCGACTGCTCGGGCGCTCGTACGGCTTCACCGCGCTGGTCGTGGGCGGTGACCGGAAGGGACGCACGCTCGGCTTCCCGACCGCGAACCTCCGACTCCACGACGAGCAGCAGGTGCCGGCGCACGGCATCTACGCGGTGTGGGCGCGCATCGCCGGCGAGGCGACGTGGCGCATGGGGGCGATGAGCGTGGGCGTGCGCCCGACGTTCGGTGGGGGCCTGCGCACGCTCGAGGTGTTCCTGCTCGACTTCGAGGGCGATCTCTACGGCCGCGACCTCACGGTCGAGTTCGCGGCGTGGCTCCGGCCCGAGCAGGCGTTCCCGGGGCCCGAGGAGTTGGTGCGGGCGATGCGCGCGGACGTGGACGCCGCGCGCGCGCACCTGACCGCGCTGGGCGCGCCCGGAGACTGACCTGCGGCGGCGTGCCGCGATCACGGAAATACTGTCGAACGCCCAACCTGATGCGAGCGTTATCG
>Ga0075435_100000737_pt1 | contig 20291 bp, 17 predicted proteins | sample RhiMethybrSRZTD4_FD_75302 | JGI IMG/M metagenome (GOLD analysis project Ga0075435, IMG submission 75302) | Populus rhizosphere microbial communities from Tennessee, USA - Rhizosphere MetaG P. TD hybrid SRZTD4 | ecosystem: Host-associated > Plants > Roots > Rhizosphere > Soil | place: USA...
CGCGGGTTCTTCCGCTGGCTCGAGCGCAAGAAGTACAAGGTCCACGTTCGTGTGTTTCTGAGCCGATATCGCGGCTACCTCACCTGTCCGGACTGCGGCGGCGCGCGCCTGCGGCGCGAAGCGCGCGACGTGAAGGTGGCGGGCCGCACCATCGATCAGGTCTCGGCGCTGACCGTTCGCGAGGCGCAGGAATTCTTCGGCACGCTGCAGTTGAGCGCGAAGGAAGAAGCGATCGCGGAGAAGGTGCTGAAAGAAATTCGGCGGCGGTTGTCGTTCCTCAGGGACGTCGGGCTCGACTACCTCACCCTCGATCGCTTGTCGTCGACGCTGTCCGGCGGTGAAGCACAGCGGATCAACCTGGCCACCTCGCTGGGGTCGGCTCTCGTCGGCACGCTCTACGTGCTCGACGAGCCGTCGATTGGTCTGCACTCGCGCGACAACCAGCGGTTGATTGCGATCCTGCGGCAGCTGCGCGATCAGGGGAATACCGTCCTGGTCGTGGAGCACGACGCCGACATGATCAAAGTCGCCGACCACATCGTCGATCTCGGACTCGGCGCGGGCGAGCAGGGCGGACGCGTCGTCTACTCGGGCACCCTCAACGGGTTGATGCAGGAAGCACGATCGCTCACGTCGAAGTACTTGCGTCAGGAGCTCGCGATTCCGGTGCCGAAGACGCGGCGCCGCGGGACGGGGCAGAAAATCAGGTTGCTGGGCGCGACCGAGCACAACCTGAAGAACGTCGAGGTCGCCGTCCCGCTGAACACGCTGACCGTCGTCACCGGCGTGAGCGGCTCGGGCAAGTCGACGCTGGTGCATGACGTCCTCTACGCGGCGATCAAGCGCGCCAAGGGGGGATGGGATCGGCGCGTCGGCACGTTCCGCAAGCTCGAAGGCGCCGAGTTCATCACCGACGCCGTGCTCGTCGATCAGGCGCCCATCGGCAGGACGCCGCGATCGAATCCGGTGACCTATCTCAAGGCGTTCGATCCGATCCGCGAGCTCTTCGCCGCGACGAAGGATGCGCGATCGCGCGGGCTGACGGCGAGTCATTTTTCGTTCAACGTTCCCGGCGGGCGCTGCGAGGCGTGCCAGGGCGAGGGCGAAGTCCGCGTCGAGATGCAGTTTCTCGCCGACGTGTTCGTGCCTTGCGATCAGTGCGACGGGAAGCGCTTCAAGCCGCAGGTGCTCGAGGTGCGGTATCGCGGCCGGACGATTCATCAGGTGCTCGACCTGACGGTCCGCGAGGCGCTGACGTTCTTCAGCAGCTCACCGAAAGTGCTGCGGCGTCTGCAGGTGCTCGACGAGATCGGCCTCGGCTATCTCCGGCTCGGTCAGCCGGCGACGACGCTGTCAGGCGGCGAAGCGCAGCGGATCAAAATCGCCGCGCACCTGTCGTCGCACGGCGGCGAGCGGCTGCTCTACATCCTCGACGAGCCGACGACCGGCCTGCACTTCGACGACATCGCGAAGCTGCTGACCGCGTTCAAGAAACTGCTCGAAGCCGGGCACACGCTGCTCGTCATCGAGCACAACCTGGACGTCGTCAAGACCGCCGACTACATCATCGATCTCGGACCCGAAGGCGGCGAGGACGGCGGCCACGTCGTCGCAACCGGCACGCCGGAACAGATCGCGCAGGTCGATGCGTCGCACACGGGTCAGTATTTGCGACCCGTGCTCGCCGAAGGCCGCTCCCATGCCTATGCCGCGGGCCGGTAAGTTCGCCGCAGCGGCCCTCGCGCTGGCGATGCCCGCGCTCGCGCAGATTCCATTCGAACAAGCGATTCGCGACCTGACGAGCAGCGACCCCGACGTGCGTGTTCGCGCGGCGCAGATGCTGAAGGAGGCGGCCTACCCGGAAGCGGCGGTTCCCCTCGCGCGGCTCGTCACCGATCCCGCAGACGACGTGCAGTTGCAGGCGATTGCGGGGGAGCTGAACATCTTCCTCGCCGAGAAAATCGTCGGCCGCAAACGCGTCGGCTTCATCGTCGAAGTTCGAAATCAGATTCTCGCGGAGAGCGCGTTCACGTCGGGTCCGCTCGCGCTCGGCCCGCGGCCGGTTCCGGCGGAAGTCCTCTCGGCGCTCGCTGACGCGGCGCGCGACAACACTCCACGCATCGCGCTCGAAGCGCTCTATGCCTTTGGTACGCTCGCCGTGCAGCCGGGCGGCGCCGCTCGCCGAGAGCTGCTGCGCGCATCGGCTCCGCTACTGACCGCGTTGACCGGCGCTGCGGATCCGGCGCTCCGATATGCGGCGCTGCGCGTCATTGGCCGTGTGTTCGAACGGCGCCGGCAGGACGATCCGATCGATCAGGCCGTAGGCGACGCGCTCATCACGGCGCTGAACGACAGGGACCGTACGCTGAAGATCGCGGCGATGCAGGCGCTCGGGTCGATGCGCTACGAGCGATCGGTGCAGGCGCTCATCGAGCTGCATCAGTATTATCGCAAAGGCGACGAGGCCGCGGCCGCGCTCGATGCGCTCGCGCGGATCGGCCATCCGTCCGCGCTGCCGCTGTTCACCGCGCAGCTGCAGACGCGAACTTCGCTGCTGCGCAGCACCGCCATCGAAGGGATTGCGCGGCTCGGCGATCGAACGAAGTTGTCCGAGATCGACAAAGCGACAGGCGGCGAGCGCAACGACGTGGTGCTGCTCGCCGGCGCCTTCGCATCGGTTCTGCTCGGCAACAGCCCGATCGATGCCATCGCCGAAGCGCTGGCAAAACCCAAGCTGCGCGATCAGGCCAGACAGTACCTCGTCGAAATCGCCGCCGGCCGTCCGACGATCCTCGGCCGGCAGGCGCAGGATCCCGACGGGCGCCTGCGCGCCGACGTCGCCGATATCCTCGGCCTCACCTACGACGCGGCTGCGCTGCCGCTCGCCCAGTCGCTGCAGAAGGACACCGATCCGCAGGTCGCACGCGCCGCCGAGCGTGCGGTCGCACGTCTCCGCGCGGCCGCGTGAAGCTTCCGCGCCATTTCTACGATCGGCCGACGCTGGACGTCGCGCGCGATCTCCTCGGCAAGGTCCTCGTCCACAATCGACGCGGCGCCGTCACGAGCGGCGTCATCGTCGAGGTCGAGGCCTACATCGGCGAGTCCGATCCGGCGTGTCACGCGGCGCCCGGTCCGACGCGGCGCAACCAGCCGTTGTATGGCATCCCCGGCCATGCCTATGTCTACCTGAATTACGGCATTCACGCGCTCGTCAATGTCGTCACCGAGGCGCACGGCTCCCCGGCGGCGGTGCTGATCCGTGCGCTCGATCCGCTCGACGGCGTGGCGGTCATGCGCCGCCGGCGCGCGCGGGCGATGAAGGGACGCCGATCGCGGCCCGACGCATCAGCGCTGACGCAGCACGAGCTCTGTCGCGGCCCAGGCAATCTCACGATGGCGATGGGGATCACGCTGGCGGAGAACCGCCTCGATCTGCTCGGCGATCGCCTCTACGTCGAGGATCGCGGCGTTCGCGTCAGCGACATCGAATGGGGCGGCCGCATCGGGATACGCGTGGGCACCGAACATCCCTGGCGCGCGTGGGTCAGCGGCCATCCTGCGGTTTCGGGTCGCGCGTCGTAGTCGTCATTGCGGATTGAGGATTGCGGATTGCGGATTTATTGTGGATTCAATCGTCAATAAATCCGCAATCCGCAATCCTCAATCCGCAATGGCAATGCTCAGCCAGTTCGTCACGGCCGGCGTCTGTTGGGTCTGCAGCTCGATGCAGTTGTTGATGCGCTCGATCGTCTGGTCGAGCGTCCGGACTGCGCCCGGCAGCTTGTGCTCGGCGAAGAAGGCGGCAATCGAGTCCCGTGCTGCCGCGTCGCAGAAGTTGCCGAGCGAGCCGACGAGGAGCGTATCGCCGCCGGCAATCATGATCTTCGGCTCGAGCGCGGTCCAGCGTTCGCGGACGAACGCCCACGCGCGTCCGCGCGCCGCAGGATTCTGAAAGAACCCTCGCAGATACACGGACGTGTCCTGGCTGCGGAGACTGGACGACAGCGTGCGTTCCAGCGCGCGATCGATGAGCGCGGGATCGCGGAACTGCGACAGCGCCGTCAAGTATCGATACTGCGCCTCGGGCGCCGACGCCCGCTGGAGCGCCGCCACCAGCGCGTCGAAAAGCGCGGCGTTGCCGTGCGCCGCGGCGGTCCGAACCACCGCGCCGTCCAGCGTCGGATCGATCGCGCCTCCGCCCGCGAGCGAACGATCGAGTGTCGCCCGCGCCTTGGCGACGACGTCGGAATCCTCGGCGATCGTGCCCAGTGCCTCGACGACGATCGCGCGCAGCACGCGGCGGTCGTCGCTGTCGGCCGCGCCGGCGTCGAAGCCGATCTCGTCGTACAAAGGACGCAGCATCGAACGCACGAACGCTTGAAACGCCTTCCGAGTGGCGTCGGTGGTCAGGTATTCGCCGATGAACTCGAGGCGATTGGTGACGTCGCCGAGCACGCCGCTGGCGTGCTCGCGGCCGTACGCGGCCGCCAGCGTCAGATAGTCGGCGGCGCTGTGGCGCCCCGTACGCACCAGCGCCCACTCGTCGTCGACGAGCGACAAGCGTTCGGGCGCGGTCAATGCTGTCGCCGCGTGCGGCGCGAGGGCGCGCAGCAGCTCCGGCGAGTACGCCGTTCGGTAGTAGCCCTGCGCGCCGGCGTTCGCGAACACCCAGGACGCGCACGTGTTGCCGGGGAGCGAGACGGTCTGCGTCACGTTGCTGAGGACTTCGCAGGTCGGGCCCTGCTGACCCGTGATCTTCATGCAGACCGGAACCTGCCAGCGGACGCCGTCGCCGCCCGATTCGTTCGATGCAAGCAGGAATCGCTGCTGCTTGAGCGTCAACGTCAGGCGATTGCCGGCGCACGCGGCCGACACGTCGATGAGCGGGAACCCCGCTTGATTCACGAAGCTCGGCAGGATGCGCTCCACCGGCTTGCCGGACGTCGCCGACAAGGCCTTCGAGAAATCTTCAGACGTCGCGTTTCCATAGGCATGCGCCTGCACGTACGCGTTGACGCCTTTGCGAAATGTTTCGGCTCCGACGTAGTTCTCGACCATGCGCATGACCGAGGCGCCCTTCTCGTACGTGATCGCGTCGAACAGTTCCTCGATCTGATCGGGCGTCCGCGCGTCGACGTGAATCGGCCGCGTCGCGTTCAGCGAATCGACGTCGAGCGCCTTCTGATTCTCGAGCGCTTCGTCGACGGGGATGAGCCACTCGGGATGCGCCGCCGCCAGCGGCTTGTTGGCCATCCATGTGGCAAATCCTTCGTTGAGCCAGAGATCGTCCCACCACTGCATCGTGACCAGATCGCCGAACCACTGATGCGCCATCTCGTGCGCGAGAACCGACGCGATCGCCTTGCGCGTGGCCACCGACGCCGACTTCGAATCCGCCAGCAAGTCGGTCTCGCGATAGAAAATCGCCGCGGTGTTCTCCATCGCGCCGGCCGCGAAATCAGGCACGGCGACGACGTCGAGCTTGCCGAATGGATATTTGATGGAGTAGTAGGCGTTGTAGAACGTCAGGATTTGCTTCGCCGCATCGAGCGCGATGCCGGTCAGATCCTTCTTGTCGGGCGTCGCGCAGATTCGAATCGGCACGCCGTCGGCGGCGCCCTCCTGGCACTTGAAGTCGCCTACCGCAATCGCCACGAGGTACGACGACATCTTCGGCGACGTCGCGAACTTGATCGTGTGTTGCGTAATGGCAGGACCGGCGACGTCGGACAGCACCTTCCCGTTCGAGATCGCGGTGTCCCCGCGATCGATCGTCGTGGTCAGTGCGAACGTCGCCTTGAACGCCGGCTCGTCGAAGCAGGGGAACGCCCGGCGGGCGTCTGTCGACTCAAACTGCGTGACCGCGTACGTGCGTCCGTTCGCCTCGCTCACGTAAAAGCCGCGGAGCTGACGGTTCAGGACGCCCGCGAAGTGAAGCTGGATCTCCGACGTGCCCTTGGCGATCGGACGAGGTACCGTCAGCGTGACGGTCTGATTCGGTTCGTCGAAGGCGACGGCCGCTTGCTGCGCCGCAGCGCCGGTCCTGACCGTGACGTCGCGGATTTGCAGCTCGACGGCGTTCAACACCACGCGCGTCGTCGGCTCGGCGACGCGTACTTTAATCGTTTCGGTGCCCTCGAACCGCTCGTGTTTCAAGTCGACGACAAACGCCAGGTCGTAGTGGTCGGGGGTAACGGTGGTCGGAAGTCGTTGTGCGGCGGCGGGCAGCGCGGTCGACAACAAAAGGGCGACAAACGTCGCGAAACGGGTGGCCATGGCCCCAGTCTAGCTGAGGGTTGCGAGCGGAAGTCGAGTTCTGGCGAGCATTTAAGCTTGACGGCGAGGCCCCTGCGGCGGTAAAAAGGTGACCTTGTGATTGGTCAGTCGACCTGCATGTGTAGCTGCTGTTGTTGTTGCGGGCTCCTCCCGAGCCCCTGCGCCAATGGTCCAGCCGCATGCGCGTCATGATCATCACCTGATCTAACCAGCAGTCGACGAAGACCAAGGCCCGGGAGGCTCACAGCTTCCCGGGCCTTTTTGTTTTGGTGCCGATGTCCGAACTTTTGCCGCTGTTCCTCAACCTGACGGGACGAGACGTGCTGCTCGTCGGCGGCGGTCGTGTCGCCGAGGCGAAGCTGCGGCAGTTGCTCGCGGCGGGCGCGCGCGTTCGTGTCGTGGCGCCTGCGATCGCGGCCGGGATTCGGGCCGCGGCGGTCACGATCGCCGAGCGCGGCTTCGAGGCGTCGGATGTGGACGGCGCGTGGCTCGTGGTCGCGGCCGCGACGCCGGAGGTCAATCGCGCGGTCGCGCAGGCGGCAGAGGTGCGACGGGTGTTCGTCAACGCGGTCGATGACCCGGCCAACGCGTCGGCGTTTCTGAGCGGCGTCGTGCGGCGCGACGGGATCACGATCGCGATCTCGACGAGCGGCGGCGCGCCGGCGCTGACGTCGCTGCTTCGCGAAAGCCTCGACGCTGTTCTGCCGCGCGATCTTGCGGCATGGGTGCACACCGCGCGCGAGCAGCGCAGCGTCTGGCGTCGGGACGCGGTGCCGATGGAGCAGCGCAAGCCGCTCCTGCTGCGCGCGCTCAACCACCTCTATGGGGTCGTACCCGGACGCGCGGGACACGTCGCCGGAAATCTCGCGGCGATGGCCCCGCGTCCCGTGACCGAATGCGATCCGAACGTACCGTGGCTCAGTGGGCCGGAGGATTCGTGGTTATGAGAGGACATGTCTCGCTCGTTGGCGCCGGGCCCGGCGATCCCGGACTGCTGACGCGCAAAGCGATGGTGCGGCTGCGCGCGGCAGACCTGGTGCTCTACGACGCGCTCGTCGACGAGAGCGTGCTGCGCTACGCGCGCCGCGCTCAGAAATTTTTCGTGGGTAAGCGAGCCCGCCGCCATGCGATGACGCAAGAGGCGATTCACGCGCTGATGATTCGCGCCGCGCGCAAAGGCCGCCGCGTCGTGCGATTGAAGGGCGGCGACCCGTTCGTGTTCGGACGCGGCGGTGAAGAAGCGCTGGCGCTGCAGCGCGCGGGAGTGTCGTACGACGTCGTTCCCGGCGTGACCAGCGCTGTCGCCGCACCGGCGGCGGCGGGCATTCCGGTCACGCATCGCGGCGTCTCTTCGGCATTCCTCGTCGTCTCCGCGCACGAAATGCAGGCGTTCGCCACGGCGATCGGTCAACTCGAGCCGAACGGCATCACCGTCGTCGCGCTGATGGGACTCGGTCGCTCGGCGTCGATTGCCAGCCTGCTCATCGATCGCGGATGGTCGCGGGGCACGCCGGCGGCCGTGATCGTCGACGGCACGCGCCCGGAACAACAAGTCTGGCGCGGCACGCTCGACGATCTCGCCGCCGATCGCGTCGACCTCGAATCGAGCGGCGCGGGAACGATCGTCATCGGCCAGGTGGTCGCAATCGGATTGGAAATCGCTGCCGCAGCGCAGCCCGTCGGCGCAGCCGAATCGGCGCCCGTTGCCGGCTTCAAGGCCTGTGCGACGTAAGGCGCTGGAGAACGTTTATGTCAATCGTTGATGATCCCAAAACCTTCGGGCGGACGCGGTTGTCGTTCGCCAGCGTCGCCGATATCGACGAGTTCGTCGCGACACTCGATCGGTTCGAGCGCGGCGAGCTGACGCCGGATCAATGGCGCGGGTTCCGTCTGGTGCGCGGCACCTACGGTCAGCGCCAGGCCGAGGACGCGCAGATGCTGCGCGTGAAGATTCCGCAGGGCGTCCTCACGTCGGAGCAGCTCGAGGCGCTCGCTGACGTCGGCGCGTCGTATTCGCGCGGCTTCGGCCACATCACCACGCGGCAGAACGTACAGTTCCATTTCGTCAAGCTGCACGACGTCGAGCACGCGATGCACCGGCTCGCCGCGGCGGGTTTGACGACGCGGGAAGCGTGCGGCAATTCGGTGCGTAACATCACCGCGTGCCAACTCGCCGGCGTCGCGGCAGACGAGCGCTTCGACGTCACGCCGTACGCCGAAGCGCTGACGCGCTATCTGCTGCGCCATCCGCTCAGCTCGACGCTGCCGCGCAAGTTCAAGATCGGCTTCGAAGGCTGCGCGACCGATCACGTCTACGTCGGCATCAACGACCTCGGCTTCCGTGCCGTGCTCGGCGCCGACGGCGCCCGCGGCTTCCGCGTGACCGCTGGCGGCGGGACGGCGATCATGGTGAAGTCCGCAGGCCTCCTTCACGAGTTCCTCCCCGCATCCGAGATCCTCCGTGTCGCGGAAGCGGTGCTTCGCGTCTTCCATCGCCTCGGCGACTACCAGCACAAGCAGCGCAACCGGCTGAAGTTCCTGATCAAGACGCTCGGCTGGACGCGTTGGCGCGAGGAATACGACCGCGAACTGACGGCGTGCCGCCTGCGCGGTCAGGTGCCGACGCTGGACATCGATCCGCCCGCCAGCGAATCGCGCCCCGACTGGGTGAAGGAGTCGTCGCCATCGGTCGGGCACGTCGCGGCGCGCGTGTCGGCAGGGCAGGTGAAAGGTCCGGGCATCACGCCGACGGTGGTGCCGATTTTCCATTCCGGCGACGAGGCCTACGCGCGGTGGCGATCCACGAACGTCAGGCCGCAGAAGCAGTTCGGGTACGTCATCGCGACGGCAACGGTTCCGCTCGGCGATCTGACGAGCGAACAGATGCGAGTGGTCGCCGAACTGTCGCGCGCCTACGGCGACGGCACGGTCCGCGTCACGATCGATCAGGATCTCGTGTTCCGGTGGGTGAACTCGTCCGACGCGCGGCAGTTCTACCGGCGCCTTGCTGCCGCAGGACTCGGCCTCGCCGACGCGGGCACGATCGCCGACGTCGCGAGCTGCCCCGGTGCGGAGAGCTGCCGACTCGCGGTCACGCAGTCGCGCGGTCTCGGCCGCCTCCTCGAGGATCATCTGCGCGCGAGGCCCGAACTGGTCGCGGCGGCCGACGGCGCGCGCATCAAGATCAGCGGCTGCCCGAACGGCTGCGGCCAGCATCACATCGCCACCATCGGCTTCCAGGGCAGCGTGCGCCGGCTGGGATCGCGGGCGGTGCCGCAGTACTTCGTGATGGTCGGCGGCGGCGCGACCGACACGGGCGCGGTGTTCGGCCGCCTCGCAGCGAAGATTCCGGTCCGCCGGATCCCGCAGGCCCTCGATCGCCTCATCGAGCTCTACGATCGCGAGAAGGACGAGGGCGAATCGGCGCAGGCGTTCTTCGGCCGCGTCGACCTGGAGCTGGTCAAGGCGCGGCTGGCGGATCTCGAGCGGCTCCTGCCCGGCGACGCCGTGCCGGCCGATTTCATCGACCTCGCCGAGGCGAACGAGTTCGCGCCCGAGATCATGGACGGCGAGTGCTCAGCTTGAATCAGCTTATGTGGATTTATCGATTTGACTTGGCGGGTGAGGGTCCGGTATAGTCCGCGGGACAACTGAATACGCGCTTCATCCAGAGTGGCTGAGGGACAGGCCCGGTGACGCCACGGCAACCACGCGACCGCCAGGTCGCGGCTCAGGTGCCAATTCCGACCTTCAGCGCCGGCCCCGATGGGGATTGCCGGCGTTCGAGAAGGAGAGATGAGGATACCGTTCGTGAGTCCTGCACGCTGTCGTATCGCAATCCTTGGTTTTGGCACCGTCGGTTCCGCCGTCGCCCGCCGCCTGACCGATCCGCATTCGCCCCACGCGCTCCAGCTCACCCACGTCGTCGATCGCCGCGCCGGCGAAAAATCGCGCATGCTGCCGGCCTCATCGCGGGTCAGGTGGACCACCGAGATCGATGAGGTGCTGACCGCCGACGTCGATGTCGTCGTCGAGACCGTCGGCGGCGTCGAGCCGGCGGCGAACTGGGTCCGCTCGGCGCTGGTCGCGGGGAAGTCGGTGGTCACGGCGAACAAGCAGGTCGTCGCGCGTCACGGCGCCGCGCTGCTCGCCCTCGCGGAGCGTCAGGGCCGCCAGCTTCGCTTCGAGGCCGCGGTCGGCGGCGCGATGCCGATCGTCCGCACGGTCGGCGACGGCCTCGCCGGCGATCGCATCACCCGCATCGCCGCGATCCTGAATGGAACGACCAACGCGGTCCTCTCCCGGATGGAAGCGACCGGCTGCCCGCTCGACGATGCGGTCGCCGACGCGCGTGCCCGCGGATATGCGGAAGCGGATCCGACGCTCGATCTCGACGGCGCCGACGCGGCCGCGAAGCTGTCGGTCCTCTGCGCGCTGGCGTTCGGTCTGCGCGTCGATCCCGACGCCATCCCGACGCGCAGCACAGCGACGATCGTTCCCGCCGATTTCGATCGCGCTCGATTGACCGGCGGCACGATCCGACAGCTCGCGCACGCCGAGTTCGACTACACCGCGTCGACGCTCACCGCGTGGGTGGCGCCGGCAGTGGTGCCGCGCGGTTCGGTGTTCTCGCGGACGACGGGCGCGCAGAATGCCGCCGTCATCTCGGGCGAGTATTCCGGCGACATCACGATCGCGGGGGCGGGCGCCGGCGGCGACGCGACGGCGGTGGCGATTCTGAGCGATGTGCTGGCGATCGCCCGCGACCGCGCCGCGATTGTCCCGGCACCGGTTCTGACTTCAGACTTCACACTTCAAACTTCAGACTTTCGATTAGCGGAGGCCGTGTGAGCGCGCTCGTTGGACTTCAGTGTCATCTCTGCAAGACCGCGTTTCCCGCCGAGGCGTTGTACGTTTGCGATCGATGCCTCGGTCCCCTCGAACCCGTCTACGACTACAGCGCGATTCACCTGACGCGCGAACAGATCGAGCGGCGTCCGAAAAATCTCTGGCGCTACCGCGAGCTGCTGCCGATCGTCGATCGGCCGCGCACCGGCTTCAACTCCGGGTTCACGCCGCTGGTCCGCTGCGATCGCCTCGCCGATTACCTGGGGATATCGGAGCTCTACATCAAGGATGACTCGGTGAATCATCCGACGCTGTCCTACAAGGACCGCGTCGTGTCGGTCGCGGCGACGCGCGCCATCGAGCTCGGGTTCGAGGTGCTCGCGTGCGCCTCCACCGGCAATCTCGCCAACAGCGTCGCCGCCCACGCCGCGCGCCTCGGCGTCGAGTGCTGCGTCTTCATCCCGGACAACCTCGAGGCGGGCAAGCTCCTCGGGTCGGCGATTTTCAACCCCACGATTCTCGCCATCGCCGGCAACTACGACGACGTGAACCGGCTGTGCACGCAGGTGGCCGACCGCTACGGCTGGGGATTCGTCAACATCAACCTCCGCTCGTACTACGCGGAAGGTGCGAAAACCTACGGCTTCGAGATCGCCGAGCAGCTCGGATGGCGTTATCCGCGTCATCTCGTGGCGCCGGTGGCCGGCGGCACGCTCCTGCCGCGAATCGTTCGCGGCCTGCGCGAGCTTCGTGAAATCGGCCTCGTCGACGGCGATCTCCCGCGCGTCTATGCCGCACAGGCGGCGGGCTGCGCACCGGTCGTTCGCGCGCTGGAAGCGGGGATCGATCATCCCGAACCGGTGCGGCCGGACACGATTGCCAAGTCGATCGCCATCGGGAACCCAGCGGACGGATATCAGGTCGTGGAGACGATCAAAGCCACCGGCGGCGGCGGCGCCGCCGTCCCGGATGCGCAGATCATCGAAGCGATTCAGATCCTCGCGCAGACCGAAGGCATCTTCACCGAGCCCGCCGGCGGAACGACGCTGGCCGCCGCGATCGATCTCGTCAAGCGCGGCGTCATCCCGCGCGACGAGTCGATCGTCGTGTGCGTCACCGGTAATGGCTACAAGACGAGCGAGGTGGTGTCCGGCAAGCTCGTCGAGCCGGTCCGACTCACGCGCGCGTTCAAGGATTTCGAATCGTGGTGGGCTACCGCCGAACGCGCGAGCTCGTTGACACGATCGGCAGTTTGAACTCCATCCGCCGGCCGTCGCGGAGAACGATCACCGTCGCGGTCGATCCGATTCTCGCGTCGAGGACGAGACGATTGAAGTGCGACGGATCGGTCACCGCCTGTCCGTTGAACGAGACGACGACGTCGCCGGGCCTGAGCCCCGCGTCGTAAACCTCGGAGTCGCGCGTCATCTGCGCGATCAAGGCGCCGTTCGTATTCGGCGCGCCGAATTCCTGCGCCAGCTCCGGCGTCAGCTTCTCGACGCCAACGTAGCCGATCGATCCACGCCGGACCTCGCCGAACTTCATCAGGTCGTCGACGACTTTCTTCGCCAGGTTGCTCGGCACGGCGAAGCCGATGCCCTGGTAGCCGCCGCTCTCGCTGTAGATGCCGGTGTTGATGCCGACCAGCTCGCCGCGGCTGTTGATGAGCGCACCGCCGGAGTTGCCCGGATTGATCGCCGCGTCGGTCTGGATGAAGTCCTCGTACTGCGCGAAGCCGAGCTCGGCGCGGCCAGTGGCGCTGACGATGCCGGCGGTCACGGTTTGACTCAATTGGAACGGGCTGCCGATGGCGAGGACCCACTCACCGACCTTCAGTTGGCTCGAGTCGGCCCATGGAATCACCGGCAGTCCGCTGACGTCGATCTTCAACAACGCCAGATCGGTCGACTGATCGGTGCCGATGATCTTGCCGCGAATCTCCCGCTTGTCGGGAAGCGCGACGGTGACCTCGGTGCGGATGTTGCGTCCGCCGCTCTCGCCGATGACGTGGTTGTTGGTCACGACGTAGCCATCCGCCGCGATGATCACACCGGATCCGAGGCTCATCGACCGGCGATCCCGTGGCGCGCCGAAGACGTCGTCGTCGCCGAAGAAGTAGCGGAAGAACGGATCCGAGGAGTACGGCGACCGGCGGCCGCGGACGATCTGCAACGATGAGATGTTCGCGACGCCTTTGACGGCCTGGCCGGCGACGCGCGTGAAATCGGGTCCGCCGGTGGCCGTCGTTGCCACCGCTCCGGGCAGCCGCTGCGGCTCGCTGGCTGGCGGCGCCGGTTCAGAGGCGGCGCTGGCTGCGCGCGAATCGGCGGCGGTGCGCATCCGTCCAGTGACGACCAGCCCGGCAATGAAGCCGGCCACAACGAACACCAACGAGAGGATGAGGCGGCGGACCATCTGAGAAGCTTCTTACGAGACGTTGATTCGGCGGGCGCCTCGCTCGTTCGATTTGGGCATGGTCACGGTCAGGACGCCATCTTTCAGATCGGCCGTGACGTGTTCGACGTCGATCGGCTCCGGCAGCGCGAACGCGCGCTGGAACTGGCCGTGGCCGCGTTCCACGCGATGGAACTGCTCGCAGGGAATCTCGCGGCCCGGCCCGGCGAAGCGGGCGCCGCGAATGATGATCCGGCTGTCCTCTGCCTGAATCTCGATCTGATCGCGGGCGAGGCCGGGCAGCTCCGCGCTCAGCATGAACGCGTTCGGCGTCTCGTAGAGATCGACCGGCGGCGTCCAGCCGGGCGCATCGCTGCCGACGAGCTGACCGATCTGCTCGTGCAGCGCGAGCAGATCGCGAAGCGGATCCCATCTGGTGAACGCCACGGTTTTGCATCGTAGCACGATCGATTGCGGACGAGCCACATGTGCTACGATTCCAAGGTTATACAGTCATGGCTTCTTCAGTCCAAGCGACGCGACTCCGTAAAGGGATGCTGATCAAGCTCGGAAACGACCTGTTCCGCATCCTCGACCTCCACCACCTGACGCCGGGCAACAAGCGCGCGCACATTCAGGCGCGCATGCGCAACATCCGGACACAATCGCTGGCGGATCACAAGTTCCGCGCCGAAGAGGACGTCGAGCGCGCGATCCTCGACGAGCGCGAGATGCAGTACCTCTATAACGACGGCCACCACTTCTACTTCATGGATACGGCGACCTACGAGCAGATTCACATCTCCGCCGAAGCGCTCGGCGACTCGAAGGACTACCTGATTGCCGACTCGATCATTCGCGTCGAGTTCTACGACGTCGAGCCGGTCGGCATCGAGCTGCCGCCGACGGTCGATCTGGTGGTGAAGGAAACCGTGCCCGGCATCAAGGGCGCCACCGCGAGCGCGCAGGTCAAACCGGCGACGCTCGAAACCGGCCTCGTCATTCAAGTGCCGCCGTTCGTCAACGAAGGCGACAAGGTTCGAGTCAACACTGAAACCGGCGAATACCAGTCACGGGCCTGATCGCTGCCGTTGGTGAGTTGGAGAATTGGTGACTTGGTGAATTGATTCTGAATTCAGTCACCGATTCACGAACTCACCACATCAACAATGTCTCATCTATGGACGTAGTCCGCACCAAGCCGCAGCATGGCTGGATCGAGGTCATCACTGGCAGCATGTTCAGCGGCAAGAGCGAAGAGCTGATTCGCCGGCTGCGCCGCGCGCAGATCGCGAAGCAGAAGGTCCAGATCTTCAAGCCGCTCGTCGACAACCGCTTCGGCGAGGATCACATCGTCTCGCACAGCGACATGCGGATCGCGTCGCAGTGCGTGAAGAGCTCCGAGGAGCTGGTGAAGCGCGTCGACGACGACACGGAAGTCGTCGGCATCGACGAAGGACAGTTCTTCGACGCCAACCTGCCGGCGGCCTGCAACACGCTCGCGAACCGCGGCAAGCGGGTGATCGTCGCCGGCCTGGATCAGGATTACCTCGGCCGTCCGTTCGAGCCGATGCCGCAGCTGCTCGCCATCGCCGAGTACATCACCAAGACGCTCGCCATCTGCGTCGTCTGCGGCGATCCGGCCAACCACACGCAGCGGCTCGTGGCGAGCAGCGATCGCGTGCTGGTCGGCGCCACAGGGATGTATGAGGCGCGGTGCCGACACTGCTTCGATCCGACGCTCGCCGCTGTCGAGAATGCCGAAAAGGTTTAATAGAATTAGTCCGTGAACGTGAGCGTTCAGCGGATTCTGACCGGGATTCTGCTGCTTCTCGGCACCGGCTTTCTCATCGCCAACGCCCGGCTCATCCTCAACTACGTCAGGTTTCTGAAGCGGAAACAGGGTGCATTGCTCATCTGGCCGAGCCCGAAGCCGCCTTACTACGGGATGGCTCTGGCGATCGGCGTGACGATGGGGCTGCTCGTGTTCTACAAGCTGGTCTACCTGCGGCAGCAGGCGTTCGGCGAAATCATGATGTTCGCCTATTACGCGTACCTCATGCCGCTGAACCGGCGCATCGGCCGCGGCTTCTACGAGGACGGCATCTGGGCCGACAACGCCTTCATCCCGTACCACGAGATCGGCGGCATCAGCTGGCGCGAAGGGGAGCACGAGGTGGCGCTCATCGTCATCTCACGATTGCGCAATCTTGCACGCCGTCTCATCGTGCCGGGCGACAAATACGGCGCGGCCCGGCGCCTCCTGCGTGACAAGATTGGCGAGCACGAGATCCACTTCACCGGGACCGGCCTGGATCTCGGCGCCCACGACGAGCGCGACGAGGCGTAACTGGAGGGCTATGGCCGCGAGAGCAACCTGGAAGGGCTTCCTCAAGATCAGCTTGGTGAACATTCCAATCAAGGTGTTCCCGGCGACCGAATCGAGCGGGACGATCTCGTTCAACCAGCTGCACGGCGAATGTCAGACGCGCATCCAGCAGAAGCGCTGGTGCCCGCGCTGCGACCGCGAGGTGCCGAACTCGGAGATCGTCAAGGGCTACGAGTTCGAGAAAGGGCGCTACGTGGTCATGTCGGAGGAGGACTTCGACAAGGTGCGTCCCGAATCGACGCGCGTGATCGATCTGGTCCAGTTCGCCGACGAATCGTCGATCGATCCGATGTACGTCGACCGCACCTACTATCTCGCGCCCGACGGCGGCATGGCGGGCGATGCCTTCGCGGTGATGCGGGACGGCATGAAGGGGAAGGTCGGCGTCGGCAAGCTCGCACTCTACGGACGCGAGTACCTGGTCGCGGTGAAGCCGCACGGGCGCGGCATCGTGATGTACACGCTGCACCACGCCGCTGAAATCCGCAGCATCGATGCGGTCGAGGAATTGAGCGCCGTCGCCGAAAAAGTGAGGCCGGAAGAGATCAAGCTTGCGAAGCAGGTCATCGAGACGTTCGAAGGCCCGCTGAACCTCGCCGACTACAAGGACGAGTACCGCGAAGGCCTGCAGCGGATCATCGATGCGAAGATTGCCGGCGAGGAAATCGTCGCGCCCGCCACGGAAGCGCCGCCGCGCGTCGTCAACCTGATGGAGGCGCTGAAGAAGAGCCTCGACTCGGTGAGCGCGGCGAAGAAGAAGCCGGCGAAGGTCGCCGCCGCGAAAATGGCCGCGCCGGTCGCCAAGCGAAAACGCGCGTAGCCAAAGTCTGAAGTTTGAAGACTGAGGTACTGGTTAGAACTTCGAACCGACCCAGGCAATCAAGCCGGGATCGCTCGCCATCGGATCGCCCAGCCACTGCGGCGGGATCAGCCACACGAACGCCAGGATCGCGATGACCCAGAGATCGTAGGGAAGGGTCGCGCGCTCGTCGGTCCAGAAAAACGCACGGTTGAAGAAGCCGGCGACCCCCGATCGCGTCGGCATCGGCAGATGGTTCAGCGCCAGATAGGTGTAGTAGATCCGGTTCGCGACCGCGAGGATCGACAGCACCAGAATCACCCAGAGCACGCCGGCCATGCGGTTGGTGGACGCGCCAATCATGAACAGCACGATGCGCTCGGGGCGCTCCATGAAGCCGACCTTGCACTTGTGGACCAGCGATTCGGCGCGCGCCCGCGCGTAGCTGGTCATGATCGAGAAAATCAGCGTCAGCACCGCGATCATCACGTAGTCGCCGCGCCCCAGCTTCGAGTAGAGAAAGATCAGGCCGGTGATGAGCGCAAGATCGGAAAAACGATCGAGCGTCGAATCCCAGAAGGCGCCGAACTCCGACACGGTGTTGGTCAGGTGCGCGACCTTGCCGTCGATGAAGTCGAAGATGTTGGCGACGAGCATGATCACGAACGCGAGCGTGAATTTGCCGAAGCCGAGCGCCCACGCCGCCGCCACGTTGATGATCACGCCGATCAACGTGAGGGTGTTGGGGTGGATGTGCAGCTTGACGCACGCGTTGATGATCGCGCGCAGCGGAAACATGCAGATCGCACCGATGAGCCCGGTGACGCTCGGGCGCGGCCGCGGCGCCCGGCCGTTCACGGTCGTCACCGCCGCGCCGCTTACTGCGGGGCTTATAATGGAAGGTTCAGACACAGAACGAAGACGCGACATAGTAGCGTATGGCCATCCACGAACTCAAGGATCAGATTGCCCGGTTGCCTGAGCAGCCGGGAGTGTATCTGTACTTCAACGCGGACGGCGACACCATCTACGTGGGCAAGGCGCGCGCGCTGCGCGACCGCGTGCGCAACTATCTCGGCGGCTACGGCTCCGATGTGAAGCGCGACGCGCTGCTCGACGAAATTGCGCGGCTCGAGGTCATCGTCACCGACTCGGTCGTGGAAGCGCTCGCGCTCGAAAACAACCTGATCAAACAGCGCAGCCCGAAGTTCAACATCCTGCTGCGCGACGACAAGAACTATCCCTATCTGCAGCTGACGACGAACGAGGCGTTTCCGCGCGTGCTGGTCGCGCGCCGCGTCGAGCGTGACGGCAGCTTCTACGCCGGGCCGTTCCTGCCGGCGCATTTCGCGCGCAAGACGATGAGCCTCACGCACCGGCTCTTCGGCATCCGATCGTGCAACGAAGTGATCACCGGAAAGCGCGGCCGTCCCTGCCTCGAATACGACATCAAGCGCTGCATCGCGCCGTGCGTCGACACGATCTGCACCGCCGACGACTATTCGCGCGCCGTCGGCATGACGCAGCTCTTTCTGGAGGGCCGGAACGACGAGCTCGTCAAAACGCTTCGCGGGCGCATGCTCGACGCCGCGGCGGGCGAGCGGTTCGAGGAAGCGGCGCAGATGCGCGATGCGATGCGCACCGTCCAGACACTGCACGATCGCCAGCAGAAGATGGCGACGGCGGAGCTCGGCCACCGTGACGTGTTCGGCCTGAAGCTCGGTCCCGCCGGCGTCGCGCTGCAGGTCTTCCAGGTCCGCCGCGGCCGCGTCGTCGAACGGGTCGAGCTCGGAACGGAGGAGGCGATCGTCGGATCGCGCGAGGGCGAGGTGCTCGCCGCCGCGATACAGCAGTTCTACGAGCTGCGCGGCGCGCCGCCGGAAATTCACGTGACCGCCGAACCGGACGAGCGCGAGGCGCTCGAAGCGTGGCTGACCGAACGCGCCGGCCGTCGCGTCCGGATTCTCGTGCCGCAGCGCGGTGAGAAGCGCGGCTTCGTCGATTTGGCCAACCGTAACGCGTCGCTCGCGTACCAGACGCGATTCAATCAGACCAGAGCCGCGCAGTACGACGCGCTCGAAACACTGCAGCACGTGCTCGCGCTGCCGACGCTGCCGCGCCGGATTGAATGCTTCGACATCTCGACCATTCAGGGCAGCGAGACGGTGGCATCGATGGTGGTCTGCGAAGACGGCCGGATGAAGCGCGCCGAGTATCGAAAGTTCCGCATCCGGTGGGACAGCGCGCCGCGGTCGGGACTCGGGACTCGGGATTTGGGATTCGATCGCGGGGATTCGGGACAACGCGAATCCCGAATCCCAAACCCCGAATCCCGACAGCAGGACGATTTCCAAGCCATGCACGAAGTCGTGCTGCGACGGTATCGGAAGCTGCTCGAGCTGGGCGGTCCGTTCCCGGATCTCGTGTTGATCGACGGCGGCAAAGGGCAATTGACCGCGGCCTATACCGCCCTCGAAGAACTTGGCCTTGCGAACCTCGTCGCGGTCGGCATCGCCAAAAAAGAGGAGCTGCTCTACACGCGCGACCGCGAGGATCCCATCGCGCTCGCGGCGAACGATCCGGCACTCCTGCTCGTGGAACGGGTCCGCGACGAGGCGCACCGCTTCGCGGTGACGTTCCATCGGCGTGCGCGGACGATGCGCGATCTGAAGTCCGAGCTCGATCACATCCCCGGCATCGGACCGCGGCGTCGCAAGACCTTGCTCACGACGTTCGGGAGCCTGGCCGGCGTCCGACGCGCGACGCGTGAAGAGCTGGCGGCCGTGGTCGGCGCCAAGACGGCTGACGCCGTTCTTGCGTTTTTCGCGAGTCGGCCGTAACCTGAAATCCCTCTGTGAGTAACATCGCCGACATTTTCTTTTCGTTCATCGTCCTGCTGTTCTCGCTCACCATCCACGAGATGGCGCACGCGTGGACGGCCGATCGACTCGGCGATCCGACCGCGCGCCTGCTCGGGCGAATCTCGCTGAATCCGCTCGTGCACGCCGATCCCATCGGGACGATTCTCTTTCCGTTGATTGCGTTGGTCACCGGCGCGCCGCTCATCGGCTGGGCGAAGCCGGTGCCGGTGAATCTGCGACAGCTGCGACACGGGCGCCGCGACTATGTCCTGGTCGCCGCCGCGGGGCCGGCCAGCAATCTCCTCATCGCGATCGCCGCAGCGTCGCTGCTCGCCGTGCTGCCGATTACGCCGCATACGCTCGGCGAGCCGAACGTCTCGGTGCCGCTCGCGGAGATTCTCAGTCAGGCGATGCGGCTCAACGTCCTGCTCGCCGTGTTCAACATGATTCCGATTCCACCGCTCGACGGCGGCAACGTGCTCTCGGGTCTGCTGCCGTACCGCTTCGCGGTGATCTTCGACCAGCTGCGGCCGTACGGGTTCCTCCTGCTCTATCTCCTCATCTTCACCGGCGGCTTCAACCTGATCGTCGTCCCGCCGTATCGCTTCATCGTTTCGTGGCTGCCGACTAGGTGATGGCCAGGGCGCGCGTCGTCTCCGGCATGCGTCCGACCGGACGGCTGCATCTCGGCCATCTCGTCGGCGCGCTCGGCAACTGGGTGCCG
>Ga0075435_100000738_pt1 | contig 20275 bp, 17 predicted proteins | sample RhiMethybrSRZTD4_FD_75302 | JGI IMG/M metagenome (GOLD analysis project Ga0075435, IMG submission 75302) | Populus rhizosphere microbial communities from Tennessee, USA - Rhizosphere MetaG P. TD hybrid SRZTD4 | ecosystem: Host-associated > Plants > Roots > Rhizosphere > Soil | place: USA...
TGCACGTCGAGGCCGACGTAGCGCCGCCCCTCCACCACGCGCGGCTCGCCCGTGTGCAGCCCGATGCGCACGCGGATCTCGTGCCCGTCGCGCCACTCGTGAGCTGCGAGCGCCTGCTGCGCGTCCGACGCGCCCGCCACCGCGTCCTTCGCCGATGCGAACGCGACGAAGAATGCGTCACCCTCGCTGTCGACGATGACCCCGCCGTGCCGCCGGAACGCCTCGTCGAGCAGGCGTCGGTGCTCGTCGAGCAGGGCCGCATACGCGTCGCCGGAGCGCTGGAGCAGGCGCGTCGAGCCCTCGATGTCCGTGAAGAGCAGGGTGATCGTGCCGGTCGGGAGCTCCGCCATTCCCTGCGAACTATGGCGCTACGAGGTGAGGTCGGCCGCCATCTCGTCGAAGGCGGCGACAAACGCGTCGCAGTCCTCCTCCGAGTGCGCAACGGTCAGCGTCCACTCCTCCTCGCGGCCCGGCGTCATGTAGATGCGGCGGTTCATGTTGTAGAGCCAGGCGAGGTCGGCCAGCTCACCGTCCTGATTCGCCTTGAAGGACTCGTAGTCGACCACGGGCTCCGGCGAGAACGTGACGCAGCCCTTGGCGCCGAGCCCGACGGCGTAGCCGGGGAGGTTGTGGCGCTCGATCACGGCCTGGCAGCCGCGCAGGAGCCGCTCCTTGCGCGCCTCGAGCAGCTCGTACGCCTCGGGCGTCAGCACCTCGGTGAGACTCGCGCGCGCGGCCGCCATCGCGAGCGGATTCCCGTTGAAGGTGCCGACCTGGTAGACGTCGCCGGCCTCGACGGTTCGGAACGCCTCCTCGGTCCCGCCGATCGCGCCGGTCGGCAGTCCGCCGCCGAGCGCCTTCGCCAGCGTCACCAGGTCGGGCGTGACGCCGAAGCGCTCGACTGCCCCGCCCGCCGCGATGCAGAGGCCGGTCTTGACCTCGTCGAAGATCAGCATCACGCCGAGCCGCTGCGTCAGCTCGCGCACAGCCTCGAGGTAGCCGGGCTCGGGGAGCACGACCCCGAGGTTCATCATCGCCGGCTCCATGATCACGCATGCGGGCGGCCGCCCTTCGTCGAAGAGCCGCTCGATCCGCCGCTCCATCGCGCCGGCGTCGTTGAACGGCACCGGGATGGTCAGGTCCGCAACCGACTGCGGGATGCCACCGCCGTAAGGGAGCGACTCGTAGCTGTCGCGGATCCCGATCCGGTGGTACGGGACGCCGATCGAGACCATCACGTAGTCGTGGTGGCCGTGGTAGGAGCCGAAGATCTTCACGATCGTGTCGCGCCTGGTGTGGGCGCGGGCGATCCGGATCGCGTCCATTGTCGCCTCGGAGCCCGAGTTGACGAACCGCCAGCGCGACAGGCCCCAGCGGCGCTGGAGCTCCTCGGCGACGATCACCGCGTCCTCGGTCGGCGCGGCGAAGTGCGTGCCCAGCTCCATGCGCTCGGTCACAGCGCGCGTGATCGCCGGGTGGGCGTGGCCCTGCGGCATCGAGCCGAAGCCGTTGTGGAAGTCGATCCGCTCGGTGCCGTCGACGTCCCAGACCTTCGAGCCGACGCCGCGCTCGAGGTAGATCGGCCAGGGTTCCCGCGTCTGGTACGCGGAGGCTACGCCGCCGGCCAGCGCCTGGCGCGCGCGCTCGAACATCGCCCGCGATCCCGCGGTCGACTCGTCGAGCCGACCCTGCTCCCGCTCGGTCAGCTCGGCGATCCGAGCGCGGTCGATCTCGACTGTCGTCCGGGTGCTCATGGCCCTCATACTCTCGTGACGGCCAGGCGCCGCGTCAAACGGTGCGAAGATGGACGCGATGACCGGACGCGACCTGCGGGCGCTGTTCGAGCCGCGCTCGGTGGCCGTCGTCGGCGCCTCGAACGACCCCGCGAAGTGGGGCCAGTGGCTGGCCCGCGGCGCCCTGCTCGGAGAGCGGCGACGGCGCGTCTTCCTCGTCAACCGCAGCGGCGGCGAGGTGCTTGGGCGTCCGGCGTTTCGCGCGCTCGATGCCCTGCCCGAGCGGCCGGAGCTCGTCGTGCTCGCGGTTCCCGCATCGGCGTTCGAGGAGGCCGTCGACGCCTCGCTCGAGGCCGGCGCACGGGCAATCGTCGCCATCGCGGCCGGTCTCGGCGAGACCTCGGAGGACGGACGGCGGCGCGAGGAGGCCGTCGTCGAGCGCGTGCGCGCGGCGGGCGCGGTGCTGCTCGGGCCGAACTGCATGGGCCTGTACGACGCAACCGCGGAGCTCGACCTCGCGACGAGCGACTTCGTCCCGGGCGGGCTCGGCGTTGTTTCGCAGAGCGGGAATCTCGCGATCGAGCTGTCGCTCCTGGGGAAGGACGCCGGCCTCGGAATCTCCCGCTTCGTCTCCATCGGCAACCAGGCCGACCTCGAGGCCGCAGAACTCGTTGAGGCGCTCGCAGAGCACGAGCCGACGCGGCTGATTGCCGTCTACCTCGAGGACTTCCGCGACGGCCGGTCGTTCGCGCGGGCTGCGGCGCACGCCGGCAAGCCGGTGGTGCTGCTCGCAGGCGGACAGACCGCCGCGGGTGTCCGTGCCGCGCGCTCGCACACCGGCGCGCTCGTCAGCGACTCGGTGGCCGTCGACGCGGCTAGCTCCGCGGCCGGGATCCTGCGCGTGTCCACGGTCCGCGAGCTGGTTGACGTCGCGCAGCTCCTGCTCGCGCCCGACCCGCCGCCGGGTCGGCGACTCGTGATCGTCTCCGACGGCGGCGGTTCCGCCGTGGTAGCGGCCGACCTCAGCATCACGGCGGGGCTCGAGCTGCCGCAGCTCTCGGACAGCCTCGCCGCGCGGCTCTCCGCCGTCATGCCGAACACCGCGACGACGACGAATCCGGTCGACTTCGCCGGAGCGGGCGAGCAGGACCTCGAGTCGTACGAGCGCGTGCCGCGGCTGTTGCTCGAGTCCGGAGAGGTCGACGCGCTGCTGCTGACCGGCTACCTCGGCGGCTACAGCGCGACCTCCGACGAGCTGCGCGCGCCGGAGACCGAGGCCGCACGCGGGCTGGCGCGGGCCGCGGCGGAGACCGGCCGGCCCGCGGTCGTGCAGACGATGTACTGGCAGGAGGCGCCGGCGGTGGCACTGCGCGAGGCCGGTGTCCCCGTTTTCCGCGAGATCGACTCCGCCGTCCGCTCGCTCGCCCGTGTGGTCAACCGTCCTACCGCTTCAGGTGTGCCGGGGCTGCCGCCGCCGGCTGAGGCCTGGCACGGGTCCAGCTACCTGGATGCGCGGCAGCTGCTCGCCTCGGCGGGCGTCACGTTTCCGGAGGCCCGGCGTGTTACGACCATCGACGAGGCTCTCGCCGCGGCGGGGGAACTCGGGTACCCGGTCGTCCTGAAAGCGCTCGGGTTCGAGCACAAGTCCGATGCGGGAGGCGTCGCCCTCGGCCTCGAGGACGCGGCAAGTCTCGAAGCTGCCTTCGAGGCGATGCCCGCGAGCGAGGACTACGTCGTGGAGCGCCACCTCGCGGCACCTGGTGCGGTCGAGCTGATCGCGGGCTGCCACTTCGATCCGCGCTTCGGGCCGGTCCTGCTCGTCGGCCTGGGCGGGATCATGGCGGAGGTCCTCCACGACACCGCAGTCGCGCTCGCTCCCGCGCCGGCCGACCTCGTCGAGGAGCTCCTGCTCGGCCTGCGCGGGGCGGCGCTCCTGACCGGCGCACGAGGTCGACCGCAGCTGGCCGTCCGCGCAGCCGCCGACGCCTGCGCCGCGATCTCGCGCGTCGCTGCCGAGCACCCCGAGCTCACCGACCTCGAGGTCAACCCCTTGCTCGTGACCGCGACCGAGGCGATCGGCCTCGACGCGCGGGCTCACTCCCAGCCGAGGTAAGGCGCCGAGCCGCGTTTGAAGAGGCCGCCGGCGATGATCAGCCGCTGGATCTCGCTGGTGCCCTCCCAGATCCGGTCGACGCGCAGCTCGCGGAAGTGCCGCGCGGCGGGGCTGTCCACGCTGTAGCCGCGCCCGCCCAGCACCTGGACCGTGCGGTCGGCGATTCGGCCGGCGGTCTCCGAAGCGAACAGCTTCGCCATCGAGACCTTGCCGTGGACGACTTTCCGGTCGGCGAGCGTGTCGAAGGCGTGCGCCGCGTGGTAGGTCAGCAGCCGGGCCGCATGAAGCTCCGTGAGCGAGTCCGCGAGCGGGAACGAGACGCCTTGGAAATCGGCGATCCGCGACCCGAATGCTTGCCGCTCCTGCACCCACTCGTTTGCGAGGTCGAGGAGCCGTTGGGATGCGCCGCAGCAGCGCGCTGCGATGAATAGCCGCTCGACCAGAATCCATTCCTTCGCGCCTGCGTCCCCGGCCGCCGGCACGCGGTTCTCCTCAGGCACGCGGCAGTCGTTCAGTTCCAACTCAGGGTGGTGGTCGATGTACGGGTCATGCAGGAAGCTCGGAGTCCGCACGATCCGAAGCCCCGGCGCGTCCGGCTCGACGAGGAAGAGCTGCTGCTCGCCGTCGACCACCGCGGCGACGATGTAGACCCCGGGCTCACCCTCGCTAGTGACGAACCACTTCTCGCCGTTCAGCACCCAGTCGTCGCCGTCGCGGACGGCTGTCGTCTCGAGGCCGGAGAGGTCGGAGCCGGCGCCGGGCTCCGTGAGCGCCCACGCCTCGCGGTACTCGCCGCGCACGATCGGCTCGACGAACCGCTGCGCTTGCTCGGGCGTCACCTGCTCGAGCAGCTCGCGTGGCCCGCGGTCGACGACGGCGAAGCCGAGCCCGTTGGTCGCCTTGCCCGACTCCTCCTCGATCGCGACCTGACCCAGCATCGACAGGCCCTGCCCACCCTGCTCCGGCGGCATGTTCAGCATGGCGAACCCCGCTTCGCGGGCCTTCGCTCGCAAAGCCTCGACCTCGGTGGGGTCGATCGACCCGCGTTCGGCAATCCGTCCTTCGAGCGGGTACGCCTCCTCCTCCACGAAGCGCGCAACGCGCGCCTTCAGCTCGCGAATCTCGGCTGGGAGCTCGGGTACGACCATCGCCGCGCGACCCTACGCGACCGCCCGCCGCGCCGCGAGCGTGCCTTCGAGCACCGCTTCCTCGAGCGACCGAGGCGAGAGGCAGTCGCCCGCGCGCTCGACCTTCACGCCGGCCGGCGCCTCGACCTCCACCGGAACGCGGCCGAAGGCGCGCACGACCGCGTCCACCGCGACGGTCAGCTCGAGCTCGGGCGCGAAGACGTTCCGCAGCCGCGCCTGACCCGGGTCGACGTCCACGAGCTCGTGGTGGTGGAGGATCCGAACGCCCCCGAGGTAGAGCCGCTGCAGATAGAGGTTGCGCCGGTACTGGTGGACGAGCTCGCCGACGCTGACCGACGAGACAGTCAGCGTCACCTCCTTGCCCGCCGCAGCGAGCAGCTCGGCGGCGTCGAGACCGCTCGGATCGCCGCCCCAGTCCGCAACGAGCACGCGGTCACCGTCCGGCACGGCCCCGGCGAGAACATCCCACGCGGTCGGACCGTCCTCGCCGCGGTACGGCCTCGCGCCGGTGGCGAGCACGTAGGCGTCGGCCTCCAAGTCGCCAGGCCCACTCGCGCCCAGCCGAACCTCGACACCGGCCGCCGCGAGCCCGCGCTCGGCGTTGTCCAGGAAGCGGTCGGCGAGTTCGCGACCGCCCGGTGCAGCCCCCGCCAGCACGATCTGGCCGCCGAGGCGTTCGTCGCGTTCGAGAAGGACCACCTCGTGTCCGGCGCCGCCGGCCTCGACCGCGGCAGCGATCCCCGCCGGCCCGCCGCCGACCACGACGAGTCGGCGGCGCTCCGAGGGGCTCGGCGGTCCGAAGCGCGCCTCGCGGCCGGTACGCGGGTTGACCGCGCACCGCAGCGGCGTGCCGGCGTGATAGTGCGCGATACACGCGTTGCAGCCGATGCAGCCGATCCGTTCGGCGAGCCGCCCCTCACGCGCCTTGCGCGGCAGGTCGGGGTCCGCGATCAGCGCGCGCGTCATTCCGAGCGCCTCTACCCGCCCCTCGCCGACGAGACGGTCGGCCACCTCGACGTCGACCATGCGCGAGGTCGCGATCCTCGGCAGGCCCGCCTCGAAGAGGAACTGCGCGATCGCCGCCTCCTCGATCGGTGGCGGCGGCACGATCCCGACCGAGCCGAGGTAGGTCGCCGAGTCACCCAGCACGAGCGAGACGTAGTCCGCGCCTTCGCGGACCGCGAGCTCCGCGATCGTCCTCGCCCGCGGCGAGTCGGCCGAGATCCGCACGCCGAGCGCAAGGCCCGGGGCCGCTGCCCGCACGGCTCGCAGAACCTCGACGAGGAAGCGGCTCCCCTCGTGCCACTCGTCCTCGCGCAGGTTCAGCTCGGGGTCGAGGAACTGCTCGATGAGGTACCGATGCGCGGCCGAGACCTCCACACCGTCGAGCCCACCCTCGGCTGCGAGCTCGGCGCAGCGCGCGTACCCCGTGACCAGCTCGTTGATCTCCGCCGCAGTCGCCGCCCGCGGCTCGGCGCGGAATCGAGGGCTCGGCACGGGAGAAGGCGCGAGCGCTGGCGGGCGCGGCGGTGTCGCGATCTGCTCGCGGCCGCCGTGGAGCAGCTGGACGAACAGCCGGGTGCCGTGAACCCGAACCGCGGCTGCGACGCGCCGGTACGCGCCGACGATCTCCGGCAGGTACCCGCCGAGCGTGTGCGAGGTGAGCAGGCCGGAGGGGTGCACGGCCGTTGCCTCGAGCACGATCAGGCCGGCGCCGCCGCGGGCGCGCGCCTCATGGTAGGCGACGAAGTCGCCGGTCGGGAGGTGGTCTTGCACGAGCGTCGTCTGGTGCGCGGTCGAGACGATCCGGTTCGGCAGCTCGACCGGCCCGAGCGCGAGCGGGCTGAACAGGTGGTCGAGCGCCATCAGCGGCTCCGCTCGAGCGAGGCCCGCTCCGCCTCCGTCAGCGGCCGCGAGCCGTCGCGGTCGCGGTTGCGCGCGACGAGCACGGCCTCTGCCTCGGCGGCCAACTCGTCGCCCGCGACGATCGTCTCCGTTGTCGTGACACTCGACGTGCCCAGCCGCGCGAGCCCGCAGCGGACGACGACGACATCGTCCTCGAGCCGCAACTCGCGGCGGAAGTCGATCGCGAGCCGCGCGACGACGAAGTCCCACGCCGCCTGGTCGTCACCGAGGCCGCGCTCGAGCCACTCGTCGCGGCACTCCTCGAGATACGTGGCGTACACGGCGTTGTTGACGTGCCCGAACGCGTCCACGTCCCTCCAGCGGATCTCGACACGCTTCTCGTGCACGAAGCGCGGATCCTACGCCCGACCGCATTTATTTGACTTCACGGTCAGGACCTAGGTTCAATCCGCCCGCGGCCAGCATGGGGCACCCGAAAGATCGATCCGGACTGACGCGGCGACAGCTGCTGCGACGCGGTGCGGGCGCGGCCCTCGCGGTCGGCGGCGCGGGCGTCCTTGCCGGGTGCGAGAACACGACCGAGCCGATCGGCGCCTCGGCCGCGGGCCCTGGCGGCGAGGCGGGCAAGCTCGTCGTCGCCAAGCCGGTCGGGCCCGGCGGGCTGCCGCTGCCCCGGCCTGACAACGCGGTCACGTGGGCGATCACGCCCGAGAACCAGCCGATCGCCGACGGGCGCTCGATCGAGCGCGGGCCGCTGAGCGTCTACAACTACGCCGACTACCTCGACCCGGCAACGCTGAAGAAGTTCCAGAAGGAATTCGGCGCGACGGTGAAGATCGCGACCTACAACTCGGCCGACGAGGCGATCGCAAAGCTCGCCGCCGGCGCGGTCGCCTTCGACGTGATCGTCGGCCTCACCGGTTCGAACATCGTCAACCTGATCGCGCAGAAGCTGCTGCAGCCGCTCAACCACTCGTACCTGGCGAACCTGCCGAAGAACATCTGGCCGGAGCTCCAGGACCCCTTCTACGATCGCGGCAGCCGCTACACCGTGCCCTATGTCGTCTGGATGGACGGCATCGGTTGGCGCAACGACAAGCTCAGGGAGGACGTGGCCGGGATGGACGTCCCCTGGGACATCTTCTGGCACTCGCAGCCGTACCGCGGGAAGGTGGGCGTGCTCGACGACAAGCGCGACGCGCTGAGCATGCCGCTGCAGCGAGACGCGATGCGCACGGGCACCCGGCCGGACCTGAACACCGAGGACTCGGCGCTGATCGCGAAGGCCGGCGACGACCTCTCGCAGCTGAACGGGATCTGCAACGTCAAGGTCACGATCACCGACTACCAGACGCTGCCCGAGGGCAAGACCGTCCTGCACCACGCGTGGTCGGGCGACCTGCTGAGCGGCGCCATCTACTACATGCCGAGCGGCGTCAAGCCCGACGTGCTCTCGTTCTGGGGGCCCGACCAGAACGGGGTCGTGCAGAACGACTTCCTCTGCATCGGGAAGGCAGCGAAGAACCCCGTCCTCGCCCACAAGTTTCTCGACTTCATGCTCAACGAGGCGAACGCCTACGCGAACTTCGTCAACTACGTCGGCTACACGCCGCCCCAGAACGCGATCGACGCCGAGGCGCTGATCAGGCGCGGCCTCATTCCGAAGACGCTCGCGGGCGCGGTCGTGCGGCCCGACCAGTTCGCGGCGAACCAGGAGCTGCTGCAGCTGACCGTCGAGGGCGAGCGGCACTGGGACCAGGCCTGGTCGAAGTTCAAGGCGGGCTGAGGAGGTGGGCTCGCGCTGGACCTGGCGGTTCCTCGCACTCCCGGGAGTCCTCTGGCTTGGCGTGTTCTTCCTCGTCTCGTTCTACGCCGTCCTCTGCGTCGCCTTCGGGAACCAGGACTCGCTCTCCCAGCCGGTGCCGTTCTGGAACCCGCTCGACTGGAACGTCGGCTACGTGCTCGAGGTGCTGCGCAACTTCTGGCACGGCGACCAGTTCCTGACCGTCTCGCTGCGGACGGTGGAGTTCGTCGCGATCGCCATGGCGCTCTCGCTGCTGATCGGCTACCCCGTCGCCTACTTCGCCGCCCGGCACAGCGGCCGCTGGAAGGGGCTCGTGCTCGTCCTCCTGATCATCCCCTTCTGGATCAACTACCTGATGAGGATGCTCGCGTGGATCAACCTGCTTTCCCCGGACGGGTGGGGCACGCGGGTCCTCCACAACATCGGCATCGAGCAGCTCTTCCTCTGGACGGGCCTGCTCTCGGCCCGGGGCGGCTGGCTCGACGGTCAGCCCTCGGCGGTGATCATCGCCTTCGTCTACGGCTACGTGCCGTTCCTGATCCTGCCGCTGTTCGTGGCGCTCGACCGCATCGATCAGCGCCACATCGAGGCGGCGCGCGACCTCGGCGCGAGCCGTGCGAGCGCGTTCCTTCGCGTCACGCTGCCGCTGTCGGTACCGGGGATCCTGGCCGGTTGCGTGCTCGTGGCCCTGCCGATGTTCGGCGACTACTACACCCCCGACCTCGTGTCGGCCTCGACGAAGACGAACCTGATTGGAAACCAGATAGATCAGTTCACGAGGCAGGGCTCCGAGAAGGTCGTGGGCGCGGTGCTGACGATGCTGCTCGCGATCGTCCTCCTCGCCCTGATGTTCTACTACCTGCGCGCGACCAGGCGGGCCGGGGAGGAGGCCGCCGCATGAGTTGGCTACGGAACCCGTGGGGTAAGCCGCGGGGGCTCCTCGTCGTCACCGCGCTCTACATCCTCTGGTCGATCGTCCCCGTGGCGATCGCGATCCTGTTCGCGTTCAACGACGGACGCTCCCGCACCACCTGGCAGGGCTTCTCGTTCCGCTGGTTCACGGGCTCTTCGGGGAGCGTCGTTCACGACCCGGCGCTGCAGGGCGCGCTGAAGCACACGCTGCTCCTGGCCGTGATCTGCGTCGGGGTCGCCGTGCCGCTCGGCGTCGCCCTGGCGCTCGGGCTGCAGCGGTGGCGCGGGCGCGGCGGGGGGACGATCAACACCGTCATGCTGCTGCCCCTCGTGACGCCCGAGATCGTGATGGGCGTCGCGCTGCTGCTGCTCTTCCTGCGGGTCTTCCCGGGGATCGGCCTCGGCACCGAGGCGCAGGCGATCGGCCAGATCACCTTCACGCTCTCGTACGTCGTCGTCATCGTGCGGGGCCGGCTCGTCTCGATCGGGCGCGAGTACGAGGAGGCCGCGGCCGACCTCGGCGCACCGCCGCACGATCAGCTGATGCGCGTCGTCCTGCCGCTGCTCGCCCCCGCGATCGTGGCGAGCGCGGCCGTCGCCTTCGCGCTCTCGATCGACGACTTCGTGGTCACGCAGTACCTCTCGGGCGACGCGAGCACGACCACCGTGTCGATGCTGCTCTACTCGAGCGCGCGCGGAGCGCCGACGCCTGCGCTGAACGCGATCGCGACGGTTGCGCTCCTGATCACGCTCGCGACGCTCGCGCTCGCCTTTGTCGTCTACCGTCGCTTCGCGGGTGGCCGGGAGGCCACCGCAGTCGCGGCCTTGGAGGTTTAGTGCCCTAGTGGAGGGCGAGATTCAGCTGGAAGGGCTGACGAAGCGGTTCGACGACGTCGTCGCGGTCGACGCCATCGACCTGCACATGCCGTCAGCGGAGTTCTTCACATTGCTTGGGCCGTCGGGCTGCGGCAAGACGACGACGCTGCGGATGATCGCGGGCTTCGAGCAGCCGACGAGCGGTCGCATCGTCCTGGACGGCACTGACGTGGCGCAGGTCCCGCCGCACAAGCGGAACGTCAACACGGTGTTTCAGAGCTACGCGCTCTTCCCCCACCTCGACGTCGCGGCGAACGTGGCCTTCGGGCTCAAGTACCAGGGGTTCAACAAGGAGGAGCGGCAGCGCAAGGTGCGCGGGATCCTCGAGCTCGTTCGCCTGAAGGGCTTCGAGAACCGCAAGCCCTCCCAGCTCTCCGGTGGGCAGCAGCAGCGCGTCGCGCTCGCGCGTGCGCTCGTGCTCACGCCGCGCGTCCTGCTCCTCGACGAGCCCCTGGGCGCCCTGGACGCGCGGCTCCGCAAGGAACTGCAGGTCGAGCTGAAGGCGATCCAGCACGACATCGGCATCACTTTCGTCTTCGTCACGCACGACCAGGAGGAGGCCCTCACCATGAGCGACCGCGTCGCGGTAATGAACGACGGCCGCGTCGAGCAGGCGGCGTCGCCGCGCGAGGTCTACGAGGAGCCGCGCACCTCGTTCGTCGCGGACTTCCTCGGCGTCTCGAACCTGCTCGACGCGACGGCACAGGGGGACGGCGCGGCGTGCAGCCTCTCCGTCGGCGATCGGGCCTTTCGGGCCGAACAGGGCGCCACCCGCGTGCGGGGCGACGTCAAGGCGATGATCCGCCCCGAACGCATCGAGCTCGAGGCGCACGGCGCCGGTGGGGACAACCGGCTGCCGGGGATGATCGAGCGGGCGGTGTTCCTCGGCGGCTCACACGAGGTGCACATCCGCGTCCTCGGCGGAGAGCTCCTGAAGGCGACGGTCCCCAACGACGGCCGCCCGCCGGCGGTCGTGCTCGAAGAGGGGAGCCCGGTCACCGTCCACCTCCCCGCCGATGGGCTCCGCGTCCTCGAGCCCTCGCCTCAGCCGCCCGAGAGCACAGCAGACGCGGCTGACCGCCCGGTCAGCACCGCGCCTTCCATGTAGCCGGCGACCCACTGGTCGGAGCCGCAGACGTAGAACGGCGGAGCGTGCGTGCCGTGGCGCGGCCCGACGCGCATGACGTCGCCCGGCCACCAGTGCGTGACGTAGCCGAGTGTGAAGCGGTCGACGCCCCAGAGGCGGTAGTGGATGGCCGTCGTGCGCCGCGCAACCGAGCCGTACATCCGCTCGAGCTCGTCGCGCACGACCTCGTCGCGATCGCCGTCCGCGAGCGCCAGTAAGTACGCGAGCCGCTCGGGCGGGACGAGCGCCGACAGCACGCCGTCACGTTGCGGCCAGGTCGAGCCGAGTACGTGCTCGCCTTCCGAGAGGCCGTTCGAACCGGTTTCGGCCCAGACCGAGCGCTCGTACACGGCGACGACCTTCGCCGCGAGCGCATGGCGCTGGGCGCGCAGCGAGCGAAGGCGTTCGGGATCGACGCCCTCGATGTCGAGGCGCGCCGCGACGGGCGCGGGTAGTGCGCAAACGACGGCTTCGGCGCGCAGCTCCTCGCCAGAGGCCAGCGTGACCCGGCAGGTGCCGCCGTCGACACGTATGCGTGAGACCTCGGCACCGAGGCGCACCTGCTCGCCGAGTTCCGACGCGACGCGCTCCGCGACCTCTGCACTGCCCTCGGCGACCTGTAGCGACTCCCAGCGCTCGTACGAGTAGAACTCTCGCTCGCCGACGGCCGCCGACTTCCGCAGCCCCGCAAGCAGCGAGCTCCGCTCGATCGAGCCGTCCGCGAGGGCGAGCGCGTCGACCTCGAGCCGGCGGATCGTCGAAGGCAGCGCGTCGATCGAGCGGAGCCAGGCGGCGATCGAGACGCCGTCCAGCTCAGCAGCGTCGGGGTGCGACCACGGGTCGTGCGGATCGACCGAGGCGACGAGCTTCCCCCACTCCAGCTCGACCCGCTCGTAGTCCTCGCGTTCGCGTCCGTCGCAGACCGGAAAGTCGTCGCCGCGCTGGACGCCTTCGAACAGGTCGTACGTCGTCATCCCTGGAACGCTCATGTAGCTCGGCTCGAGCGAGAGCCCGACCTCCTCGACGAGCCCGAGGTATGCAGTGTGCACCGTGCCGACGACCTCGCCGCCGAGCTGCACGGGCCGCCCGTCCGCGCTCCGGATCTGCTCGACACGTCCGCCGACCCTCGTTCGGGCTTCGAGCACGATGACCTCGGCCCCACCGGCGGCGAGATCGCGCGCTGCGGCGAGACCGGCGAGGCCGGCGCCGAGGACGAGGACCACCGTCACAAACCGAGCTCGCGGCGAACACCCTCGCGCAGCAGCGTGCGCGCGCGAGCGCGGCCGAGCAGCTCGAGGTAGAGCATCGAGTCGATCCCGTCGGCCAGCGCCGCGAGGCGCCACGCTGTCTCCCTCGGGTCGGTCGCCGCGTCGACGGCCCCCTCGGCCCGCGCTTCGCGGACGAGCGTCGTCAGCCGCCTGATCCACTTCTGGTATGACGAGTCGACCAAAGGGCGCAGGTCGTCGTCGAAGCGCAGGCTGCTCCAGACCTCGTTCCAAAGCGCCCTGTGCTCGGCAAACGGCTCCGTCGGGTCAATCGTGAGCAGGAGCGCCTGCTCGATCCGCTCGAGAGCGTCAGGCGCCTCGCGGATCCGCTCCTTGAGGGCCGACTGCCACTGCTCCTCCGACCAGGAGAACGCAATTCGCACCAACTCCTGGCGCGTAGCGAAGTAGTAGTGCACGAGCGCCTTCGACACCCCTGCCTCGCGGGCGACGGCCGCCATCCGGAGCCCGTGCGCGCCCTCGCGAACGACGACGCGGCAGGCCGCCTCCAGAATCGCGACGACCCGCTCGTTCGTCTGGGAGACTGCACTCACGTTCCCATCTTGACCCATCCGCGACGCCACGGATATCCTGACTGACCGGACAGTCAGGACCGGTTTGGCCACGGAAACCCAGACGACATACGCGCTGCCACCGGTTCCGCGCCCGCTTGAAGACGGTTGGACGCTTCCCGCCTCCTGGTACTCGGAGCCGGCGGTGCTGGAGCTCGAGCGCGAGCGGATCTTCACCTCGACCTGGCAATACGCAGGGCCGGCCCAACTCGTCACCGAGCCTGGGAGCTACTTCGCCGCGGCGGCGGGCCACATTCCGGTCGTGGTGACCCGGGCCGCCGACCAGGAGCTGCGGGCGTTCGTCAACGTCTGCCGGCATCGCGGCCACGTTGTCGCCCAAGGAGCGGCCTGCCGAGCCACGCTTCAGTGCCCATACCACGCCTGGACGTACGAGCTCGACGGCAGGCTGCGCAAGGCCCCACGCTCCGAGCGCGAGCCCGGCTTCGACGCATCCGCGCTGTCGCTGCTGCCGGTCTCGGTGGATGCCTGGGGCCCCTTCGTCTTCGTCAACCCCGACCAGGAGGCCGAGCCGCTCGCGGACGCGCTCGGACCGCTGCCAGAGATCGTCGCGCGGAGCGGGCTCGACCTCGACGGCCTGCGGTTCCACTCGCATGTTCCGTGGGAGCAGGAGGTGAATTGGAAGGTGGCGCTCGAGAACTACCTGGAGTGCTACCACTGTCCGGTCGCGCACCCCGGCTTCAGCAAGGTGATCGACGTCGACCCCGATTCGTATCGCCTCTCCGTCGAGGGTTACGTCTCGAGCCAGGTCGGGCCTTTGCGACGCGAAGCGCTCGACGGCGACATGCGGCAGTCCCAGTACCACTTCGTCTGGCCGAACACGACGATCAACATCTCCCCCGGTCCACAGAACGTCTCAATCGAGCGCTGGGTACCGCTCGGACCGCGCCTGACCGTCGAGGCGACCGACTACTTCTTCGGCGCTGACGTTACGCCGGAGCGAATCGCCGAGTCGATCGAGTTCGATACGCAGGTCGCGACCGAGGACGTGGCCCTCGTCGACGCCGTACAGCGCGGGCTCGACTCACGGGCCGTCGGGCAGGGCCGCCTCATGCTCGAGAGCGAACAGCTGGTCGCCGCCTTCCAGCGACGCGTGCACGACGCGCTGATGGGCTGAGCCAAGTGACGGCGCTCGTCGCGCTGTCGCAGAGATATCTGACTAAGATCAGAGAATGATCGCAACGGAGGTCGCCCAGGTCCGGCGTTTCAATCGAGCGGTCACGCAGCGGGTCGGTGCGCTCAACGAGGACTACCTGGCCCGCGGGCGCCCACTCGCAGAGGCTCGGGTCCTCTGGGAGATCGGCGAGGAGGGCTGTGAGGTACGGGCGCTCCGGTCCCGGCTCGGCCTCGACTCGGGTCACGCGAGCCGTCTCCTGCGTTCGCTGGAGAGAGATGGGCTGATCGAGGTGGCGACCGGCCCGGGAGACAAGCGCGCACGGGCGGCGAGGCTGACCTCCATCGGACTCGCCGAGCGCGCGGAGCTTGACCGGCGAAGCGAAGAGCTGGCCAGCTCGATCCTGGAACCACTCGATTCCAGCCAGCGTGGGCGGCTCGTCGAGGCGATGCGCGAGGTCGAGCGGCTTCTTACGACCGCGCTCGTCGAGATCAGACAGATCGATCCAACGGCCCCGGACGCTCGGGAGTGCCTTCGCTCCTACTTCGCGGAGCTCGAACGCCGTTCAGCCATGCCGTTCGATCCCAACGTCGGTGCGACGGCGAAACCCCACGAGGTCAGGCCACCCGCAGGATTGTTCCTCGTGGCCTATCTACGAGACGCGCCGGTCGGCTGCGGCGCCCTCAAACACGTCGCGGACGGCGTCTCGGAAATCAAACGAATGTGGGTAGCCGAGGCGGCCAGAGGACTCGGGCTAGGACGGCGCTTGCTCACTGAGCTGGAGGCGCGCGCCGGCGAGCACGGCACTCGCATCGTCCGCTTGGAAACGAGCCGCTTCCTCACCGAAGCGATCGCCCTCTACGTCTCGGCGGGCTACGTCGAAGTTCCCGCCTTCAACGACGAGCCCTTTGCCGACCACTGGTTCGAAAAGCGTCTGTAGTCGGCGCAATCAGCGCAGGTTCTCGCCCGCGTCGTCCGCGGGCGACACGGCACTAGGTCGGCGACTCGCTGGTCACGGGCTGACGCGCGCGAAGCCGGCGGCGCGGGGCGCGCAACCCCGCGCTCGAGCCCCCTTTCCCGTACAGCTGAATGCGCGGGTCGACCAGCGGGTAGAGGAGGTCGACGACCAGGTTCGCGATCACGACCGCGAAGCAGACGACGAGCACGATCCCCATGATCACCGGGAGGTCGGGCCCGGCCCCGCCCAGTGAGGACACGAGCAGCTGGCCCATGCCCGGTAGATCGAAGACTGTCTCGATGAAGAGGGTGCCGCCGAACGCGATCCCGACGTCCATTCCGATCATCGTGATCACGGGCAGCATGGCATTGCGCAGGACATGTTTGCGGATGACGCGAGCCCTGCCCGCCCCTTTCGCCCAAGCCGTGCGGACGTAGTCCTCGTTCAACACCTCGAGCACGCTCCCGCGGATCATTCGCGCGTACAGCGCCGCGAACAGGAAGGCGAAGGTCAGCCAGGGCAGGATCATGTGGTACGCCCAGTAGCGAGGCCCGCCGCAGAGATTCGTGCTCTCCGGGTTGTAACGGAGGTCGCAGTACCCGGCCACCGGGAGCCAGCGGAGCTTGACGCCGAAGAACCACGAGGACATGAGCCCGAGCCAGACCGGGTGCGCGCAGAGGCCGAGAAGAACGAACAGCATCAGGCCCCTGTCGACCAGCGATCGCGGTCGCAGCGCCCCCAGCAGCCCGATCGGGAAGGCCATCACCAGCCAGAACACCAGGCCGCCGAGCACGAGCGAGGCCGTGACCGGGAGCGTGTCGCGGATGACCGTGGTGACCGGCTTTTCCGTGTGCATCGAATGGCCGAGATCCCCGTGCAGGACCACGCGCTCGACGAAGTGGACGTACCCCATCACGAAGGAGCCCTGCGCGTGGTACTGCGTCTGAAGGTCCGGCACGAACCCTGACTGGCCCTGCTGGAGCGGCCGGTGGTCCTTCGGCAGAACGAAGAACATCACGTACGTGATCAGGGTGAGCACGAATGCGAGCAGCACCGCTCCCACCAGCCGCCTCGCCACGAATCCGAGCATCAGACGCTAAGCCTCGTCTCTTCCCCAGGTCAGCCCAAGGTTCGCCGCCCGGATTGTGCCATCCGTGGACCTCGGAATCAGGGCGCCCGACGGAGTACGTTCTCTTGCTGCCGAGGTCAAGCAACTCGGACCGCGATGCCCGGGTAGTCGAGCACAAACCCGAAGCGGTCGTAGGTGAGAACCGCACTGAAATCGAACGCCGGCGCGACGTACTCGTAGCGCGCGCTGTCGCCATCGTCCGGAAGCCGAGCATACGTCTGCTCCAGCGGTTCCACACGGAGCGTCGGTGCGCGCACATACGCAGCGGAGGCATTCGCCCGTGCACCCACGGAGAGACCCAGCCGGTGTATCGGCAGAGCATTCGTGCAGGCCGACGCTTCCAGATCGACGTCCAGGCACCCATCGAGCCATGGCGCGGCCCTCCCGTCGATCTGCCAAACGCCGGTCCCGTCGGCCTCGAGTCGAACCTCGTGCAGGCCCAGAGCGGATCGCCCGACGACATGCGCCGAGCGCGTCACCCACCGATCGTCGACGGTGAGGTCGTAGCGGATCGCCCACGCCTCGTCCTCCTCGACCGCCGTCGAATGCCCCTCCAGCCGGAGGTAGCCGCGCTCGTGACGAATGAAGAGAACCTCGAAGCCAAGGCGGGCGTCGCGGTGGCGCCAGGCCGCCGTCGATGGAAGCTCGAACACGTCGAGCCTCGAGGATCAGAAGAGCTGGTTCTCGCCGCCGAAGATGGCGGACACGGAGTCGTCCTCGAACACGTTCATGATCGTCTCTGCGAGGAGCGGCCCAACGGTGAGAACGGTCATGTTCGCGGGCTTCTTGATCGGGTCGATCGGGACTGTGTCGGTGACCACGATGCCGGCGACATCGGCCTGACCGAGCCGCTCGAGGCCGTCGTCGTTGAGAAGCGCGTGGGTGACCGACAGCCAGACCTCTGACGCCCCGTGCTCCTTCAGCGCCTGCGCACCCTGGATCAGGGTGCCACCGGTTGTGGTGACGTCGTCGCCGACGATGCAGATCTTGTCCTTGACCCGACCGGTCACCTCGGTCATCTCGACCTGGTCGTGGGCGGTGCGCGTCTTGTGCATGACGGCGAAGTCCGCCTCGAGCATCTCCGCAAACCGAACGGCGACCTTGGCCCTGCCTGCGTCGGGTGCGACCGAGACCACGCCCTCGCCGTGCAGGCCGAGGTCGCGGAAGTGGCGCGCGAACAACTGCTGCGCGGTCATGTGGTCGACGGGGATCGTGAAGAAGCCCTGAATCTGGCCGGCGTGCAGGTCCATCGTCAGCACTCGGTCGACTCCCGCGAGCTGGAGCATGTCCGCCACGAGACGCGCCGAGATCGGCTCGCGCGGCTTCGCCTTGCGGTCCTGGCGTGAGTACGGGAACCACGGGATCACCGCGGTGATCCGCTTCGCGGACGCGAGCTTCGCGGCCTGGATCATGAAGGCCAGTTCCATCACGTTCCGGTCGACCGGCTCGCATCCGGTCTGGACCAGGAAGACGTCGGCGCCGCGGATCGACTCCAGGTAGCGGCAATAGGTCTCGCCGTTGGCGAACTGCTCGAGCTGGATTTCACCCAGCTCCACCCCGAGCTGTCGCGCGATCGCCTCGGCCAGGTCGTTGTGCGACCGGCCGGAGAAGACCATCAGGCGCTTCAGGGGGCCTCGCTCGATCCAGTGGCCCATCGCCGGCGAGACGTCGACAGCAGGGGTCTCGGCCGACTCGAGGCCGGGAATCGCCACGGTCTCAGTCATCGGCTGCTTGCTTCCGCTGCTCGTCGACGTAGCCCTCCTTCGTCACCTGACGCGCACGCGCGACGGCCAACGAGCCGGGCGGGACATCCTTGCTGATGACCGATCCGGCCCCGATCCAGGCGTCGTCACCGATCTCCACGGGCGCGACGAACGCATTGTGGACTCCGGTCCTGACGTTGCGCCCGATCGTCGTCCGCTCCTTGGGCCGTCCCGGCTGATGCGGAAAGTTGGCCGTGATGTTGCCCGCGCCGATGTTCGTCCCTTCTCCGATGTCTGCGTCGCCGATGTACGACTGGTGTGGGGCCTTGACGCCCGCGCCGAGCCGCGAGTTCTTGACCTCCACGAACGCGCCCGCTTTGGCGCCGCTCTCGAGGATCGTTCCAGGGCGAAGGTAACAGAAGGGGCCGACCATCGCACCCGGGCCGATTGCCGAGTCGACCACGACGACGTGCGGCCCGACCTCGGCACCCGTGGCGACCGTCGTGGGGCCGCGCAGCACGGTGAAGGGATGGACGGTGGAATCAGGCTCCAGCTCGACGCTGGGGTCGATCCACGTGGAGGCCGGGTCGACGATCGTGACTCCGGCGAGCATGTGCTCGTGGTTGATCCGGTCGCGCAACACCGCGGCCGCGGCCGCCAGCTCGGCGCGGGTGTTCACTCCCTCGCACTCGGTCGGATCCTCGGCCTTGTGGACGGCCACGCGCTCGCCGGCCGCCACCAGGTCGCGCACGGTGTCGGTCAGGTAGAGCTCGCCCTGCGCGTTGTTCGGCTGCAGGCGCTCGAGTGCCGGCCACAGCTTCTGCGCGTCGAAGACGTAGATCGACGAGTTCACTTCGCGAATCGCCAGTTGCGCCTCGCTCGCGTCGCGAGCCTCGACGATCGCCTCCAGGGTCCCGTCGGCGCCGCGAACGATGCGCCCATACGCGCCCGGCTCCTCCGGCTCGAAGGACAGCACCGTCGCCGCCGCGCCCTCGTCTCGGTGGGTCTGGACCAGGCGGCGGAGCAGGTCGGAGGTGATCGTGGCGGCATCCCCCGTGACGACGAGCACGTCGCCGTCGAAGCCCTCGAGGCTGCCACGCGCTGAAGCTGCGGCGTCGCCGGTTCCGCGGGGCTCCCGCTGGACCGCGACTTCGACGCCCTCGAACGCGTCGCTCGCATCGGGGGAGGCGACGACGACGAGCGGCGCCGGCCCGAGCTCGCGGACGCCCTCGATCACCCAGTCCGCGAGGCGCCGCCCGAGGAGCGGGTGCAGGTGCTTGGGAGTCGCGGAGTGCATGCGCGTTCCCAGCCCTGCTGCGAGCACCACCGCTGCGAGTCGGCTCTCGGTCACGGCAAAGATGGCTGGGGCGCCAGGATTCGAACCTGGGATCGCGGGACCAAAACCCGCTGCCTTACCACTTGGCTACGCCCCATCAGTCTGTGAAGTCGTCTCGTTGTGCGGAAGACGGTCGTCCGGGCGAAATCCGCACGACCTCCAGGGAGACCTGTTTCTGTGCGCAGGCGGCTCATCGAGCCGGAAGAGCTTAGCCCCGTTCGTGAAAGAGGAACACCAGCGCGATCACGGCGAAGATCGCGGCCAGTACGAGCGGCAGCCAGCTGAGCAGAACACCGAGGATCACGATGACGACCGCGAGGGCCTGCGATGCGCCGGCGATCCACGCGATCTGGTAGGTGGTGTCGGACTTGGCGTTGCGGCCCCAGAGCGCGTAGATCGCGAGCACCGGGACGGCGATCGCGATCACCGTCCACTTCGTGAAGCTCGGTGAGACCGCGACGATGATTCCCTCGATGACAGCGATCCAGAGCGTGATCCGGATCCGGCGCGCCTTCAGCCAGCGTCCCCACTTCGTCGAGCCGTGCTCGATGGTGGTGCCACGCTCCAGCGACTCGTTCGTGCCCATCGTGCTCAACCGTACCAAG
>Ga0075435_100000744_pt1 | contig 20172 bp, 21 predicted proteins | sample RhiMethybrSRZTD4_FD_75302 | JGI IMG/M metagenome (GOLD analysis project Ga0075435, IMG submission 75302) | Populus rhizosphere microbial communities from Tennessee, USA - Rhizosphere MetaG P. TD hybrid SRZTD4 | ecosystem: Host-associated > Plants > Roots > Rhizosphere > Soil | place: USA...
GCCCGCCGTCGCCGTGATCATCGCCGGCAGCGTCGGCATGGTCTACACCGCCGTCCTCCTGGCTGACCGGTTGGGCCTGCCCCGGCCGCTCGTCGGGCTCCTGCTGCTGGCGACGCTCACCAGCCTGCCGAACGCCGCGACGGCGATCCGGCTCGGGCTGCGCGGGCGCGGCGAGGCACTCGTCAGCGAGACGCTCAACTCGAACACGATCAACCTCTCGATCGGCATCCTGCTGCCGGCGGCGCTGGTCGGCCTCGGCGCGGGCGCGAACGGCCTCGGGGCCGACTACGCCTGGATGACGGCCGTCACGGTCGGGACGCTCGTCCTGGTCGGACGCCGCGGCGGGGCCGGGCGGCTCGCGGGCGGTGCGATCGTCCTCGCCTACCTCGCCTACGTTGCCGTCAGGGTGGCGGTCGCCTGACCGCCGTCAGGCCGGCCGTACCAGCCGGTAGCCCGCGCCGGGCTCCGTGATCAGGTAGCGGGGGTGGCGGGGATCGGTCTCGATCTTGCCCCGCAGGCGCGAGACGTAGACGTGCAGGTAGTGCGACTCGATCTGGTAGGCGGGCCCCCACACCTCGCGCAGGATGGCGCGATGCGTGAGCAGCTTGCCCTCGTTGCGCACGAACAGGGAGAGCAGGTCGAACTCGATCCTGGTGACGGCGACCGGCTGCCCGTCGACGGTCACCTCGTGGCGGTCGAAGTCGACCACGAGCCCGCCGACCGCGATCGACTCGCCGGCGGCCGGCGCCGCGCGGCGCATCGCGGCGCGCAGCCGGGCGAGCAGCTCGCCCATCCCAAACGGCTTCGTGACGTAGTCGTCGGCGCCGGCGTCGAGCGCGCTCACCTTCTGCTCCTCCTCGCCGACGGCGGAGAGGATCAGGATCGGGGTCTCGCTCCAGGTGCGCAGCTCCCGGCACACCTCCACCCCGGAGATGTCGGGGAGCACGAGGTCGAGCACGACGGCGTCCGGCGGCCGCGCCGCCGCCGCGGCCAGCGCCTCCTCTCCCGTCGCCGCGCGCTCGACCTCGTAGCCGGCGCCGCGCAGGTTGGTGGTGAGGGCGCGCAGGATCTGGGGCTCGTCGTCGACTACGAGGATCAGCCCCTCGCTCACGCGGGCACCTCCCCGGCCGGCTGGAGGGCGAGCGCGAAGCAGGCCCCCTGGCCGGGCCGCGACTCCGCCCACAGCCGGCCGCCGTTTGCCTCGGCAAACCCGCGCGCGATCGCAAGACCGAGCCCGGTCCCGGTCTTGTCCTGCGCCGGCGCGCCCCGGTAGAAGGGCTCGAAGACGTGCTCGAGCTCGTTCTCGGGCAGGCCGCGGCCCTGGTCGATGACGCGCACGATCACCTCCTTGCGCGTGCGGGTGACGCGCACGGTGACCGGCGTCGAGGCCGGCGAGAACTTGAGCGCGTTGTCGATCAGGTTGCCCAGGATCTGACGCACCTGCACCGCGTCGACGAGCACGGGCGGAGCGTCGTCGGGCACCGAGACGGCCACCCGGTCGGTGTCGACCGCGACCTCGTCGAGCGCGCCGTACACCAGGTCCTGCACCGTCCACGCCTCGGGCACCGTCGCCACCGCGCCCGCCTGCAGGCGCGAGAGCGCGAGCAGGTTGTCGACGACGCGCTCCAGCCGCCGCACCTCGACGCCGATCGTGTCCACCAGCTCGCGGCGGTCGGCGTCCGAGAGCGCGAGCGACGCGTCGCCGAGGCCGTCGCTGGCGGCGCGGATGGCCGTGAGCGGCGAGCGCAGGTCGTGGCTGACCGCCCGCAGCACCGCGGTCTTGACGGTGTCGGAGCGGCGCAGCGCCTCGGCGTCGAAGGCCTCGTTCGCGAGCCGCTCGCGGTCGACCGCCACCGCCAGCAGCGACGCCAGCGCCGGCAGCAGCCGCCGCCGGGCCTGCAGGTTGGGCTCGCCGCCCTCGACCAGCTCGAGCGTCCCCACCCGGCGCGTCCCGGCCACGAGCTCGATCGGCGCGGCGCCGGGGGCGGGCTCCGACGGCTCGCCGAGCACGATCCGCGCGGAGGGGGCGTGAAGGACGGCCGCCACCCGCTCGCCGATCGGCCCGAGCTGCTCGGCGACGTCGCCGCCCCCGAGCAGCGAGGTGGCGACGTCGGCCAGGAGGGCCGTCTCGACCTCGCGCTGCTCGGCGTCCGTCGCGCGGCGCCTGGCCCGGGCGGCCAGCCCGCTGACGACGATGGCGGTGACCAGGTAGACGGCGAGGGCAAACCAGTTGCGCGAGTCCGAAAGCGTGAACGTGTGCACCGGCGGCAGGAAGAACCAGTTGAAGGCGAGCATGCTGGCCACCGACACACCGGCTGCGTAGGCGACGCCGAAGGCCACCGCGACCGGCAGCACCGCGAACACATACAGCACGCCCAGGCTGAGGACGGGAACGAACGACCGGAGCAGCTGGATGGCGATCGTCACCACCACCAGCACCACGACGCTCGTGGCCACCGCGAGCGCGTGCCGGCGCGGGCCCGACGCGGCCGCGAGCGTCGCGTTCGCGCGTGCGATCACGGGGCCACTCTCTCACGGACGCTGCCGGATGCGGGCCGCAGCGCCAGCGTCTCGGTGGGCGCGTGCATGAGGATCCAGGCGACGTCGCGCTCGTCGAACCCGGCCCGCTCGTCGGCCGACACCGGCAGCAGGATGCGGTCGAAGCGCTCGACGTCCCACAGCCGTCGCAACGCGTCGCGCAGCGACCGGCCCCGCTCCAGGCGGGCGTCGACCGGGACACCCGCATTCTGGGCGCGCAGCTCGACCGCCTCGAGCAGCGGCAGCGCCACCTCGACCTCGTGCGTCAGGGGCGAGTCGAGCGCGATCGAGAACGGCACGATGATCAGGTACGCGGGCACGAACACCGCGCCGTCGGCGCGGGCGATGCGCAGGGCGGCGTCGAGCACGGCCGGGTCGAGGTGACCGCCCGCGAACGGGACGAGCAGCCGCGGCGCGCCCTCCGCGGCCCGGGCGGGATGGCGGCGGCGCAGCCTCACGGGCCCAGCTCCCGGCGGCGGCCGCGGTCGGCGGCGATGCGCAGATCGACGCCGGGCAGGGCCTCGATCAGGCGGCTCAGGAACGCGCCGTGGAGCGCCTCCTCCAGGCGTCGCCGCTCCGGCGTGCCCAGGTAGACGTAGGTCGTGCCGCGGTCGATCACGGTCGCCCGCACCGTGGCGATCAGGTCGTCGGACTCCTCCTCGAGGAAGTGGGCGCCCAGGATCTGGGCCAGCCGCCGCAACGCCGCCAGGGCGACGGTCTGCTCCTCCGGGAGGGTCGCGCCGGCGCGGCGCACGTAGAGCACGTCGATGTCCGCACCGAGCCTCTGAGCCGACCGCCAGGCCCGGCGCAGCAGCCGCTGCGAGCTCGGCTGCGGCGTCACCAGCACGAGGATCCGCTCCAGGATCGCCTGCTGCGCGTCGCGGTCGAGCACGCGCGTCTCCCGGCGGGCCTCGAGGTCCTCGGAGAGCTCGCGCAGGGCGAGCTGGCGCAGCGAGCCCAGGTTCTCGGTGCGGAAGAAGTTCTCGAGCGCCGTCTCGACCCGGCTCTTCGGGTACACCTTGCCGGCCCGGAGGCGCTCCTGCAGCTCCTCCGGCGCGAGGTCGACCAGCACCACCTCGTCGGCCGCGTCCAGGATGCGGTCGGGGAACGTCTCGCGCACCCGCACGCCGGTGAGCTCGAAGACGGTGTCGTTCAGGCTCTCGAGGTGCTGGACGTTTACGGTGGAGATGACGTCGACGCCGGCGTCGAGCACCACCTCGATGTCCATGTAGCGCTTGGGGTTGACCGATCCCGGCGCGTTGGTGTGCGCCAGCTCGTCGATCAACGCCAGCTCGGGTGCGCGGCGGACGAGCGCCTCGGTGTCGAGCTCCTCGAGCGTGACGCCCTGATGCTCCACGCGGCGGCGCGGAAGCGTCTCGAGGCCCTCCGCCAGCGCTGCGGTCTCCGGCCGGTCGTGCGGCTCGAGGTAGCCGATGACGACGTCGACCCCCTCCGTCGCCGCCTGGCGGCCCTCCTGCAGCATCCGGTAGGTCTTCCCGACCCCGGCGGCGGCGCCCAGCAAGATCCGGAATCGCCCGCGCATGGCGCGACGTTACGCCCCCAGGACGTTGTGCACCACGAGGTCGATCAGCTTGATCCCGATGAACGGCGCGATGACGCCGCCGAGGCCGTAGATCAGGAGGTTCCGGCGCAGCAGCGCCGTCGCGCCGATCGCCCGGTACTTCACGCCGCGCAGCGACAGCGGGATCAGGATCGGGATGACGAGCGCGTTGAAGATGATGGCCGACGTGACGGCCGAGAGCGGCGAGCCGAGCTTCATGACGTTGATCGTCCACAGCGGCCCGTGGGCGCCCGGGTGGGCGGCATACGTGTACGCGAAGATCGCCGGCAGGATGGCGAAGTACTTGGCGACGTCGTTCGCGATCGAGAATGTCGTCAGCGCGCCGCGGGTGATGAGGAGCTGCTTGCCGACCTCGACGATCTCGATCAGCTTCGTCGGGTTCGAGTCGAGGTCGACCATGTTGCCGGCCTCCTTGGCGGCCTGCGTGCCGGTGTTCATGGCCACGCCGACGTCGGCCTGGGCAAGCGCCGGCGCATCGTTGGTGCCGTCCCCGGTCATGGCCACCATCCGGCCCTTGGCCTGCTCCTCCTTGATCAGCGCCATCTTGCGCTCAGGGGTGGCCTCGGCCAGGAAGTCGTCGACGCCCGACTCGTTCGCGATGTAGGCGGCCGTGACCGGGTTGTCGCCGGTGATCATCACGGTGCGGATGCCCATCCGGCGCAGCTCGTCGAAGCGCTCGCGGATGCCGCCCTTGACGATGTCCTTCAGATACACGACGCCCAGCGTCCAGTTGTCGCGGGCGACGACGAGCGGCGTGCCGCCCTCGCGGGCGATCCGGTCGACGGCCGCGTCGACCTCGCCCGGCACCTTGCCCCCGCTCTCCTCGACGAAGCGCCGGATCGCGTCGGTCGCGCCCTTGCGGATCAGATTGCCGTTCAGGTTCACGCCGCTCATGCGGGTGGTGGCCGAGAAGGGCACGAACTCCGCCTCGATCGTCCCGAGCTCGTGCTCGCGTACGCCGAACTCCTTCGCGAGGACGACGATCGAGCGGCCCTCGGGTGTCTCGTCCGCCAGCGACGAGAGCTGGGCCGCCTCGGCCAGGTCGCGCGGCTCGATGCCGGGTGCGGGGATGAACTCGACCGCCTGGCGGTTGCCGAGCGTGATCGTGCCGGTCTTGTCCAGCAGCAGCACGTCGATGTCGCCGGAGGCCTCGACCGCGCGGCCGGACAGCGCGAGCACGTTGCGCCGGACGAGCCGGTCCATCCCGGCGATGCCGATGCAGGAGAGGAGCGCGCCGATGGTGGTCGGGATGAGCGCGACCAGCAGGCAGATGAGCACGGTGGTCGAGACGCCGCTGCCGGCGTAGAGCGCGAACGGCTGCAGCGTGACGACCGCCACAAGGAAGATGACGGTCAGGCCGGCGAGCAGGATGTTCAGGGCGACCTCGTTCGGCGTCTTGCGCCGCGCGGCCCCCTCGACGAGGTTGATCATGCGGTCGAGGAACGACTTGCCGGGCTCCTGGGTCACCTCGATGACGAGCCGGTCGGACAGCAGGCGGGTGCCCCCGGTGACGGCCGAGCGGTCGCCGCCCGACTCGCGGATCACCGGCGCCGACTCGCCGGTGATGGCCGACTCGTCCACCGAGCCGATGCCCTCGATCACGTCGCCGTCGGCCGGGATGGCCTCGCCGGCCACGACGACGACGACGTCGCCGCGCTGGAGCTCCGGCGCCGGCACCTGCTCGACCGAGCCGTCGGCGCGGCGCCGGCTGGCCATCGCCGTCGTCCGCATCGCCCGCAGCGTGTCGGCCTGGGCCTTGCCGCGACCCTCGGCGATCGCCTCGGCGAAGTTGGCGAAGAGCACGGTCAGCCACAGCCAGACCGCGATGTCGCCGGTGAACCAGAGCGGCTGCCCGCCGCTCCCGAAGAGGTCGATGACGAACGCGGCCGTCGTGATCACGGAGCCGACCTCGACCACGAACATGACCGGGTTTCGCACCTGGACGCGTGGATCGAGCTTGATGAGCGAGTCGATCACGGCGCGGGTGACGATCTCGCGCGTGAAGAGCTTGGCGGACTGCCGGGCCATCAGTGCTCCTGGTCGAGTGCGAGGTTGAGCTCGAGGACGTTCACGCCGGGCTCGCCCAGGAAGCCCAGCGAGCGGCCGTCGACGTGATCCGAGATGAGCTTCTCGACCGTGGCGAGCGGGAGGTGGCGAACGGCGGCGATCCGCGGCGCCTGCAGCTCCGCGTAGGCCTTCGAGACGTCCGGGTCGATGCCCGAGCCGGACGCGGTCACGGCATCGACCGGGATGTCGCCCACCTTGAGGCCCGGGTTGTACGGCCTCTCGAGCTGCATGATCTTCCCGATCCGCTCGTGCACGAGCTTCGCCAGGGCCTTGCTGTTCGGGCCCAGGTTCGAGAAGCTCGTGCCGTCGGCGTTGTAGGCCACGGCCGAGGGGCGTGGATGGAAGTACCGCGGCCCGTTGAAGGCCTGGGCGGCGAGCTTCGACCCGACGGTCCTGCCGTCGCGCTGGATCAGGCTGCCGTTCGCCTGGTGCGAGAAGGCGATCTGGCCGATCGCGACCATCACGGCCGGGTAGACGAACCCGAGCATGAGCGTCGAGGCGACGATCACGATCGCCGAGCGGAGGATGTTGGTGCGCACTGTTCGATGCCTCGCTAGAAGAGCCTCGTGGTGAGCGCCTCGACGACCGGCCCGAGCACGATCGCGGGCAGGATGGTGAGGGCGGGCAGGAGGATGACGACGCCCGTCAGGAGCACGACGAACGTGGGGCCGTCGGTGCGCATCGTCCCGGCCGAGGCGGGCGCGGTCTTCTTCGCCGCGACGGTGCCGCCGATCGCGAGCGCGACCAGCAGCGGCACGAACCGGCCGACGAGCATGGCGAACGCGCCCATCATCTCGGAGAAGTGCAGGGCGCCGTAGCCGGCGAACGCGCTGCCGTTGTTGTTGCCCTGCGACGTGTACGCGTAGAACGCCTCCGAGAAGCCGTGCGGGCCGGCGTTGAAGATCGACGCCTTGCCGGCCTGGGTCGACATGGCGATCCCGGTGAGGATGAGGACGACGATCGGCACCCACACCGAGCCGATGACGGCGAGCTTCATCTCCCGCGCCTCGATCTTCTTGCCCAGGTACTCCGGCGTGCGGCCGACCATGAGGCCGCCGACGAAGACGGCGATGATGACGAGCATCAGCATCCCGTAGAGGCCGGATCCGACGCCGCCGAAGATCACCTCGCCGACGAAGATGTTGACGAGCGGGACGGCTCCGCCCAGGGCCGTGAGCGAGTCGTGGCTGCCGTTCACCGAGCCGTTGGAGGCGTCGGTCGTCACGTCGGCCCAGAGCGCGGTGTTGGCGATCCCGAAGCGGGTCTCCTTGCCCTCCATGTTGCCGCCCGGCTGCGTGCCCGACGCGGTGATGTTCACCCCGGCCTGGCGCAGCACCGGCGAGGCGTGCTGCTCGGCGGGGGCGGCGATCACAACGCCCGCGATCATGCAGATGAACATGACCGAGAGCAGGGCCCAGCCCTGCCGGGTGGCCCGCACCATCTTCCCGAACATGAACACCTCTGCCGAGCCGATCAGCAGGATGGAGAGCATCTCGAGGAAGTTCGTGAACCCGGTCGGGTTCTCGAACGGGACGGCCGAGTTCGCGTTGTAGTAGCCGCCGCCGTTCGTCCCCAGCTGCTTGATCGCGACCTGCGACGCGACCGGGCCGCGTGCGATGCCCTGGGTGTGGCCCTGGACGGTGTGGGCGACCGCGTGGCCGCTGAGGGTGTCGGGGACGCCCTGCCAGATGAGGATCGCGGCCAGGACGATCGAGAGCGGGAGCAGGATGTAGACGACGCTGCGGTAGAGGTCGACCCAGAAGTTCCCGAGCTTGGTCGTCTCGCGGCGGGCGAAGCCGCGGACCATGGCGACCAGGACGGCCATGCCGACGGCCGCGGAGACGAAGTTCTGCACCGCCAGCCCGGCCATCTGGCTCAGGTAGCTCATGGTGTACTCGCCGCCGTAGTACTGCCAGTTCGTGTTCGTGACGAAGCTCGTCGCCGTGTTCACGGAGACGCCGGCGTTCACGTCGGGCAGGTGGTCGGGGTTCAGCGGCAGGTGGCCCTGCACGCGCAGGAGCACGAACAGCGGGAGCAGGAAGAGCAGGCTGAGGACGAGCACGCTCGTCGCGTACTGCTTCCAGTCCTGCTCATCGTCGGGCGAGGTGCGCAGCAGCCGGTAGAAGCCACGCTCGGCGAAGCCGAACCAGCGGGCGAGCAGTACCTGCTCCCCCTCGTACACCCGTGCCATGTAGGAGCCCAGGATCGGCGTCAGGACGAGCAGGACGAGGACGTAGACGACGATCTGCGCCGTCCCCTGTGACGTGATCATGGTCACAGGTTCTCGCCGCGGAAGAGCGCGTAGCAGAGGTAGAGGAAGAGCAGGATCGAGACGATCAGCCCGAACGCGTAGGACGGATCCATCAGAGGCGCTCGAGCCCGGCGATCACGCCGAACATGGCCGCCATGCAGACGACCATGAGCAGCACGGCTTCGAGGTCGTTCATCGCTCGATCTCGAAGAGGATCTGGGTCAGTCGCCGGTGGAGCTCGTCGCCCCCGGGCGCGGCGCCGCGGTAGAGCGGGCTGGCGCAGTCGGTGACGAGCAGCTCGGCGAGCGCAACGCCGCGCGCGGCGACCGGCGCATCGAGGTCGTCGAGGCGGTGTGCCAGCTGCCGCAGCAGCGCCGACTCGGCCACGACGGCGTGCCGGTCGATCGGTACGCGTGCGGTCATGACCGGCGGCGCCTCGGCGACGGCGACCGCCTCGGACATCGACCGGGCCAGGCCGCGCCGCTCGCGCGAGCTGGTCAGCTCGGCCCGGCGGGCGATCACGGCCTCGACGGGCGGCTGCGCGCCGGAGCCGGTCGCGATGAAGCGGTCGGCGAGCTCCCGCATCCGCGCCCGCCGGAACCATGCCCAGAGCGCGGCGAGCGCGGCGGCGGCGGTCCCGGCCGACGCAAGCGCTGCCGCCGGCCGGCCCGAGATGAGCCCCGCCGCCGCCGCGATGGCCGTCGCCGCCAGGATCACCCCATAGGGAGCGGCCGCGCGCACGGGGCTCGGAAGCGCCGCATGCGCGGGCGTGACCCCCAGGGCGGTGTGGCGGCGAGCGGACATGGGATCACCGTAGGGCCGCCCGGCTCAAGCGACTCTCACGAACGCTGCCGCGCGTCTTAAACGTTCGTCACAGCGCTCTGGCGCACGCCGGAGCTCCGGCGCAGCTGCAGCAGGAGCACGACGAAGCAGGTGCCGAGGGTGAGCAGCTGCTCGGCGGCCATCACGATGCCCGCGAGCCGCTGGTCGGTGAGCGGCGAGATGCCGAAGAGCCGGCCCGGCTGATCGGCGTAGGCCGGGTAGTACGCGTGGAAGGAGAACACGAGCGCATCGGACAGCAGCTGGCCGGCGAAGAACATCGCCACGGTGAACGCCAGCCGGCCCGTGATCCCCAGGCGGCCCGAGCCCGTCGGGTCGACCAGCTGCGTCCAGGCCAGCAGGCCGGCCAGCACGAACGAAAGGTGCTCGACGGCGTGCAGGGCGGGATGGGTGAGGGCGCGGTCGTAGACGGCCGGGATGTGCCAGACCGCCACGGCCGCCGCCCACACGCCGAGGGTCACGGCCGGCCGCAGCAGGAACGCGCCGATCGCGGGCAGCGGCGCCGGTGCCGGCCGCGGCAGGAGCGAGCGGGAGATCGCCCCCCGCACCGAGAGCACGAGGAGGGCCGCGCCGGCGTCCGCCAGGAACACGTGCTCGAGCATGTGCGCCGAGAGCAGGTAGCGCTCGCCGGCGACGTTCAGCGGCGAGACGAGCGGCACGGCCATGACGCCGAGCCCGCACCCGAAGACGACCGCCCGCGACCACGGCGCCTGGGCGGGGTCGCGCCGGCGCATGGCGGCGAAGGCCGGGGCGAAGACCGCCGTCGCGACCAGGACGAAGACCACAGGCGCCAGGTGCAGATGCCACGCCCCCGCGATCGCGGAGGCCGGCACGTCGTGTGCGGCGAGCAGCGGCGGCATGGCGGGCTAATCCTCTCGCGCCCGCGCCGCCTCGCGGGCAAGGGCGACGGCCGCCTCGCGGTCGGCCCGTTCCTCGTCCTCGTCGAGGAGCCGCAACAGCGTCAGCGCGACGGCGGCGAGGAACACCGCCGACTGCTCGGCCGTCATCAGCACGCCGCCCAGGTTCTGGTCGCGCGCGGCCGAGATGCCCCACAGCCGCGGGGCGTGCACGTAGTACTGGTAGAGCGGGTCGGGGATGAACGTGTAGGCCAGCCCGAGGAACGACGCCGCCACGAACGCGCACAGGAGGTACAGCACCGCCACGCCCGAGCCCATCCGGCGTTCGCCGGGGACGATCACCGGCCACCAGAAGCAGAGGCCGATCAGGATCAGGAAGGCGTGCTCGAGGTCGAGCGCATAGGGATGCTCGAGCGCGTACGTGTAGGGCCGCTCCAGGTGGACGCTGTACCAGCCGACGACCCAGAGCGGCCAGCTGAGGCCGGCATGCGTGAGCCGTCCAGCCGGGCCCACCCGGCGCAGGATGGCCGCCCCCATCGCCGGCGTCAGGCCGAGCAGGAGCAGCGGCGGCGCGATGTCGGCGATCAGCGCGTTCTGGACCAGGTGGCCCATGAGCAGGTAGTGCACGGCGATCGTCTCGAGCGGCGAGTTGAGCGTGCAGGCGATCAGCAGGGCGCCCGCGACGAACGACGCGCGCCGCCAGCCGGGCACCGCCTGGCGGCGGGCGGCGGGCAGGTAGGCGACGACCGCGACCGCCGCCGCCACGGCGAAGAGCGGCTCGAACGTGAACGAGCTCGCCGGGGGCGCGCTCACCGCTCGAGCTTGGCGCGCCGGCGGCGCGCCGAGCGCGCCTCCTGCCAGGCGGCGAGCTCCTGGTCGTCCAGGTCGGGGGGCGGCGCGGAGCGCATGTGCCACCAGAACCAGCCCAGGAATCCCAGGCCGGCGGCCGCGGGGATCAGGTGCGGCAGATGCTCGACGATCAGCTGCACTCCAGGAACTTTAACGTGGGGGAACCGATGGTTCCCCCACGAGCGCCCTCCTTCGGAGACGTGGCAGATCGGTTGGTGGCGCTCCGGCGAGAACGCGGTCTCGCCTCCGCCCACCAAAGGTTGGTCCTCGATCACGGACTCGGACGGTGGAGCCGGCCGGGGCGGACGATCAGCTCTAGAGTTCCGACGTAGATCCGTCGTTCTGCTCCGCGTTCCGGGTCACGGTAGACTCCCGCCTGCATGAGCCGGCCGATCTCGCGCAAGCACCTCCTGCGTCTGGCTGGAGCGGCGGGTGGAGGCCTTGCGCTGGGCGCGGCCGGGTACACCCGTCTCGACGGCGGATCATCGGCGAGCGCCGAGTCCGACGTCGAGCCGTTCCACGGGACGTACCAGGCCGGCATCGTCACGCCGCAGCCGAAGTACCTCCAGTTCGGCTCGCTGGACGTGACGGCGACGGGCAAGGCCGGGCTGCGCGACCTGATGCGGTCGCTGACGGCGACCGCCGCCGACCTGACGGCCGGCAAGTCCGGCGGCGAGACGTTCGATCCGGCCCGGCTCACGATCACCTTCGGCCTCGGCGCGAGCGCGTTCGACTCCCGCTTCGGCATCGCCGCGCACCGGCCGCCCGCGCTGGTCGACATGCCCCACTTCAAGGGCGACAAGCTGGAGCCGGACCTGACCGGCGGCGACATCGGCGTGCAGTGCACCGCCACGAGCCACGAGGTGGTCGACCGGGCGCTGCACGCGGTCGTGGCCGCCGCGCACGGCGCCGCGACGCTGCGCTGGTCGCAGTACGGGTTCGTGCGCGATCCGCTGCCCGGCGAGAAGGGCGGCACGCCGCGGAACATCCTGGGCTTCAAGGACGGCACGAACAACCTGAAGGCCGACGACTCCGCCAAGATGCGCTCGAACGTATGGGTGAACGCCGGCGATGGGCCGGGCTGGATGACGAACGGCACCTACATGGTCACCCGCAACCTGAAGGTGCTCGTCGCCAACTTCCTGATCGAACCGCTCGACGTGCAGCAGTACGCGTTCGGGCGCTACAAGGCGAGCGGCGCGCCGTTCGGGCAGACGAGCGAGTTCGCGCCGGTCATCGTGAGCAAGGAGCCGCCCGACAGCCACATCATGGTCGCGAACCCGCGCAAGCCGGGCAGCGAGGCCGAGCGCATCCTGCGCCGCAGCTACACGTTCACCGACGGCTACGACGCCCAGATCTCGAACCCGACCGGCGGGCTCTTCTTCATCGCGTTCAACCGCGACCCGCGCCGCCAGTTCCTCCCCATCCAGCAGCGGCTGGCCGTGCACGACCGGTTCACGGTCGAGTATCCGGTGCCGCGCGGAAGCGCGATGTACGCCGTCCCGCCGGGGATCCGGCCGGGCGGGTTCGTGGGCGAGTCGATCCTGGCGTGACGGCGGTCTCGGCGCAGGTCGCGATCGCCTCCCTCGGCCCCGGCGACTGGGACGACGTCGCCCGCATCTACGCCGAGGGCATCGCCACCCGGCTGGCCACGTTCGAGACCGAGGTGCCGTCGTGGGAGGCATGGAACGATGCGCACCTGGCGGAACACCGCTTCATGGCCTACGAGGCCGGCCGCGCCGCCGGCTGGGCCGCGCTCGCCCCCGTCAGCTCGCGGTGCGTCTATGCGGGCGTCGCCGAGGCGAGCGTGTACGTGGCCGCCGCGGCGCGCGGCCGCGGCGTCGGCACGGCGCTCCTCTCCGCCCTTGTCGCCTCGTCCGAGGCGGGCGGCGTATGGACGCTCGAGGCCGGCATCCTGCCCGAGAACGAGGCCAGCGTGCGCATGCACGAGCGGTGCGGCTTCCGCGTCGTCGGCCGCCGTGAGCGGCTGGGCCGGATGGACGGCGAGTGGCGCGACGTCCTCCTGCTCGAGCGGCGCAGCCGGGTGGCCGGCTAGATGGAGCCGCTCGGGACGCGGCTGGCCGGCGGATCGACGCCCGCGCTCGACCGCTTCGGCGTCGACTCCGAGCACGGCCGCATGCACGACGTGCTGCTGGGCGACCCGGCCAGCTTCCGCTGGCTCGGCATCGAGAACGCGACCTACTCCGCGCTCGTGCGCGACACCCTGCGCCGCGGGCACCGCTTCGACAGGGAGGCGGCCCTGGCCCAGCACGGCGAGATGGTCGCCGCGTTCCGCGACGCCGGCGTGACCGTCCACCTGCTCGCTGCCCGCGAGGAGCTGGCCTACGGCGTCTACACCCGCGACTCGAGCGTCATGACGCCGTGGGGCGCGATCGTGTGCCAGCTGGCGAACCCGCGCCGGCGGGGCGAGTACGCCGCCTGCCTCGAGTTCTACGCGGGGGCGGGGATCCCGGTCTACGACATGGTCACGGCGGGCAACTTCGAGGGCGGGGACTTCGCCCTCGTCGCACCCGGCGCCGCGCTCATCGGCTACACGGGCGTGCGCAGCGAGGAGGTCGGCGCCCGCCAGGTGGGCGGCTGGCTCGAGGCCGAGGGCTGGGACGTCTGCTACGCGCCGATCGACGAGTTCTACGTCCATCTCGACCTGATGGTGTGCATGGTCGCGCCGGGGCTGGCCGCGGTGTGCACCGACACGACCGACCCGGATGTCGTGCGCTGGCTCGAGTCGAAGGGCATCGAGATCGTGCCGGTCGGCTTCCGCGAGACGATCGGCCTCGGCTGCAACGTCGTCGCGCTGGGCGGCGACCGCGTGATCTCGTCGGCGTTCGCGACCGAGCTGAACGGGCGTCTGCGCGCGCTCGGCCTGACCGTCTACGACCCTGAGATGAGCCAGTTCCAGCTCGCCGGCGGCGGCGTGCACTGCCTGTGCCAGCCGCTCGCGCGCGACCCGGGCTGAACCTCAATCGAGACGGCGCGCGCCGCCGGCCGACCGGGCGACGATCGGCTCCGTGACCCGGCCGGTCGCCTCGCGATAGGCCGCGGCGACGGCGGCCGCGATCGCCGGACAGCGTTCCTGCGGCGCGAGGGCCACGATCGCCCCGCCGAAGCCGCCCCCGGTCATCCGCGCCGCCCACGCGCCGGCGTCGAGCGCCAGCGCGACCAACAGGTCGAGCTCCGGCGTCGAGACCTCGTAGTCGTCGCGCAGGCTGGCGTGCCCGGCGGCCAGGATCTCGCCGAGCGCCTCGGAGTCTCCGCGCTCGAGGGCGGCCACGGCCTGCTCGACCCTGACGTTCTCGGAGCGCAGATGGCGCAGGCGCCGCGACGTCGTCTCGTCGAGGTCGCCGGCCAGCGCCCGCTCGAGCTCGGCTCGGCGATTGGCGTAGCCCGTGTGCGCCAATTGGCGCGGCGTGCGCGAGTCGACCACGACGATGCCGAGTCCGGGCGGCAACGGCACCTGCCGGCGGGCGAGCGTCCCGCAGTCGAGCAGGAGCGCATGTCCGGCCTCGGCCAGCACCGCGATGGCGTCATCCATGATCCCGCATGGCACGCCGACGGCCCGCTCCTCGGCCCGCCGACACAGGTCGGCGAGCGCCATCGGCTCGAGCTCCGCGCCGGCGGCGTCCAGCAGCGCCAGGCCCACCACGACCAGCAGCGCGGCCGACGACGCCAGGCCGGCGCCCGCGGGGAGGTCGGACTCGAGCCGCCCGTCGATCCCCGAAACGATTCCAGCGCCCGCGAGCTCGGCTGCCAGCGCCTCCACGTAGCGACCGAAGCCCTGCGGGTCGGTATCCGAGCGCAGGCGGATGCGATCGGCCGAGACGCAGGTGAGCGTCACGCCGCGGTCGAGCGCGACCGGCAGCACCAGGCCGCCGGCGTAGTCGGTGTGCTCGCCGATCAGGTTGACGCGGCCGGGGGCATGGAAGCGGGGCACCGGCGGGATCCTGCCACGCGCCGCCGCGCAGGATCGCGGCCGCCCCCGTCGTATCCTCACCAGGTGGGCCGAGTGCGACGGCATCATGGCGCGATCTGGTGGGCGGCCGCCGCCGGGGCCGCGGTCGTGGCGGCCTGGTGGCTGTTCGCCGGCTCGGGCACGGCCTGGTACTGGCGGGCCGGGCCGGCACTCGTCTGGCTGATCCTACTGGCCGCCGCCGGCGCGGCCGCGCTCGCGGCGTCCCGCCGACGCGACAATCACGGCGCGCTCACGCGCGCGGTCGTCGCCTCGGCGGCGGACGCGATCGTCGTCGTGGACGACGACGGCGCGGTGGTCGAGTTCAACCCGGCCGCCGAGCGGATGTTCGGCCGCGGCCGCGACGCGACCCTGGGCCGTCGTCTCGACGACGGGATGATCGAGGGCTACGGCGTGTGGTCGACGGACGGGCGGCACGAGGTGACCGCCCGGCGCGCGGGCGGCGAGGAGTTCGCCGCCGAGGTCTCGACCGCGCCGGTGGTCGGCCTGGGCGAGCACCTGCACGTGCTGCACGTGCGCGACCTGGGCGACCGGCGCCGCTCCGAGCGCGCCGTCTCCGACCTGGCGGCGATCGTACAGTCCTCCGACGACGCCATCGTGTCGCTCTCGCTCGACGGCATGATCGAGTCGTGGAACCCGGGCGCCGAGCGGCTCTACGGCCACCCGCCGGCCGAGGCGATCGGCCGGCCCATCTCGCTGGTCGAGCCGCGCGGGCGGCCCGGCGAGACCCCGGCGCTGCTGGCGCTCGTCGCCCGCGGCCAGCACGTCGAGAGCCTCGAGACGCTGCGCGTGCGCCGGGACGGCTCCGAGGTGCACGTGTCGCTCTCGGTCTCGCCGATCGTCGACGCCGCCGGCCGCGTGATCGGCGCGGCCGAGATCGGCCGCGACATCACCGCCCGAAAGCAGTCCGACCGGCGCGTCGCCTACCTCGCCTATCACGACGACCTCACCGGCCTGCCGAACCGGCTGATGTTCGCCGAGCACCTCGACCTGGCGCTCGCCCGCGCCCAGCGCCACGGCCGGGAGGTGGCGGTGCTCTACGTCGACCTGGACGGCTTCAAGCACGTGAACGACACCTACGGCCACGAGGCCGGCGACCAGCTCCTGCGCCAGGTCGCCCGCCGGCTCGAGCGGGCCACCCGCGCCACCGACCTGGTCGCCCGTCACGGCGGCGACGAGTTCCTCGTCCTCGCCGCCGACCTCCCGGCCGACGGCGAGCCGAGCGCCCGCGGAATCGCCCACACGATCGCCTCGCATATCGAGGACGCGCTCTCGGCGCCCGCCGCGGTGGGCGGGGCGACGATCTCGGCGGGCGGCAGCGTCGGCATCGCGGTCTACCCCGAGGACGCGGGCAGCCGCGACGAGCTCCTGCGGCTGGCCGATGCCGCCATGTACCGCTCGAAGGAGCGGGCCGGCCGCTCCCCCGGGTCACCCGCGGGCGGCGAAGTGACGGCCCAGGTGCCGCTCACCGCCCGCATGCAGCTCGCGCTCGAGCGCAACGAGTTCGTGCTCCACTACCAGCCGATCCTGCGCCTGGAGGACATGCGCATGGTCGGCGTCGAGGCGCTCATCCGCTGGAACCATCCCGACGACGGGATGCTGGCCCCGGCCGCGTTCATCCCCGTGGCCGAGCGCACCGACCTGATCACCTCGATCTCGGAGTGGGTGGTCGACGAGGTCTGCCGCGTCTCGCGGCCGTGGGCGACCGGCGACATGCGCATCCAGGCGGCCGTGAACCTGCCCATCGCGCGCTGGAGCCGCAACTCCGCCGACCGCCTCCTGGCCACGATCCGGGCGAGCGGGCTCGAGCCGGGCCAGATCGTCGTCGAGGTGAGCGAGTCGAGCGCCATGGTCGAGCCCGACCGCACCCAGGCGATCCTGCACGACCTGCACCGAAACGGCGTCAAGCTCGCGATCGACGACTTCGGCACCGGCCACTCGTCGCTCAGCCGCCTCACGGAGATGCCGGTGTCGACGCTCAAGATCGACCGCGCCTTCGTCCGCGACATCCCGGACAGCACCCATGCGAACGCGATCGCGACGACCATCATCCAGCTTGCCCGCAACATCGGCGCAGAGGCGCTCGCCGAGGGCATCGAGACGCCCGAGCAGTGCGAGTTCCTGAAACGCGAGGGATGCACGCTCGGCCAGGGCTTCCTGTTCAGCCCGGCCGTGCCGGCCGACGAGATCGAGCCGCTGTTTCACCGCTTCGTCGCGGAGCCGGCCGGGTAGGATCAGCCCATGCTGCGCCCGAGGGACGTGGTGCTGGGGGTTGCGGGGGCGGTCGTCGTCCTGATCGGGCCCGCGCCGGCGGACATCACCGGGCTGTTCGAGCATCCCCGCCCCGGGTGCGTGAACGCGTGCGGGCACACGAACGCCTGGTGGGATCAGCCGGAGCTCGTCGCCCACGCCGACGAGCTGCCGGCGCCGGTCGCTAGCCCGGCACCTCGCCGCGGCGGGCACTGACGCCGCCCGGCGCGGCCGCGCCGGCATCCTCCGGCAGGATGACCGAGTCGTAGAAGCGGGTCATGGTGATGCCGGGCGTGAACCTGCCCACGTGCGGCTCGACCCGCTCGCCGCAGGCCATGCGCAGGATCAGCTCGGGGTAGCGCGACCCGGCCGCGAGCGGCAGCGGGAAAGCTCCGCCGAAGCGGGTGTTGATGTCCGTGACGGGCAGGCCCTCCGGCTCGTCGAAGCACTGGATCGTGGCCGGCCCGACCAGCCGCAGGCCCTCGGCCACCGTGCGGCCGAGGTCGATCAGGCGCTGGTCGGCGATCGTCTGGCCCTTGATCGACTCGCCGCCCTTCGACTCGATCATCGTCCGCGGGATCACGTTCAGTGCCCGCCCGTCGAGATCGCAGAGCACGTCGATCGAGAACTGCTCCCCGGGCAGGAACCTCTGCACGATCACGGGCACGCCGGCGTAGCCGGCGAAGAAGCGCACCTCATCGAGCGTCTCGCAGCGGTAGATGTCGCGCGAGGCATAGCCCCAGCGCCGCTTCACCAGCAGGGGCAGCGGCGGGTCGGCGGGCAGCTCCTCGGGGATCCACGTTTCCGGCGAGGGCAACCCGGCCGCGAGCAGCGCCTCGTGGCAGCGGTACTTGTCGAACATCGCCTCGGCGACGGCGAGGTCGGGCAGGAACAGCGCCGCGCCGGCGGCCTCGATCTGCTCGCGGCCGGTGACGAGCTCGACGTTGTCGAGGTCGGCCAGCGGCAGCACCGCCCGCACGCCGTGGGTGGTGATGAGCTCGGCCAGGGCCGGGATGTAGTCCGGGGTCGACGCATGCGGCACGACGACGCCGCGGTCGGCCTTCACGAGTGCGGGCGCGAGCGGATTGGCGTCGACGGCGACGACGTCGCCGTCCCAGCCGAGGCCGTCGAGCGCCTCGCGGAACGCGCGGACGACGTCGACGCGCAGCCCCGCGCAAGTGAGCAGCACCGAGCGCTTGCTCACAGATCCCAGCCGCCCGTCGTGCCCTTGTAGGTCTCGCCCGGCCGGGTCATCTGGCCGACCGTGCGCCACAGGATGCGCGCGTCGAGCAACAGCGACCAGTGCTCGACGTACCAGACGTCGAGCTCGATCCGGCGCGACCACGGGATCGAGGTGCGGCCGTGGATCTGCGACCACCCCGTCACGCCCGGGCGCATGCGCAGGCGCACCCGCTGGCGATCCGTGTAGCGCTCGACCTGCTGCATCAGCGTCGGCCGCGGCCCGATCAGCGACATGTCGCCGCGCAGCACGTTCCACAGCTGCGGCAGCTCGTCGAGGCCGAAGCGGCGGTAGAAGTCGCCGGTGCGCAGGATGCGGTCGTCGCCCTCGTTGACGGCGAAGCCGTCGCCGTGCGCCTCGGCGTCGCGCACCATCGTGCGGAACTTGAAGATCGTGAACGGCTCGCCGTCGCGCCCGGCCCGCTCCTGGCGGAAGAGCACCGGCAGCCCGTCCTCGACCACGATGACCGCGGCGAGCGCCGCCAGCACCGGCGAGAGCACGACGAGGCCGGCCGCGGCGAGGGTCGCGTCGAGCGTCCGCTTGAACGCCAGCGCGGCCGGCCGCGGGCGCACCGCGACGGGCCGATCGCCGTTGGTTCCTGCGACCGATTCCACCGGCCAACCATAGCCAACGCCATCCCCGGCAACCGACGCAAGCAGTTGGCCGTGTTCGCATGTGACATTCCCCCTCCGCCCTCCCGAAGCGGCGGAAGGGTGATAGAGTGGCCTGTTGCGCCGGGGAGCCCGTCTCCCCGGGGCCAGGTCGCCGCCCCACGAATGCCAGCGCTCCGCCGCACGCACCGTCCCGGTGCTCGTGCCCGCGGGGCGATCCATCGTCCCTCCGAGGGGGCCGCGTGTCCATCGAGCCTGCCGTCGAAGTCTGCGATCTGCGCAAGGAGTTCATCCGCCGCGACGGCAGCCGCATGCGCGGAGGGGTGCGGCGCCGGCGCGTCCCCGCGCTGCGCGACGTCAGCTTCACCGTCGCCCGCGGCGAGTGCGTTGCCATCCTCGGTCAGAACGGCTCCGGCAAGTCGACGCTCGTGCGCGTGCTCTCGACGCTGCTCCTGCACGACGGCGGCAGCGCCCGCGTGTTCGGCGTCGACGTCGCGGCGAAGCCGCGCGCGGTGCAGCGGCTCGTGAACCGGGTCTCGGTCGAGGCGTCGTTCTTCAAGCGCATGTCCCCGGACGAGAACCTGAGCTACTCGGCCCGCTTCTACGGCCTGACGCCCAGACAGACGCGCACGGCGATTCCGGAGATCCTGCGCCGGGTCGGCTTCCCGCCGGAACGGCGGGGCGAGCCGATGGAGGACCTGTCCCGCGGCATGCAGCAGAAGATCGCGCTGGCCCGGGCGCTGCTGACCTCGCCCGTGCTGCTCCTGCTCGACGAGCCGACGACCGGCCTCGACCCACGCTCCAAGCTCGAGGTGCAGGAGCTCGTGCGCGACATGCGCCGCCGCCACGACTGCACGATCCTGCTCTGCACGCACGACATGACCGAGGCCGAGGCGCTGGCCGACCGCGTCGGGATCCTGCACGAGGGCGTCCTGCTGGCGCTCGACACGCCGGCCGAGGTGCGCGACCGCTACGGCGCAGAGACGCTCGAGGACGCGTTCATGGCCGCTACGGGCCGCAGCTTCGAGGACGAGGCCGAAGAGGAGGTGCACGCATGAGGGGCGAGACCGCGGGCGCGTTCCGCCGCGAGCTGGTCGGC
>Ga0075435_100000746_pt1 | contig 20146 bp, 17 predicted proteins | sample RhiMethybrSRZTD4_FD_75302 | JGI IMG/M metagenome (GOLD analysis project Ga0075435, IMG submission 75302) | Populus rhizosphere microbial communities from Tennessee, USA - Rhizosphere MetaG P. TD hybrid SRZTD4 | ecosystem: Host-associated > Plants > Roots > Rhizosphere > Soil | place: USA...
CGGCGGATGTGCGCCAGTTCGTGCGCGAGGATCGCTTCGAGCTGATGCGGCGCCAGGCCGCCCAGGGCGCTGGCCGGCAGCAGCACGACCGGCTTGAGGAAGCCGATCACCGTCGGCACGTCGACCAGCGACGACTCGAGGAGCGTCACGGCGCGCGAGATGTGCAGGCGCCGCGCGAGACGGCGCGTCATGGTGCGGCAGGCCTCGCTCGCCTCGGCGACGCCGTGCGTGCGGAGGCGCTGCACCCACAGCCAGCCGGTGAGCAGGCGGAGGCTGAGCATGGCCACGCCGATCAGCCACGCCAGCATCAGCGTCGGCAGCAGCGGCTCGATGCGGATGGACGCGAGCGTGTCGAGCCACGCGGGACGCGCGGGCGCGTGCGAGGACGCGGCCGCGGGATCGCGATCCATGCCGTCGGCGCCCGTCACCCGCGCACGAACGCCGGCGCTGCCGCGCACGGCCGCATCCGTCGCGGCGGCAGCCGCCGGCCGCGCCGCTTCGTCGCCCCGCAGCGCCTGGAACCGCTGGACACCGCTCACGACCGGCAGCGTCAGCATCAGCGCCAGGCCGATGGACGCCACGACGTAGCGCACGTCGGAGGCGCTGCGGCGCAGCGCCGTCAGCGCCACCGCGGTGAGCGCACCGACGGCCGCGCCCTGCCACACGAACTGCAGCAGCGCCCACGCCGTCGCCTGCGCGGCGGGCTGGCTGAGGACGTTCTCAATCGCGTTCAGCGTCATCACGCCGGACCTCCCTGTCGATGCGGGCGCTGTCAATCGCCTTCCGGATGTCGCGCAGCTCGTCCGCCGAGGCGCGGCGCGTCGCCAGCGCCTGCAGGACGAGCTTGCTGGCCGATCCGCCGAACGCGCGGTCGAGCAGATCGCGCACGAGCTGCCGCTGCGTCGTCTCTTCGCTGAGGCGCGCCCGGTAGATGTGCGTGCGATCGCGCTCGTCGCGATCGACGAGCCCCTTCTCGGTCATGATCTGCAGCAGCTTGAGGGCCGTCGTGTAGGCGGCGCCGGGACGCTCGCGGGCCAGCTCGTCGTGGACCTGGCGCACCGTGCTCGGGCCGCGATTCCACAGGATGCGCAGGATCGACAGCTCGGCATCGGTCGGCCGGGGCACGGTCGTACGGGACATGCGCCGCAGTATCTACGACAACCTTCGTAGTGTCAACGAAAAGTTTCGTAGGGCGATCACGGTGATAATCTGCCCGGTTGGGAGGAGCTGTGGCCACTTACGCGAAATTCGAGACCTCTGAGGGAAACTTCAAGATCCGCCTCTTCGACCAGGAGGCGCCCAATACCGTCGCCAACTTCGTCGGGCTGGTCGAGGGCAGCAAGGAATGGCGCGACCCGAAGAGCGGCGAGCGCAGGAAAGCCCCGTTCTACGACGGCATCATCTTTCATCGGGTCATCAACGGTTTCATGATCCAGGGGGGCGATCCGCTCGGGCAGGGCACCGGCGGCCCCGGCTACAACTTCGCCGACGAGTTCCATCCGAAGGCGCGCCACGACAAGGCGGGCATCCTGTCGATGGCCAACGCCGGCCCCAACAGCAACGGCAGCCAGTTCTTCATCACGCTCGGCCCCACGCCGCACCTCGACAACCGGCACTCGGTGTTCGGCGAGGTGGTCGAGGGGCTCGACGTCGTCAAGAAGATCGGCGCGGTGCCGACCGGACGGCAGGATCGCCCGGTGACGCCCGTCGTGATGAACAAGGTCACCATCGAGCGTGCCTGATGGCCGACCCGACGCCGGTCCACGAGCTCGTCGATCGCGCCACGCGGGGCGACAAGCCGGCGCTCGAGGCGTTGATGCCGATGGTCTACGCCGAGCTGCGCCGGCTCGCCGCGCACTATCTCAAAGGTGAGCGCCCGGGGCAGACGCTGCAGCCGACGGCGCTGGTGCACGAAGCGTATCTGAAGCTGCTGAAGGATCGCCCCGAGCGCTGGCAGAACCGGGCGCACTTCTGCGCCATCGCGGCGCACGCGATGCGGCAGATCCTGATCGAGCGGGCGCGGGCGCGGGACGCGCTCAAGCGCGGCGGCGGGCAGCCGCGCGTCACCTTCGACGAAGGGCTGCCGGTCACGGAGCCGGAGCAGTCCGTCGACGTCATCGCCCTCGACTCGGCGCTCGATCGCCTGGCCGCGCTCGACGCGAGCCAGGCGCGCATCGTGGAGCTGCGCTACTTCGGCGGCCTCTCGATCGAGGAGACGGCGGAGGCGATGGGCATCTCGCCGGCGACGGTGAAGCGCCACTGGGCGGTCGCGCGGGCCTGGCTCGCGAAGGAGCTCGAAACTCCGGCTTGAGTCCCGACTGGAAGCGGGTCACGGCGGTGTTCGACGAAGCGGTCGCCCTCGACGCGCCGGGCCGGGAACGCCTGCTCGAACGCGAACAGGCGATCGATCCCGCGGTCGCCGCGGAGGTGCAGGCGCTGCTGCGCGCGCACGACGGTGCCGGCGAGTTCCTCGAACAGCCGGTCTGGGCGACCTCGCCCGAACTGCTGTCCGAGACGCCGGAGGCCCCCCTCACCGGACGCCGCCTGGGGCCTTACCAGGTGCACGAACAGGTCGGGCGCGGCGGGATGGGTGTGGTCTACGCCGCCGAGGACCAGCGGCTCGGGCGGCAGGTCGCGCTGAAGCTGCTGCCGCCGGCGTTCAGCCGCGACGCGATGGCGCGCGAGCGGCTGGCGCGCGAGGCGCGCGCCGCGGCGGCGCTGTCGCATCCCTCGATCGCGACGGTCTACGCGCTCGAAGAGATCGACGGCGATCTCTTCATCGCCAGCGAGCTCGTGCGCGGCTCGACGCTGCGCGACACGCTGGCCTCGGGATCGCTGCGTCCCGATCGCGTCCTCGAGACGCTCGTGCAGGTCGCGGAGGCGCTCGACGCCGCGCACCGCCACGGCATCGTCCACCGCGATCTCAAACCCGAGAACGTGCTGTGCACGGTCGAAGGGCGCATCAAGGTCGTCGACTTCGGGATCGCGCGGCACGTGACGCCGATGTCGGATGCGAAGGCCGGCCTGACGCTGACCGGCATGCAGCTCGGCACGCCCGGCTACATGCCGCCCGAGCAGCTGCGCGGGCAGCCGGTCGACGCGCGCGCCGACGTCTTTGCCTTCGGCGTCATGGCCTACGAGCTGGCGACCGGCGTGCACCCGTTCGGCGGCAGCGATCCGGCCGCGCTGGTGGAGCGCCTGGTCTCCGACAACCCGCCGCTGTCGCGCCCGCTCGCGCCGGCGGCGCTGGACGCGATCGTCCGCCGCTGCCTGCGCGGCGACCCGGCGTCGCGCTTCCAGTCCGGCTCGGATCTGCTCGAAGCGCTGCGGGCCGTGGATCGCGCCCCGGCGCGGCGCGACGAGCACAGCGAGCTGCTGGGCAACGCCTGGTGGTGGAAGTTCCACCAGGTGGCCGTCTCCGCGATGACGATCGTCGCGGTCATCGTCGTCGGCTTCAAGAAGGGTCTCGTCGATCCCTACGGTGCCGAGGCCTTCCTGGCGATCCTCGTGCTGGCGACGATCTCGACGACGCTGCGGCTGCACATGTGGTTCGTCTCGCAGGTCCATCCCGCCAGCCTGGCGCCGCTGCGCCGCCGGGTGCTGCGCTGGGTGATCGGCTGCGAGTCGCTGCTGCTCACGTGCCTGATGGCCTTCGGTGTCGCCATCGCCGGACCGCACTCCGCGATCGCCGCCCAGCTCGTCGTCACCGCGCTGCTGCTGCTGATCTCGTTGATCGTCATCGAACCCGCCACGACCCGCGCCTCGCTCGCCGACGCGTGACGCTCGGTCGGGGCGTCTTTCTTGACCAAGAACTTTCCTGATCTCCTGCTCTCTTGAGCTCCTGTGATCGCAATGCCGCAGTTACCGGTACGCCAGTACCGTTGGGGGTTCAACTACGAGAATTCGAGGTCCCCGATCGCTTCATCGATACGCAGGCGCAGCGCGTATTCGACGCCGAGGGTGATCGCCAGCGCCAGCGCCAGCGCCAGCACGGTGATGAGGGGGTCGCGGTAGATCAGGCGCAGCAGGAACGGCGCGGCGCCGGCACCGATCGAGCCGAGCAGGATCACCCAGAACATGGCGGCGGAGCGTTCCCCCTTGCGGGGCTCCGCGGCGAACGGCAGCGCCGGCTTGACGATGACGATGAGCTGCAGCAGCAGGTGCGCCAGCAGCCCGGCGAACAGCGCGTGCACCACCGCGTGCCAGACGCGCTCGAAGAAGTAGCTCCACACCGCGGTCAGGACGATCAGGTAGCTGCCCAGGAAATAGAACGTCACGAAGTTCTTCGCCGCCACCACGATGCGCGCGTGCGACACCGGCGTCGCGAAGAAGATCCAGGCGGCGCGCCAGCTCTCGCTGGCCGAGAGCGCGGCGTGCAGCGTGATCGGAATGAACGCGATGGCGAAGAAGACGCCGGGGCCCGACGGCTCCCCGGCGCTGCTGAACGGATCCTGCATGCCGCCGCGGTTGCTGCCCATCAGCAGGTAGAAGGCGGTCAGCGGCAGGATGCCGAGCACTCCCATGCGGAAGCGCTGATCGAACCGGAACTGCGCGCGGACGAGCAGCGCGACCGCGCGCGCTTCGCCGCTGCTGAAGCCGGGCAGCCGCATCAGGCGGCGGCGGCTCGACGGCTCCCCCACCGCGCTGGCCTCGCCGACACGGCGCGCGTAGTCGAGCGACAGCCGTCCCGCCGCCAGCGGCACCGACGCCGCCGTCAGCAGCAGCGCCGCCGCCGAGGCGATCCACGCCGCGATCGGCGCGCGGCCGGGCGCGACCACGATCAATGCGGCGTACCACGTCGACGGGATCGTCCACAGCCACGGCATGTCCGAGAACCCGGCGCGCGCGAAGAACGCCGACTGGAAGGCGCGGCTGGCCAGGTAGTAGACGGCGTAGAACGACATCGCCGCGACGAGCTGCAGGTACGACATGGCCCGGCGCAGCCGCGCCGGATGCACCCAGTGCAGCAGCCCGACGTAGCCGGTGATGACCAGCACCGCGACCGTGAGATCGCAGAGCAGCAGCGCCGCCAGTGTCGCCGGCGCGGCCAGCATCCCGGTCTTGACCGCGTAGACGATGGCCGGCACCAGCCCGATGACCAGCGAGATCGCGCCCACGTAGACGCTCACCGCCGCCAGCCGCGCCGCGAAGTACGTGCGCGATCCGACGGGACGATGCCCGAGGATGCCGTAGTCGTCGGGCGAGATGACCAGGCCGGTGAAGTCCACCAGCAGCAGCATCATCGTGTTGGCGGCGCCGTAGGTGGTGAGCAGCGACGCCGACAGCAGCACGTCGGGCGTGGCGGCGGCGATCAGCGCGAAGGCGCAGCCGCCGATCCCGCTGACCACCATCAGGCCGGTCAGCGCCGATCCCGACGAGCGGCCGCGCACGTGCGGCCTGGTCGCGCCGCCGCCGGCGCGGAAGTCCATGCGCACGTAGGTCCGCACCAGCGCGCGCCACTGCGCCGCGTCGATCCCGAGCGCAACGAGGAGCCGATCTACCGTTCGAGCGCCTCCAGCAGGTCGTGCGTCACCTGCGCCGCGTCGCGCGTGCCGGTGAGCGCGACGAACGCCTGCTCCAGGGTGGAGGCGCCGGTCCCGGCGGCAATCGCGGCGGCGGTGCCGTCGGCAATCACCCGTCCGCGGTCGATGATGACGATGCGCGTGCAGACGCGCTCGACCACTTCCAGCACGTGCGAGCAGAAGAAGATCGTGCGGCCCTGCGCGGCGAGGCCGCGGATCAGCTCCTTCACGATCAGCGCGGCGTTGGCGTCGAGGCCGGTGAGCGGCTCGTCGAGAAAGAGCACGTCCGGGCGGTGCATCAGCGCCGACGCGATCAGCACCTTCTGCTTCATCCCCTTCGAGAACTCGCTCAGGCGCTGGTCGATGGCGTGCGACAGATCGAACCGCCCGAGCATCTCTTCGATGCGCACCGGCGTGGTGCCGGACGGCAGGTGATACAGAGACCCGATCAGCTCGAGGTACTCCCGCGCGGTCAGCGACTCGTAGAGCGCCGCCGACTCGGGCACGTAGCCGATGCGGCGCTTGACCTCGAGCGGGTCCTGCACGATGTCGTAGCCGGCGACACGGGCGCGGCCGCTGTCGGGCTTGATCATGCCGGTGAGGATCTTGACGGTCGTGGACTTTCCCGCCCCGTTCGGGCCGAGAAAGCCGAGGATCTCGCCGGCCGCGACGGTCAACGTCAGGCCGTGCAACGCGACGCGGTCGCCGTACTCGCGGCGCAGGTTCTCGGTCTCGATCATCGGCCGTGCATCGTACGGCGGGCCACCGGCAGCGTCAACCCGGGCGCGCGGTAGAATCGCCGGATGAGCGTGGCGCTCCGCTGGGCGGCGTTCCCGCTGGCGATGATCGCGGCGCTGCTGCCGCACCGGCTGTGGCAGCGCGTCCCGCCGTGGATCCCGATCGACGATGCGGTGTTCCTGTCGGGCATTGCCACGCTCATGATCGCCGCGGCCATCGGCATACCCGGTTTCCTCGCACACGCCGGCGCCACCACCTCGCTCGCCAACGAAACGATGATCGCCGCCGAGATCCAGCGCAAGATGGACTACAACCGCGGCCTGGTGCAGGGGTTCGCCGGGCTCTCGATCTTCACGTTCGTCATGACGCCCGTGGGCCTGCTCACGCTGTACCTGGCCGGCAGTGGCGTGCTGCGCGCGATGAGCGGATGGTTCGGCGACCCGGTCGGCGATCCCGTGCTGACCGGCCTGGACGCCGTGATCTTCGGCGCGGGCGAGAAGCGGCGCGAGCAGCGCACCCACGCGCGGCGCGAGGCGCTGGAGGGGCCCGAGGTCGCCGATCGGGTCGTCACCGGCGCCGCCGCCGGCATTCCCGACTGCGACCTGGTCGTCGTCTCGGCGCGGCGGAAACCGGGATGGGAACGTGGCGTGGTGGTCTTCACCCAGGCCGCCGTGTACCGCCTCGGCGATCCCGTCGAGCGCACGATCGCCGGGCGCCTCAGGACGCTCTATCCGCTGGCCGAGCACCGCGACCTCGAGGCGATCCGCAAGTCCGTCCACTACGACTTACCCGCTTGACTACAATGAGCTGAGTGGCCCGGCTCAGAACCATCCGCGTGACCCGCTACGTCACGCCGCTTCGCGAGGGAGGATCGCTGCCGGCGATCGTCGAAGCGGATGACGAGGGGATGTACGTCCTCAAGTTCCGCGGCGCCGGCCAGGGCCCGAAAGCGCTCGTCGCCGAGCTGGTCGCGGGAGAGATCGGGCGCACCCTCGGCCTGCCGATACCGGAAATCGTCTTCGCCGAGCTCGATCCCGACCTGGCGCGGACCGAGCCGGATCCCGAGATCCACGCGCTGATCCACGACAGCGGCGGCCTCAACCTCGCGATCGACTATCTACCCGGCTCGGTGATGTTCGACCCGCTGGTGGGCGCGCCCGACGCGCGCCTCGCGTCGCGCATCGTCTGGTTCGACGCGCTGATGAGCAACGTCGATCGCACCGTGCGCAACCCGAACATCCTGATGTGGCACCGCCGGCTGTGGCTGATCGATCACGGCGCGAGCCTCTACTTCCATCACTCGTCCCGCTGGGAAGAGGATCTGTCGCGGCCGAAGCAGCCGTTTCCGATGCTGAAGGAGCACCTGCTGGTGAGGCGCGCCACGATGCTGGACGCGGTGGACGACGAGATGTCGGCGGCGCTGACGCCGCAGGCCGTCGACGCGGCAATCGACATGATCCCGGACTCGTGGCTGAGGGGCGACGACGCGACCGCCGAGCCGGAGGTGTACCGCGCCGCCTACCGGCGCTACCTGCGCGAGCGCCTCGCGCCCCCGCGTGCATTCGTGCCGGAGTCTGCCCGTGCACAGTAAGGACGTCGGCGGCACGGCGAAGACGGCCGAATACACCTACGACTACGCCGTGATTCGCGTCGTGCCGCGCGTGGAGCGCGGGGAGGCGATCAACGTCGGCGTCATCGTCTCGTGCCCCGACGTGTCCTTCCTCGACGCGCGCATCGAGCTCGACGTCCCGCGCCTGCTCGCGCTCGACGACACGCTCGACGTCGAGGCCATCCAGACGAACCTGGCGACGATCCCGGCGATCTGCCGCGGCGGTGCGGAGGCCGGCCCGATCGGCGCGCTGCCGCAGCGCAACCGTTTTCACTGGCTGGTCTCGCCGCGCAGCACCGTGATCCAGCCGTCGCCGGTGCACACCGGCCGTACCGGGGACCCCGCCGCGGCGCTCGAACGCCTGCTCAATACGATGGTACGAAGGCCGTCGGGCCAAGGACAGAGGGCCCAGGGATAGGGCCGAGCGAAAGGGCCGAGGAAGAGGGCCTAGAAAGAGGGCATTGAGAATCCTCGTCGTCGAAGACGATCGGAAAGTCGCGAGCTTCATTCATGACGGGCTGGCCCGCGAGGGCTACGCGGTCGACGTCCTGCACGACGGCAGCCACGCCGGCGAGCAGGCCAACGCGCTCGACTACGACGCCGTCGTCCTGGACCTGATGCTGCCGGGGCGATCCGGGTTCCAGGTGCTGCGTGACATCCGCGCGCGCAAGGCGGCGCTGCCGATCCTGATCCTGACGGCGCGCGACTCGCTGGAGGAGCGGGTGGCGGGGCTCGACAGCGGCGCCGACGACTACATGGTGAAGCCGTTCGCGCTGGCGGAGCTGTCGGCGCGGCTGCGGGCGGTGCTGCGCCGGGGCACGCCGCGGGAGAACACGCTGCGCGTCGCCGACCTCGAGGTCGACACCGTGCGCCGCACCGTGCGCCGCGCCGGGCGCGCCGTCGAGCTCAAGCCGAAGGAGTACGCGCTGCTCGAGTACCTGGTGCGCAACAGCGATCGGCCGCTGACCAAGTCGCTGATCATCGAGCACGTCTGGAACATCCACTTCGACAGCGTCAGCAACGTCGTCGAAGTGCACATCAACGCGCTGCGCAACAAGATCGATCGCGGCTTCGATCGGCCGCTGATCCACACGCTGCGCGGCGTCGGCTACATCCTCACCGATCGGCCGGCCGAGACATGACGCTCTCGCTGCGGACGCGGCTCACGGTCTTCTACACCTGCATCTTTGCCGTGCTGCTGGCGGCGCTGGCGACCGTCTCGTACCGCGCGCTGGCCGACCAGCTCGATCGCGACGCCACCGCCAACCTCGACGAGCTGACCAACGGGCTGCACGGCTACATCCATTTCGACGACGGCGTGCCCGAAGTGTCCTTCGATCGCACCGACCCGGAAGAATCGGCGTTCGTGCAGCGCGCGACGCGGTTCTACCAGATCTACGACGCGACGTCGGGGACGCTGGTGGCGCAGTCCGACGCGCTCGAGCCGCTCGGGCTCACCTTCACGCCGGCGGAAGTGAAGTCGTTCCACGATCAGCCGCGCCTGCACGACATCCAGACCGACTACGGCCGGATCCGGCTGTCGAACAGCGACATCGCCGGCGATCACAACAAGCCGTATCTCCTGCAGGTCGGCGCGCTGCTCGCCGCCAACGACGCCGCGCTGCGGCGCTACCTGCAGCTGCTGCTGTGGGGGCTGCCGGGCGGCCTGTTCATCGCCGTCCTGGCCGGGATTTCGCTGTCGGGGTTCGTGCTCGCGCCGCTGTCCCGCCTGGCGGCGGCGACGCGCGCCATCGACGTCCGGAACCTGCAGCACCGGCTGCCGCTGCGCGGCGCGAACGACGAGCTCGACGAGGTGGCGCGCGCGTTCAACGACGCGCTGGCGCGCGTCGAATACGCCGTCGGCGAGATGCGCCAGTTCAGCACCGCCATCGCGCACGAGCTGCGCACGCCGATCGCGGCGCTGCGCGGCGAGATCGAGCTGGCGGCGATGAAACCGGGCACGAGCGAGGGGGACCGGGTCGCGGCCGCGAGCCAGCTCGAAGAGCTCGACAAGCTGAAACGGCTCATCGATCAGCTGCTCACGCTGGCCCGCGCCGAAGCGGGGGAAATCCCGCTCGTCCGCCAGCCGGTCGAGCTCGGCGCGCTGATCGAATCGGTCTGTGAGCAGGTCGAGGCGGTGGCCCATGCCAAGGGGCTCAGCCTCCGCACCGAGATCACCGGCGTCGTCGTCGCCGGGGACGCCGCGTGGCTCGAGCGCATGCTGCTCAACCTGCTCGACAACGCGTTCAAGTTCACCCCTGCCGGGGGCAGCGTGGTGGTCCGGCTCACCTCGACCGGCGACACGGCGCGCATGGAAGTCCGCGACACCGGCATCGGCATGCCGGCCGACGTCGTCCCGCACGTCTTCGAGCGCTTCTACCGCGCCGATCCCGCGCGATCGGCGACCGAGGGCGTGGGCCTCGGCCTCAGCCTCGTCAAATGGATCGTCGATCGCCACAACGGCAGCATCGACGCCTCGAGCGGGGCCTCAGGGCAGGGCGCAGTCTTCACCGTCTACCTTAAAAAGATTTAATCCCCGGATCATCAAGGCCTCACCTCACTGCACTCAAATAGGGGCACGCGCAATCAGGCGCGGGCAGGAGGCTCAAGAGCAATGCGCACGTTCCTCAAAGCGGCGGCCATCGTCGCAATGATCGCAGTTCCTACGGTCGGGTTCGCCCAGGCCAAGAAGTCCACCGCGGCGCACGAGAAGGCGCCCGCCAAGGTCGCGACTCACACGACCGCCGGCGTGGTCAAGTCGTCGAGCGACTCGTCGCTCGTGATCACCAAGGGCGGCAAGGACGAGACCTTCGTCGTCAACGCGTCGACGCAGAAGCAGGGCACGATCGACACCGGCTCGCACGTCTCCGTCCACTACACGATGGATGGCAAGACGATGGTGGCCACGGCCATCAGCGCGCAGCCGGCGAAGCCGGCCAAGACGCCAAAGGGCAAGAAGTAACACTGCCCGAGGCACCCGGTCGAAGGGGCACCCTCCGCCGCCTTCGGCCGGGTTCTCGGCTATTTGCCCAGGGTATCGAGCGCCGCGCGCACGCCGGTCGCCAGCGCGGTCGCGGAACCGGTGCCGTAGTAATGAAGAAAGATCACCATCGGCTTCGTGCCGATCATGTGGTGATGCATCGCGACCACGTCGAGCCCGTTGGCCCGTAAGGCCTTCACCACCCGCGTCACTTCCCCTTCCAGCATCGCCACGTCGCCGGCCACCATCGCGTCGGCGTCCGTGCCGGTGAACGCCGCCCACGTATTCAATCCCATCCGCGCGTTGATCGCCGCGCCATGCTCCCGCAGGTCGATGTCGGGCCGGCCGATCGTGATCTTGTAGACGGCGCCGTTCTGTTCCCCCGCGTGGCCGACGATCTTCGCGAGGGCCGCCGTGTCCATCGCCGGCGCGGCAGACGCGCCGGTGGTCGCCGTCGCGGCCGGGGCGCTCGCGGCCGCCTTGTCGATGATGGCGAGAACCGGCTTCAGGCGCGTGGCGAGATCCGCGGCCGTCCCCATCCCGTGCACGTGCATGAAGAAGATGCGCGGCTGCTCGCGGAAGAAGTGATTGTGCACGGCGGTGACGTCGAAGCCGTTGTCCACGAGCGCCGAGGTGACGGGGCTGACCTGATCGTCGGTGAGCACCAGGTCGCCCATCAGCACCTCGTGCCCTTCAGTGCCTTTGGTCAACGCCACCCATCCGCCGAAACCGAACGGTGTCGGCGCGGGGCGGCCCGCGATGGTGACTTTCAGATCGCCGCGCGGAAGGTTGACCTTCAGCACACCGTCCTTGAAGTCGCCGGTCTTGCCGAGCGTGGTGAGCACGCCCTTGTAGTCGGCCGGGATGTCCTGCGCGCGCGCGGATCCCGTGAGCAGAAGAGCTAGCGATGCGACGAGAATCATGACACGCATGTAGAGAAGAATAGCAGCAGCATGGAGAAGCGCGCGCTCGGAAACTCCGGCCTCACCGTGCCCGTCGTCGGCATGGGCACGTGGAGCACGTTCGACGTGAAAGGGAAGGCGGCGGAAGCCAACGCCGGGGCGGTCGTCGATCGCGCGCTCGCGTCTGGTGCGACCTTTTTCGACTCCTCGCCGATGTACGGCGAGTCGGAGCGTGTGCTCGGGCGGGCGCTCGCCGGACGACGCGACGCCGCGCTGGTCGCGACGAAAGTGTGGACGCCGTCGGTCGAGACCGGGCGCGAACAGATGCGGCGCGCGCTCGAGTACTACGACGGCCGCGTCGATCTCTACCAGGTCCACAACCTGGTGAGCTGGCGCGGGCACCTCGACACGCTGGAACGCCTGCGCGACGAGGGCACAGTGGCCGCGATCGGCGCGACGCACTATCAGGCGCCGGCCTTCGAGGAACTGCAGGCGGTGATGCGAACCGGACGCATCACCGCCATACAGATTCCCTACAACCCCATTCAGCGCGAGGTCGAAGACGCGGTGCTGCCGCTGGCGGCGGACCTGGGCCTCGGCGTGGTCGTGATGCGGCCGTTCGCCGAGCGGGCGCTGCTGCGCCGCATGCCCGCCGAGGCCGCGCTCGCGCCGCTCGCGCCGTTCGGCGTCCGCACGTGGCCGCAGGCACTGCTGAAATGGATCCTCAGCGATCCACGGTGCCACGTCGCGATTCCCGCAACCTCGAAGCCGCACCGCATGACCGAGAACGCCGCGGCGGGAGATCCACCGTGGTTCGGCGCCGCCGAGCGCGACTACGTCTCGCGCCTGGCGGGCCGTTGAACCGTCAGCGGAACGCGATCCAGTTGAAGTTGCCGGTCATGCCGGTGCCGCCGTTGCTGTCGAGCGCGAGGCGCACGACATGCTGCCCGGCGGTCAACGAGACACCGGCCTTGGTCAGCGTGGTCCAGGCGCTCCAGCCGCCGGTGTTGGGCACCGTCAGCGCGCCGGTGACGTTGACGCCGTCCACCTCGAGGTGGAACGTCCCGCCCGCGCCGCTCGAACTGACCCGGACGTCGATCGCGTAGGTACGCGTGCTGCCGACGTTGACGGTGTACTTCAGCCATTCGCCGGCGACCGCGGTCTTCACCTTGTAGCCGCCGTCGACGTCGTTGGCGACCTGCAGGTCGACCCCTTCGCTGCGGTAGACGCCGTCGGGATTGGTCGGCGTCGCGTCGTGATACGCGATCCCCTCGCCGCCCTTGTCGAAGTTCTCCGCCTCGATGCGGCCGGGCAGCGCGATCGGCGTGCCGGTGTAGGGCGTCGACGTGACCGGCGGAGGCGGCGCCGACAGGGTGCGGACGATCATCCAGTTGATGTCGGCCACCGTCCCCGCCGATCCCGCGGTGTCGAACGCCAGTTTCAGGACGTGCGCGCCGGCCGGCAGCGTGACGCCCGTCGCCGTCAGCGTGGCCCACGTGTTCCAGCCGCCGGTGTCGGGCAGCACGATGCCGCTGGTCACCCGGCTGCCGTCGATCTCGAGATGGACCGTGCCGCCGGTGCCGCTCGACGCGACGCGAAAGTCCACGGCATACGTGCCGGCGCTGGCGATGTTCACCGAGTAGGTCAGCCACTCGCCGGCGCGCACCGACTTGACGTTGTAGGCGCCGCCCGAGTCCGTTGTCTGGCGGATGTCGACGTCGTCACCGCGATACGCACCGCCGCTGTTGCCCGCCGTCGTGTCGTGGTAGGCGATCCCTTCCCCGCCCTTGTCGTAGTCTTCCGCCTGGATCGTGCCGGGCAGCGCGATCGGCGTGCCGCTGAATGGCGCGCGGCCGCTGGGAGGCGGCGTGGACGGCGGCGGCGGCGCGGACGCTCCGCTCAACGCCGCATTCAACGTCGCGAAGTTGACGCCGATGTCGGTCCCGTCGCTGGCTGCCCCCTTCGACAGGCTGGTCGACACGAGGGCGAAGTTGCCGGCCGTGCGCCCGACGAAGTCCGCCATCCACTGCGCCAGCGTCGGATAGTCGTTGCCCACCGGGTACAGAGTCGCCGCCGCACCGCCAATGGAGTTCGCCTGCACGTAGGCGCCGGGTGCGTACGTGCTCAGCGTCAGGTTCCCTTCCTGGGAGTTGTCGCCGAAGATGCCATAGGCGTTGTCGCGGAACAGGTTGTTGGTCAGCACGAAGCCGGCGACCTGTTTCGTCGCGATCTGCGTCATGACGGTGAACACGAAGCCGTCGTTGCCGTCGTTGTCGATGGTGTTGTGATCGAAGGTGATGTTCTTCGGTCCCCCGCCGAAAACGGCGATCCATCCGTTCGCCGGGTTGCCGGCGGTGCCGTAGGCCGTGCCGACGTCGTAGATCAGGTTGTTCCTGACGACGATATCGGACGTCTGCTGGCTGGGCGCGTTGTAGTCGAAGCCGAGAACGTTGAAGACCGCCGCGAGGTGGCGCATGACGTTGTTCTGGATCGTCACGTTACGCACGACCGACCATGGCGCGGTGCCCGACTGGTTGCGAGGGGTCAGCATGATCGAGTAGCCCTGCTGTGCGCTCGCCCAGTTGTTCTCGATGGTATTCCCGTCGATGAGGACGTTTTCCGCGTTCTTGAGCTCGATCAGGTTCTTGACCGCGTACCCGAGATTGATCCACGCCATCGGCCGGCTGATCAGGTTGCGGCGGATCGTGATGTTCGACGGCACGAGGTTGACGATGCTCGGATCGTCGCCGCCGAACATGATGTCCTCGCCGGAGGCTTCGAGATAGTTGTTCTCGATCAGGAACGGTCCCGGGCCGTTCCAGCCGGCGATCGCCTGCGTCTCCTGCGCGACCGCCTTGATCTCGGAGATGTAGGAGTTGAGAATCTGCGTGTCGCTGCTGTTGAGGGCAATGGCGCGGCGCTGGAAGTAGGCCGGGTCGCCGTGGATGTAGCAGCGATCGATCACCAGATGATGGGCCACCAGGGTCAGCGAATTCTGCTTCTGACCCGTCGAGCCCAGCTCGATCAGGTTGACCGAGCTGGTCGACACGCTGGGCAGGATCTCGAGGAACATCAGGCGCCAATAGCTCGCCGCGCCCGAGGTCGCGAAGGCCGGGCCGGCCTGGGTCGAGCGCACCTTCGCCAGCGAGCCGGCGTAGGCCGGCGTGATCCGCGTGCCGGCGGGCGGCAGCGACGAATCGGGCGCCGATGATCGGATGGTGATGTACGACGTACCGTTCTTCACCGGCAGCGTGTAGTTGCCCGTGAAGACCGCCCCCGCCTGCAGCAGGATCGTGTCTCCGGGTTGTGCGGCGTTGATCGCCGCCTGCAGATCTCCTCCGGCGTTGACGGTGATCGTCGCGGCACTCGCGCGCCCCGCCAGGCTCAACAACACACACGCACACAATGCGACCGCAAATGACTTCATCAGTTCGTTACCCCAGCTATGAGTTTCGGAGTGCGATCTGCCGAGGCAAGCTGCGGACCATCTGAGCCGGGAACGAAATGCTGAGGAAAATCCGGCGGGCTGATGCGCACTCGCGCAGAGCGTCGCCTCGCGCGACGGTCGTATGCGAACTTTTTGCAGGCTCGACGGCAAAAGCCCGGCAATTTGTCAGATGTAAGCGGATACCGTTCAGTCGCGTTTCAGAACGCGGCCGTGATCACGCGCGCTGTCCGGCGGCGCGTTTGAACGAGTCGAGCAGTGTTTCTGCACCAAGACCGACCAGCACGTGCACGACCCCGCCCCGCGCGCGCATCACCCCGCCTGCGCCCGCGGCCTCGAGCGCAGCCGTATCGACGCGTGAATCGTCGACGAGCGTGACCCGCAGGCGGGTCCTGGCCACGGCGTCCACCGCGCGGATATTGTCGGGCCCGCCGAGCGCCTTGGCCAGGCGGCCGAGGTGCACATTCGGAGTCGCGACCGGCACCGCGGCCGCGACGCTCGGCAGTATCGGCGGCGCGGGTGCGGCAGGCACGGCCAGGGCCGCGCCTCCGCCGCGCAGGTACTCCTCCATCTGCGTCTTGAGGTTCTCCGAGCGCGTGCCGAACACCGCTTGCGCGTTCGATCCGACCAGCACGACGCCGGCGGCGCCGAGCGCCTTCAGGCGGTCGGCGTTGACGAGGGCGCGATCCGCCACGGTCACCCGCAGCCGCGTGATGCAGGCGTCGAGGCTGGTGATGTTCGCGCCGCCGCCGAAGGCGAGGACGAGATCCGGCGCCATGCCCGAGGCCGCGAGTGAGGGGACCGCCGCCGTCGCCGCGTCCTCGATGTCTCGACCGGGCGTCTTCAGATCGAACCGCTTGATCGCCCAGCTGAAGAGCCCGAAGTACATCAGCCCCCAGAGCGGCCCGACGACGAGGACGAGCCAGGGCTTCGTGTCGATCGTGTAATAGAGGACGAAGTCGATGAAGCCGTGCGAGAAGGTGAAGCCCAGCTTGGCGCCGAGCACCTGGAACAGCAGCTGCGCGCAGCCGGCGAGCAGCGCGTGCAGGCCGTAGAGCATCGGCGCGAGGAAGAGAAATGAGAACTCGATCGGCTCGGTGATGCCGGTCAGGAACGAGGTCAGCGCCGCCGACAGCATGATGCCGCCGATCTTGGCGCGCTGTTCCGGCCGCGAGGCCCGCCACATCGCCAGCGCCGCCGCCGGCAGCCCCCACATCTTGAAGAGATACGCGCCGCCGAGAATGCCGGCCGTCGGGTCCCCGGCGAAGAACCGCGTGATGTCGCCGTGGACCACTTCCCCGGTGGCCTTGGTGTAGCTGCCGATCTCGAAGAAGAACGGCACGTTCCAGATATGGTGGAGGCCGAACGGCAGCAGCAGCCGCTCGACCACGCCATAGATGAAGACGGCCAGCGTCGGGTTCGTGTACGCCGCCCAGTACGAGAACGCCCTGATGCCGCGGCCGACCGGCGGCCAGATCAGCGCCAGCGCGAGGCCGCAGCCGATCGCGGCAAACGCCGTCGCGATCGGCACGAAGCGCTTGCCGGCAAAGAAGCCGAGATACGGCGGCAGCTGGATCTTGTAGTAGCGCGTGAACAGCCACGCCGCGATGCCGCCGATCAGCATCCCGCCGAAGACGCCCGTGTCGATCGAGTTGACGCCGAAGATGCTCGTCGCCGGGACGCCGAAGAACGGCGCGACCACCCCCATCGTCGCCAGCATCACGAACAGGCCGACGACCGCGGCCAGCGACGCGACGCCGTCGTTGTTGGTCAACCCGAGCGCGACCGCGATCGCAAACAGCATCGGCAGGCTGCTGAAGACCGCGCCGCCCGCCTGCGCCATCAGGTTGGAGATGCCGGCCGGCATCCACGAGAACTTCGCGGAGCCGACGCCCAGCAGGATGCCGGCGGCCGGCAGCACCGAGACCGGAAGCATCAGCGACCGGCCCATCTTCTGGAGAATGACGAAAGCGTTTTTCATGACTGGCGCACCAGCGCGCGTACGTCGGCCGCGGTCGCGGCCGACAGCGCCGCCGCCGAGAGGGCGCGGCACTGCGCCGCCCGCAGCGTGCGGACGCGCTCCTTGATCGAGGCGACAACGGGAACACTCACGCTCAGCTCCTCGATGCCGAGCCCGAGCAGGATGGGAACGGCCTCTTCCTCGCCGGCGAGCGCGCCGCAGACGGCGACCCGGCGGCCGTGGCGCCGCGCCGCGCGCACGGTGAGGTCGATGAGGTGCAGCACCGCCGGGTGCAGCGCGTCGAGCTGCGGCGCGAGGATCGGATGCGATCGATCCATCGCCAGCGTGTACTGCGCCAGGTCGTTGGTGCCGATCGAGAAGAACTCGACGTCGGCGGCGAAGACGTCCGCGGTCAGCGCGACCGCGGGGACCTCGACCATGATCCCGGCGGGGATCGGCGGCACGCCGAGCGCCCGGGCCGCCTCTTCCAGCAGGCGCCTGGCCCCGACCCACTCGTCGTAGGTCGTCACCATCGGGAACATCACCTGCACGCGGCCGTGCCGCGAGGCGCGCAGGATGGCGCGCAGCTGCGTGCGCAGCAGGTCGGCGCGGAGCGGCGCGAGGCGGATGCCGCGGATGCCCAGGAAGGGGTTGTCTTCCTTCGGCAGCGGCAGGTAGGCGAGCGGCTTGTCGCCGCCGACGTCGAGGGTGCGGATGGTGACCGGCGACGCGCTGCCGAACGCGCGCGCGGCGGCGGCGTACGCCTCGTACTGTTCGTCCTCGTCGGGGGCGCTCGCGCGATCCATGAACAGGAACTCGGATCGCAGCAGGCCAATCCCGTCGGCGCCCGCGGCGGCGGCGTCCACCGCGTCCGACACGGCGCCGGTGTTCGCGGCGACGTCCACGTGCAGGCCGTCGAGCGTCACGGCGGGCTGCCGCGCCATCGAGGCGACCAGCATGCGCCGCGCGTGGTCACGCTCGGTCGCCGCCGACGCCAGGCCCAGATCCGCGGCCGACGGATCGACCAGCAGGACGCCGGCCGTGCCGTCGAGGACGACGCGGGTGCCCGGCGCGAGCGCGAGCACCGCGCCGTCGATGCCCGCGACCGCCGGGATGCCGAGCGAGCGCGCCAGGATCGCGACGTGCGAGGTGCGGCCGCCGGTGACGGTGCAGAAGCCGCGGACCCGATTCCGATCGAAGGCCGCGGTCTCCGACGGCGACAGATCCTGCGCCACGACGACGGCGTCCTCCGGGTAGGCCGCGCCGCCGCCGTTCGCCCCGGTGATCAATCGCAGCACGCGGCGGCCGACGTCGCGCAGATCGGCGGCCCGCTCCGCAAACATCTCGTTCTTCGCGCCCGAGAGGCGATCGGCAAGGCGCGTGAACGCGCGGTGCCATGCCGCGGCGGCCGCCGTGCCGCCGGCGATCAGCTCCCACGTGAACTCGACGAGATCGGGATCCTCGAGCAGCTCCAGGTGCGCGCGGAAGATCCCCGCCTGCACGGCGCTGCCGCCGCCCGAGGCCAGCGCGGTGAGCTGCTGCCGCGCCTGCGCCAGCGCGCGATCGAGCTTCCCCCGTTCCTCCTCGGGCGTCCCGGTGGGGTGAATCGTCGGCATGTCCTGCGGCGCGACCGGGACGATCCGCCCCGTGGCGACACCCGGGGACGCGCCGACGCCGCGCAGCACGCGCGCGCCGTCAGACCACCAGGCGCCGTGCGACTCGGCCGGCGCCGTCTCGGCCTGCGCGTCGGGAGCGTCGAGCCCCGCTTCCATCAGCGGGACCAGCGCGTCGATCGCCGAGCGCGCCTCGGGCCCCGCCGCCGAGAGCACCAGGCGATCGCCGCCGGCGATCTCGAGCCCCATGATCGCCGTCACGCTGCGGGCGTTGGCTTCCTGTCCGCCGCGATGCAGCCGCACGTCCGCGTCGAAGCGGCGGGCGGTGCTGGCCAGGATGGCGGCGGGCCGCGCGTGCAGCCCGGTCGGGTTGCGCACGCGGATCTCCGGCGAGGCAATCCGCTCCCCGGCCGACACCGTCTGCGGCGCCGTCACCGCGCCGGCCTCGACGACGACCTCCAGGATCGTGTCGCGGCCCGCTTCGACGTAGCCGTCGCGCTTCACGAGACGCGTGACGCGGTCGGCGGTGGCGACGACGATCTCGGTCAGCAGGCTCGGCGCGTGCGTCGCGATGTAGTCCGCGTCGAACTCGATCAACGGGTCCCCGGCGCGGACGGAGGCGCCGTTGCGGGTCCGCGGTGTGAAGCCCTGCCCTTTCAGCGTCACGGTGTCGAGCCCGATGTGAAGAATCAGCTCGACGCCGCCGGCCGCGCGCAACGTCACCGCGTGGCCCGAGGGATGCACCGACGTCACCTCGGCGTCGCACGGCGCCAGCAGCGTCGACGACACCGGGTCGATGGCGATGCCGTCGCCGGCCAGCTTGCCGGCAAACACCGGGTCGGGCACCGATTCCAGCGGCACCAACGGCCCCGACACCGGGGCGAGCAGGACGAGCGTCGGCAAATACCACCTGCCTTGACAAGCCGGAGCGGCCGGCCCAAGATCCCGGGGTTCGCGCCGGAGGTGATACACCATGGCAACGACGCCGGGGAATCTGACGACCGCGCGACGAACATTCGCCGAGATTCCGGCGACCCCCTCTCCCGAGCGCGCGCCGCTCGCCCTCGGGGAGTTCGTCCTGCTGCCGGCCGAGGGCCGTCTCATGCGCGACGGCCGGGACATTCCCCTCGCCCCCAAGCCGTTCGAGACGCTCCTCTACCTGATTCGCCACGCCGATCACGTCGTGAGCAAGCACGAGCTGCTCGGCGCCGTCTGGCCCGGGACCTTCATCAGCGACGACGGCCTGGTCCAGTGCGTTGTCGAGATCCGCCGCGCGCTCGGCGACTCGGCCAAGTCGCCGCGTTTCGTGCAGACGCTGCCCAAGCGCGGCTACCGGCTGCTGGTGCCCCTGTCGTCGCCGCTCGGCGAGACCGGCGC
>Ga0075435_100000747_pt1 | contig 20145 bp, 17 predicted proteins | sample RhiMethybrSRZTD4_FD_75302 | JGI IMG/M metagenome (GOLD analysis project Ga0075435, IMG submission 75302) | Populus rhizosphere microbial communities from Tennessee, USA - Rhizosphere MetaG P. TD hybrid SRZTD4 | ecosystem: Host-associated > Plants > Roots > Rhizosphere > Soil | place: USA...
CCGAACCCCGACTCATGCTCCTGGCCAAAATCGTCGGCACCGTCGTCGCCACCCGCAAAGATCCGCGTCTCGTCAGCAACAAGCTGCTGGTGGTGCGCCCGATCGATCCTCGTGGCAAGGCTGAAGGGAATTATCTGGTCGCCGTCGATACGGTCGATGCCGGAGTTGGCGAGACTGTGCTCGTTGTCAGCGGCAGCTCGGCGCGGATGGCGTCGGGGATGAAGGACGTGCCGGTCGATGCCGCGATCGTCGGCATCATCGACGCGATCGAGGTGAGCGAGTAATGCAGCTCGCGCGCGTGATCGGCGACGTCGTCTCGACCCGCAAGGACGAGAACCTCACCGGGATCAAGCTGCTGGTCGTGCAGCCGTTGACGGCCGATCGCCAGCCGGCCGGCCGGCCGCTCGTCGCCGTCGACGCGGTGGGCGCCGGCGTTGGCGAAGAGGTGTTCTTCGTTCGCGGCAAGGAGGCGAGCTTTCCGTTCTATCCCGCCGAGCCGCCCGTCGACGCCGGCATTGTCGGCATTGTCGATCACTGGGACCTCGGGTAAAGAATTGCTGAATGCTAATGGCCAATTGCTAATTGCATGCAGATTGCGCGAGTTGTCGGGACGGTCGTCGCCACCCAGAAACATCGCAAGTTCGAAGGTGCGAAGCTGCTGCTCGTCCAGCCGTTGAACATCGATGACACGCCGCGCGGCACGGCGATCCTGGCGATCGACGGCGTCGGCGCCGGCGTCGAGGAAAAAGTGCTGGTCGTGATGGAAGGCCGCGCCGCCGGCGAAGCGCTCGGCCGCAAGGCGGCGCCGGTCGACGCCGCGGTCATCGGCATCATCGACACGGTGACGATCCATGAATGAGCAGGAACTGCGCTCGATGATCCGTGAGTCGATCGCGCGGCATCTGCCGAGCGGCGCGCCGCCGGCGGATGCGCCGCCGGGGTACCTGGCGCACGCCGCGTTCGTCCGCCTGCCCCTGGTCCGCGGCGGCGACGACGATGGCGCGTGCCTGATCGAGCCGACGGTGCGCTGCAACCACTGCGGCTACTGCCAGTCGTTCGGCCATTGAGCGGCCGGGAAGCGGCGGTCTGTCGTAGCGCAGGCCTTTAGGCCTGCCCACGGCCGCGGCAGCCCTGAAGGGCTGCGCTACGGAACATGGGCACACCTTCGATTCTGGTCACGCGACGGCTTCCCTCCTCGGTTCTCAGCAAGCTGCGCGCGGTCGGCGAGGTCGAGGTCTACGCCGGTGACGCGGCGATTCCGCCGGCGGAACTGCGCACCCGCATCGTTGCCAAGCGCGCGCTCGTCTGCCTGCTCACCGATTCAATCGACAAGTCAGTGATCGACCTCGCGCCCGACCTCAACGTGATCGCCAACGTCGGCGTCGGCTTCGACAACGTCGACGTCGTCCACGCCGCGTCGCGCGGCATCGTCGTCACACACACGCCTGGCGTGCTCACCGAATCGGTTGCCGACTTCACATGGGGGCTGATATTCGCGATCACCCGGAGGCTCGCCGAGGGTGAGCGGCTGGTGCGCCGCAGCGAGTGGAAAGGGTGGGCGCTCGACCTGCTCCTCGGCACGGAAGTGCGCGGCAAGCAACTCGGCCTGGTCGGCCTCGGTCGCATCGGGCGCGCGGTGGCGGCGCGTGCGCCCGCATTCGGTATGACAGTGGCGTACACGTCACCACGCGAACTCGATATCGCCGGGGCGACGCCGATGTCGCTCGATCGGCTGCTGCTCACCTCCGACATCGTGTCGCTACATGTGCCGCTGACCGAGGAGACGCGGCACCTGATCGACAAGCGCGCGCTGACGCGGATGAAGCGGTCCGCCTACCTGATCAACACCGCGCGCGGGCCGATCATCGACGAGGAGGCGCTGGCGTGGGCGCTGCAGCAGCACCTGCTCGCCGGCGCGGCGCTCGACGTCTACGAGCACGAGCCCGCCGTGCATCCCGATCTGCTGAAGCTGGAGAACGTGCTGCTCGTCCCGCATCTCGCCAGCGCGACGACCGAGACGCGGACGGCGATGGCCGACCTCGCGGCCGAGAACGTTGTCGCGGTGCTCGCGGGTCGCCCGCCGCTCAGTCCCGTTGGACAGCCTTGAACGGCGGGCGACCCGCGAGTTCCAAGTCGCAAGTCGGGAAGTCGCAAGTCAGTCACAGGTCGCACGTCAGTCACAGGTCGTCAGTCACAGGTCGCACGTCAGTCGCAGGTCGCAAGTGTTCCTCTTCCCGACTTGGGACTGGCTCGCGACTTGACTTGTGACTGACTCGCGACTGCCGACTTGCGACTGACTTGCGACTGCCGACTTGTGACTTACGACTATTGGATACTGAATATGCCCACGCCGTCTCGCACTGTCCACAGAGTAATGCGCGCGCTCGCGCGCGCAATCGATGACCTCGACCTGCCGGCGGTCGAGAAAATTGCCGAGGAGAGCGTGGAAGAGCCGTTCGACGTCCTGATCGCGACGATGCTGTCGGCGCAGACGCGCGACGCGGTGACTGCGGCTGCGACGGCGCGGCTGTTCGCGGTCGCGCGAACGCCGCACGCGATCGCCAGGCTGACCGTCAAGCAGATCGAGAAACTGATTTACCCGGCGAGTTTCTACCGGCACAAGGCGAAGCATGTGAAGGAGACCTGCCGCCTGCTGGTGGAGCGCTTCGATGGCCGGGTTCCGGCAACGATGGAGGAATTGTTGTTGCTCCCAGGGGTTGGGCGCAAGACGGCGAACCTGGTGCTGATTCTGTCCTTCAAGAGCCTGAAGAACATCTGCGTCGACACGCACGTCCACCGGATCTCGAACCGGCTCGGCTGGGTGAACACTCGTACGCCCGAGGAAACCGAGCAGGCGCTCTACGTCGCCACCGACGCGCGATGGTGGCCGTATATCAACCTGTATCTGGTCACCTGGGGCCAGAACATCTGCCGCCCGATCTACCCGCGCTGCGGCGCCTGCGCGATCCGCGACGACTGCCCGCGCATCGGCGTCGAACGGGAGTCGAAGCGATGAACGGAACCACGAAGGTCTTCCTCTTCTTCGTGCCCTTGGTCGCCTTCGTGTCTTGGTCGTTCCGGCCGGCGCCGGACGCGCTGCAAAGCCATCCGGTGATCGTGGTCGAGACGTCGAGGGGTGCGTTCGAGATCGAGCTGTTTCCGGAAGATACGCCGAAGAGTGTCGCCCACGTGATCGATCTCGTGAAGCGCGGCTTCTACGACGGTCAGCGCGTTCATCGCGCGCTGCCGGGTTTCCTGGTGCAGTGGGGCGATCCGCGATCGCGCGACACCGCGCAGGAAAACGAATGGGGCCGCGGCACGGCGGCCTCGAGCGGCACATCGGTCGGTGTGGCGGAGTTGTCGAAAAAGCGGACGCACACGAAAGGCGCCGTTGGCCTTGCGCACCCCGGCAATCCGGCGCAGGCCGACAGTCAGATCTACGTGACGCTCGCCGATCGACCCGAGCTGAACGGCCGCTACGCGGTGATCGGCCGTGTCATCGCCGGCGACGAGGTGCCGGCGCGGCTGGAGCGAGGAGATCTGATTCTGCGGATGTCCGTACGCGAATAACGCCGGCGAGCTCCGGGTAGCGTTCGGCGAACTCCGGCGGGAAATCGCCCTCGATGGACTCGCCGAGCTGCTCCTTGATCATCGTTGCGTTGGCGACCGACTTCGCCGAGAAGTGGTTGTTCGCGTAGAGATACAGCTTCTTGACCAGCTGTCGTGCCGCATCGGCGGTCTCGGTGAATTCCTTCAACTCGTCGGCCGAATACAGGTAGTCGTAGCGATCCTCGGACGTGTCGTGGCGCCACCACTTCGCAGCGTTGCGGCCGTGCAGCCGCATGTAATAGAAGCCGGTGACGTTCGGCAGGTAGTTCTGGCGGATCGAGAACTGAAACTTCGGCTCGTCGATCTGCACCCACGCCGCCTTGAAGCCGTTCAGCAGCGTCAGCGTCTCGCCGATGCGATCGCTCCAGCTCTTGTGGCGCAATTCGACGGCGACCGGGTAATCGGCGAGCGCGCGCAGCAGCTGCTCGAGGTAGTCGCGCGACGGCGGATCGTCCTTGAAACTCGGCGGAAACTGCGCCAGCAACGCGCCGAGGCGGCCGGCCGACGCGAGCGGGTCGAGGCCGCGGCGGAAGACGTCGAGATCGGCGTCGTTCGGCTGCGCCAGCGACGCGATCGCCCGCTGGTCGTCGCGCGCGTCCTCGGGGAGGCCGCGCGCCACCCGCTCGCGGAACATCCGCGGGTGGGTGAACTTCTGGAACAGCTTCACCGAGAACTCGAAGCCCGCCGGCGTCCGCTGTGCCCAGCCGCGGGTGATCTCCGGCCGCGGCTGCGCGTAGAACGTGTTGTTCACTTCGACCGTGTTGAAGTGCTCGGCGTAGAACGACAGCTCGTCGAAGCCTTTCGGCCGGCGCCGTGGCGGCGGATAGAACACGCCGTTCCAGGTGCCCTTGCCCGACGGGTAGTTCCAGCCAGATGTGCCGATGCGCAGATCGGATGCGCGGACGCGGGTCACCGGTGGCTACCTGACCTTCTCGTAGGCGTCCTTGTCGAACCCGAAGATCACCTTCGCGCCCTTGATCATGATCGGGCGGCGGATCAGGTTCGGATTCTCCATCATCAGGTCGATCGCTTCCTTCTTCGACTTCGGCAGCGGCCGCTCCTTCCAGACCGGGCTGCGCGTGCTCACGTAGTCGAGCAAATGATCCGCCTCGATGTGCTTTTCGAGGAACTCGCGGGACGGCGGTTCCCTGTTGATGTCGATGTCGTTCACCTCGACGCCGGCCGTGTCCAGAAAACTTCTGGCATTTTTGCAGGTGGTTCAGGTGGGTTTCCAGTAGAACGTCGGTTTCGCCATGCCAGTAGAATAATAAAAGTGCTGACGGTTAACGAGATCTTCCATTCGATTCAGGGTGAATCGACTTACGCCGGCCGGCCGTGCGTATTTGTACGCCTCACGGCCTGCGACCTGCGGTGTTCGTGGTGCGACACGCCGTACGCGTTCCACGAAGGGCGGAAGATGTCGGTGGACGAGGTGCTCGCGGCGGTGGACCGCCACGGCTGCCCGCTCGTCGAGATCACCGGCGGCGAACCGCTGCTGCAGGAGGACGTCTATCCGCTGATGGAGCGCCTGCTCGCCGACGGACGCACGGTGATGCTCGAGACCGGTGGCCATCGTACGATCGCCAACGTGCCGGCGGCGGTGATCAAGATTGTCGACGTGAAGTGTCCAGGCAGCGGCGAGTCGGCGAAAAACGACTGGAGCAATCTCGACCGGCTGGCGCCGCACGACGAGGTGAAATTCGTGATCAAGGACCGCGCCGACTACGACTTCGCGCGCGGCGTGATCGCGAAATACGATCTTCCGTCGCGGGCCGCGGCCGTCCTGTTGTCGCCAGTGCACGGCGTGCTCGAGCCGCAAACACTCTCTGAATGGATGCTCGCCGACCGACTGCCGGCGCGCCTTCAGCTCCAGCTGCACAAGTTCATCTGGCACCCGTCCACGCGAGGCGTGTAGGTGCGCGCCGTCGTGCTGTTGAGCGGTGGGCTCGATTCGTACACCGCCGCGGCGATCGCCAAGGAGCAGCGCTTCCAGCTGTGCGCGCTGACGATCGATTACGGTCAGCGGCACGCACGCGAGGTGGCGGCGGCACGGGCGATCGCACGCGCGCTCGGCGTCGAACGCCACGTCGAGCTCGCGATCGACCTGCGCGCATTCGGCGGGTCGTCGCTCACCTCGATGGACCCGGTACCGCACGGACGCGACATCGATGCGTCCGGCATTCCCTCTACATATGTTCCGGCACGAAATACGATCTTTCTCTCGCTCGCGCTCGGCTGGGCCGAAACGCTCGATGCGCGCGATCTCGTCATCGGTGTCAATGCTCTCGACTATTCCGGTTACCCCGACTGCCGTCCCGAATTCATCGCCGCGTTCGAGCGGGTCGCGGACCTCGGCACGCGTGCGGGGGTGGAGGGCAGCCGCTTCCGGATTCACACGCCGCTGATTGCGATGAGTAAGGCCGAAATCATCCGCCACGGCACGATGCTCGGCCTGGATTACGGCCTCACCCACAGCTGCTACGACCCGCGGCCCGACGGCCGCCCCTGCCGCACCTGCGACAGCTGCGCGCTGCGCGCGAAAGGATTCCGCGAAGCCGGCATGCCCGACCCTCTCCTCATGGGCTAAGATCGCGAAACCCAGTGCAGATCCTTCGCGAACGGCCTCTCCGTCGCCAGGTTGCCGTGGTGACGCTGGCGGTCCTCATCCCGCTGCTGTTGTCGGCGGCGTGGTCGGCGAGCGTCACGCGTCGCGAACGCGAGGCCGAGGTTCGCGAGCAGGCGACGTCGATCGCCGCCACCGCCGGCGCCTACCTCAACCAGTACCTCGCCGGCGTCGATTCGATGGCTTCCGCGCTCGTGCGACACCAGTCGGTGATCGCGCTCGACCGCGTCGCCTGCGATCGCCTCTTCGCGGAGGTGCTGCGCGCCCAGCCGCTCGTCTTGAACATCATCCTCAGTGACACCGCCGGGACCGTCCGGGGAACCGCGCTGCCGATTCCGCCGGGTGTCGAACCCGTGGATGTGGCGATGCCGCGAACGCGCGAAACGGTGATCGCGACCGGCAAACCGCTGATCAGTGAGTTGACGACTGGCGTCGTTACCGGCAAGCCAACCATCATCCTCGCGTATCCGATCCGCGATGGCGGCGAACCCGTCAAGGGCGTGCTTGGGATCGGCATCAACCTGACCGAACTGCAGACGCTCTTTCGAGACATTCCGCTGCCGCCAAACTCGGTCGTGACGATGACCGACGCGAAGGGCCGGGTGCTGGCGCGCAGCATGGACCCCGAGCGCTACGTCGGCAGGCCAGCCGGCGGCGAGGTGCCGGCCGTGGAACCGCGCGATGTGCCGCGCGAACAGACCCTCACTGGACTCGACGGTGTCCGGCGCTTCTATGGCAACGCGATCGTCGAGCGCGGCCCGTGGGTATTGAGCGTCGGCATCCCGACTGGCGTCGCCCTTGCGCGTGCCGCGCCGTCGTACCAGCGCGACACGACGATTGCGGCGGTGTCGATCGTCGCGATTCTGCTGTTCGCGCTCGGCGGCGCCTCGATGATCGGCAACGGGATCAACCGCGTGCGCGACGCGGTGCGCCGGATCGCGGACGGCGATCTCTCGCCGCCGGTGCGCAGCAGCGTCCCGAACCGCGAGCTCGCGGAACTGCAGGACGCCTTCATCACCATGGCGGCGAACCTGCGCGAGGCGCACCAGGCGCTCGACCGCCAGATCGAGCAGGAGCGCAAGATGCGCGAGACGCTGCAGTCGCTGCAGCGTCAGGTGGTCCGGCAGGAGCGGCTCGCCGCGGTCGGCATCCTCGTGTCCGGCGTGGCGCACGAATTGAACAACCCGCTCCAGGCAATCCTCGGCACCGCCGAACTGCTGGAGCGGCATCGCGAGCTCACCGCTGAAGCGCTCGAGGAAGTCGCGTTCGTGAAGACGCAAAGCGGACGCGCCCGCGAGATCATCCGCAACCTGTCGCGGTTCAGCAGTCAGCAGCCGGGACCGCCCTCGCTCGTCAGCCTTGGCGACGTGATCACCGAGGTGGTGCAGCTACGCCGCCGCGATCTCGACAACTCGGCGATCGCCCTCGAGGTGAGCGTCACGACGCGCCGCCAGGTCTACGCGAACTTCACCGAGATCGAACAGGTGACGCTGAACTTCGTGATCAACGCCCAGCAGTCCATCGAGGCTGCCGGACGCACCACTGGCCGAATCCTGATCCGCGTGTTCGACGCCGGTAAGAAAGTCCGCCTCGAAGTGCAGGACGATGGACCGGGCGTCGCACCGGAAGACGAAGCGAAGCTGTTCCAGCCGTTCTTCACCACCAAACCCGTCGGCAAAGGCACCGGCCTCGGCCTCTCGGTGAGCTACGGCATCATCGAGTCGTACGGCGGCATCATCGGCCATCATGGCAACGAATGGGGCGGCGCCACGTTCTACTTCGAGCTCCCAGTGAGCGAACCAGCGGCACGCCTGGCGGCGCCGACCGGTTCCGGAGCCGCATCGAAATCCGATGACCGACCGCCTCTACTACGCCGATCCATACCTTCGGGAATTTGACGCGACCATCGAGCGCATCGACTCGCGCGACGGCCGCACCATCGTCACGCTCGACCGCACGGCGTTCTATCCAACCTCGGGCGGCCAGCCATTCGACACCGGTACGCTCGGCCCGTTCCGCGTCGTGGACGTTGTCGACGAAGACGACGGCACCATCTCACACGTCGTAGAACCGATAACCGAGAACCCGGCCCCCCGGAACCAGAACCGAGAACCGGAGAACCAGAACCCAGAACGCCGAACGCCGAACGCCGAACCCGGCTCCTCCGTCCACGCTGTCATCGATTGGCCGCGCCGCTTCGACCACATGCAGCAGCACACGGGACAGCACCTCCTGTCGGCCGCGTTCGAGCGTCTCTTCCGCATCCGCACGGTCAGTTTTCACCTCGGCGCCGACGTGTCGACCATCGATCTCGCGCGCGAAGCCTCGTCGGCGGAACTCGCCGCCGCCGAAGCGGAGGCCAACCGCGTTGTCTGGGACGACCGGGCGGTGTCGATCCGCTACGCGAGCTCGGAAGAAGCGGCGCAGCTGCCGCTGCGAAAAGAACCGAAGCGCAGCGGGACGCTGCGGTTGATCGACGTCACCGACTTCGACCTTTCCGCCTGCGGCGGCACGCACGTAGCTCGCACAGGCGCGATCGGCGTGATCGCGGTGGCGCGCTGGGATCGGTTCAAGGGCGGACAGCGGCTCGAGTTCGTGTGTGGCGGCCGTGCGCTGCGAGCCTATCGATCGCTGCGGGACGCCACCGCTGCCAGTGTGCGGCTCCTTTCGGTTCTGCCGGACGAACTTCCCGGATCCATCGAACGGCTTCAGGCTGAGCTGAAGGAGCAGAAGCGTGCGCTGTCAGCCCAGCAGCTGGAACTCGCGCGGTACCGCGCCGATGAGCTCGTGACTGCGGCCGAGCCGCTGCACGGCGCGCAGTTCGTCGCGTCCGCTATCGATGCCGACGCGAACACGCTGAAAGCCATGGCGGCCTCGATCGCGATGCGGCCTGGATTCGTCGTCGCGCTGCTGTCCGCGTCCACGCCGACGCTGGTCGTGATTGCGCGGTCGGATGGCCTGAGCATCTCTGCGCAACACGTGATAACGGCGTTGATTGCGCAGTTCGGCGGCCGTGGCGGCGGCCGCTCCGAATTGGCCCAAGCTGGCGGGCTAATCGGCTCCCCCTCCGATATCATCGCAGCCGTTCGTCGCTTGGTCTGAGCCCATCAATAACACTTCTGCGTTCTGAAAGCTCTTCCGTTTCAGTTTTTGCCTCGCCCGCTACAAATTCGTCACTAGCTCGGGTTTAGACAGCTCGGTTTGGGCCGTTTTGAGGCTCATCCGTGTGGCACCTCGCTTGCCCTTGAGCTTGTGAACCGGAGTCCTCGGCGGCGACTCCGACACTTTTTCCGACCACAACAGGAGTTCAGGAATGCGGATATCTAACCCGTATTGGGGAGCGATGTGTGCGCTGACCGGTGTGCTGTCGATGGCGTCGGCAGCGAATGCGGCGACCATTGCGGTGCCTGCCGGCGGCGATCTTCAAGCGGCGTTGAACGCCGCGAAGGCGGGCGACGTGATCACGCTCGCCGCTGGCGCAACCTACACCGGCAATTTCGTCCTGCCGAACAAAGGCGCGCTCACCGATTTCATCACCATTCGCTCGGCGGCGCCCGACAGCCAGTTGCCCGGCCCCGGCGTGCGCATGACGCCGGCCTACGCGTCGCTGCTGCCGAAGATCCGCTCGTCGAACAGCGTGTCGACACTGGCCACCGCCGCGACCGCGAACCACTACCGGCTGATGTTCCTGGAGTTTCAGGCGAACGCGAAAGGGTACGGCGAGATCATCGCGCTCGGTAACAGCGATAGCAGACAGACGCAGCTGTCGCAGGTGCCCTACGCGCTGGTGCTCGATCGTGTCTACGTCCACGGCGACCCGCTGCTCGGGCAGAAGCGCGGCATCTCGATGCAGAGCGGCGACACGACGGTGACAAACTCCTACCTGTCGGACTTCAAAGGCATCGGCCAGGACACGCAGGCGATTGCCAGCTACAACGGACCGGGGCCCTACCTGATCGAAAACAACTACCTCGAGGCAGCGACCGAGAATGTGCTCATCGGCGGAGCCGACCCGACGATCCCGAACCTCGTCGCGACGAACGTGACGGTTCGGCACAATCTCTTCCGCAAGCAACTCGCGTGGCGCGATCCGATCGTCGCGACGCCGGCCGGCGTCTCGGCCCGCGCCGTGCCTGGCGGATCGCTTGCCGCGGGCACCTATTTCTACAAAGTGGTTGCGCGCCGCGTCGCTGGCCAGACCAACAAAGCCAGTTCCGCCGCATCAGTTGAAGTCTCGACGTCGATTGCCGCAGGAACGACCGGCAGCGTGACCATCTCGTGGACACCGGTCGTGAACGCCGAGGACTATTGTGTCTACGGCCGCGCGTCGGGTGGGGAGAACGTCTACTGGACGACGACGAACCCGTACTTTACCGACTCTGGCGCCGCCGGCACGGCCGGGACGCCGGGCAGCGGCACAAAATGGGCGGTGAAGAACATCTTCGAGCTGAAGAACGCCCAGGACGTCCTCGTCGAAGGCAACGTGTTCGAAAACCTGTGGGTCGCCGATCAGCCCGGCTACCCGATCGTCTTCACGCCGCGGAACCAGAGCGGCACAGCGCCGTGGTCGGTGGTGCAGCGCGTCACGTTCCAGTACAACATCATCCGCCATACCGCCGGCGGCGTGAACATCCTCGGCACCGACAACCTTCAGCCCAGCCAGCGCACCAACCACCTGACGATTCGCCACAACGTGTTCGACGACATGACCACGTCGGCGTGGGGCTCCGGTTCGAAACCGTTTCAGATGGGCGACGGCCCTGATTCGGTCACGATCGACCACAACACGGTCGTCACGAACAACTCGACGATCGTTTCGCTCTACGGCGGCACCACGACGTCGCCGACGCCGATCACGAAGTCGGCGTACACGAACAACCTCTCGCTGCACAACAGCTACGGCATCTTCGGCAGCGGCTTGTCCACGGGGTTGGCGTCAATCAATGCCTACCTGGCGGACGGCGTCGTCACTCGCAACGTCCTCGCCGGCGGATCGGCTTCGAAGTACCCGGCGGGAAACTTCTTCCCGACCACCGCGGCGTGGCCGTCGCTGTTTGTCGGCTACGCGGCGGGCGATTATCATCTCGCCGCCTCGAGCGGTCTCGTCCATGCCGGCACCGACGGTGAAGACCTCGGCGCCGACATCGACACCGTGAACGCGCAAACCGCGAGCGCGCTGTCGGGCGACAACACACTGCCGCCCGGCACCAACCGCGTGATTATCACCACGACCACGCTGCCCGACGCGGTGCTGCAGCAGGCCTACGCGCAATCGCTGGCCTGCACCGGCGGCTTCGCGCCGTGCGCGTGGCGGCTGCGCGATGGTTCGCTGCCGGCGGGGCTGGCCTTCGACCCGGTCGCCGGCCTGTTGTTCGGCACACCGACGGCGGTTGCAACGGGAACGCTGACGGTCGATGCGTACGATCCGTCGTCGCCGTCGAATACGACGACGGCGACGCTGACCGTCACCGTCGATCCTCCGCCGTTCGTGGTGACGATGCCGGTCGCGCCGGCAGGTCAAGTCGGCGTCGCCTATCAGCTGATGCCCAGCGTGTCCGGAGTGGTCGGCACCGCTGCATGGTCCATAGCGTCTGGCAGCTTGCCGGACGGTGTGCTGCTCGATCCGTTGTCCGGCGCCATCAAGGGCACGCCGTCGGCCTGGGGATCCTTCAGCGCCGTGGTCCAGGCAACCGATTCATGGGGTGTCAACCGCAGCGCCTCCCGCCCGGTCTCGATGACGATTGCGCCAACCAATCTTGCGATCGACACGACCGCGCTGGCGGCTGGGGTCTATCAACAGCCGTACTCCGCGATGTTGACCGCTCATGGAGGCACGGGAACGACAACCTGGTCGCGCACGGGCGGCGTGCTTCCCGCAGGCGTTTCGTTCGACGCGGCTGGTGTGCTGTCCGGCACGCCGACCGAGATCGGCACGTTCACCGCGACAGTGGTCGCGTCCGACGCAAACTGGACGGGCAACACCGCGACGCGCAACGTGACGCTCACCGTGAATCCGCCGGCGTTCTCGTGCAATGTGCCGACACCGCCCGCTGGACGGGTCGGTGATTTCTACCGGACCGCGCTCTCCGCGACCGGCAACGTCGGCACCGTCAGCTGGACGATTGGTTCAGGCACGCTGCCGCCCGGCCTGCTCCTCGATGGCGTGAGCGGCGCGATCAGCGGCACGCCGACGACGTGGGGCACGTTCACAGTGATGGTCCAGGCCACAGACTCGTGGGGCGGCCGCGTCGACGCGAAGTCGATGACGATTGTCGTCTCGCCGAAGCCGATTGCGATTACCACGACAACGCTGGGCGCGAGCACGTATCAGGCAGCGTATTACTCGCGGATCGCTGTGACCGGCGGCAGCGGTGCGGTGACCTTCGAGGTCGTCGGGGGCTCGCTGCCGAGTGGTCTCGGCGTCTCGCCGGCCGGCGTCGTGTCGGGCACGCCGACAAGCGTTGGCACCTTCAGCGTGACAGTGCGGGCGGTCGATGCGAACTGGACGTCGAACACCGACACGAAAACGCTGACGCTCGTTGTCAACGCGCCGCCGTTTTCGGCGTCGATCGCCGCGGCTTCGTCCGGGCGGGTTGGTCTCAGCTACCTCCTCACCGGCTCGGCAAGCGGCAATGTCGGCGCCGTGGTCTGGTCGATTGCATCCGGCACGCTGCCCGCGGGACTGACGCTTGGCGCCACCGGCTCGATCGCCGGCGTGCCGGCGACGTTCGGATCGTTCACCGTCTCGGTCAAGGCGCAGGACTCGTCGGATCCGGCGCGCTGCGTCGTGATGCAGACGACGATCAGCATCGCGCCGCTGCCGCTGGCGATCTCGACGACGAGCCTCGCGGCGGGCAGCGTCCGCAAGTCCTACGAGGCGACCTTGGGGTCGACGGGTGGGACCGGCCTGACAACGTGGAAGGTGACGAGCGGCACGTTGCCAGGCGGCGTCACGCTTGCCGCGAACGGCGTGCTCAGCGGGACACCGACAGCCGTCGGGACGTTCACGTTCGACGTGCTGGCATCGGACGCTGGCTGGGCGGGCAACACCGCGACACAGTCGCTCAGCGTCACGATCGGCTCGCGCGAAATCGTGCTCTATGCGTCGGACGCGACGGCGATCGCCGGCACCTGGTCGACGGTGGCCGATACGACTGCGGCCGGCGGGTCGCGGCTGTTCAATCCGGACAAGGGCGCGGCCAAGCTGACGACGCCGCTCGCGGCACCGGCGAACTACTTCGAGATGACGTTCCAGGCTGAGGCCGGCATCGCGTATCACTTGTGGGTCCGCGGCAAGGCCGCGCTCGACTACTGGGGCAACGACTCGATCATGATCCAGTTCTCGGGCAGCACCGACGCAGTCGGGACCGCGAAAGCGCGGATCGGCACCGCGTCGGCTTTCGATGTGAACCTCGAAGACTGCAGCGGCTGCGGCATCTCGGGCTGGGGCTGGCAGGACAACGGCTATACGGTCATGGGACAGGACATCTATTTCGCGCAGAGCGGCACGCAGACGATCCGCGTCCAGGTGAAGGAAGACGGCTTCGGGATCGACCAGATCGTGTTGAGTGCCGGCAAGTACCTGAAGGTCGCGCCGGGTCCGTTCAAGAACGACGCGACGATTCTGCCGCGGTAGAGCGCTTTCGATTTTGACGTAGCGCGACGGCTTCAGCCGAGCGATCAGCGATCGGCCCGCGGTGCCGCTCGGCTACAGCCGTTGCGCTACGTCGACATCGATCATCGTTCAAACGCGGCCAGCCGCACGACGATCGCGTCCTCGGTGGCGGTGATCGCCGGTGGCGGGACGTCGAAGTTGTTGGCGAGAATCGAGAAGACGAGCGGCTCGCCCGAGGCTGCCGTCACATAACCCGACAGGCCGCGGACGTTGGACATCGATCCAGTTTTCGCGCGCGCGTTTCCTTCGGCACGCGTCCCCTTCATCCGGTTGACCAGGCTGCCGTCGCGGCCGGCGATTGGCAGCGAAGCGTCGAACGGGCCGCGCAGCCGCTCGTCGCCGGCGACGTGCGCCAGGATTGTGACGAGCGCGTCGGCGGTCACGTAGTCGTAGCGCGACAGGCCGGACCCGTCGCGCTGAATCAGGCTGTCCGGTCCAACCCCCCACGGCTCCAGCGCTGCCGCCGCGTCGCGGCGTCCGCCGTCCTCGGTCGCAGGCACCGCGCCGGCGCGTGCGCTCAACGTCTTCAGGAACGTCTCCGCGTAGAGGTTCTGGCTGTCCTTCATCAGCCGCAGCGCGAGCGTCGACAGCGGCGGCGATCGGTGCGTGGCAAGCGGTTGCCCGGCGTGCGGCGGCGCGTCGCTGATATCGTCGATATCGATCGCCGCGCCACGTACGTCGATGCCGCGTGCGATCAGAGCGCCGCGCAGTGCCGTCGCGAAGAACAGCGTCGGGTTGTCGACAGACACCGCCAGCGCCGCCGGCGGCGCGCCCGCCGCGATCGTTCCCGTCAGTGCGAGACGCATGCTCCCGGGCAAGCGATGCGTGCGAATCGCGATCGGGACACCGGACGCCGACGTCGTCACTGAGCTGACGATCGTCAGCCCGCTGCCGGCAGGCGCGACGCTGACTGCGGCTGAGTCGCCGGGCGTTGGTCCCGGCGCAATCGCCACGTGCACCGTGTTCTCGTTGAACTGCAGTGCGCTGACGGCCGCGGCGTAGTCGTCCGGCAGATCGTCCCACGACCAGCCGAAGCCCAGCCCGTTGTCCTCGAACGCGTCGTCGTCGCCGATCACACGTCCGGCGACGGTGCGGATACCGGCCTGCTTCAACGCGTCGGACCACTCGGCGAACAGCGCGTCACCAGCGGCGGTGGTCAGGCTCGGATCACCGGAACCGACGGCGACGAGATCGCCGCGTAGCGTGCCGTCGGCGATCGTACCGGCTGCAAACAGCGCAGTCTGATAGGTGTAGTCCCAGCCAAGCCGTTCGGCCGCTGCCGCGAGCGTCACGATCTTCATGTTCGACGCTGGCATCAGCAGCCGCCGCGCGTTGCGTTGGTAGAGCGTATCGCCGCTGCGCAGCGATTTCACCAGGATGCCCCAGTAGCCGTGCGCGAGTGCCGGCGCGTCGATCAGGGCATCGATGTCGTGTTGCAGCGCATCAACGGCAGGGTCCGGCTTCAGGCGGACCGTCGCGTGGTGACACGCTGCCGACGCGAAAATGATCAGGAGGAGGGTGGGGCCAACCGCTCGGCTAGAGCCTTCGCGCTCCGACGCAATCGGCGCGGTGGAGCGCGAAGGCTTCAGCCGAGCGATTACTTCTTCTCCGGCGCGGGTGTCGCAGCCGGTGGGGCGCTCGGCTTGGCGATCTCGTCGAACGACTTGGTCGCCTCGTCGAGGTCCGCCTTGTCCGCTTTTGCGGCGCCGGGCTCACCGGGACGGACAGCGAAGACATCGTTGCCTTCCTGGCCGAACGTGACCTTCTCGTCCTTCTTCCCTTCGTCGAACTTCACCGCCACGACCAGCGCCGGCTTGTCGACGCCGGTTTTCGCCGTCGAATCGACGAACGAGCTGGCGCGCATGTTCGACAGCTTCGACAGGAGGCCGTCCATCTTGTCCTTGTCGACGTCGCCCGGATTCGGGCTCACGCGCTTCCACGTGTCCGGCTTGTCAGCCGCGCCTTTGACGCGATCGAGGACAATCGTCTCGCCGTTGCGGGTCAGCTCGATGTGCGTGGCGTTGAAGGGACGGAACTCGAACAGGTCCTTGCGCCGGTAGTTGTCGGCGTCCTTCTTCAGATCGTCGAGCAGCGCTTGCTCGACGGTGACGACCGCCGGCTTCGACGTGTCGCGCGCGTAGACGGTGTTGTCCTTGTCGGCCTTGCCGCCGATCAGCAGCGTCGCCCGCGAGCTGCCGAGCGCCAGGTTCACCGTCGCTTCCGGCTTGTCGAGGCCGTACTTCTTGAGATCGGCCGGCGAGGCCTGGTCGGCGACGATCGACTTCATCTGCACGCTCTGCAGTCGGCCGACCAGGCCTTCGACCGATCCGAAGTCCGCCTTGGTCTGCACCGGTTTGGTGATCTTCCAGTCGCCGCCCTCTTTCGCAATCGCGATGGTCTTGCCGCCGCTCGAGACGTCGATGGCATCCACCTTCTCACGATCGAACTTCAGCAGGCCTTTGTCGCGGAGGTCGAACGTCGTGCGATTGAGGCTGGTTTCCTGCGTCGCCGGGATCAGGAAGACCTTCTTGTCGTCGTTGCGCTTCGCGTAGAGATCCGACCCGGTCGCGGTCTTGTCGCCGATCATCAGCTTGCGGTAGTCCTTGTCGCCCGACGCCTTGAAGTCGACCTCGATTCGCGGGTTGCCGAGACCGTACTCGTTCAGGTTGCCGGGGTTCTCGTCGATCACCCGCACGATCTCCGTGGAGGCGAGCGCCGAGGTCAGCGTGCCGATCTCACCATCGTCGGCCTTCGCGGTGAGCGGCTGCACCAGTTGCCAGCCATCGGCGTTCTTCTTCACCGTTGTCGCGTCGCCGGCCGCCGATGTCACCTTGACCTCCTCGATCTTGCTCGAGTCGAGGCTGGCGAACACCTTCTCCTGTTTCTTGCCGGTGTCGGCGCCCGCTTCCGGCTGCTTCCAGGTGACGAAATAGATGTACGCGCCGAGCCCCACCAGGACAACGACCAGCGCAATCGTCGACTTCAGCCCGCGCATCGCTTACCGCCTCCGCCACCACGCATAGAAGCCACTCGCGAACACCATTCCCGGGATGATCAACAGCGACAGGATAGTGACGTCGGTCTGCACCGTCGAAGTCATCGTGATGCGACGATCGTCCGGCTCCTTCGGGCGGATCGAGATCAGGTTCTCCTGCTGCGACAACCAGCCGACGATGTTCATGAACAGGTCGCGGTTGCCCTGGACGCCGAGCACGTTGTTGGTGGCGAAGTCCGAGTCGCCCATCACGACGACGCGGGTTTCAGGTTTCGGCGCGTTCGGGTCGTCGCCGGGCTTCGGTGCCGGCGCGTTGGCGAGCGGCGCGCTGACCGCGGCGCCGATCGTGATCGGGCCCTTCTTGTCGCCTTTGCCCTCGTCGAGCGAGACTTCGCCGCTTGCCAGCAGGCCTTTGATGTCGGTCTCGGCCCAGCTGCGCGGGCTGGTCTCGACGAATCCCTGCGCAGTGTGACCGTTGACGCCGCCGCTGACCGGCGAGGCTTCGCGGGCGAGCGGGAACGCGGTGATGTAGTTGAACCGTTGCGTGATCGGGTGCGACGGGTAGTTCGCGGCGATCGGCACCGACGCATCGGTGCCAATCAACCGGCCCATGCCGCTCGCGTCGACCACAATGTTGTTGCCGGCCTGCACGCCCCAGTCGTGCGCGAGATCGACGAGGTTCTTGAGCGGCGCGCTGTCGGCTTTCTCCGGCGGATCGATCTCGAGGAGCAGCTTGCCGCCCTTGTCGAGATACTTCTTCAGCGCGTCGACTTCCTGCGGGAAGAAATCGATCCGCGGTCCGGCGACGATCACCACCGCCGCGTCGTCGGGCACCGATCCCTGCTGCGCGAGCACCAGCTTGTCGACGGTGTAGTTCTCGCGGCCGAGGGCGGCGCTGATCGTGTTATACCCGTCGCGCTCCGACGACCCGGTGTCCTTCTCGCCGTGGCCTTGCGTGAAGTACACCTTTCGCTGCTGGCCGGACACCGCCTTGATGATCCCGTTGGTGAGGTCCTGCTCGCTGTTGGAGGTGACGCGCTCGCTGCGCCCCTTGTAGTTGAAAACGATGGTGCCGTACTGCTGGATGTTGTTCTGCTGCGCGACCGCACGCTTCTTGTCGGGATCGACGTACTCCACCGAGACTTTCTTCGACAGGTACTCGTACTCTTTCAGCTTGTCCTGGTAGCTCGGGAACTCCTCGTCCTTGGCGAAGACCAGGATCTGCAGCGGCGAATCGAGCTTCTGGAGGACGTTGCGGCTCTGATCCGAGAGGCTGAACTGCTTGTTGGTGGTGAGATCCCAGCGTTTGTTCTGCTTGCCGGCAATGTAGTTGAGCGCGATCAGGATGGCGAGGACGACGAGCACGCTCGTTGCCGTGAGCGTGCCGTAGCGCGCCTGGCGCCGTTCGAAGAGCTTGCCGATCTCCCGATACTCGCTCGCCACGTAGAGCAGCACGCAGACGAGGCCGGCGATCGCGAACTTCGTCGAGTGCTGACTGTAATTGTTCAACGCCGGCGTGAACTTCAGCGCCAGCGCAATCGCGACCAGCGCCACGCCGAGCCAGCTGATGAGACTGAATATGCGTTTCATGAAGTTACCCGCGCCACCGTTCGCTGTCGACCGACTTCGCCGTCAGGAACAGCCCGAACGTGATGAAGCTCAGATAGTAGACAAGGTGCTTGGTGTCGAGGACGCCTTTGCCGAAGTCGTCCAGCGGATCGATGATCGACAGCCGCTGCGCAATCGTTTCCGCCGTCGGTCCCCACGCGCTGCCGACCCACGTGACGATCCACAGCAGCAGGAACACGGCGAAGGTCACCATGCCGGCGACGATCTGATTCTTCGTGAGGCTCGAGATGAACAGCCCGAGCGATATGAAGCAGCCGCCGAGCAGCAGCAGGCCGAGATAGAAGGTGATCACCGGCTTCCATTCCGGGTTGCCGAACGCGAACAGCACGCCGATGTGGATCAGGCTGACGAGCAGCATCACCCCGTAGAGCGCCATCGCGCCGAGGAACTTGCCCAGGATGATCTGGAAATCGGTAATCGGCGACGTCAGGAGCAGCTCAATCGTCCCCGACCGCTTTTCTTCCGAATAGGTCCGCATCGTGACCATCGGCATGAGGAAGAGCACCAGGATGGTCACGTTCTGCAGCAACGGGCGGATCATCTGCTGGTTGATGTTCATGGCCTGCGGGCCTTGCATCCCGAACTGGCTCATCTGCAGGCTCTGCCTGAGGAAGTAGTTCAGGATGAAGACGAAAAACCAGCCGTAGAGCAGCGCCCAGAAACCGATCACGATGTAGGCAATCGGCGACGCGAAGTAGGACTTCAGTTCTTTCTGTGCGATCGCGAGGATGTTCGTCATGGGACCGTGGCTCCCTCCGGCACGGGCTCGGCGGCGGCAACCGCCTGCACGTCTTCAGTGGTGAGCGAAAGGAAGACTTCTTCGAGGCTCATGCGCATCGGCCGGAGTTCGAGCAGCCCCCAGCCGCTGGCGACGACGGCCCGCGCGAGATCGCGGCGGATGTCGCGTCCCTGCTCGCTCGCGACTTCGTAGCCGACCACGCCATCGCGCCGATCGGCCTCGGCCACCCGCGTCACGCCGGGAATGCGGCCGAGCGCCACCGTCGCATCGGCACCGTCGGCGTCCACCTGCACGTACATTGTCTCGGAGCCGCGCAGCCGTGCGGTGAGGTTATCCGGCGTGTCGACCGCGACGACGCGCCCCTTGTTGATGATGACGACGCGCTGACAGGTCTGCGAGACCTCGGGCAGGATGTGCGTGCTCAGGATGATCGTGTGATCGCCCGCGAGCTGCTTGATCAGCTGCCGTGTCTCGATGATCTGCTTCGGGTCGAGGCCGGCGGTCGGCTCGTCGAGGATCAGCACGTCGGGGTTGTGGATCAGCGCCTGGGCAAGCCCGACGCGCTGCTTGTAGCCTTTCGACAGCTTGCCGGTGAGCCGCGACGCCATGTCGGTGATGCGCGTTCGCTCCATCACGTAGCCGATGCGCTCGCGGCGCTCGTTCGATGGGACGCCTTTCACCTTGGCGACGAAGTCGAGGTATTCGGCGACGCTCATGTCGGGGTAGAGCGGCGGCGTCTCTGGAAGATAGCCGGTGCGGCGCTTGGCTTCGAGCGGCTGGTCGAAGACGTCGAAACCGGCGACAATGGCCTTGCCTTCGGTCGCCGGCATGTAGCCGGTGAGAATCCGCATCGTCGTCGTCTTGCCGGCGCCGTT
>Ga0075435_100000748_pt1 | contig 20130 bp, 16 predicted proteins | sample RhiMethybrSRZTD4_FD_75302 | JGI IMG/M metagenome (GOLD analysis project Ga0075435, IMG submission 75302) | Populus rhizosphere microbial communities from Tennessee, USA - Rhizosphere MetaG P. TD hybrid SRZTD4 | ecosystem: Host-associated > Plants > Roots > Rhizosphere > Soil | place: USA...
TTCCTGAGCGTCGCGAACGCCTTCGAAGTGATGCGGGTCAGCGTCGAAGTCGGCCTGCTCGCGGTGGCGATGACGCCGATTGTGGTGACCGGCGGCATCGATCTATCCGTCGGCGCGATGATGGGGCTGGCGGCGGTGATGTTCGGCGCGGCGTCGCGCGACTGGGGATGGCCGGCGCCGGCCGCCGCCGCGATCGCGCTGGGCGCGGGATGCGCCGGCGGCGCGCTCAACGCGGCGCTGATCGCCGCGCTCGGCATCCCGCCGCTGATCGTCACGCTCGGGTCGCTGTCGCTCTTCCGCGGCCTTGCCGAGGGCATCACGCACGGCGCGGTGAACTACTCGGGCTTCACCCCGTCGATCCTGCGGCTCGGCCAGGGCTACATCGGCGGCGTCGTCCCGACACAGGTGCCGCTGTTTGCGGCGATATTCGCTCTCTATGTCGTCCTGCTGCATCGCTCGATCGTCGGGCGGGCGTGGTATGCGATCGGGTTCACGGCGGCAGGCGCGCGATACGCAGGGATTCCGGTCGCGCGCCGGCTTGGGCTGGCCTATTTGCTGTCGGGTCTCGTCGCCAGCGTTGCAGCGATCGTGTACGTGGCGCACCTTGGCCAGGCGCGGGCCGACACGGCCACCGGTTATGAGCTCGATGCGATTGCGGCCGTGGTCCTCGGCGGCACGTCGGTATTCGGCGGCCGCGGCAGTCTCTGGGGTACGCTCGGCGGGCTCGCCGCGATTGCGGTGCTGCAGAACGGATTGCATCTGGCGGCGCTGCCCTCGGAGTTGGTTGGCGTGCTCGTCGCGGTGCTGCTGATCTCGACCATCGCGCTGGATCGATCGCGCACGGCGACGGCGGGTGCGGCCGCCGCGGCGCCGGGAGACGAGGAACGCGTGAGAAATGCACAGGTCGCGGTGCTCTGCGCCGCGGTGATTGGCGGATCGCTGATCGTCGCCGGGACGAACGTGTGGCTGGTCCGGTCCATCCAGTCGACGGCGAGGCCGGGCAGTGCGGGAACCGCACCAGCGCGTACGCACCGGCCAGTCATCGCGATGATGCCGAAGGCGAAAGGCGATCCGTACTTCGTCAGCTGCCGCGCCGGCGCCGAGGAAGCGGCGCGTGAGCAGGACGTCGAGCTGATTTGGGATGGCCCGACCAGCCTCGACGCGGCGAAGCAGAATGAGCTGGTCGAGAACTGGATCACCCGCGGCGTCGACGCCATCGCGGTCGCCGTCGAGAACCGGGCGGCGATTTCCACCGTGCTCCGCAAGGCGCGCGGCCGCGGCATCCACGTGCTGACCTGGGACGCCGACGCCGAGCCCGACGCCCGCGATTTCTTCGTCAACCAGGCGACCGCGGAAGGGATCGGCAACGCCCTCACCGATGAAGCGGCACGGCTGCTCGACGGACACGGCGAGTTCGCGGTGATCACCGGCGCGCTGACTGCCGCGAATCAAAACGAGTGGATTTCGTTCATCCGCAAGCGTGTGGCGGAGAAACATCCGCAGCTGACGCTCGCGACGATCCGGCCGAGCGACGACGACCGCGACAAGGCCTTTGCAGAGACGCAGACGATCCTCAAAGTCCATCCGTCGGTGAAGCTGATGATGGCGATCTCGGCGCCGGCGGTGCCGGGCTCGGCCGAGGCAGTGCGGCAGGCCGGGCGGACCGATGTTCGCGTGATCGGCCTCTCGCTGCCCAACATCAACAAGCCGTACGTGCACGGCGGCATCGTGCAGACCGTCGTGCTGTGGAATACGCGCGACCTCGGGTATCTCACGGTCTCCGCCGCGGCGATGGCGGCCGACGGGAAGCTCTCAGCCGGCGTCCAATCGCTGCAGGCGGGCCGGCTCGGCGCGGTGACCGTCCGCGGATCGGAGATCGTCCTCGGGCCGCCGCTGCTGTTCGACAAGAACAACATCGATCGCTTCGATTTCCAGTGATAACGGTAGACGGAGGAGCGGCATGAGACGGTGCCTGCGGGTTTCGATCGGGGTGGCCGCCGTGGCAGTGTCGCTGGCCGGCGACGTCCTCGTCGCACAGCAGCCGCCGGCCGGGATACCGGCGCTGTCGCCGCCACAGCGCCACGCGCTCGCCGACCTCACCGCCGCGATCGCGCCGCTGGTGGATGCGGCGGTGAGCGCGCGCGACGAATTGGTTGCCGCGAGCTTCGCCGTGCCGCGCAACGACACGGCGATTCGCGATCGCACCGAGGCGCTACGCGGCGCCGAGCGTCGCCTTGCCGGCGCGCGCGCCGACGCCTTTGCGCGGGTGCAGTCGTCGGCGGCGCGGCTGGCGGCCGATCAGATCGTTGCGTTCGCAGGCATCGGCGGCTCGTTCCTGCGCACCGGCGCGGGACGCGGTGGAAATCCACCGCTGAGCGACGCACAGCGCACCGCGTTGACACGCCTGGCGTCTGAAACAGCGCCGCTCGCCGCAGCCGTTTCGAAGGCGCGAGGCGACCTCGTCGCGGCCAGCGTGGCGATCCCGAAAAACGACGGCGCGATCGCCGCTGCCGTCGACGCGCTCGGCGGCGCCGAACTGGCGCTCGCGCACGCCCGGGCCGACCGGGTCGCGGCTCTCCAGGCGTCCGAAACGGCGCTGTCGCCGTACCAGATCGCCGCGCTTGTCGTCCTCGGCGGCACGTTGCGAACGACAGGACTCGCGTTCACCGAGCCGGATCCGCCAGACGTCGCCGACCATGCCGGCTATGTTTCGTTGTTCGACGGCGCCACCCTGAACGGGTGGGACGGTAATCCGAAGTTCTGGCGCGTCGAGGATGGCGCGATTGTCGGCGAATCAACGGTCGAACAGCCGAGCGGCAACAGCTATCTCGCCTACCGCGGCGTCGAGGCACACGACTTCACGCTGACGCTGGAGATCAAGGTGGAAGGGCCAGGCGGCAGCGGGATTCAGTACCGCAGCAAGACCGGTCTGCCGTGGCTGGCGAACGTGGCGCAGGAGCTCCGGCCAGTGAACCTGGATTGGATGATGACGGGACCGCAAGCCGACTTCTGGCCGGCCTCGCCGGTCTACACCGGCCAGTTCTATTCCGAGAACACGCCGATGCGGATCCTCGCGTGGCGCGGGCAGGTCGTCGAAGGATTCGGTGCGTCGCGCAAGCGTTTGCTCGGGACAATTGGCGACCGGCGCGCGCTTGGCGAGATGGTGAAGCTGAATGACTGGAACCAGTACACGGTTGTCGCGCGCGGCGGCGCCTTCCTGCACATCGTCAACGGTCAACTGATGGCGGTGATGGTGGACGACGATCCCGCCTCGTCCAACAACGCGACGGGACAGATCGGCATCGAGATCGAAGCCGTTACCAGGGTGTCCGTGCGGAATATCTGGCTGAAGAAATTGAACTGATCCTGTGAGGTGCACATGAAACCGAGAAGGCTCGTCATCCTGGTTGCCGCGATCGCGGCCCTGTGGTCGACACCGGCGTCGATGCAGCAGCCGCCGGCCGGCGGTGCGCCCGGCGGCGGACGGCAGGGCGGCTTCGGCGGCTTCAAGCAGCCCGACCCGATCGACTTCAACGAGCACGACGGCTGGACGTCGCTCTTCGACGGCAAGACGCTCAATGGCTGGTCGGGCGACTCGAACTGGAAAGTGGAAGACGGCGCGATCGTCGTCGAGGCGTCATGTGAGAAACCGACCGGCACGATCTACCTGGTGTGGAAAGGCGGCGAAGCGGCCGATTTCGAACTGAAGATGGAGATGAAAGGCACCGGCGCCATCAACGGCGGCGTGCAGTATCGCGGCTGGATTGCCCCCAAGCCACCGCGTCCGGCCGGCGCCGGCGCCGGCCGCGGCGCACCGTCAGGACCGTGCCCGAGTGGGACGGCCCGCGGCACGCCGCCGAGCGACGAAAGTGAAGCGCAGTGGAACATGTGGGGCGCACAGTACGACTTCGATGCCGGCAACCGCTACACCGGGCAGTTCTACGAGCAATCCACCGGCCGCGGCATCGTCGCGTGGAAGGGACAGGTCGTGCGCACCGGCCCCGGCGATAGTCGCCGTCTGCTCGCAACCGTCGGCGATCCGGCCACCGTCGACGCGATCTACAAGCCGAACGACTGGAATCAACTCCACATCATCGCCGTCGGCAATCACCTGACGCATCTTTTGAACGGGCGCGTCATCTCGATCCTGATCGACGAGGACAGCAAGCGCGTTCCCAAGAGCGGGATCATCGGCCTCGAAGTGGAAGCGACCGGCAAGCTGTACACGCGCAACATCTGGCTCAAGAAACTCCAGTAGCGCAGCCCTTCAGGGCTGCCTGATCTTTTTTTAAAAAGAATTTCTCTGCGGGCTCTGCGAACTCCGCGGTCCCAGCGTTTGACGCTGTACTGGTGCGTGCGATCACGGCCCGCCTAAAGGCGGACACTACAGGGAATCCTCGCCGACGTTATGCGAACTTCTTCGCGTGGTTCAGGAAGGCTTGAATGTCGCCGTGCGTGTTGAACAGCGCCGGTGACACTCGTACCAGCGATCCGCCGGCGCGGAAGCTGACCTGCACGCCGGCAGCCTCGAGCACTTCGCGGGCGCGCGCCTGGTTGCGATCCAGGTGCACGGTGACGATCGACGATCCGTTGCCGGCCGGCGTGAAAGCGCGGAACCCGAGATCGACAAGGCCCTGACGCAGCTCGCGGGCGAGGGCGACGGTGTGGCGCTCGATGCGATCGACGCCCACGCGATCGAGATACGTGAGCGCCGCGCCAAGCTGATAGACCTCGCCGAACGGCAAGGTTGCGTACTCGAACTTCCTCGCCGTTTTGTAGATCTCGTAATGGTGATCCTCGAGCTCCTTCTCGACATGGAGTGCGCCGACCCGATCGAGCCGGATCCGATCGAGGAGCTCGCGGCGGACGAAAAACGGCGCCACGCCGAAGCCGCCGAGCAGCCATTTGTAGGTGCCGCTCGTCAGGCAATCGACGCCGGAAGCCCGGACATCCACCGGGAACATGCCGAGCGCCTGCACGGCATCGGCGTAGAACAACGCCCCGTGCGCATGCGCCAGGTCGGCGATCGGCCGCATCTCGTGGCGGAAGCCGTTCTGATGCGAGACCCACGCCACCGACACGAGCCGCGTCCGCTCGTCGACGGCACCGGCAAAATCGTCGCGCGACACGCTGCCGTCGCTGTGCTTGACGATCCGCAGCGTGATTCCGCGCGTCTGTTGCAGATGCCGATAAAGAACGAACGAGGTTTCGTAATGCAGTTCGTCGATGACGACGTTGTCGCCGGGTTTCAGGTCGAGCGCCGCGGCGACGATGTTCTCGCCTTCGCTGGTGGCGTAGAGAAAGCCAACCTCCTCGGGTGCTGCGCCGATGAGACGCGCCACCTGGTGGCGCACCTCGTCAGTCGTCCTCAGCATCTCGTCGAGGCGGATCGGTTTTGTGGCTTTTCGCTCCGCAAAGGCGCGCGCCGCGGCGGCAACTGGCAGCGGCACCGGCGCGATGTAGGCGGAGTTCAAATACAGTCCCTCGCCAACTACCGGGAAATCGCGGCGAACGCCGAGCGGGTCGTCGCCGGCCGATGCCAGGTCTTGCGCGTGCAGCGGCAGCAGCGCGGCAGCGCCGGACGCGACTTCGATGAACTGTCTGCGATCGATCTCCACGCCGCTCCTCCGCTCGACTGGTCGCCCGTAGCGCAGCCCTTCAGGGCTGCCCCGCGGCCGACGGGCAGGCTTAAGGCCTGTGCTCCGGTTTAGGTACGCTAGATCGTCAACAGCTTGTGCGCATTGCCCCACGCGATCTTCTGGAAGATCGCCGGCGAGGCCGATCGTTTGAGCACCGCCAGCGTTTCGCGCGCGACGCACTTCCCCGCCATCCGTGGCGCCACCGGGTTGTCGTAGCCGGCACCGTGGCCGTCCCGGCAGCTGCAGTCGCTGCCGAAGAGCAACTTGTCCTGGTGCCGGGTCAGGAAATCGGCGGTGAAATCGGCGTCGCGCGCCATGGCGGTGTTGCCAGACACGGCTGACAGGTCGCCGTACAGATTGGGATAGTCGCCGAGCCATCGATCGGTCACGCCGCCGCGCACGATGCGGCCGGTCGGATAGACCGATTCGTTGTGATAGTCGGCGCTGAGGTTGGCCCAGAACGCGTCGGCATGCCCGATGAACGTCGTGCGCGGATACGCCTTCAGGATCGACTCGAAGGTCTTCGCAAAGCCTGTACTCCACGTGCCCTCATTCGGCGTGTGATCGACCTCCTGGAAATGAATCAGGATCGGCACCCGCAGCTCCGCCGCGAGCGCGTAGGCGCGGCGCAACTCCGGGCTATCGGCGGCGACGTGAAACTTCATCTCGCCGAAGCCTTGTGCGCCGCTCTTCACCGCCTGCGTGAGCGCCTGTTCGGCATCCGGGCGGCTGACGTCATAGCTGTTGAACCAGGTGAACCGCCCGGGCGCAGCGCTCTGCACGGCCTTCACCTGTTCGAGCGCCGCGCCGCGCGTGAGCAGGTTGGCCTTGCTGATGCCGGCGCCGTCCAGGTGCGCGAGGTTGGCGGCCGGCTGTGGCCGCAGGTGGAAGTGAAGATCGAACACCGGCGCCCCCCACTCGCCTGCAGGCTCCTGGCCGGCGAACGCCGGCAGCACTGCAGCAGCGGCGATGGTTTCGAGAAATTCGCGACGGTTCATCACGCGGACTCCGTGGGGCGACGTCGCCACCATACCTGAACGGCCACAACCAGCACGCCAGCGACACCAAGCGGCACAGCCTGGCGCACGCGTGCCACGGGTTCGGCGCGCAGATTGTAGTCGACCGTGAGGTCGCGTTGATCGACATTCCGACGCTGTGCCATTAGCGCGATGCGATCGCTTGTCGGCACCAGCGCGTTCGCCAGGTACACACCGATTGCCGGCCGGTAGTCATTCCGGAAGTGGAGATGATGACGTCCTTCGGCAAGCGATGGGATCGCGGCCGTTGCGCGAATTCGTACGGCTCCATCGCCAGCGAGCATAGTGTCGATCGCGGCAACGGCGCTGTCGGCGAGTGCAAGGCGCAGCGGCGCGCCGTCGAGGTCGAGCCTAACGGCGCGCAGCACGGCGTCCGCGAAGGCACGTGCTTCACCGTCGGTGATCGAGCCGTTCGCGTCACGGTCGATCGCCGTCACCACCTCCGCCGCGATGGCGATCCCCGGCGTGAGGTCGAGCGCGATCTCGACGCGGTCCGGATCGACGCCGAGACGCGCTGCCTGCAGAAACTCGTCGAGCCGGTGCGCCGACGGCGTCCGGGCCGACAGGAGCACGAGGAGGGCGGTCAGCGCGCCGGCGGCGCTACTTCGCGGTGAATTTCGCACCGTAATCGTTCGTCGGATCGCGGTAGATGGTGTGAATGTGATCGACGCTGCCCTGCTGCGGTGCGTACTCGATGACGAGGGTCGGCGCCTGGATGCGGAAATACGCGGCGCTGCCGTTGGTTGTCGGGCCGCTCCACGCAAAGTAGGTGTCCGACACGTCCGCCTTGATCTGCGCCATGCGCGGCTCGGCAAAGCCGTCGTTGATGATCCCGGCCCATTCGCGGACGAGATCGAGCAGCGCCTGCTGCTGCGGCGCGGCGAGCGCCGAGGCGCGAACACCTTCCGGTTGAATCGTCTGGCCGTCGCGACCCGGTCCGAGCACGAGGTCGGCCACCCGGTAGGTGAGAATCGCCTGGCTGCGCTGGCTGGCATCGAGCGTGTTGATCAACGCGAAGGCCTTGTCGTTTTCGTTGCCGAGCGGCCGGACCGTTCGGCCTTCAACGGTGTAGGTCGCCGGTTGCGCCGCCGGCAGACTGGGCGCCATCGTCGCCTGGCTCCCCGCCAGCGTGAGATTGATGGCGAGATGGTGTCCGCCGAACTGCAACCGCCACGGCGCGGTGGTGGATGGCGTGCCCAGGAACGCCAGGTAGTATTCATTTTCGCCGAACGCTGGACCGCCGCCCGGTCCACGCCCGCCGCCGCGCCCGCCATTGCCCGAGGATTGCGTCCGCAGCACTTCGTCGCCACGCATGATGTCGACCACCTTGCGGTAGCCGTCGCGGCTCAGCGCGACCGACAGCAGCGTCATCACCGCGGCGCGCTGCGTGGCGGTCACGTCGGCGAGTCGCAGTCCATTGCGTTGAAACATCGGGCTCGGCAGGTTCGACCAGTTGGTTTTCTGCGGGCTGTCGAACGGAAACTGCACCTTCGTGCGGCCCGAGTCGTCGAGAGCCGTCAGGACGCCCTGCGCTGCGGCGACGATTCGCGTCGTGACGTCAGCCTGGGTGCTTGCCGTCGCGCCGCGCTGCGCGCGCGGGGCCGCGGCAAGGATCGTCAGCGCGCCGATGGCAACGACCGACGCAATCCGATGTCGTGGATTCATAACGCGCATCGTAGCGCGCACGGTGATGTCAGGAGCATGAAACGGATGTGAAGATTCCCTGGTGGACGCAGTCGTCCGTCTCTATACTCGCATCCGTGCCAGATCAGCTGGCGTCCATGGCGATCGCTCGGCCGGGTGCGCCGGTCGTCGCGGCCGCCGACGCCATCGGTCGCGAGCAGGTGAAGTCGGTCGTCCGCGTGGCGGCCGGCAACTTCCTCGAGATGTACGACTTCATGATCTACGGGTATTACGCCGCGGCGATCGGCCGCGCGTTCTTCCCGAAGAGCAGCGAGTCGGCGTCGCTGATGCTGTCGTTCGGGACATTTGGCGCCGGCTTTCTAATGCGTCCGCTCGGCGCGTTGACGCTCGGCGCCTACATCGACCGCCACGGCCGCCGTTCGGGGCTGATCCTCACGCTTGGACTGATGTCGATCGGCACGCTGTCGATCGCGCTGGCCCCGCCGTACGCGGCGATCGGCCTGCTCGCGCCGCTGATTGTCGTCGGCGGGCGTTTGATTCAAGGGCTGTCGGCCGGCGTCGAGCTCGGCGGCGTGTCGGTCTATCTCGCCGAGATTGCGACCCCGGGCCGCAAAGGGTTCTACGTGAGCTGGCAGTCCGCCAGCCAGCAGCTCGCCGTCGTGTTCGCGGCGCTCGTCGGGGTCGTCTTGCACCGGCTCGTGAGCGGCGTACGGATGGATGCGTGGGGATGGCGCATTCCGCTGCTCATCGGTTGCGCGATCGTCCCCGTGCTGTTCGTGATCCGCCGATCGTTGGCGGAGACCGACGCCTTTGCGCGGCGCGCGCACCACCCCGCGATCGGCGAGATCGTCAGGTCGGTGGCGGCGAACTGGCGGATCGTGCTGAGCGGCTCGATGATGGTGGTGCTCACCACGGTCGCCTTCTACACGATCACCGCCTACACGCCGACGTTCGGTCGAGCGGCGCTGCACCTCGACGAAGGCGACGTGCTGATCGTCACGCTCTGCGGCGGCGTCTCGAACTTCGTCTGGCTGCCGCTTTCCGGAGCGCTATCGGATCGAATCGGCCGGCGGCCGCTGCTGATCGGGTTCTCGCTGGTGATGCTGCTGACGGCATACCCGGCGCTCGCCTGGCTCTCCCGCGACGTCTCGTTCACGCACTTGCTGATCGTCGAGCTGTGGCTGTCGTTCTTGTATGGCGGGTACAACGGCGCGATGATCGTGCACCTCACCGAGATCATGCCGGGGCATGTTCGCGCCAGCGGGTTCTCGCTCGCCTATAGCCTGGCGACGGCGCTCTTCGGCGGCTTCACGCCGCTGGTCGCCACCTACTTGATTGCGGTGACACACAACACGGCGATGCCGGGCGTGTGGCTCTCGTGCGCGGCGCTCGTAAGCCTCGTCGCCGTCATGGCGCCGGTTGGACACGAACGCTAGAGGGATTCCGATGAGCGACGAACGCACCCGTCGGCGATTGACAGTTGCCCGGCACGCCGCGACCTGCTTAGTCGCGCTCACGCTCATTCTCCTCGCGGCGCCGGCGCGTGCCGACGAGATCCACGTGATGGTGTCCGGCGGATTCACTGCGGCTTACAAGCTGCTGGTTGCGGAATGGGAGAAGGCGTCGGGACATACCGTTGCAACCGTGTACGGCGCGTCGATGGGCGAAACGCCGACGTCAATCCCCAACCGGCTGGCACGCGGCGAGCCGGCCGACATCGTCATCCTCGCCCGCACTGCGCTCGATCGCCTCGTCGATGCTGGCAAGGTCGTCGTCGACAGCCAGACCGACCTCGTGCGATCGCGCATCGGGATGGCCGTCAAGGCCGGTGCAAAGAAGCCTGACATCTCGACCGAAGCACGATTCCGCCAGGTGCTGCTCGACGCGAAGTCGATTGCCTACTCCGACAGCGCAAGCGGTGTGTACATATCAACGGAGCTGTTCAAGAAACTGGGTATCGCGAGCCAGGTCGCCGGCAAGTCGACGATGATTCCGGGTACGCCCGTGGGCGAGCGCGTCGCCTCCGGCGCCGCGGAAATCGGATTCCAGCAGATGAGCGAACTGCTGCCCATTCCCGGCATCACGGTTGTCGGTCCGATTCCCGACTCGGTGCAGTTGGTCACGATCTTCTCTGCCGGCGTGGCGACGGCGGCTCGAGCACCGGCGACGGCGCGTCAACTTATCGCGTATTTGTCGTCCTCGGGTGCGCACCAGGTGATTCGTGCGGCCGGCCTCGATCCCGTCGCCGCTGCCGTACCCACTGAAGGCGTCGACCGTTTCATCACGGTCAACGGCCTCAGGCTTCACTACCTGGACTGGGGCAACGACGGAAAGCCGCCCTTCATCCTGCTGCACGGGATCTCGAGAACCGCCCACACCTTCGATCATGTCGCGCGGCGTTACCAGAAGGACTACCACGTGATCGCGATCGACATGCGCGGCCACGGCGATTCGGCGTGGGATCCGAACGCGCAGTACCTCGTCGAAGATTATGTCAAAGACATCGAAGGCATCGTCGCGCAGCTGCAGCTCAGGAACCTTCGGATGATGGGTAATTCGACCGGCGGTCGCGTGGTCCAGGTGATGGCGGGTCTTCATCCTGATCTCGTGTCGCGCATCGTCGTCGAAGACGTCGGACCGGAACGGCCAGCCTCGATCGCCGATGGATTCGCGATGCGCGTTCAACAGGAGCGCGCCGACGACACCAGCTGGGCGTCGGAGGACGAGCTGTTCGCGCAGACAAAGAAGCAGAATTCCGGCGTGAGCGACGAGATCCTTCGCGCCTACGTGAAGTCGGCGGTCAAACGCCGCGGCGACGGACGGCTGGTCTGGAAGCGTGACCCGCAATTGTCGAAGGGCTTCGTCGTCACGGAGTTGTGGCGCTACATCGGCCACATCACGTGCCCGACGCTCTACATCCTCGGCGGCAAGAGCACCATCGTGCCGATCGAGACGCAGCACCGCCTCGAGAAAACGATCCCGGGCGTGCAAATCGTGACCGTTCCGGATGTCGGCCATTATCCTGACTGGGAGAAGCCTGCCGAGACGTTCGCGATCCTCGACCAGTTCCTCGGCGTCAAGCAGTAGACTTCAGTTTGCGAGGGGACATGGACGTACAGCGAATCAGCGTTGGCGATGCGCGGCGGAAAGTGCAGGCAAAGCAGGCATTGCTCGTCTGCGCGTATGAAGACGCCGCGAAGTGCCGGATGGTGAACCTCGAGGGTTCGATTCCGCTCACCAGCTTCCGGTCGGAGGCGGCGTCGCTGCCGAAGGACCAGGAAATCATTTTCTTCTGCGCCTGACCCTCCGAGGGCAGCGCTGCCGGTCAGGCAGCCACATACCAGGCGCAGGGATTCACCAATGTGAAAGCGTTGAAAGGCGGTGTCGAAGCGTGGGTCGCCGCCGGATACCCGATGTAGGGGCACCCTTTCAGGGTGTCCGCGCCCGACCCGTCCGCCCCTGAGAGGGCGGACCTACGTCCGACGCGCCTGATGAATCGACTGCAGGAGCCGATCGGCCGGACACGGTTTCGACAGCACGTCGCTGAATTGCGCCATCGCCTGCGCTCGCGCAAACGCGGCGTCGTCGCCGGTCAGCACGACGATCGGAATCGACGCTGTCGCCGGAGTCGTCCGCAACTGCGCGGCGAGCGCGAACCCGTCCATGTCGGGCAGCAGCAAGTCGAGGACGATCACATCCGGCCGCTCTGCGATCGCGAGATCGAACCCGGTTAGCCCGCGCGACGCCTTCACCACAGCGAGCTCGTGCTCGATCAGCATCGCGTACAAATCCAGCTGCGTCAGGTTGTCTTCGATGAACAGGACGACTGGCCGTTTCCTGTCTGTCGTGAACCTTGCGCGCGGAGCGGCTGGTGTCGTCATCGAGGCGCCGTTCGAGTTGCCTATAGTAACAACACTGTCAATGACGCGCCCGGCCCCGATTCCGCCGCAAGCCGCGGAGTGCACAACCGCGTCCGTCTGTGCGATCGTTGCGCCATGGCACAGACCGCGTCGGCTTTCGCCGCCATCGACATTCCGGCACGGGTGCGCGCCCACGACTGGCGCGCCGTCGAACAACAGCTCGACGGGTCGGGATGCGCCGTGCTGCCGGCGTTGCTGACAGCTGACGAGACCGATGCGCTCGTCCGCCTCTACGACGACGATCGACTGTTCAGGAGCCGCGTCGTGATGGCCAAGCACGGTTTCGGCCGCGGCGAATACAAATACTTCAAGTACCCGCTGCCGGAGATCGTTACCGGCCTGCGCACGGCGATGTACGCGTGCCTCGTCGCGACTGCAAATCGCTGGAACGAAGCGATGCGGATCGAGGTTCGCTATCCCGACTGCCACGGCGAATTCATTGCCCGCTGCCACGATGCCGGCCAGACGCGGCCGACGCCGCTGCTGCTTCGGTACGCCGAAGGCGACTTCAACGCGTTACACCAGGATGTCTACGGCGAGCACGTCTTTCCGTTGCAGATGATGATCCTGCTGTCGGACCCCGGACGAGAGTTCACCGGCGGCGAGTTCGTGGTCACCGAGCAGCGGCCGCGGATGCAGTCGCGGGTGGAGGTGGTGCCGGTCGGCCGCGGCGACGCCGTCGTCTGGGCGGTCCGCGATCGCCCGGCGCAGGGGCGCCGCGGCGCCTACCGCGTGACGATGCGCCACGGCGTCAGCCGGGTGCGTTCCGGCCATCGGCACACAGCCGGCGTAATCTTCCACGACGCGAAGTAGGTCCAATCCTTTGATATCGTCCCCGCATGCTGATTGGTGACGATGCCGGGCAGGCGGCGTTCGAAATTGGCAAGCCGCCGCAGTCGATCCGTGTTCTGAGCGAGCGGCAGGTCGCGCAGCTGCTCGACCCCGATGATCTGCTTCGTCAGCTCGAGGCGTCGTTCGGCGCCCTCGATCGCGGTGAAGTTCAGTGCCCGCCACGGCCACAGGTTTCAGTGCCGGGCCGCGGTTTCTCGCTCGCCATGGCCGCCTGGCAGCCGGGGATGCAGATCTGCGTCAAGGTGGTCAACGTCTTCGACGGCAACCTCGCCGTCGGGCTCCCGAATCATCTCGCGATCGTGAATCTCTTCGACCCGGAAACGGGAGCGGCGACGTGCGTGATGGACGCGACGTTCATCACCGGTATACGAACCGCTGCCGCCGCGGTGTTGTCGCACCGGCTCCTGTCGCGCGGCGACAGCCGCATCGCCACCATCGTTGGGGCCGGCGTGCAGGCGCGAGAACATCTCCGGTTGTTGCCTCTCGTGCGCGACCTTGACGAGATCCAGATCGCCGCGCTCGACCTCGCGCACGCGCAGCGCCTCGCGCGCCTGCACCCGAACGCGCGAGCGGTCCCCGACATCGAGTCAGCGATCCGGCGCTCCGACCTGGTGTGTCTTGCGACGCATTCGCCGACGCCGGTGATCGAACCCGGCTGGATCACACCGGGCACGCACGTTTCCTCGGTCGGCTATCACCCGCCGCTCGGCGAACTGCCGGTGGCGCTCGCCCGCGCCAGCCGATTGTTCGTCGAGACGATGGACGCGTTCGCGCCGCCGCCGGTGGGCTGCGCCGAGTTGAGTGATGTCAGCTCGGTGGGCGCCGCCACCCTCGGCAGCGTCGTCAACGATCCGCGGCGAGGCCGCGCGCACGACTCGGAGATCACTGTCTATAAAGCGATGGGCATCGCGATGGAAGACATGGTCGCTGCGAACCTGGTCTACGACCGCGCCCGGCAGTCGGCAGCCGGCACGCTGGCCGACTGGTAAGCTGTCGCCGCATTGCGATTCCTGGAGACGATTGATGCCGCTACTCCAGTTCCGGTAGTGTCCGGCTTCCGCCTTGCGGAACGCTTCGGCGGACCGCCATAGCCTTGGCGACGGCGGTCAGCCGGACCGTCGCGGCGTGCGGCGCCCACGCCGTGATTTTGCGGACACTACCGGGCGGCCTGGAGACCACCGATGCCGCTATTGAAAGAGTGGGAGAGCTTCTACGTGATCGTCGGTTCGGCGGCCGCTGCGCTGACCGGCCTGCAGTTTGTCGCGACGGCGCTCATCGCCGATATCGACGTCGAGGCGAGCAGCGGTACTTTCGATGCTTTTGCTACGCCAACCATCGTCCATTTCAGCGGCGCACTGCTGATCTCGGCGATTCTGAGCGCGCCGTGGGAGTCGCCGATGCTTCTCGGCGCTCTTATCGCGATCGCTGGCGCAGCCGGGATCGCGTACTGCGGTCTGGTCGCGCGCCGATCGCGCCAACAAACCGAGTATCAGCCGGTCTTCGAAGACTGGCTGTTTCACGTCGCGCTGCCGGTAATCGCCTACGCGGGATTCGGGGTCGCCGGCTATTTATTGTGGCGGTCGGCCGCGGCCTCGGGCCTGGTGGTCGTGGCCGCCGCGATCCTGCTGCTGCTCGCGATCGGCATTCACAATACGTGGGACACGGTCACCTATCTCATCGTCGTGCGGCGGCACGACCACAACAGTCCCGATCATCCGACCAGTGCGCCGACGACGCCGGAATAACTCCCCTACGGTCGACCGTAGGTCCGCCCTTTCATGGCGGACACTCCGGAATCCGTCAACGCGTGGGAGTCGCGGGGCGGTCCTCTTCGAGCGGTGTCCACTCGCCGGATTGGATGAAGCTCGCCCAGTAGAACGGGTGCTGGCGCGCCGGGCGCTTGAGCATTGCGATCTTCGACTGGCGCAGCGCGTCACCGCGACCGAGGCCGGCGCGCAGACCGGTGTAGTAGGCGACCATGGTCTCGCGCGCGATGGCGTCGCTGACGGGCCAGAGGCTCATGACGAGCGTCTCGGTGCCGGCGAGCACGAAGGCGCGGCGCAGCCCGTAGACCCCTTCCCCGTTGCGAACTTCGCCGATCCCGGTGTCGCACGCCGACAGCGTGACGAGGTGCGTGCCCCACAAATCCAGCGCCGACGCTTCGAGCGCGGTGAGAATCCCGTCCTCCGTGTCGCGCTTCAGGTTCGCCCCGGCGAGTGCCAGGCCCGAGCGCAGCAACGGGTTCTCGGCGGTGGCGCCGCCGTCCTGGAGAAAGAATCCATGCGATGCGATGTGGAGGATGCGCGGCGCCTGCACGCGCTGCAGAAACGCCTTCTGCGCACGTTCGCCGGTGAAGAGCGTCGCGTCGGGGAACAGGCCCTTGATGGCGAGCGCCTCCTCCGCGGTTGCGGCCAGCGGCGCGAAGTACACCGACGACCGCTCGGGACCGGTGGTAACGCTGCGCCGCGCCGCCGGGGTCGTCCGGACCAGCACCGCGCTGGCCGCCCCCGAAGGTGCCGGCTCACCGAAGACCGGATCGGCAAAGACCGCGGCGCTGCTGCGGCTCGCGCGCGCCACCTGCATTCGCAGCAGGTCGCGGCCGCTCGTCAGGTACGAGATCGCATGCCGCTCGATCAGGTATCGATCCTGCTCGTCGACGAGTGCCTCGAATGGGACGAGGTTCAGCGCGCCGTCCGGTGAGATCAGCAACCGGGCCAGCCCGCCGAATGCCGGACGTACGGGCGCCATCACCAGGCTGTCGAGCGTGCGTGCGCGTGCCTTGACGTCGCCGCGCCGCGGATCGCGCAGCGCTGCCCGCAGCGCGTCGACCGCTTCGTCGATCGCGGCCGCCGGCCCGAGATCGAAGCCGCGCGGCGCGAGCTGATTGCGGATCACATAGGCAGCGTAGTGCGGCGGTCCGTAGGCCTCGGCATTCCGTTCCGCGCGCGGATCGAATGGTCGAAACACCGCGAGCTCGACGAGCGCCGCGCCGTCGGGAATCGCTGCCTGCACCGCGTCGAGCGTCACCGCACGGCTGTCGGCACGGAATTCAGCGCTGTGTTCCGCGAGCTCGGCCTCGAATTTCTCCTTGCGGATCTCCAGCGACTGAATCGCGAGGCGCCGCTGATCGGCGAGTGTGGGGTTGGGAACGTTCAGCGCCAGCCGTGCAAGTTCCGCCGTCGTCGTCTTCAGCTGCTCGACCAGTTCCAGGTTGTGCGGGTCGGAGGTCCGCCGGACAGCCGCGAGCGTGTCGGACATCGCGTCCTGGACGCGACCCTTCCGCTGCAGCAGCACCAGCACGGCGAGCGTCGCGGCGTCGGCGCTGTCCGGCGCCTCGCGCAGGTGCAGCGAGATCGTGCGATCGGTCCGCTCGCGCATGGCGTTGACGAACAGCAGCTTCTGCCGTTCCGAGCCGATCGCCAGGTTCAAGGCCAACTGCTTTTCGAGAATCGCATCGGCCCGTCGCTGGTAGGCAATCGCGTTGGACACGTCGCCGGCGGCCGCATACGTTCGCGCGATGTTGCCGACCGAAACGAGGGTCGCGTCCTGGAACGGCCCGGCCGCGTGCTCCCAGATGGTCAGCGCCCGCAGATGCAGCTCGAGCGATCGCGCCAGGTCGCCGCGCGCGCGGGCGACCGTCGCCATGTTGTTCAGCACCTGCGCGACATCGGGATGATTCGGCCCGACCACCCGCTCGCGCAGCGACAGGACCCGCGCGTAGTAGGCGTCAGCCGTCGCGTAATCCTTCCGTTCGCGCGCGACCATGCCGAGGCTCTGCAGCACGACGCCGATGAAGTAGTTGTCGCTGCCGAAGGCTTTCGTGCCGGCATCGAGCGATCGGAGAAACCATTGCTCGGCGGCGCCGAAATCGCCGCGCTGCCGGCCGATCTCGCCGAGGTTGTTGAGCAGCGTCGCGTAGTTCCTGCTGTCGGACTCGCCGATTGCCTCGAGGATCGCCATCGCGCGTCGAAGGATCGTCTCCTCGGCCGCGAACTCGCCGCCGTCGTGCCGGATGGCGGCCTGTGTCATCAACGCGCTGACGTACCACTGGTTGTCGGTGCCGAGCGACTGCTCGAGCGCGTCGAGCGCCGGCCGCAGCAGCGTCTCGGCCTTCGCGCGCTGCCCCATCTTTTCGTACAGCAGCGCGAAGCGCGCCCGCACCCAGGCCGCCATCGGGTGATCCGGCGTCAGCGAGGAATCCATGATCGCGACGGCCTGGTGGAATGCGGCCTCGGACTTCGGATCGTCGGGCAGGCTCTGATATACGGTGCCGAGTTCGGCGAGTACGCTCGCTGTCTGCAGGTCGGCCGGACCGCGCGTCGACTCCGTGATCGCGAGCGCCCGTTCGAGCAGCGTCCGCGCCGCGTCGAAGAGGCCGTCCTCCTCGAGCCGCGTGGCGCGCGTGCGCAGGCGGCGCGCGTCGCGCATGGCCCGATCGGACTCGTCTGCGGGTCCGATTGCGGCGAGGTGGACTGCGTACGCGCCTGGAGCGGCGACGCCGGATACAGGCTTGATCGCGATGTCGTAGGAGCCCGCGGCGTCGGCGACGATCTCCACGTCCTCGACACCGATCGGCCGAATGTCGTCCTGGATATCGGCGACCAGTCGCCCGTCGCCGCCGTAGACGCGAACCACGACGGCGATACCGCGCTGCTCGACGCGGACGTGTGCACAGTCGCCGGCGTTCAGCGTGACACTGTATCGGTGTTCTTCGCCGCGATCGAGCCGCCGCTCGATCGCGGTGTCCTGTTCGAGCGCTATGGTTGATTGCTGCGCGAACGCCGGCGGCGTGCTGACGAGGACCGCCATGGCGGCCGCGCCGATAGAAAGGCTTCGGCGCGTCAGGCAGGCGACGTTTGAAACGGGTGACCGCATTCCGGCTAGGGCCGCGTCACTTCGAAGGCATAACTGCCAACGACGTGCGCGGCGTCACCACCGGTGCGCCCGGCCAGGTCGAGCGTGTAGTGCTGCGGCTTCAGCAACGCCAGCGGAACGGCCACCCCCACCGATACGCCGTCGGCCGATGACTTTGCACCGATCCAGTCGCTGCGCCAGATCACCGCGTTCGACGTCGGGTCGCGAAGTCCCACCTGGTAGCGGTCGAACTCAGTGGCGTCGAGGCGCAGTTCGAAGCCGACCCGATCGGCGTGCGGCGGCGGCAGTTCGAGTACGGGAACCGTATCCGCCGAACGGGTCTGCGGCACGAGCACGAGCGCGATCGCCTTCACCTCCTGCGCGGCAGCGGCCGGCGTCCGCGCGCGCGCCAACTGCTTCGCGATCTCGGCGTTCGCAGCGCGGAGATCCGCGTTCTGCGCTTCGAGGTCGCGTGCGTGGCGATCGAGTGCGGCGCGACCGCTCTCGGCCACCGACAGGCCGCGGCCGAGGCGGACCGATACGAACAACAGCCCCGCGCTGGCCACCAGAAGCAGCGTCGCGGCGACCGCCAGCGCCGGCAGCAGCGCCGGGATCCACCGCGTCCGCCACGACGGCGACGGTGCCGACCGCGGTGCGTCGTCGACGGCGCGTGCGAACGCGGCCGCGAATGCCACGCGCTCGCGACGACGCGGCGACGCCAGGTAGTGCGACTCGAACCGCTCGCGGAGATCGATCGCGAGCGTGCCGCGCACATACGCGTCGACGAGATCGTCTTCGACGCCGCGCAACCGCGCCACGACCGCGTCATCGACGACGCTCGCTTCGTCGAAGCGATCGGCCTCGTTCGGAGGCAGGAGACCGAGCAGATAGCGAATCAGCTGCTGGTCGTCGAGCAGCGTGTCGCGCCGGGCCGGCTTATGCGAATCCATGCTGAAGTCCAACGGCTACGCGACGCGGAGAACAGTATTGGTCATCGGCGATCACCACATTCCCTGACGCACGTCATCAGTGCCTCGCGAATCCGCCAGGCACGGATGGCGAGGGCGTTCATGCTGATCCCGAGCCGCATCGCGAGCTCGCGGCGGCGCTGGATCTTCTTCTGGCGCGATTCTGCGTAGTACTCGACGATCAGCTCGCGCTGCTCCTGCTTCAGGTTCTGCAGGCAGGAGTCGAGGCAGTCGAGCCGGTGCTCGCGGGCGTCGCGTTCAGCGGCGGCGGCGCCGTGGCTGGCGATGCCGGTGGTTTCGGTCGCGCGCGACTCGTCGAACGGCACGAGCCGCCGATCGCCGCGCAGATCCTCGAGGAGCACGTACTTGGCGACGGCAAAGCAGTAGCGCGCCGGCGGCCGCGTGGTGATGACGCCGTCCTGCGCGAGCGTAATCGCGACCCGCGTCAGCGTCCTGTCCGCGAGATCGTCGGCGGCCGGACGATTGCGGCGATCGAAATACGAAGCGAGGCGCCGCCGTACGTCGATGTAACGCTCGCCGTTCGACTCGACGCCGTCGTCGAGCCAGGCGAGCAGGGCGGCGAAGGTATCGGGCGTCAGCTTCGCATCTTCACGGACGACGTCTTGATTCACCACGTAGCCGGCTCTCGATGTGCGACCTGTACCGCGTGCGGAAGCGCTGGCGGAGGCGCGAAGATCCTGCGTGAGTGGATAGGAACGATCTGTTCCTACCTTTGACGCGATCTCCGGGCGCTGGTTGCAGAGGAGAGACACAGTCCGTCGTTGCTCCAATCTGTTACATCGGCATATCGCCGCCGACGTCGTTCGGGTGATATGTCCCGGGGCGACGAAATCTTTCAGTGCCGGTCTCGTGTGGTCGTGAGACCACACGCGAGATGCTCGGTGAGCGACGCGATGATCTCGTCGACGCGCCTCGCGTCGTCGGCAGACAGCGCAAACCCCTGACGTTCGACAGCCACGAAATCAGACGAGCGATGCATGGCCCGCATCAGGCCGTCCGGCGAGTGACCGCGCGAGCGCAGCAGCACGTGGCCGATTTCGTGAGCCAGCGCGCGGCCGATCATGCGGCCCGTCATCTGGTCGCGGACGGCCGGCGGACACTCGGTGCCGTGGTGCATCGCCGGCACCTCGTCGACGAGCGTCTCGACTGCGGTGGTGAACAAGAGAATCGTCGGCTCGGGAGCGCCGGCGCGAAA
>Ga0075435_100000749_pt1 | contig 20129 bp, 19 predicted proteins | sample RhiMethybrSRZTD4_FD_75302 | JGI IMG/M metagenome (GOLD analysis project Ga0075435, IMG submission 75302) | Populus rhizosphere microbial communities from Tennessee, USA - Rhizosphere MetaG P. TD hybrid SRZTD4 | ecosystem: Host-associated > Plants > Roots > Rhizosphere > Soil | place: USA...
TCGCCGATGCGCTCCACGAGCTTGCGCTCGACGAAGCTGTGGACGTCCTCGTCGGGACCGTGCACGTACGCCGGATCGCGGCGGCCTTCCTCGAGAATCTCCTCGAGACCTTTCCGGATCGCGGCGGCGTCCTGCCTGGCGAGCACGCCGGCCGCGCCGAGCGCTTCCGCCCACGCCAGGCTGCCTGTGACGTCGTCTTCGAAGAGCGCGCGATCGAAACCGAAGGAGATGCCGAAGTCGAAGGCCGCCGGATCGGGCTCGGTATCGAAGCGGCCGGACCAGAGAGTCATGAATGGTGCGCGGAGAGCACGCGGTGCTGCCCCTTGAACAGCTCGAGGCAGACCGTGGCGTCCGGCGCGCGCGAGGCCCCGGCACCGAGCGCTTCGTGTGCCGCCTGGAAGATCACCGCGGCGGGCACGGCGGCGATCGTCGCCACGCTTTCGATGAGCTCGGTGAGCGTCATCGGCACGCCGTTGACCGACACGGGCAGCCCGCCCTCGAACGCGATCTCGAGACGCGCCGGTTCGTTCAGCTCGGCGCCACCGGGCGCCCGCTCCCACAAGGTCGTGTGCACGCTGCCGCTGTCGTCCGCCTGTCCGGCCCGCACGGCCACGACGCGAATGGAACGGTCGAGCGCGTGCGCCACCGCTTCGATCCCGGCCTGGTCGTGTTCGTCGCCGGCATGCGCGATGGTCGTTGCCCCCTCGATGCGCGCGACCTCCACCAGCTTCCTCGCGAGGAGTGGACGCGCGGACGGCGCCTGGTCCTCGCGTGACGCGGCGAAGCAGTGACGGGCGAACTCGTCGCGGGCATCCAGCACGTGCGCGCGCACCGCCCCCGCCGCGAGCGCAGCCTGGCGCACGCTCTCGAGCTCCACGGCCTGGCCGACGTCGAGCGTCAACGCGACGATCTCCGCGTCGAACGCCGATGCGAGACCCGGAATCGCGGCAAGGTTGTCGGCGCTGCCGGAGCAGGCGAACACGATGCGTGTGCTCACGCTGGTTGTCCCTCCCCTGTGAACCGTTCGAACCGTTTGACGAGCGCCTTCGCACGGCGTGCGTCCGGCGCCACCACGAGCACCGTGTCCTCGCCGGCGACGGTGCCCACGACCTCGGGCAGGTGCGCTTCGTCAATCGTGACGCAGAGCGCCTGCGCGCGTCCGAGGCCCGTGCGCAGCAGCACGAGCTGCTGCACGCGATCGACGCGCAGCAGGTATTCCGCCACCGCGCGCTGCAGCATCGACTCGGCCGCCTTGCCGTTCGGCGCGGCCGGACGCCCCGGCGCCTGGTAGGCGCCGTCGGCGCCGCCCTTGACGAGACCGAGCTCGCGGATGTCGCGCGAGAGCGTCGCCTGCGTGACGTCGAACCCCGCGGCGCGCATGGTGCGGCGCAGCTGCTCCTGGCTGCGCACGGGCGCGCGCTGAATGACGTCGAGGATGACCGCCTGGCGGCGTTGCTTCATAAATCCCTTGGGATTTCCTTCTTCAGGATACACCAAAGTCTTGACTGATTATGCATGCGAATGTATAAATATTCTTTTCCGGATCGACGGGAGAGCATGACCATAGCAGCCCAGGACAGCAGGACGACCGCCGCGACCGACCGCCAGGCCGCCGCCCGCGCGCCGCGCACGCGTGTCGCGGTCGCCGGCGCCACCGGCTACGCCGGACAGGAGCTCGTGCGCCTGCTCGCGCGCCATCCGGCGGTCACGCTGACGGCCGCGATGTCGTCGGGCGCGACGAGCGCGCCGCGCCCGCTGCCGGCGCTCGCGCGCATCTGGGACGAGGCCGTCACGCCGCTCGACATCGACCGGCTCTCATCGTCCGCCGACATCGTCTTTCTTGCGCTCCCGGAGGCGGCGTCGGCGGAAGTGGCGCCGAAGCTGCTCGAGCGCGGGACGCGCGTCATCGACCTGTCCGGCGCGTTCCGCATCCGCGACGCCGCGGATCGCCAGCGGTGGTATCCGGCCACGCCCGCGCTGCCGCCGGGGACCGTCTACGGTCTTCCCGAGCATGACGCCGCGGCCATCAAGGACGCGCGGCTCGTGTCGTGCCCGGGCTGCTATCCGACCGCCGCACTGCTCGCGCTCCAGCCGCTGGCCGACGCCGCGCTCATCGAGGGAACCGTCATCGTCGACGCGAAGTCCGGCATCTCCGGTGCGGGCAAGGCGCCGAGCGACCGCACGCACTTCTCCGAGAACCATGGCAGCGTCGCCGCCTACGGAGTGTTTTCGCACCGGCACAACGCCGAGATGGAGCAGGAGCTGAACCGCGAGGTGACGTTCGTGCCTCACCTGGTCCCGCTCGACCGCGGCATTCTCGAGACGATCTATGTCTCGCTGAAGAAGGGGACGACCGAGGCGCAGGTGGCGAAGGCGCTCGAGGACGCCTATCGCGATGCGGCGTTCGTGCGGCTGACCGGCGCCGCGCTGCCGGAGATCAAGCACGTCGCGCACACGAACTTCTGCGACATCGGCTGGACGGTGGACGAAGGGCGCAACCGCCTCGCGCTGATCGCGGTGCTCGACAACCTCGTGAAGGGGGCGGCCGGTCAGGCGGTGCAGAACCTCAATATCGTCCTCGGGCTCGACGAGCGGACGGGCCTGCTCTGATGGCGAGCAAGACGAGCCTGGTGCTCAAGCTCGGAGGCGAACTGCTCGAGCAGCCCGAAGACCTCGCGCGCATCGCCAAAGGGATTGCGGCGCTCGCGCGGCGCACGTCGCTCGTCGTCGTGCACGGCGGCGGGCGCGAGATTGACTCCGCGCTCGCGACCGCCGGCATCCCGAAGCAGCAGGTGGATGGCTTGCGCGTGACCGACGCGCGGACGCTCGACGTCGTCGTCGCGGTCCTCGCGGGCGCGATCAACACGCGGCTGGTGGCCGCGCTGCGCAAGGCAGGCGCGCGTCCGGTCGGGCTCACCGGCGCCGATGCGTCGGTGGCGACGATGAAGCGGTCGCAGCCGGTGACGAGCGTCTCGGGACCGAAGGTGGATCTCGGGCTCGTCGGCTCGCCCGTCAACAACGGCGGGCCTCAGCTCCTCACCGATCTGCTGGCGCGCGGCTACGTGCCGGTCGTCGCGTGCATCGGCGCCACGCGCGACGGCCAGTTGCTGAACGTCAACGCCGACACGCTCGCCGCGCATCTGGCGACGTCACTGGGCGCCCGGCGGCTCGTGATTGCCGGCGGCACGTCGGGCGTGCTCGACGAAGCCGGCCGGACGATTGCGCGCCTCGACTCGCGCGGCGCGGCGCGGATGATCAGGGCGGGCACGGCGAACAAGGGGATGGTGGCAAAGCTCGAAGCGTGTCGAGCGGCGCTCCGCAAAGGGGTCGGTGACGTGCTGATCGCCAACGGCCGCGAAGTGGCGCTCGACACACTGGCGGCGGCGAAAGGGCCGCTGGCTGGCTGCACGCAGGTGGTGCGATGAACAAGCTGACGCTCGACGACATCAAGGCGCTCGAAGCGCGCCACGTGGTCACGACCTACAAGCGGCAGCCCGTCGCGTTCGTCCGCGGCAGCGGCTGCCGCCTGTACGACGTTGACGGCCGCGAGTATCTCGATCTCATCTCGGGCATCGGCGTCGCATCGCTCGGCCACGCGCACCCGGGGCTCGCGGCGGCGATCGCGGACCAGGCGTCCACGCTGCTGCACACGTCGAACCTCTATTACCACCCGCTCCAGGGACACGTTGCGGCGCGGTTGACGAAGCTGTCCGGCCTGGCACGGGCGTTCTTTGCCAACAGCGGCACCGAGGCGGTGGAAGGCTGCCTCAAGTTCGCGCGGCGCTACTGGTATACGCAGGGAATCACGACGCGCACGAATTTCGTCGCGCTCGAGAACGCGTTCGGCGGCCGGACGATGGGTGCGTTGTCGGTCACATGGGACGAGCACTACCGTCTGCCGTTTCAGCCGCTCGTCGGCCAGGTGACGTTCGTCCGGCCGGGCGACGTGGCGGGGCTCGAGGCGGCGGTCAACGCTGCGACCGCGGCGATCATCGCGGAGCCGATCCAGGGTGAAGGCGGAATCCGGCCGTTGACGAAGGAGTTCGCGCAGGCCATCACGAACACCTGCCGCCGCACCGGGACGCTGTACATCTCGGACGAGGTGCAGACGGGCCTCGGCCGCACCGGGTATCCGTTCTACTTCCCGGTCCTCGGTCTCGAGCCCGACCTGGTGAGCGTCGGCAAGGCGCTCGGCAGCGGCGTGCCCGTCGGCGCGATGCTGATGTCCGAGCGCGTCGCGAATGCGATCTCACCCGGCGATCACGGGACGACCTACGGCGGCAACCTGCTCGCGTGCCGCGCCGCGCTCTTCTTCCTCGAGCAGCTGATGGACCACGGGCTGCTCGATCACGTGAAGGCCGTCGGACCGCTGTTCGAGCGGCGCCTGCGCGCGCTGGCACTGAAGCATCCGGTGATCGTGGAGACGCGCGGTGTGGGCCTGATGCAGGGGCTGCAACTGGCCGTCGACGCGACGCCCATCGTCGACGCCGCGCGCCAGCGCGGCCTGCTCGTCAATCGCACGAACGAAAAGGTGGTCCGGATGCTGCCGCCGCTCACGATCGAGGCGGCGGACATCGATCGAGCCGTAGACATCCTCGACGAGGTGTTTGCCGCCGTCGGGGCGGAGGTGCACGCATGATTCCACTGCCGCTGGAGGTTCGGGGCTCGGGGTTCGAGGTTCGTGAACGGCACGTCACCGAGGCGCCGATCACGATTCGCACGGCTTCCGCCGACGAGGCCGACGCCATCCACGAGCTGATCGACGAACACCTGGCGGAGGGTCACCTGCTGCCGCGTGGCCTGGGCGAAATTCTCGTCCACGCGCACCGCTTCGTCGTCGCCGTGCAGGATGACGAGGTGCTCGCGTGCGCGGAACTGGCGCCGCTGAGCCGATCCGTCGCCGAAGTGCGGTCGTTGGCCGTCAGCCGCGAAGCGCGGGGCCGGGGCCTCGGACGCCGCATCGTCGACGAGCTCGTTCGCCGCGCGGAAGCCGCGGGCTTCGACAAGGTGTGCGCGTTCTCGCACGCGCCCGGCTATTTCGTCCACCTCGGGTTCTCCATCGTTCCCCACGAGTGGCTGCCCGAGAAGATCGTCACCGACTGCCACGCCTGCGGCCAGTTCCGGCGCTGCGGGCAATACGCCGTCGTGCGCGCGCTCGAGCGGCCGCGCCACGGCTGCGTGCCGCTGGCGGCGCTGCATGGTTGACGTGATGCGGGCGGCGCGCCACACGTCGATCGCGCCGATCGACGGCGGCATTACGGCTCCGACCGGGTTCCGTTCGGCGGCGCTCCACTGCGGCATCAAGCCGAAAGCCGGCGCGCTCGACCTCGCGGTGCTGGCCGTGGACACGTTTGCCTCGATGGCCGGCCTGTTCACCACCAACCTGGCGCAGGCGGCGCCCGTGCTCGTCTCGAGGCGCCACCTCGAAGTGACCCGGGGAACCGGATGCGCGATCGTGGTCAACAGCGGCTGCGCGAACGCGTGCACCGGCGAAGAAGGCCTCGCCAACGCGCGGCGGATGACGGAAGAGGTCGCGTCCGCGCTCGGATGCGAGCCCGAGCAGGTGGTCGTCGCCTCGACCGGCGTGATTGGCGTTGCGCTGCCGATCGACCGCGTCGTGGCGGGCATCCACGAGGCGTGCTCGTCGCTCTCTCACGGCAAGGGGAGCGAAGCGGCGCAGGCGATCATGACGACCGATCCGTTCCCCAAGGAACACGCCGTGCGCGTGACGACGCCGATCGGGTCGTTTTCGATCGGCGCGATGGCGAAGGGCTCGGGGATGATCGAGCCGAACATGGCGACGATGCTCGGCTTCATCACGACCGATGCGCAGGTCGACCCCGCGATGCTGCAGCGCGCGCTCGCCGAGTCGGCGCGCGACACGTTCAACGCCATCACCGTGGACGGCGAGTGCTCGACCAACGACTCGCTGTTCGCGATGGCCTCTGGCGTCAGCGGCGTCGCGATTGACGAGGAGCTCTATCCGGCGCTCCTCGACGGCCTGCTGTCGGTCTCGCGGCCGCTCGCGCTCGGCATCGTGCGCGGCGGCGAGGGGGCGACGAAGGTGATTGCCGTGAGCGTCTACGATGCACGCACCGTGGACGATGCACGGCAGGTCGCTCGGACGATCGCGAACTCCCCGCTCGTCAAGACGGCGGTGCACGGCGCGGACCCGAACTGGGGCCGCATCGTCGCCGCGGCAGGCCGGGCCGGCGTCCGGTTCGACATGCAGCGCGTCACCGTTCGCATCGGCGGCATCCTGCTGTTCGAAAACGGGCTGCCGCACGACGAGTCGGCGCCGAGGGCGGCGGAAATCCTGACGCGCGACACCGTGGACATCGAGGTGAGTCTCGGAACCGGCAATGCCTCGGCCACCATCTGGGGGTGTGATCTCAGTGCTGAATACGTTCGGATCAATGGCGAGTACCGCACCTAGTGAGGCCGGCGTGATGATGGCGAAGGACTTCCTGTCGGTCCTCGATCTGTCCGCCGGCGAGGTCGCGCGGCTGCTGGATATCGCGCTTCAGATGAAGGCCGATCGCCGGCTCGGACGCCAGGCGCCGACGGCGAATGCGCTTGCCGGCCGTCACGTGGCCATGCTGTTCGAGAAGCCGTCGCTGCGCACGCGGTCCACGTTCGAGATCGCCGTCAAGGAGCTCGGCGCCGAGACGCTTCACGTGCCATCGGAGTTCGCGGACGGCACCCGCGAGCCGCTCGAGGACGTCGCGCGAAATCTCGAGCGATGGGTGCACGCGGTCGTGGTGCGCACCTACGCACACGAGAAGGTGGCGTCGATGGCGGCCGTTGCGCCGATGCTGCACGTCATCAACGCGCTGAGCGACGAGCAGCACCCGTGTCAGGCGCTCGCGGACATGATGACGCTCGAGGAGCACTGGGGCTCGCTGCGCGGCCGGCGTATCGCGTTTGTCGGGGACGGCAACAACGTGGCGACCTCGCTCGCGCACGCCGCCGCATTGCTCGGCGTCCCGTTTCACGTCGCGTCGCCTCGCGGCTACGAGCTGCCGTCCCGCGTCGTCGATGAAACGCGCCGCGTCGCACGGGACGGCGCCGAGCTGCGGCTGTTCAGCGAACCGTGCGAGGCCGTTCGCGGGGTGGATGCCGTCTACACCGACGTGTGGACGTCGATGGGACGCGAGAGCGAGACGGATCAACGCCGGCAGGTGTTCGCGCCGTATCAGGTGGACAGCCGGCTGATGGCATCCGCCGCGCCGGGTGCGCTCTTCATGCACTGCCTCCCGGCGCATCGTGGCGAAGAGGTGACGTCGGAGGTGCTCGACTCGCCGGCATCGGTCGTGCTGGACCAGGCCGAGAACCGCCTCCACGCCCACAAGGCGCTGCTGTTGATGCTGCTGTCGTAGGTCGCGGGCGGACCTGAAGGTCCGCCCCTACGTTCACAGTCGTAGGGGCCGACGTTCACAGTCGTAGGGGCCGACCTTCAGGTCGGCCCTTCCTGCCCACTGCCCACTGCCAGCTAGAATTGGCCAGCATGGCCAACAAGCCCTGGCTGGCGAAGTACGACGCGGACGTTCCGCACTCACTTCAGCCGTATCCGGACAAAACGCTTCTCGACTACCTTTCGGCGCTCGCCCGCGACCACGCGTCGAAGCCGGCGCTGCTCTTCAAGGGAGCTGAGGTGTCCTACGCCCGGCTTCAGCGCGAGAGCGACGCGTTCGCCGCGGCACTCGTCGCGCTCGGCGTGAAGAAGGGCGACCGCGTCGCGCTCGTTCTTCCGAACTGTCCGCAGTTCTTCGTCGCGGAAGTCGGCGCGTGGAAGGCCGGCGCCGTCGTCTGCCCCGTCAATCCGACTTACACGGAACGGGAGCTCGAGCACGCGCTGAAGGCGAACGGCGCCGCCACCGTCGTCACGCTGACGCCGTTTTACGACCGCCTGAAAGACGTTCAGCCGCGGACCGCGGTGCGCACCGTCATCCCGACCTCGATCAAGGATTACCTGCCGCCGGTTCTCCGCATCCTGTTCACGTTGTTCAAGGAGAAATCGGGCGGTCATCGCATCAGGATTCGACAGGGCGATCGGTGGTTCCTCGATCTGCTTCGTCAGCATCGCGACACCACGCCGCCGGCGGTCCCGGTGCGCGGCGACGACCGCGCGGTCATCCTCGCCAGCGGCGGCACCACCGGCACACCGAAAGGCGTCGTCGGTCTCCATCGCCACTACGTGGCCGCGGGGCTCCAGTTGTACGAGTGGACCAAGTCCGCGAAGCGGCCGTGGATCGATGCGATCATGCTGCCGCTGCCGCTCTTCCACGTCTATGCGAACGTCGGCGTGCAGCCGCTCGCCTTCATCGGGCCGAACCCGCTGTCACTCGTGCCGAATCCCCGCGACCTCGACGATCTGCTCGAGACCATCAGGCAGGTCAAGCCGGCGTTTTTCAACGGCGTGCCGACGCTCTACAACGCCATCCTCAATCACAAGGACGTCCGCGCGGGCAAGGTGGATCTCAGCTCTATCAAGCTGTGCTTCTCGGGCTCCTCGGCGTTGATGGCGGAGACCAAGCGGCAATTCGAAGCGCTCACCGGCGCGCGCCTCATCGAGGGCTATTCGCTGACCGAGGGGATGATGGCCTGCTGCGTCAACCCGGTGCAGGGGACCAACAAGCTGGGGTCAATCGGCGTCCCGCTTCCCGACGTGGAAGTCCGCATCGTCGATGCCGACGACTCGGAGCGCGAGATGCCGATTGATGAAGTCGGCGAGATGCTGCTTCGCGCGCCACAACACATGGTCGAGTACTGGAACGACCCTGGAGAAACCGCAGATACCCTGCGGACGCATGGCCCCGGCGGCCCGTGGGTCCACACCGGCGACCTCGCCCGCATGGACGCCGACGGCTTCATCTTCATCGTCGATCGCAAGAAGGACATGCTGAAGACGAGCGGCTTCCAGGTGTGGCCGCGTGAGATCGAAGAGGTGTTGACGACCCACCCGGCGGTGATGGAAGCGGGCGTGGCCGGCGTTCCCGACCAGGCGAAGGGCGAGGTGGCGCACGCGTGGGTCGTGCTGAAGGCGGGGCAGACCGCAACGGCCGAGGAGCTGCGCATGTACTGCCGCGAGCGACTCGCGCCGTACAAGGTGCCCGCGCGCGTCGAGTTCAGATCCGAACTGCCGAAGACGATGGTGGGGAAGATATTGCGCCGCGCCCTCGTCGCGGAATCACGCCGCTGATCTGCCGGGTCCGATTGGACGTGGCATTCGGTGTCCAATCGGGACCCGGCCTACGCTGAAAAATTTCGCACTTCGATTTTCTCGAGCTCGAGCTTCGCGCGGATTCGGCGTGCCAGATCCGCCGCTCCTGGCGTGTCGCCGTGCACACAAATCGTGTCGGCGTTCGAACGTTGTGCAAGCACCACGACGCGGGCGAGGACTTCCTCCGGATCGTGGATGACCGCACCGGGCTCGCTGCGTGGAACGAGTGTCCCATCGGGGCGATACGCGCGATCGGCGAACGCCTCGCGTGCCGTTCGCAAACCCGCGGCATGACCCGCCGCAACGAGCTCCGACTCCGGCAGGCCCAGGAGAATCAGCGAGGTATCGACCGACGCGACCGCGCGGGCAATCGCGTCCGCCACACGACGATCGCGGACCGCCATGTTGTAGAGCGCGCCGTGCGCCTTCACGTGCTGTAGCTTGGTACACGCGTGTACAGTGATCGACGCCAGCGCCTCAACCTGACGAACTACAAGATCTGTAATCTCACTCGCCGGCAATTGAAGATCACGACGACCGAAGTGTTCGCGATCGTCGAATCCGGGATGCGCGCCCACTGCGACACCGTGGTCGCGAGCGAGTAGGACGGTGTCAAGCATGACTGTAGGACTGCCAGCATGATGACCGCATGCGACGTTAGCGGACGTTATGCACCGCAGCAGCGCGACGTCCTGGCCGCACTCTTCGCCGACGTCAGCATTGAGATCGATACGCATTGTGCTTTGACGATGAACACCCTTGTAATTCTTGCCACACTATTGCAAGTGGCCGGGAGGGGTGGATCGCGGTTTTTCTAGGAAATTCGCGCGGCATACGCGTTGCCAGTATGGTCGGCCGTCGGCCTGTGGTTTACGGCAGGGCGCCGTAAATGCTGGGGGGAGCCAGGTCGGCTACCAGGACGGGGCGCCTTCGGGCGCCCTATCCGGTTTACTCCTACATGCTCCATATCGGGTCAGACGGACCCGTCCTACACTCCAGCACCTTCCGGATATTCCAACGCCAGCTTGAGCTCACGCGCCAGCGTTTCGACGGTCGTGCCTTGCCGTTTCCACGCGCCGTCGGTCTCGAACCGCAGGTCGCCGATGCGGCGTCCCCATGGAGCGATGACCCGCCCGATCGCGCGGTAATCGCCACGATCGGCGTGATCCTGATCAAGTCTTCGAACGACGTCGGGTGAGACGCGGATGAACGCGCGCAACGCGGTCGCCGACTTGATGCTGTACTTGCGGCCGCTCCACGCCGCACTGAACACCATCGAGATCTGCTTGAAGTAGTTGACGAAGAATCGTTTGCCTTCTTCGCGGAAGTCGGCGGACTTGCGCGGGCCGCCGAAGGCGTCGCTGGCAAACAGCTTCTTCAACTCCTGGGCGAGCGGCGCCTGCGCGACGCGGCCGTGACCCACACCAAGCAGCTTGATTTCACCGTGCAGGGGCGATTCTTCCTTGTCGTTCAGGGCCCGAACGACATCGTGCGCCGCCGCGAGCGAATCGTCGCGATACAACTGCCGCCCTGAGAGGCTGACCAGATGCGACGCGTTCAGGCGCGTATGCTTCGCATTGATCGTCACGAACATCTGGACGATGTGATCCTCCGGCACGCGGTCGAAGATGATGGCTGGCACCGTGAAGTCGTGGTCGCGGATGTTGTCGATGTCGGCGTGGAGCGCGAGGAGGCGATGCTGCCCGTCGATGGCGCGGAGGATGCCTTCGCGCTCGGGAACTTTCAGGCGTCCGACCGAAGATTGGCCGTCGACAGCTTCGAACGTCAATTTTTCGTCGCAGGAGATGATGACGGCGCCAGGGATGGATGGCAGGTCCTGCGCCTGGCGGCACTGCTCGTAGTACTGGACGAGTTCGTCGATCTTTCGCCGGATGATCTGCCGCTGGTAGGCCTTCTCGCTCGACGCGATCCGGCGTTCGAGCAGGTCCCAGTTCACCTTCGACGGCATCTTCTTTTTACCGCCGCGGACGGGCTGCTGGCCCGATTCGCCGTAGCTCAGCACCTCGAATCGAACGAGCTTGTCGATGTCCTCCGCCGTGAGAGCGGCCTGGTAAAACTGCACGCCAAATTGCTGCATCCGGATCGCAGCGACGTTGATCATTCCAATTTCCCCTCCAGACCGCCTGTGGCGGCCAAGGAAAGCTGCGAATTGTAGTCATCTGACCGCGCGAATCTCAATGATTTTTTGGACATTTTTTCGTGGTTTCATCGCCCCTCGCAACCGGAATCTCCTTTCGAGGCAGATACTTACCAAGTATAATCTCCGCTTCTCATGCAGAGAGTCGTCGCGCCATGCGCTTTCGCCATAGCTGTGCTCGTCGCCGTATCCGCCTCCGGACAGAACATCGCGACCGGTTCGGTAGCCATTCCTCCAGCTGGACGGTCTGAAACGGCCGGCAGCGCGGCCGGGCCACCACCAAAGTCGGGTATCGACATCAATTACGAAACCATCCACCTGGAGAGGCGCCTCACGGCGGTTCGCGCCACCAGCGCGATCACGCTGGACGGCGCGCTCGATGAGCCCGCGTGGGGCGAAGCGCCCATGGCGAACGGCTTCATCCAGAACGACCCGCGCGAAGGCAGCCCGGCGACCTACGACACCGACGTGCGCGTGCTCTACAACGAGGACGCGCTGTACTTCGGCATCTTCGCGCACGACATGGAGCCGTCGAAGATCATCACGAGCGACCTGAAGAAGGACTACAACACCGGCAGCAGCGACGGCTTCCGTATCGTCCTCGACACGTTTCACGACGGGCGCAACGCGTACCAGTTCGCCACCAATCCCGCGGGCGCGAAGTGGGACTCGCAGATGGCCAACGAAGGGCGCGACAACAACTCGAACTGGGACGGCATCTGGGACGTCAAGACGACGATCACCGAGACCGGCTGGGTCGCCGAGATCTGGATTCCGTTCCGCACGCTGAAGTTCAGCGAGACCGATCCGCAGGTGTGGGGCATCAACTTCGAGCGGAAGCTGCGCCGTCTCAACGAAGACAGCTACTGGTCGCCGATTCCGCGCATTTACGACGCGCAGCGCGTCTCGCTCGCGGGAACGCTCGAGGGGCTGCGCGGACTGCGCGCGGGCAAGAACATCCGCGTCAAGCCGTACGCGCTGACGAGCGGCAGCCGCATCACGACGCGGCCGATGGCCGGCGACTTCCAGGGCGGCGTGGACGTGAAGTACGGCGTCACGTCCGGGCTCGTGTGGGACTTCACGGTCAACACCGACTTCTCGCAGGTGGAGGCGGACGAGCAGCAGGTGAACCTGACGCGGTTCAACCTGTTCTTCCCGGAGAAGCGCGATTTCTTCCTCGAGAACCAGGGCATCTTTTCCTTCGGCGACGATCGCAATTTCGGCGGCGGCGGCAACTTCGGAGCGGGCCGCACCAACCAGATCCAGGACATGCGTCTCTTCTTCACGCGCCGAATCGGGTTGTCGGACGATGGACAGGCGCTGCCGATCCTCGGCGGCACGCGTCTGAGCGGCCGCCAGGGCGCGTACTCGATTGGCGCGCTGAACATTCAGCAGCGCGAAGACGGCGGCGTGCCGGCCACGAATTTCACGGCGCTGCGGCTCAAACGCGATGTCCTCGCCAACTCCGACGTCGGCGCCGTGCTGCTCGACAAGGAAGTCGCGGGTCCGGCCTTCAACCGGCTCGCGGGCTTCGACGCGAACTTCCGTTTCGGCAACCTGATCATGAACGGATTCGCGGCGAAGACCTTCACGCCGGCGGGTGCCGTCACCGGTACCGGGAACGACGTCACGACCCGTGCGAACGCCGAATACCGGAACCGGCAATGGCGGTTCAGCGGGAGGTACACGACGATCGGCGAGCGGTTCAACGACGAGCTCGGCTTCATTCCGCGGACCGGCGTCAACGAGATGAACGTGAACGTCAACCGGACGCTGCGGCCGAACTGGCTTCCGCGTACGGTTCGCGAACTGATGCCCCACTGGGTGCTCGTGCAGTCCAACCGCGCCGACGGGCGCGGGCTCGATCTGCGGCAGCAGGACTTCCACTTCGCGATCAATTTTGCGAACGGCTCGTTCCTCGAGCCGGGCGCGAACACCAACCTCGAGGTCATCCGCACCCCATTCACGTTGAACGGACCTCGCGGCGTGAAGATCCCCGACGGCCGGTACGAGTACACCGAGTACTTCGTCACCTACCGGGCGAACGACGCGGCCCGTGCCTCGATGGGCGTGCGCTATTCGATCGGCAAGTTCTACGGGGGATACAAGCACGGCTACGGGATCGGCCCGACGTTCCGGCCCAACGAGAAGTTCAACGCATCGCTCACGATGCAGCTGAACGACATCTCGCTGCCGACCGCGTCATACCTGTCGACCCTGACGACCAGCCGGCTGAATTACAACTTCAACACGAAGGTGTTCGTGAACGCGCTGCTGCAGTACAACACCGACTCGCACCAGCTCAGCTCGAACATCCGGTTCAACATCATCCACCGGCCGCTGAGCGACTTCTTCTTCGTCTACAACGAGCACCGCGACGAGCACACGGGGCTGCTGCAGGACCGCTCGCTGATTGCGAAGATGACTTATATGGTGGCCTTTTAGAAAATCCCAAATCCCAAATCCCAAATCCCAAATCCCAAAAGGCCAGTTGGGATTTCTTGGGATTTGGATTTTGGGATTTGGGATTTGGGATTTTTACAACGCGCCGCTCGGCTGCAGGCGCCCTGTGTTCCACCAGTCGACAATCTGATTTTTCAGCTTCGCCGCGCCGAAGAGCGCGACGGTGAAGATCGCGTACGCCGTGAACGCCTGGCCGAGCGTCAGCGACTTGTGAATCGGGCCGCTGAGCACGCCATACGCCAGCTCCACGTGAATCCAGTACACGAACAGCGAGGCCTGCCCGAACTCCTGCATGACGGAGCGTCCTGTCCAGAGCGCGTTCCACGCGTACGCGACCGGCAGCGACAGGATCAGAATCCCCAGGCGCAGGAAGAAGAACGTCGGCGACGTCGTCCAGAACGACGAGTCGCGATAGATGGCCGGTAGATACGAGGCGGCGTAGCCGCCGGCCGCGACGACGAGCCCGATCACGGCCAGCGCGATGTTGACACGGCGCTCGGCGTCAGGCGTTCTCGCGGTGTCGAGCCAGATCCCGATCGGGAGGGCGGCGAGGAGAAACCCCGCCCACGGAAACAGCGTGAACGTCCCGCGGCCCGGAATCGGCCGGATGTACCACTCGATCGGATCCGGCAACGGCGATATCAACGGCGTTGCGCGAACGACCGGCGTGATCATCGCGACGGCGACGGTGGCCGCAAGCATCCAGGCCGCGCGATCCCACCTCGCGCGCCCCGCGCTCCAGAGCAGCGCGGCGGCGAGCATCGACAATCCCATGATGTTCAGGATGTCCACCTTCAGCAGCGCCTGCACGGGATCGCCGCCGCTGATCAGCCACGACTGAAGGCGGAACAGAAACGCGAGGCCGAAGATCTGCAGCGCGCGGCGGCGCGCCAGCGCCGCCGTGTCGCTGTCCGACAGGCCGCGCCGCAGCCGCGAGCCGGCCGCCAGCGCGATCGCGAGACCGGCGAGAAACAGGAAGCCGGGCGCCGCGAAGCCACCGATGATCATCGCCCACCCGTACGTGCTGTTGTGCCGCGCGTCGAGGCGCGTCCAGGCGTCCAGCGTGTGGGCCTCGATCATGATCAGCACGGACACGCCGCGCAGCCAGTCGATGTACCCGCGCCTCATGGAGAGATGCGAAAGGACGTCTGCAGCTCGATGTCCTGGCGGTACGAATGCCACACCGAACAGTACTTCTCGCGCGAGAGCGCGATCGCACGTTCGACGGCTTCCGCCGGGACGGCGCCGTTGACGTCGAACGACAGCGTGACGTGAAGGAAGCGGCGCGGCGGTGTCTCCGCGCGCGTGCCGGTGAAGGTGACGCGAAGCGCCGTCAGCGGATGCCGGCCCTTGCGGATGATGTCGACAACGTCGGCGCCCATGCAGCCCGCGAGCCCCATCGCCGCATACTGCATCGGCGACGGCCCTTGCTTGCCGTCGCCGTCGACGATCGCCGTGGTCCTGTCGCTGGAGGCGTCGAACCGCAGGTCGCCGGACCAGACCAGCTCGGCGACAAGCGGCGGTCTGGCGTCGGCCATCAGGCGTGCATCAGCGCGCCGCTGCAGTATGTTGCGGCCGTCCGGTCTTGTGCGTGACGCCGCCGCCCGTCAGTCCCTTGAGCAGCAGCCAGCCGGCCGGCAGCAGCACGAGCGCATAGGTCAACGCGTGCCCGAACGCGCTGTCTGGACCCCACGATTCGGTCGCTTCGTGGATCGGCTCGCTGAGCGACCCGATCATGTTCTGCTCGGACATCTCGTGAACGCCCGCGATCAGCAGCTGCACGACGAACACGAACAGGAAGATCGCCGTCACCTGGAAGAAGAGGCCAAGGTTCACGCGATGCCCGTAACGCGACCAGAGCGATGCGAGCGCCGCGGCGCCCACCAGGCCGAGCGCGGCACCGAGCACGAGGTGCAGCGTCTCTTTCAACTGCATGAGCAGCAGCGCCGTTTCCATCCCCTCGCGCGACACCATCAGCACCGTGAACAGGAAGACGCCGGCAAACGCCGCAGCGCCCGCGCGGCCGCTCGAGGCGGCGAGACGCCCCTCGATGTCTCCCTTCATCCGGCGTCCGGCGCGCCACATGTGGACGACCATCCAGGTCACCGAGATGGCCGCGCCGATCGCGAGCGGCCCTTCGAGCAGCTCCTGATTCGATGCGTTGTACAGGAGGTACCCACCGACGGCGCTGATGGCCAGCGCCGCCACGATGCCGGTGTGGACCGCCCGGGTCAGCTCGCTCCGGCCGGACTTGCGCAGGTAGGCGAGGCTGATGGCGACAATCAGGAAGGCTTCGAGACCTTCCCGCAGGGTGATGACAAAGGCCTGTAGCATGGCTGTGTCCGCGAAATGAGATTGAGTCGCAGGAAGTCTAATCCGACCAGATAGGTCGGATCAAGCTCGAACTCCCAAGCGTTTTTTTTGGGAGTTGGGAGTTGGCAGTTGGGAGTTGCGAGTTGGCAGTCAGCGCCGCTCGGATGGCGCCGCCACAGTCCAGAGGAATACGGGGCGGCCGCTCACCGTCAGCCGCTGCTGCGGCTTCCACGACCCTAAATCGAACGCGTGCGACACGATACGGGTGCCTGGCTTGAGGTCTTTCATCAGCTTCGGGGCAAGCCGGGAGTTGAAGGACGGCGACAGGTAAATCATGACGACGGTTGCCGGGCTGATATCCGCCGTCAGGACATCCTCAGTCCTGAACATCACCTTGTCGGAGACGCCGCTCGCCCGCGCGTTCGCCGTTGCCTCGCGCGTCCGCTCAGGATCGATGTCGATGCCGACTCCGCGCGCGCCGTACGTCTTGGCCGCCGCAATGACGATGCGGCCGTCCCCCGATCCAAGGTCGTAGACGACATCGGTCGAGGTGACCTTCGCGAGCTTGAGCATCGCGTCGACGACGTCGGGAGGCGTGGGAACGAAGACGACGTCGGGCTCGCGGGACGGAGCCTGTTGCGCGTTGGGAGCGGCCGCCGCACACGCCAGCAGAACGGCAACGACGAAAGCGCGAGGTTTCATGCGCACCCCCGAGGATCCATGTTACCGCCCCGGGAGGAGCTATGCTCAGGGCGATGGCGGTGATCGTCCAGAAATACGGCGGCAGCAGCGTGGCGGACGTGGACAAGCTCAGGCGTGTGGCCGAGCGCGTCATGCGCACGCGCGCCCAGGGGCACAGCGTCGTCGTCGTCGTGTCGGCGATGGGCGACACCACCGACGATCTGCTCGCGATGGCCAAGAAGGTCTCGCCGAACCCGCAGCGCCGCGAGCTCGACATGCTGCTCTCGGCCGGAGAGCGCATCTCGATGGCGCTCCTGTCGCTCGCCATCCACGAGCTCGGTGGCGATGCCATCAGTTTCACCGGCAGCCAGTCCGGCATCATCACCAACGACCGCCACGTGGACGCGCGGATCATCGAGGTGCGTCCGTTCCGGGTGCAGGACGAGCTCGCGCGCGGAAAAATCGTGGTCATCGCCGGCTACCAGGGCGTGTCCTACCGGAAGGAGGTCACCACGCTCGGCCGCGGCGGCAGCGATACCACCGCGGTGGCGATGGCGGCGGCGCTCGACGCGGAGTATTGCGAGATCTGTTCCGACGTCGACGGCGTCTACTCCGCCGATCCGCGCGTCGTTCCCGCCGCACGGCGCATCGGCGCGCTGTCGTACGAAGAGACGCAGGAAATGGCGGAGGCGGGCGCCAAGGTACTCAACGCGCAGGCCGTCGAGTTCGCGAAGGAGAAGGGGATCGCGATTTATGCGCGGGCCACCGCCAGCCCGTTGCCGGGGATCGACGCGTCCGTTGACGGCACGGTGGTCCGCAAGTCGCCGCCCCGCATGCCGGGAACCGTCGTCGGCGTCGCGAGCGAGAAGGACGTCATCGTGCTGCAGGCGGATGCCAAGCCCGCCGACGTGCTCGGCCTGCTCGACGAGCGCAGCGTCGCGGGCAAGCAGCTGCACGTCTTCGACAACCGCGTGGACATGGTCCTCTCGCGCGAGAACCTGCACGACGAGCCCCGCCTCCGCGCCGCGCTCGAATCGAAGTTCGGCGGCCATGCGAGGCTGGTCGACGGCCTTGCCGCGGTCAGCGCGGTCGGCGCGGGCATCAATGCCTCCTATTCGAACGTGCGCACCGGCACCGCGCTGCTCGAGCAGAAGGGCATCGCACCGGCGATGATGGCGACCTCCTCCTTCAGAATCACGTGGATGGTGCCGCGCGACCGCACGAACGAGGCGGTGCAGGCACTCCACCACCGGTTCATCGAGTCGGCGCAGCCGCTCCTTCCCTGACGTGCTGCACGCGGACGCCACCCACGATCTCGAAGCGCTGATCCAGTCCCGGCATCCCATCGTCACGATCGACACGGTCGAGGAAGAGCGCGTCGACAACCTGCTGCAATCCGTCGCGTCCACGCTGCACATGCCGCTGTTCACGTGGACGGTGACGCACGGACTGCAGCGGGTCGGTGGCGAGGGCGCCATCTACGGGACCGCCAATCCGCAGATGCTCGTGCGTCACCTCGCGACGCTCACGGTTCGCGGCATCTTCCACCTGAAGGATCTGCACGTGCACCTGAAGGACGCGACTGTCGTCCGTGGGCTGCGCGACACCGTGCAGGCGTTTCTGCGATCGGGGTCGACGGCCGTGTTGTCGGGCGAATCGATCCATCTTCCGGGCGAGCTCGCGCGCGAAGCCATTCCCTTCGTGCTGCACCTGCCGGATCGCGACGAGCTGCAGCTGGTCGTTCACCAGATCCTGCGCTCGTTGAAACAGCAGCACGACGTCGCCGTCAGCCTGGGACCCGACGGCATGGAGTCGCTGCTGCAGGCGCTCTCCGGGCTGACGCTGAACCAGGCGCGGCAGGCGGTGGCGTGGGCCGTGCTCGACGACAATGCGCTGACGGCGGAGGACATCCCGCGCGTGCTGCGGCGGAAGTGCGAGGCGGTACGAGAGGAGGGACTGCTCGAGTTCTATCCGCCCGAAGGCAACACCTTCGAGCTCGGAGGCTTCGATCGCCTGAAGGCCTGGCTGGAACGGGCGCGCGTCGGGTTCACGAGCGAAGCGCGCGCGCTCGATCTTCCCGCTCCCCGGGGCATTCTCATCGTCGGCGTGCAGGGATGTGGAAAGTCGCTCGCCGCGAAGGCCATCGCCCGCGCGTGGAAGCAGCCGCTCCTCAAGCTCGATGCGGCGCGCCTCTACGACAAGTACGTCGGCGAGTCGGAGAAGAACCTGCGGAAGGCGCTCGACTTCGCGGAGGCGATTGCGCCGAGCATCCTGTGGGTCGACGAAATCGAGAAAGGGTTCGCCGCGCACGGCGGCGAGGTGGACGGCGGTCTCTCGCAGCGCATCCTCGGCTCGTTTCTCTCATGGCTGCAGGAGCGCCCGGCGCCGGTCTTCGTCGCCGCCACCGCGAACGACGTGCTCGCGCTGCCGCCGGAGCTGCTTCGCAAGGGGCGTTTCGACGAGATTTTCTTCGTGGATCTTCCGCAACCGGCGGAGCGCGCGGCGATCTTCCGCATTCACCTCACGCTGCGGCATCAGGATCCGTCGAAGTTCGACCTCCCCGCGCTGACCGCGGCGAGCGAAGGCTTTTCTGGCGCGGAGATCGAGCAGGCGATCATCGCAAGCCTGTACCGCGCGCTGCACGACCGTCAGGCGCTGACGACCGCGATGCTGTGCGAGGAGATGCGTGGAACGCAGCCGCTGTCGGTTTCCCGCAGGGAAGACGTCGAGCGGCTGCGTGGGATGGCAAAAGGGCGGTTCGTACAGGCGTAGCGACGGGCATTGGCGAATTTACGAATTTACGAATCTACGAATTTGAATTCGCCAATTGCAATTCGTAAATCCGTAAATTCGTAAATTCGTAAATCACTGCGACGCCGAGGCAGCGCGCGACGGCTTCGAGGCGTACGGGTTCAACGCGAGCGCGTTGACGATGTCGGTGATCGCCTTCTGCGCGCGGACGCTGTTGCCCGCCTCGTCGAGCGGCGGCGAGACCACCGCGAGACCGAACTTGCCGGGCGCCACGGCGATGATGCCGCCGCCCACGCCGCTCTTGGCCGGCAGCCCCGTGTGATAGAGCCACTTGCCCGAGTCGTCATAGAGACCGGCGGTCGCCATCACCGCGAGCACGTACGGAACGTTCTCGCTGCTCATCGCCTGCTTGCCGGTGACCGGATTGCGGCCGCCGAACGCCAGCGTCGCCGCCATTGTCGCCAGGTCCTTCGCGGTGACCCCGACCGAACACTGGCGCGTGTACAGGTCGGTGGCCTGCCCCGGGTTCTGCTTGATGTA
>Ga0075435_100000753_pt1 | contig 20099 bp, 9 predicted proteins | sample RhiMethybrSRZTD4_FD_75302 | JGI IMG/M metagenome (GOLD analysis project Ga0075435, IMG submission 75302) | Populus rhizosphere microbial communities from Tennessee, USA - Rhizosphere MetaG P. TD hybrid SRZTD4 | ecosystem: Host-associated > Plants > Roots > Rhizosphere > Soil | place: USA...
GGCGGGCTTTCAGCTGCCCGACTGGAGTCGTCGTGGCTTCGAGGACCGCACCAACGTGAGCGGTACCTACTATTTCGCCGGGCTTCCCGCGTATGCAGTGGGGCAGCCGTATTCGTTCGTGCAGCAGCAGGGCAACGGAAATCTCGCCTTCCTCGAGAAGCAGGTCGGCGCGTACGTCAAAGACGACTGGCAGGTGAAACCGGGGCTGACAGCCTCGTTCGGCGTCCGTTACGACTGGCAGAACTATTTCCACGACACGAACAACGTCGCGCCGCGCGCGTCGATGGCCTATGCGCCCGGGGACAAGAAGACGAACGTCGTGCGTGCCGGATTCGGCCTGTTCAACGATCGCAGCGGCCCGGTCGCGATCGCGGATCTGCTGCATTATCAGCCGGGCGGGCTCTTTAAAACCGTCATCACCGATCCGTCGTATCCCGACCCGTTTCAATCCTCGTCTGCCGTGTCGGCGCCGCCCAGCATCGTGCAACTCGCGCCGGAGGTCCAGATTCCGCAAACGCTCCAGTACAGCGTCGCGCTGGACCATCAGTTGACAAAACTGACGACGGTTTCAATCGGTTACACTGGCGCGCACGGGTTTCGCCTCTTCCGATCGCGCGACGTGAACGCGCCTCCGCCGCCGCTGTACGAGACACGTCCAAACCCGCTGTACGCCGTCGTCCGGCAGATCGAGTCGAATGGCCGCCAGCAGAGCGACTCGGTGTCGGTGACCGTCCGCGGCCGGATGACGAAATGGTTCACGGGCCAGGCGCAGTACGCGCTGAGCCGCGCGGCCAACGACACCAACGGCATCGGCTGGTTTCCGGCGAACGACTATGATCTCTCGGGCGAATACGCGCGTGCCGACTTTGATCGGCGCCATCGACTCGTGCTGCTCGGACGCGTCGTTCCGCGATCGATCGCCGACATTGGCGTCGGCCTGACGATCAATTCCGCCGGTCCGTACACGGAAACGCTCGGACAGGACATTTACAACAATGGTCGCGGGCGCGCGCGGCCGCCGAATGTGGCGCGGAATACGCTCGATGCGGCGGCATTTGCCAGCCTCGACCTGCGTGTCTCGCGTGAGTTCAAGCATGGCAAGGGCGACGGTCCGGCGCTGACACTGGGCCTCGACGCCTTCAACATCACCAACCGCGTCAACTACGCGTCGTATGTCGGCACGGTCGGGTCGCCGTTGTTTCTCCAGCCCGTCAGCGCCCGGTCGGCGCGACAGCTGCAGCTATCGGCCCGGTTCAAGTTCTGATCGACGCGATCGCCCAGCCGCGCACATGAGGTTCCGGCGACCTGACACGATCCTCGTGGGATCGGTTCGACAGCCGTAAGGTTGAATCCGCCCCTCGAGGTGGGCCGCCGCATCGAGCGGCCGTTCGAATCAACCGTGTCCGCGCACGTACCCGCCGGTACTGCCGTCCTCGAGCGCGGCTCGAATCGGCGCAGCCAGTCGGCGTGCGTCGGAAGAAAAAAGTTGCATCGCGGGCAGACTCGGTCTCAACAAACCATAACGACCGGCGCCAGCGAACGGGCGCAACCACTTGAACATGGGCGCTTTATCGCTCGCGCTGCGCGGGTGGACTTCTGATTGCACCAAAGTGGTCGTACGGAGCCAACATTCGACCAATACACATGGCTGTACGAGTGAGATCGACCGCCATCGTCACGGAACCGCTGTCGATCGACGCTTTCGGGGCGATGCGTCCGAACGCGTTCAGCAACGACGTGCCCGCGACGCCCGGTGAATCGCAGCACGCCGCGCGCCGCCTGAACACGCTGATCGAGCGCCAGGCGGGACGCCTTGCGGCGATCCTTCACGACGACGTCAGCCAGGTGCTGGCCGCGACGCACATGACGATCGAGGACATCGCCTGCGAGGTGCCGCCGGCGGTGCAGGCGCGCCTGCGCCAGGTCCGTGCTCAGCTGCACGAGGTCGAGGAACGGCTGCGTGGCATCTCGCGTCAGCTCCATCCCGCGGTGGTCGAGGACTTCGGCCTTGTCGACGCAATCACGTTCACGTCGCGCGCGTTCACGCGCCGCACCGGCGTGCCGATCGCGCTCACGATTCGGCTCGACGTCCCGTGTTCCGAGCGCGCCGCCGACGTCATCTTTCGCGTCGTCCAGGAAGCGCTCGCCAACATCGCCGCGCACGCGCACGCCGCCTCCGCATCGGTGGCGATTGCAGCGTGCCACGCTCATCTCCTCTGCACCGTTTGCGACGATGGCGACGGCTTCGACGGCGACGCGACGCTCGCCGCGAACGACGATCAGCATCTGGGACTGCCATTGATTCGGGCCCGCGTCGAAGCGCTCGGCGGCGTCTTCGACGTTGCTTCCACACCCCTGCACGGCACGCGCCTGCGCGCGATCGTGCCGCTCGAAGCCTGACATGTCGCTGCGCGTTCTCGTCGCCGACGATCACGCCCTGGTCCGCGAGGGTTTTCGCGCGCTGCTTGAACGCAAAGGCTACGAGGTCTCGGGCGAAGCGGTGAACGGCCTGGAAGCGGTGCGCCTCGCCGGCGAGCTGAAGCCGGACGTCGTCCTGCTCGACGTGTCGATGCCGCTGCTCAACGGCGTCGACGCCGGCCGCGAGATCCAGCGGGCCCACAAGGATACCCACGTCGTGCTCGTCACGATGCACGCGGACGACCGCCTGATGGCGGCGGCGCTGAAATCAGGGATTCGCGCCTACGTGCTCAAGTCGCAGGCCACCGAGGATCTGGTGCACGCGATGCGCGCCGTCGTCAAGCGTCAGGTCTACCTGAGCCCGGGGATCTCGAAGTTCGCGATCGACGCCTACGTCAACGGCGAAGCGGCGCCGAACGACAAGCTGTCGCGCCGCGAACGGCAGGTGCTGCAACTGGTCGCCGAGGGCAAGACGTCGAAGGAGATCGCCGAAGTCCTCGGCGTCAGCGCCAAGACCGCTGAATCCTACCGCGCGCGCGTGATGGTGAAGCTCGACATCCACGACACCGCCGGCCTGGTGCGCTATGCCATCCGCACGGGGATGGTACAGGCCTGAGGCAATCGAGAATTAGCATTCTTAATTTTGCGAACGCGCTGCCGCCATCGCCCGATGAACGGCTTCGATCTCCTGGCGAATCCGATCCACCTGGCCGTCGAGGCCGCGAGTTTCCCCGGCGCGGCCGGCGCGTTCGAGCTCCTCGCACATCGCCGCGAGCCGCTGCGCGCCGACGAACTCGCTGTTCTCGCTGAGCCGTCGGGCGGCGAGTGCGACGGCGGCGGCGTCGGCGTCGCCGATCGCGCTGTCGAGCATGGCGAGCAGCCGTGGCGCGTCGATGAAGAAGTGATCGATCAACCCGGCCACGGCCCGCGACGCGGTCGAGCGCTGGGTGATGCACATGCGATCGAGCGTGCCGCGATCGAAGGTCACCGCATCGAGGGCGTCGCGGCGCTGATAGCCGTCCGCCGCCGGCGGCGCGCAATCGAGCACACAGCGTTCGAGCACGCGCCGCAGGGCGTCGCGCTTGAACGGCTTCGACAGGTAATCGTCCATGCCGGCGGCGATACAGGCTTCGCGATCGCCTTTCAGCGCGCTGGCGGTCAGGCCGACCACCGGCAGCCGGACCGGCCCACTGCCATCGAGGGGGGGCGTGGGTCGCATCAGCCCGCGCGCGCGGATTTGCGCCGTGGTGTCGAACCCGTCCATCTCCGGCATCTGGCGGTCCATCAACACGATGTCGTAGACGCCGTCGCGGAGCGCAGCCAGCGCCTTGACGCCGTTGTCGACGACGTCGACGCGGCAGCCGAGCGACTCGAGCATGGTCACCGCGACATCCTGATTGATCTGGTTGTCCTCCGCCAACAGCACGCGCACGTCGTTCAGCCGCATCGTCTGGCGATCGATGCGCGCGCCCGGCGCGTCGGCGAGGCTGCGCTGCGGCAAGCGGTCGAGGCGCACGGTGAACCAGAACTCCGATCCCTGGCCGGGCGTGCTGCGGACGCCGATTCGGCCACCCATCTTCTCCACCAGCTCGCGCGAAATGGCGAGGCCGAGGCCAGTTCCGCCATACGACCGCGTCGTCGAACTGTCGGCCTGCTCGAAGGCGCGAAACAGGCGACCCTGGACGGCGGAGGCGATGCCAACGCCGGTGTCCTCGACTGAGAACCGCAGCACGGTGGTCGCCGCAGGGTCGGGCGCGGCGCCGGTCGCATTGACGTCGACCTCGAGCGTCGAAAGGCGTACGGCCACCCGGCCGTGATCGGTGAATTTGATCGCGTTCCCGACCAGGTTGATGAGGACCTGGCGCAGCCGGGAGGGCGCGCCGCGCAGCCGCTCCGGCACGTTCGACGCGATACGGCAGACGAACTCGAGCCCCTTCTTTGCCGCACTCTCGCCCAGCAGCTGCGTGACCTCTTCGACGACGTCGCGCGGGCTGAACTCGACATGCTCCAGCTCGATCTTGCCCGCCTCGATCTTCGAGAAATCGAGAATACTGTCGATGATCTTGAGCAGCGACTCGCCCGATCGGTGGACGCTCTCGGCAAAGCGGCGCTGCGTCGGCGTCAGGTGCGTGTCGAGCAGCATCTCCGCCATGCCGAGGACGCCGCTCATCGGCGTGCGAATCTCGTGGCTCATGTTGGCCAGGAATTGCGACTTGGCGCGGTTGGCCGCCTGCGCGGCCGACGCGACCGCGAGCGCGTCCTCGGCGCGCCGCCGATCGCTGATGTCGCGGACGATCGCGGTGAAGGTCCGCGTCCGGCCGAGCGCGACGTTGCTCACCGACAGTTCGAGCGGGAACTGGGTGCCGTCGCGGCGCACACCCACGCGCTCGCTGCCGATCACGTTCAGGCTGCCAGCCGGCGTCGCCGAGAACGGTTCACCGGCGTTGGCGGCGAGGCTCTCGCCCATCGCCGGGATCATCGAGCGGACGTCGAGGCCCACCGCCTGGCTGGCTTCGTGGCCGAACAGCTGCTCGGCGGCGCGGTTGAACGATTCGATGCGGCCCTCAGCGTCGAAGGTGATGATGCCGTCGGCAGCGGTGTCGAGAATGCTCCGCGTGCGCATCTCCGCAGCGCGCAAGGCGTTGACGTGGCGCTCGCGTTCGTCGGCGTCCGACTGCATTTGCTGCGCGATCTTGTGGCCGTAGAAGGTGGCACCGAGCACCATCAGGATGATCGACAGGCCGATCGCGTACTCGTAGCGCTGCAATTCGGCGGCGGCGGCGATCTGCTCGGTGAAGTTCTTCTGCTGAATCGCACCGACGGCGCGGCGAAGCTCCAGCAGCGCCGCGTTCAGCGACGCATACTTATGGTCCATCGTCGCCATGCGTTCGCCGGCGAGATCAGGACGGCCTTCGAGAAAGTAGCCGAAGATGCGGGTCGCCTCTTCGGTCATCTGCGTCTTGGCAACGGAGATGGCGTCGAGCAGGGCGAGCAGCGGCGCCGCTTCGCCGCGTTCGAGGTTCGCCTCCAGCTCGCGGCGCTGGGTGTCCAGGTCGCGGTCGAAGGCGTGGACCGCGGTGCGCATCTTGATGAACTCCTGCTGCACGTCGCGCGTGTCGAACACGTCGTTACCGGGCGCGTCGACGTCGCCGGCCAGCTCGCCGAGATGGGAGTAGGCGGAGACACGCTCGGCCCAGATCCGGTTGACTTCCACCGACTGGAGGTAGATGCCCATGATCCGGTAGTTCAGATACAGGCCGGCGGAAACGGTCACCAGGTCGAATGCGGCGAGCAGGAAGTACACGTAGCGCCACTTGGGCGGCTTGGTCCGCTGCACCGCAGCGACAGCTTCGCTGCGGCTGGTCGTTTCTGCAGTCATCGACGCCTCTTCGCGCGGTTGCAGGTCGGAGTGGGAGTTGACGGCTCACAGTATATTGGATGGAGACGCGCGTTCGGTGGCGGGGATCCACGCGATCGCTGTGCCGGGAAAACATGGCAACCAGGCGGCAAGCCAGGACATGAGTGAGGGTGACAGCCTGCGCATCGGCGAGCAACTCCGGGGCGTGCACGAGGCGCAGGCCGAACTCAACGCCACGCTGTCGCGCGACGTGCGTACCCCGCTGACGCTGCTCCTTGGACCGCTGAACGACATCCTCGCCAGCCCCGCGTCGGCGCTCGTTCCCGGCAGCCGCGCCGCGCTCGAGGCCGCGCGGCGCAGCGCGTTGCGATTGCTGCAGCTGCTCGAGACGATCCGCGACTACCGTTCCGCGGCGACTACAGCACCGGCTGACGAGCGCGCGTTCGATCTCGGCGCCTTCACCGCCGACGTCGTCGGCTACTTCCGGAGGGCGTGCGATGCCACGGGACTGCGTCTCGTCGTCGATTGCCCGCCGCTTGCCGCCGGCGCCACATTCGATCGCGGCGCGTGGGAAGCAATCGTCGTCAACCTCGTGGCGCACGCGGTGAAGACCACCGCCGAGGGAACGATCACCGTCAGCGTGCGCGAAGCGAACGGCGGCGCCGAGCTGACCGTGACCGACACCGGCACAGGCATTGGCGAGGAGGACCTGGCGTACGTCTTCACACGCGTCACGCCGACCGGCGACCGGAGCGACGAGGTCGGCGTCGGTCTGCCGTTCGTCTCGACTCTGGTCAAGCAGCATGGCGGGTCGATCGAGGTGCGCAGCAACGACGGACGCGGGACGACATTCACCGCGAGGGTGCCGCTCGAGCGTCCGGCGCCGCCAGCCGTCGTAGAGCCGGCGCCGCCCGCGGGTCCTGATGCGGACATGCTGCCGCTGTCGTCGCAGTTCAGCGTCGAAACCGTACGCGACCGCGGCTACGTGGTGATCGCCGAGGACCAGGAAGAGACGCGAGCGTATCTCTGCCACGTCCTCGAGCGCGCCGGATTTACTGTCGACGCGCTCGCCGACGGCGGGGCGGCGTTGGCCACGTGTCAACAACGGACGCCCGACGTGCTCGTGTCGGACGTGCTGATGCCGGGGCTGAACGGGTTCGAGCTGATCGAGCGGCTCCGCACCGACGAGCGGACCTCGGTGATCCCGGTACTGCTGCTGTCGGCGCGCGGCGGCGAAGAGTCGCGCATCGAAGGCATCGGCGCGGGCGCCGACGACTATCTCGTGAAGCCGTTGAGCCGTCGCGAGCTCGTCGCGCGCGTCGACGGCGCCGTGCGCCTGGGCCGCCTGCGCCGCGAAACCGCGCGCCGCGAACAGGCCGACCTCGATGCCATGTTTTCGATGGCGCCCGACGGGCTGGTGGTCGTCGGCCCGAAGGGCCGCATCCTCACCGCGAACGAACACGCGCGAAAGCTGTTTGGCTACACAGCGGAGCAATTCCGAGGCCTCGACGTCGAAGCGCTGATGCCGGCCAGCCATCGCGCGCGCCATGTCGGCCTTCGCGAGGGCTATCAACGCGCACCGATCGTCCGGTTGATGAATCCGCTGCAGGAGCTGCGCTGCATCCGTGGCGACGGGACCGAATTCGTCGCCGAGATCGCGCTCGGTCCGCTCCAGTTCAGGAACCAGCCGTGCACGATCGCGATCGTGCGCGACATCACCGAGCGGAAGAAACTCGAACTCGAGCGCGCCGAGGCCGAGCGCCGCTTCCGGCTCCTGTCGAGCAGGCTGATGGAGGTACAGGAAGCCGAGCGGCGACAGCTGTCGACGGAGCTGCACGATCGCACGAGCCCGCAGCTCGCGGCCATCCAGATCAACCTGACGATGCTCGCGAACCTGTTGCGCACGCACGAGACCGAGGACATCAAAGCGGTCCTCGACGACACCGTGCACCTGATCGACGACACCACGGTCGGGATCCGCGAGATCTCGGCGAACCTCCGTCCAGCGGTTCTCGACGACGCCGGCCTCCTGCCGGCGTTGACGGCCTACACCCAGCAGTTCACGCAGCGGACCGGCATCGCCGTGCACCTGCACACCGACCGCGCCACCACGGCGCTGTCGCCATCTGCACAATCGAGCCTGTTCCGCATCGTCCAGGAAGCGCTGACCAACTGCGTCAAGCATGCGAAGGCGAGGCGCGTCACCATCGAGCTGAGCACCGTCGGCGCGCAGCACGTGTCGTTGACGGTCGCCGACGACGGCGTCGGGTTCGACGCCGACTCGCAGAGCTCGCGCGGGCTCGGGCTGCTGACGATGCGCGAGCGCGCCGAGTTCATGGGCGGACGCTTTGCGCTGAAGAGCACGCCGGGACAGGGCACGCAGATCACCGTCGTCGTATGACTGTGCGGGTCGCGCTCGTCGACGACCATCAGGCGTTTCGCGACCGGCTGCGCGCGATGCTGCGCCGCGATCCCGCGATCGAGATCGTCATCGAGGCAAGTAGTGGCCAGGAACTGCTCGACCTGGCGCAGTCGACCGCGGTCGACGTCGTCTGCATGGATATCCGGCTGCCCGGCATGAACGGCATCGAGACCACCAGGCGGCTGCTCGCGATGCGGCCGTCGGTACGCGTGATCGGCCTGTCCGCGTATGCGGAACCGCATTACGTGGAGGCGATGCTGGAAGCCGGAGCGGTCGGCCAGTTCACGAAGGGCGACGCCGGCGCGGCGCTTCTTCGCGCCATCCACGAAGCGACGGCGGCGCGGCCGCTGTTCGGCGCTAATGTCGCGGTGCCGGCTGCCGAGGAATCCGCCGCGCCGGCGGCCACGGAACGCACGCCGGGTACCGCTCCGCCGCTTGGCCCGCGCGAGATGCAGGTGCTCGCGATGATCGGCAAGGGGCTGGACGCCGCGGCGATCGCGCGCATCCTGTCGATCGATCCGTCGCTCATCGACGTCTATCGCCGCAACATGATCCGCAAACTGAACCTCGCCGGTGAACACGCGCTGGTCGAATACGCGCGGACGCACAGCCCCAAGCCTTAAGCCTCAAGCCTCACGTTTTGCTGCCGCGATTTCCGCGCAGCGGTACGCCATGTATTCCCCGCGTACGGAACCCGTAGTCCCACGTCTACCGCGGCCGTTGTTGCTCCCCTAACCTTAGCGACGCGTGGCGCCGTCTCGTGAACCACTGCAGACAGTAACGAACGCGAGGGAGCAAAAGATGGTGACGATGAGGAGCAGTACCGCCCGGGGTGCGCGATCATTCGCGCGCCGATTGCAGGTGACGTCGGCGCTCGCGGCGATCGCGATTGCGACCGCGCTCACTACGCCGACCACGGCGCAGGTTCCGGCCGTGGCCTCACAGTTCGACATGGTCGGGTTCATCCAGCAGGCGACGCTGGATCGACCGAACGACATCTTCTCGGGCGGGACGATCACGGTCAACAACGTCAAGATCATCGTCCCCTACTACACGATCCTGCAGATGCCGGCGTTCGCGCTGACCTGGCAGGAGCTTTTTGCCAAGGCGCCGGCGCCCTACACGGGCCTCCAGACCGGGCTCGCCATGCAGGACGTCCCGAAGCCGAAATACACCTACGAGGTCGAAGTGGTCGGCAACCGCTTGCCTGACGGCACGCATGTCGCCGGCCTGCTGTTCATCTCGCAGCAGTCGCTGCATTCCGGCCAGGGATTCATCACCGCGATCAACTTCGCGACCGGCGAAATCACCGTCGATGGGACGACGCGCGTGAAGCCGAACGATCCGATCGGCCGCTTCAGCGTCGGCTTCCCCGGCGGCTCATCGCCCGACATCCGGTTCACGATCGACGAGGACAACCCGACGGTGCGCGCCTCGAGCTCGTACCCGATGTGCATCCCGCGCTCGTCGAGCGATGCGCTGTGCCCGCAGAAGAATCGGCCGCTCAGCCCGGTTGACGGCGTCACGCATCTCGGGCTCTTCACGATGCCGGCAGCGCCGTCGACGCCGACGCCCGCCGGCGTTCCCGATCCGTACCTGATGGCCCCGTTCGAAGTCGGCGACTACGTCACCTACAACGGCGTCCTCGCCGACGACGCCGCCGGCACCTACGTGCTCGCGCACACGATCATCGCCGAGGCCACGATCCTGACGGCGCCCGGAACGGTGCCGGCGTACACCGCGATCGACGTGCTGTTGATGGGGACGACGTCGAAAGCGGCGGCTGCCGCCGGCCTCGAAGGTGCGGTCCGCACGCGTGTCGAGGGCTGGTCGAGCGACGGCAGCGGCCAGATCGCCCAGAACGTTTACGCGGTCGACGTCGACGCGTGCAGCGGCACGCCGAGCGAACGGCTGTGGCTCGATCACGATCCGAAGACCGGGGCGGTCATCGGCGGTCCCTACACCGTCGCGATCGACAACCTCGTCGCGCTCGGCCGCTGGCGCTTCCGTCCGTCTGCGCGCGACGAAACGTTCCTGCCGCCGGTCCGCATGCTGATGGCGCGCAATACGTCGCTCGCCGCCGTCGATCGCCCGGTCATCGTCACCCCGAACGGCCTGCGCGCGGGCGAGTACACCGCGCCGATCTTCGAGTACATCTTCCCCGAAGCGAACCCGCCCGGAGGCACGCCGCCGCCGCCGAACCCGTTCGAGAACTTCCCGTTCCTGGTCAGCGGTGAGGGTCCGTACAACGGCGGTGCCGTCACCGGCCAGCTGTCGCCGTGGCCCGGCCTCGTGCCGCCGGTCTCGACGACGACGTGCGCCGCGCCGGCGCCGCCGCCGCCGCCCCCGCCGCCGGCCGGAACCGCCGCGCCTGTCGCTGCGCCCGATACGCTCGCGATCGCTGGCACATCGCTGTCGTTCTCCGCGGCCCAACTGCTCGCGAACGATACCGGCTCCACGCTCAGCCTGATCGCCGTCTCGCCCGTCAGCTTCGGCGGCGGCACGATCACCGGGACCGGGCCGTTCGTGTTCACGCCCGGCGCCGGCTTCACGACCAGCGACAGCTTCACCTACGAAATCAGCGATGCCTTCGGCCAGACCGCGATCGGCATCGTCACCGTGAATCGCGCGGCGACCGTCGCCGTCCCGAACGTCGTCGGGGCGACGCAGGCGAACGCCTCGGCAGCGCTCGCCGCGGCGGGCCTCACGACCGGCGCCATCGCCAACGCGAACAGCGCGACGGTGCCCGCCGGGTCGGTGATCAGCCAGAACCCTGCGGCCGGCGCCAGCGTCGCGACCGGGAGTGCCGTCGCGCTCACTGTCTCGCTCGGTCCGGCGCTCGTCGCCGTGCCGAACGTCGTCAACCAGACGCAGGCAAACGCGTCGGCGGCGCTCGCGGCCGCGGGCCTCACCACGGGCGCGATCACGAACGCGAACAGCGCGACTGTTCCGGCGGGATCGGTCATCAGTGAGAACCCGGCGGCGGGCACCAACGTCGCGCCCGGCAGCGCCGTCGCGCTCACCGTATCGATCGGACCGGCGCTCGTCGCTGTGCCGAACGTCGTCAACCAGACGCAGGCGAACGCCTCGGCGGCGCTCGCGGCGGCGGGTCTCACGACCGGTGCGATCGGCAACGCGAACAGCTCGATCGTTCCGGCCGGATCGGTGATCAGCCAGAACCCGGCAGCGGGCACCAACGTCGCGCCCGGCAGCGCGGTCGCGTTGACCGTGTCGCTCGGTCCGGCGCTCGTTGCCGTGCCGAACGTCGTCAACCTGACGCAGGCGAATGCCTCGGCGGCGCTCTCGGCCGCGGGCCTGACAACCGGCGCAGTCACCACCGCGAGCAGCGCGACGGTGCCAGCCGGATCGGTGATCAGCGAGAACCCTGCGGCCGGCGCGTCGGTTGCGCTCGGCAGCGCGGTCGCGCTCGTGGTCTCGTCGGGTCCGGCGGCCTTGACGCCAACCGTGGACGCAACGGTCTCCTCTGACGGCACCGGCGCACGCACGACCGCGGCGTTCAGCACGACGGCGGCGGGGGACGTGCTCATCGCGCTCGTCGGGTCTGACGGGCTGCCGACTGGCGCGAATACGCAGACGCTGACCATCACGGGCGCCGGCCTCACCTGGACGCGCATCCAGCGGGCGGCGACGTCGCGCGGCGTGTCGGAGATCTGGACGGCGACGGCGCCGACGGTGCTGACCAACGCGACGGTCACCAGCACCCAGTCGGTGGCGCTGTTCAACGGCGCGCCGATCAACCAGTCGCTGGTCGTGGTCGCATTCAAGAACGCGAGCGCGGTCGGCGCGACGGCGGCGGCGAGCAACGTCTCGACCAATGCCAACGCCAGCCTCGTTCCGCAGGCGACCGGCTCGGTGGTCTACGGCGTCGGCAACGACTTCGATCGCGCAGTGACCCGCACGGTCGGCGCCGGCCAGACCAAGATCCACGAGTTCCTCGCTCCGACGGGGGATACCTTCTGGATGCAGTCGCTCAACGCGACGACGACGGCGGGCACGAGCGTGACGCTCAACGCCACGGCCGCCGGCGCCGCCGATCAGTGGAACTTCGCGATCGTCGAGATCAAGAAGTAGCAGGGTAATCACCGCAGGCTCGATGGAGCGCGAAGGCTTTAGCCGAGCGATCGACGCTCGGCTGAAGGCTTCGCGCTGCGCCGGGCAAGACACGGAGAGGTCATGGAAACCGCAACGGTAATCAGCGAGCAGGTCAGCGACCGCGAAGCGATCGACGTGCTGCTCGTCGGCGGCAGCCCCGCAGTTCGCGAACGGCTCCGCCGGATGCTGGACGGCGAGCCCGGATTCAGCGTCGCCGGCGACACGCCGAACACGGCGAAGGGGCTCAACGCATTTGCCGGCACGAGACCGGATGTGGTGATCGTCAGCCTGGCGGGATCGCCGCTCGCCCGCACGATGCGGATGCTACGGGGGCTCACCGCCGCCGGGACGCGGACGATTCTCCTGGCCAACGCGATCGAGAAGACCAATTTCGCGCAGGCGCGGCAGCTTGGCGTTGCCGGCATCCTGTCGAAGGACACGCCGCCGCGGCTGCTGTTCGAGAGCGTGCGCAGCGTGGCCGCCGGTCACGGCTGGCTGGGACGCGCGCCAGCCGACGATCCCGCGCCGCCGGCGCGATCGCGCAGGGCGGCGCACCGCTTCGGCCTGACGGACCGCGAGATGGAAGTGGTGGCAGCCGTCGTCTACTCGTTCCTCAACAGTCAGAAGAACTGATTTTCAACCCGGCGCATCCGCCAACGCCGCAGCCGCGACGTATCGCTGCCGGTGTGCGCGGATGCGCGAAGAGAGCGATCGAATGATGACCAGGACGATGCCTCGAGTGACCGCGGCGGCGCGTCGGCTTGCCGCCGCCGCCAGGCTGCGATGGGCGCTGGCCGCGGCAGTGGCGGCAGCAGCGATGTCGGTATCGATGCGTGCGCAGCCCGCGATCCCGGTCACCTCGCCGTTCGACGTGATCGGGTTCATTCAGTCGGCGACCATCGACAACCCGAACGATCTGTTCTCCGGCGGAACGATCACGGTCAACAACATCCGGATGACCGTGCCGCGGAACACGCTGCTGCAGTTCCCGGCGACGGCGATGACCTGGCAGGAAGCGTTCGCGCTCGCGCCGGCCCCGTACACGAAGCTGCAGACCGGGATGGCGATGAACGACGTGCCGCGCCCGGCGACCACCTACGAAGTCCACGCCGTCGGCAACCGCGTCGGCGGGCAGCACATCGTCGGCCTGCTGTTCCTCTCGCAGCAGTCGCTGCACTCGGGCCAGGGATTCATCACCGCGATCGACTACGCGACGGGCGAGATGCGGGTCGGCGGCGCGACCGGCAACGTCGGCCTCGACGCGCGCGTGCGCATCAACGATCCGATCGGCCGCTTCGGCCGCGCGTTCTCCCCCGACGTGCGGTTCACGATCGACGAAGACAACCCGACCATTCATACCGTCAACTTCTATCCGCAGTGCCTGCCGCGCACCAACCCGGCATCCGCTGACGATCCGCTGTGCCCGCAGAAAAACCGGCCGAAGGATTCGACCGGCAAGTTTTTGACGATGTTCTCGATGCCGGCGCCCGGCGGCACCACCGCGCCCGACGCGCGGCTGATGGCACCGTTCGAAGTCGGCGATTTCATCACCTACAGCGGCATCCAGGTCGACGACGCGAGCGGGCCGTACATCGCCGCGCACACCATCGAGTCGAACATGACGATCCTGACGGCGCCGGGCACGCAGCCGGCGTACGTCGGCATGAACGTCCTGATCATGGGCGTATCGACGAAAGCCGGCGCGCCGGCAGGCACCGAAGGCGCCGTCCGCACCCGCGTCGAGGGTTTCTCCACCGACGTCAGCCTGAACAACGTCATCGACATCATGGCCGTGGATGTCGACCCATGCACGGGCGCCGAATCGGAGCGGACCTGGGGCTTCGCGGCGACCGACGTCCTGGTGGCGCTCGGCCGGTTCCGGTTCCGTCCGAGTTCGAAGGATGAAACGTTCCTGCCCGGCGTACGTGAACTGCGGGTTCGCAACACGTCGGGCACCGTCGCGTCGCCAACGCCGAACGGACTGCTCGCCGGCGAGTACACCGCGCCGATCTTCGACTTCCTGTTCTCCGAACCCGCGCCGGCAGGCGGAATCAACCCGCTGCCCGCGAACTTCTGGGATTTGCAATTTCTCGCGCAGGGATCGGGTCCCTATACCGGGCGCCTCGGCCAATCCGGCATCCTCGGCCAGCTGTCGCCGTGGCCGGCGGCAGTCACGCCGGATCCGGGCTGTGGCGCGACCGGTGGCGGGCAGACGCAGATTCCGCCGCCGCTCGGTCCACCTCCGGTAGCCAACGCCGACACGATCGGCATCACCGGCACCTCCGCAGTCTTCTCCGCCGCGACGCTCCTCGCCAACGACAGCGGCGCGGCGCCGGTCACGCTGGTTGCCGTCGCGCCGTTCAGCGCCGGCGGCGGCGCGATCTCCGGCGGCGATCCGTTCACTTTCGTGCCGGCGCCCGGCTTCACCGGCAGCGACACGTTCACCTACGAAGTCAGCGACGCCTCCGGCCAGACCGCGATCGGCGTCGTGACGGTGACCGCGGTGAGCGACACGACGCCGCCGGCAGTCACGCTGACCGCGCCCGGCGGCGGCATCGCAACCGGCACGATCCTCGTGTCCGCCGCAGCATCCGACAACGTCGGCGTCGCCGGCGTGCGCTTCTTCGACGGCGCGACCCAGATCGGTAACGAGATCGCGGCAGCCCCCTTCCAGGTCTCGTGGAACACCGCGCTCGCCGCCAACGGCCCGCACAGTCTGACGGCGGTCGCGCGCGACGTGGCCGGCAATATTGCGACATCGTCGATTGTCGGCGTCACCGTCTCGAACGTTCCGGCGAACGTCGCGCCGGTCGCGAATGCCGATGCCGCGACGACCAACGCCGGCGTCGCGGTGACGATCGCGGTGCTCGCCAACGACACCGATGCGAACGGCGACACGCTGACGATCACCGGCGTCTCCAACGCGCTCGGCGGAACCGCGACGGTCAACGGCGGCACGACGATCACGTTCCAGCCGGCGAACGGCTTCTCCGGCGCCGGATCGTTCGGCTACTCGATCACCGACGGCCACGGCGGGACGGCCACGACATCGGTCACGGTCACCGTGGTGCCGCCGCCGAACCTCCCGCCGGTGGCGAACGCCGATGCCGCGACGACCAACGCCGGTGTCCCGGTGACGATCGCGGTTCTCGCCAACGACTCCGATCCGAACGGCGATGCGCTGACGGTCACCGGCGTGAGCGCCGCGGTCGGCGGCAGCGCCGCCGTCAACGCGAACAACACGGTCACCTTCTCGCCGGCTGCCGGGTTCACCGGCGCCGGATCGTTCATCTACTCGATCAGCGACGGCAAAGGCGGCAGCGCGAGCGCGGGCGTCTCGGTCGCCGTGTCGGCGGTTCCGACGGTCGACAAGACGGTGTCGGTCGACGGCACCGGTGCGCGGACGACGCCGCTCTTCAGCACGGCGGCAGCCGGCGAGGTGCTCGTCGCCTTTGCCGCGTCCGACGGTCCGAGCGCGGCAAACGCGCAGTCGCTCGCCATCTCCGGCGCGGGCCTCACGTGGACGCGCGTCCGCAGCATCGCCGGTCGGCCTGGCGTCGTTGAAATCTGGACCGCGACGGCGCCCTCGGTGTTGACCAACGTCAGCGTCACGAGCACGCAGTCGGTGACGGCCGGCGGGCCGTTCAACCAGTCGCTCACCGTGATCGCCTTCGCGGGCGTCAGCGGCGTGGGCGCGTCGAATGGCGTCAGCGGCCTGTCAACGAACGCGTCGGCCGGCGTGGTGACGCAGGCCGCCGGCTCGCTGATTTATGCCGTCGGCAACGATTTCGATCGGGCCATCACCCGGACGGTTGGCGCCGGTCAGACCAAGGTGCACGAGTTCTTCGCACCCACCGGCGACACCTTCTGGGTGCAGACGGCGAACGCGCCAGTTGCCGCGGCCGGAACCACCGCGACGCTGAACGCAACCGTGCCGGCGCCGGCCGATCAATTCAACTTCGCGATTGTCGAAGTGAAACGGTGATCACCATGAAGCTTCGCACGTCACGCTCCGCGCGCCGGGCCCTCGGGCTCGGCGCGATCTGTTACGCGATCGCGGTTGGCGGCGTCGTCCTCCCGGCGCAGCAGACCAACGGCATCGAGCAGCAGCAGCAGGCGATCGAGCCGCTGATTCGAGGTCCGCAGTCGCTCAAAGGCGTGCCCATCCCTGAGCCGCCGGATCTGGGCGACTACGTCGCCGATCGCCAGGCGGCGATCGTCCTCGGCAAGGCGCTCTTCTGGGACGTCAACGCGGGCAGCGACGAAACGCAGGCGTGCGCGAGCTGCCACTTCAACGCCGGCGCAGATTCGCGGATCAAAAACCAGATCAATCCAGGTCAGCGCAGCGTCTCCGGCGCGCTCGGCTCGGTGTTCGACGGCATGGCGAGCGGCGGCGTCGGCGGACCGAACTACACGCTGAAGGCCGGCGACTTTCCGTTTCATCGCCTCGCAGAGCCGACCAATCGCGACTCCGCGATCCTGTTCTCGAGCGACGACGTGGCCGGGTCGCAAGGCGTCTTCCAGACGACGTTCAACTACACGACCGTCGGCACCGAGAGCGGGACGCCCGTCGATGGCCTGTTCCACGTCGGCACCGCGCCCAACGACGTCAACACGCGGCAGGTGACGCCGCGCAACGCGCCGACGGTGATCAACGCGGTCTTCAACTTCCGCAATTTCTGGGACGGCCGCGCCAGCAACGAGTTCAACGGCAAGACGCCGTTCGGCCGCCGCGATCGCGACGCGCGGATCTGGGTCACCGACGCCGCTGGCAACGTATCCGCGATCCAGATTGCGCTCAAGAACGCCAGCGCAGCGTCGCAGGCGGTCGGACCGCTGTTGAGCGACGTCGAGATGTCCGGAACGGGACGCGCCTTCTCCGATGTCGGGCGAAAGCTGATTGGCGCTCGCGCGCTCAACCGGCAGATGGTCGACCCGACCGACAGCGTGCTCGGCACGCACGTCTACGTGAACGCGTCCGGCGTGCAGGGCAACGGGCTGAAGGAAACCTACAAGCAACTGATCCAGAAAGCGTTCTACCCGAAGTACTGGAACGCGAAGCAGACGACGTTCTATGTCGCGGCGGGGGCCTCGAACAGCCAGATGGAAGAGAACTTCTCGCTGTTCTGGGGCCTGTCGATCATGTTGTACGAGCAGACGCTCGTCTCCGACGACACGCGCTTCGATCGCTACATGGCCGGCGACTTCAGCGCGCTGACGGCGCAGGAGAACCAGGGTCTACAGCTGTTCCTCGGGCCGGCCAATTGCGCCGCGTGCCACAAAGGCCCTGAACTGACTTCGGCGGCGACGTCACTCCAGTTCGAGGACGAGACAGGCGGCCTCGTCGAGCGGATGTTCATGGGCGATCGGCTCGCGCTCTCGCCGGCCGGCGTACCCCAGGGTCCAATCGCGCTCTACGATCAGGGCTTCTACAACCTCGGCGTCACGCCTGCCGCCAACGACGTCGGCATCGGCGGCACCGACCCGTTCGGCAACCCGCTCTCGTTCGCGCGGCAATACACCGCGACGCTGCACGGTCAGGCGGCGCAGGACGCCTTCTTCATCAACCCCTGCACCTTCGAAGCGCTCGCCTGTACGCCGGTGACCGATTCGCGGCCGCGTGTCGCCGTCGACGGATCCTTCAAGGTGCCGACGCTGCGCAACGTCGAGCTCACCGGTCCCTACTTCCACAACGGCGGCTACGCCACGCTCGATTCGGTCGTCGAGTTCTACAACCGCGGCGGCAACCGCCGCCTGATCCCGACCGGCGGCGACACCACCGGTTTCGGCGGCAACGACAGCAACCTCGATCAGGACATCTTCCCGCTGATGCTCGACAAGCCGGCGCGCGACGCCATCGTCGCGTTCCTCAAGTCGCTCACCGACGAACGCGTCCGCTGGGAAATGGCCCCGTTCGATCATCCGGCGCTGAAGGTCCCGAACGGCAGCCCGGGTGACGAGTTCAGCACGACGATGAACAGCGACGGCACCGCCAAAGACTCGCTGCTGACGATCCCGGCGATTGGCGCTCGCGGCCGCGCCGCGAAAGGCGTGGGACCGCTGCAGCCATTCACACCGCAGCCCTAATCGAATTCGTTTCTTCATCGCAGTCAGGAGCAGACGTATGCAACTGCACCCTCGCTCTGAACGCACGGCGACGCGACGGCTGACCGCGCTCGCGACCGCGGCGTTCCTCGGCGTCGTCACCGTCCCCTTCCCGTCGCACGCGCAGACGTCGCCCTTCCAGGTGATCGCGCCGTGCTACGTGCCGCCCTCTCCGGCAACCGACACCTGGCCGGTGGCCGGCGAGGACACGCTCGGACCGACGGCCGGCGTGCCGGTGACCTTCGCGGCCGCGGCGCTGCTGGCGAACGATCACGGCGCGTCGATCGCGGTGTCGAACATCGATCGCATCTCCTACGGCGGCGGCCAGATTACCGGCGCCGATCCGTTCACCTACATGCCGGCGGTGGGCTTCATCGGCACCGATTCGTTCGCCTACGAGATCAGCGATGGCTCGGCACAGACGGCGATTGGCGTGATCAGCGTCGCGGTCACGGCTGACGTCACCGCCCCGATGGTGAGCATCGACGCGCCGGCCAACGGCGCCGTCGTCTCGAGCAGCGTCCCCCTGACGGCGACGGCGTCCGACACGGTCGGCGTCGCCGGCGTTACGTTCCTCGACGGCGGCGCGCCGATCGGCGCGGAGGTGCTCACCGCGCCGTTCCAGACGACATGGGAGACCGCGCTCGTCACCGACGGCATACACACGCTGACCGCGATCGCGCGCGACGCCGCCGGCAACACCGCAACGTCGGCGCCAGTCTCCGTGACGGTCCGCAATCTCGCGACGGTGCCGGCGATCATCGGCATGACGCAGGCCGCCGCGCAGGCGGCGATTGTCGGCGCGGGCCTGACTGTCGGCGCCGTGAGCTCCGCGAATTCCGCCGCGCCGGCGGGACAAGTCATCGGCCAGAGTCCTGGCGTCGGCGCGTCGGTGGCACCCAACAGCGCCGTGTCGTTCACGGTCTCCCTCGGTCCGGCGCTGGTGGCGGTGCCGAATGTGGTCGGGTCCCTGCAGCCGGCCGCACAAGCGACGATCACCGGCGCCGGGCTGACGGTCGGCGCAGTCACCACGGCGAACAGCGCGACGGTGCCGGCCGGCGCCGTGATCAGCCAGACGCCGATCGCCGGCGCCACCGTTGCGCCGGGAAGCGCGGTCGCGCTCGTCGTGTCGAGTGGTCCGTCGGCGACGGCGGTGCCGACGGTGGAGAAGATGATCTTCTCTGAAGGCCTCGGCAAGCGGACGACGGCCGCGTTCAGCACCGCGGCTGGTGGCGATGTCCTGGTTGCCTTCGCCGCCTCCGACGGTCCGGCCGCGCCGAACGCGCAGACGCTGACGATCGCGGGCGCCGGCCTGACGTGGACCCGCCGCGCGAGGGCGAACACACAGTTCGGCGTCGCCGAGATCTGGACCGCCCCGGCGCCGGCCGCGTTGACCAACGTCACGGTGTCGAGCACGCAGTCGACAGCCGCCTTGCATCAATCGTTGACCGTCATCGCGTTCACCGGCGTCGCCGGCGTCGGCGCTGCGAACGTCGCCGCCGGCATCGGCGCGCCGTCGATCGGCCTGACGACGACGGTAGCGGGTTCGGCGGTGTATGCGGTCGGCAACGACTGGGATCGCGCGGTCGCACGAACGGTGCCCGCGGGCCAGACGAAAGTGCACGAGTTCGTCGACACCGCGGTCGGCGACACCTTCTGGGTGCAGGCGTTGAGCGCGACGGC
>Ga0075435_100000756_pt1 | contig 20084 bp, 22 predicted proteins | sample RhiMethybrSRZTD4_FD_75302 | JGI IMG/M metagenome (GOLD analysis project Ga0075435, IMG submission 75302) | Populus rhizosphere microbial communities from Tennessee, USA - Rhizosphere MetaG P. TD hybrid SRZTD4 | ecosystem: Host-associated > Plants > Roots > Rhizosphere > Soil | place: USA...
AAACGGTTCTTCCGCACCGGCGATCTGGGCTACTACGACGAGGAAGGCTATTTCTTCATCACCGACCGGCTGAAGCGCATGCTGAACTGCGCCGGGTTCAAGGTCTGGCCCGCCGAAGTCGAGGCGATGCTCTATGCGCATCCGGCGATCCAGGAAGCCTGCGTGATCGGGGCGCGGGATGCCTACCGCGGGGAAACCGTGAAGGCCGTCATCGTGCTGAAACCGCAGGCGAAAGGCGCTGTCCTAGCCCAGGAAATCATGGAGTGGGCGCGCGGGAAAATGGCGGCGTTCAAGGTGCCGCGCATCGTCGAGTTCGTCGACGAGCTGCCGCGCACCGCCACCGGCAAGATCCTGTGGCGCAAGCTCCAGGAAGAGGAGAATCGGAAATGAGCCGCGTTTTGCTTGTTGTTTCGTTTTTCGTTTCCTTTCCCGCATTTGGGCAGGTGGAGGTGAGCGACGCCTGGATACGAGCGACGGCGCCGGGGCAGAAGACAGCCGCCGGCTACATGACCCTCAGCAATAAGTCGGCTCAGCCGGAGCGCCTCATCGGAGGCTCGTCCGACGCGGCAGCCAAGGTCCAGACCCACGTCAGCGTCAAGGACGGCGACATCGTGCGCATGCGCGAGGTCAAGGGGTACGACATACCCGCCAAGGGCAGCTTCGAGCTCAAGCCGAACGGTTCGCATCTCATGCTGGTCGACCTCAAGCGCCCGCTCAAGGAAGGCGACAAGGTTCCGGTGGTGCTGAAGTTCGAGAAATCCGGCGAGGTGAAGGTCGACTTCGAGGTGCGGCCGCTCACCGGCGGCGCGCCGGAGCACAAGCACTGATCCGTTAGAACAGCTGGCGTCCGATCCACCACGCGATGCCGGACATGAAGGCCGAGCACGGGATGGTGAGGACCCAGCCCCAAACGATGTTGCCGGCGATGCCCCAGCGCACCGCCGACACGTTCTGCGTCGAGCCGACGCCGACGATCGAGCCGGCTATGGTGTGGGTGGTTGACACCGGAATGCCGAGCCCGGTCGCGATAAAGAGGGAGATGGAACCCGAAAGCTCGGCGCAGAAGCCGCCCACCGGCCGAATCTTCGTGATGCGCTGGCCCATTGTCTTCACGATGCGCCAGCCGCCGAACATCGTCCCTAGTCCGATCGTGACGTAGCAGGCGACCACTACCCAGTTTGGCACCGGTTCGCCGGCGCCCGTGATGCCAGCCGCGACAAGCAGCATCCAGATAATGCCGATCGTCTTCTGCGCGTCGTTGCCGCCGTGCCCCAGGCTGTAGAGCGACGACGAGAACAGCTGCAGCCTGCGGAATATGCGATCCACCCGGCTGGGCGTCGAGCGCACGAAAATCCACGAGATTGCAAGAAACAGCGCCGAGCCGATGAGAAATCCGAGCATCGGGGAAATGAAGATGAATGCAACCGTCTTGAGGATGCCGGCGGGCAGCAGAGCCCATGTGCCCGCCTTCGCCACTGCGGCGCCGACGAGCCCGCCGATCAGCGCGTGCGACGACGACGACGGGATCCCGTAATACCAGGTGATGATGTTCCAGCAGATGGCGCCGATCAGCGCTCCAAAGACGACGTAATGGTCCACGATGCCTTGATCGATGATGCCGCGGCCGACGGTGCTCGCCACGCTAAGGTGGAATACGAATACCGCGATGAAATTGAACGTCGCGGCGATCGCCACGGCCTGATAGGGCTTGAGGACGCGCGTCGAGACCACCGTGGCGATGGAGTTCGCGGCGTCGTGGAAGCCGTTCATGAAATCGAAAGCGAGCGCCACCAGCACGAGCGCTATCACGATGCCCAGACTGATCTGGGTCGCGGCGCCGGTGTCCATCAGGAGTTCTCGAGGACGATGCCCTCGATGACGTTCGCGACGTCCTCGCAGCGGTCGGTGATCAATTCGAGCAGCTCGTAGATCACCCGCAGCTTCATCACCTGCTTGAGGTCGTTCTCCTCGCGGAACAGCTTCGAGAGCGCCGAGCGCATGACGCGGTCGGCATCGGACTCGAGGCGGTCGATCTCCTCGCAGTACTTGAGAATCGCGTCGGCGCGCTTCACGTTGGTGAGCAGCGCCACCACCGCCTTCACTCGATCGCAGGACATCTGGCAGATCGCCGCGAGCTGCTTCGCTTCCGGCGTCACGCGCTGCAGGTCATAGAGCGCGACCGACTCCGCGACGTCCTGATGAAGGTCCAGGATGTCGTCCATCGTGTTGATGAGCTGGTGGATCTGGTCGCGGTCGAACGGCGTGATGAAGGTCTTGTGAAGCAGCGTCATGGTCTCGTGCGTGATCTTGTCGGCCGCGCGCTCGGCGGCGTCGATGCGCGCGGCGTGGGCGTCGAGCTCGGTGAAAGTCCCGATCATCGCGGCGAGCTCGCGGCTGCCCTCGACGATGCGCTCGGCGTGGGCGTTGAACAGGTCGAAGAACTTCCCCTCGCGGGGCATCAGGCGTCCGAGCATCCTAGGTTTCCCTCTCTTTTCTACTTGTGGCCGAGACCGGCGGATCTTAGCCTTTCCACCTCCTCGCCGCTGAAGCCCCAGTCCGAGAGCGCCGCGCGGCCGCCTTCGCCGCGCTCCGGCGGGGCGCGCCGCACCACGCCGGGCGTGCGCGAGAAGCGCGGCGCGGGCGCCGGCTGCTCGACCTTGGCCACCTCGACGAACGCCTGGCGCGCCTTGTTGTGCGGGTGCGCGCGCGCCTCGGAGAACGTCAGCACCGGCGCGAAGCAGGCGTCCGACCCCTCGAACGCTTCGCACCACTCGGCGCGGGTCTTTTCCTTGAATTTTCTTCGAAGCAGCTCGCGCAGCTCGGGCCAGCGCGTGCGCTCGTGCTGTCCAGGAAGGTCCTGGGCTGCGACGCCCAGGCGGGAAAGCAGATCCTCGTAGAACTTCGCCTCGATGGCACCGATCGAGACGTACTCGGCGTCCTTGGTCTCGTAGACGTCGTACCACGGCGCGCCGGTGTCCAGGATGTTGACGCCTCGCTCTTCCGACCAGCTTTGGGCTGCAAGAAAACCGGAGAACATCGCCGCTAGCAGAGACGCCCCTTCGACCATCGCCGCATCGACCACCTGGCCCTTTCCCGAGCGGGCCGTCTCCAGCAGCGCGCAGGCGATGCCGAGCGCGAGCAGCATGCCGCCGCCGCCGAAGTCGCCGACGAGGTTGAGCGGAGGCACCGGCGCTTCGCCGCGCCTGCCGAAGGCGTGCAGCACGCCTGCGAGCGCGATGTAGTTGATGTCGTGCCCGGCGCGCGCGGCGAGCGGGCCGTCCTGGCCCCATCCGGTCATGCGGCCGTAGACGAGCTTCGGGTTGCGCGCGAGCGCGACCTCGGGGCCGAGGCCGAGCCGCTCCATCACGCCCGGGCGGAAACCCTCGATCAACGCGTCCGCCTTTGCCGCAAGAGCCAGCGCCGCCTCTTTTGCACCTGGAGCTTTCAAATCAAGAGTGACGGAGCGTTTGCCGCGCATCATCACGTCGTACCAGCGCTCGCGCTTGAGGCCGAGGTCGCTGTCGGCGGGGCGGTCGATCACGAGCACATCGGCGCCGAGATCGGCAAGCAGCATGCCGGCGAACGGGCCGGGGCCGATCGCTTCGAATTCCAGCACCCGGACTCCGGCGAGGGGACCCATGCACCGATAATACCTAATGCCCGCGCGCTATCCCGAGCGCATCGTGTGCCTGACCGAGGAGACCACCGAAACGCTGTATCTCCTCGGCGAGGAGCGGCGCATCGTCGGCATCTCCGGCTACACCGTGCGCCCGGCGCGCGCCCGGATCGAAAAACCAAAGGTTTCCAGTTTCCTGTCCGCGAAAATCGGGCGGATTCTGGAGCTGCAGCCCGACCTGGTGCTGGGTTTTTCAGACCTGCAGGCGGACATCGCGCGCGAGCTCGCCAAGGCCGGGATGAACGTCATGATCTTCAACCAGCGCTCGGTGAGCGAAATCCTTTCCATGATCCTCACGCTCTCGGCCATGGTCGGTGCGGCGGAGAAGGGTAGACAGCTTGTCGCGGAGCTGGAACGCAACCTCGGATCGATCCGCGAGGCGGCGGCCCGCTTCGCAAGACGGCCGCGCGTCTACTTCGAGGAATGGGACGAGCCGATGATCAGCGCCATCCGCTGGGTGAGCGAGCTGGTCGAGATCGCCGGCGGCGAGGACATCTTTCCCGAACTTTCACGCTCTCAGGCGGCAGGCGGCCGCGTGGTTTCCGACCCTTCATTGGTCATTGAAAGGAATCCGGACGTGATGCTTGCCTCCTGGTGCGGCAAGAAATTCCGTCCCGAGCGCGTGAAGGCGCGCGCAGGGTGGGAGGCGCTACCCGCGGTGCGGGACGGCATGCTCTTCGAGATCAAATCCGCCGAGATCCTGCAGCCCGGCCCCGCCGCGCTCACCGACGGGGTGCGGCGCATCCACGAGATCCTCAGGGACTTTTTATCTGGCGGCGGTCGAACTCCGCGATCAGGCGGCGCGTGAATTCGCGCCGGACGCTGTCGCGCTCGAACGGCAGCACTCTCAGCCGGCAGCGCAGGCCGATGCCCCAGAGCTCCCAGCGCTCGACGCCGAGGATCTCGACGTCGCCGAGGATGCTCGGCCCGTGCTTCTCGTCCTTGCGCATCGCCTCGCCGACCTCGCGCATCGCGGCGCAGGCCGGCTCGACGTATTCATGGCCCTGGATTGCCGCGTCGATGTTCGCATAGGCGTGGCCGCGGGTGCGGTTGCTGACCACCTTGATCTCACCGTTCGGTATGAAGTGCACGTAGCCGTCGCCGTCGCGCAGGCGCACGTAGCGCAGCGTGATCTCCTCGACCTCGCCCGCCTTGTCCAGGAGCTGGACCACGTCGCCCTGGCTGATCTGATCCTCCACCAGCAGAACGAAGCCGGTGAAGTAGTCTTTGACCAGGCTCTGGGCGCCGAAGCCGATGGCTACGCCGGCGACACCCGCCGTGGCGAGAATCGGCGCCACCGAGATGCCGAGCTCGTTGAGGATCGCGGTTCCCGCCACCAGGACCACGACCACGCCGGCGAAGTAGCTGAAGACGGTGCCGACGGTGCGGATACGCCGCAGCTCCTCGGGCGCCGAGATGCGCTCCGACATGCGGCGGTGAAAGGCGCGGATGATGCGCCGCGCGAGCGCCTGCAGCACCCACGCGAGGACCAGGATGACGACGATGCGCCAGAGGTGCGACAACCCGAGCGCGAGCTCGTCGTCGAGCTCGCGGAAGTACGCGATCAGGTCTTGCAGACTGCTCAGTGCAGTCCCAGCGAGGCCTCGATGTTGCGCACCATGGTGACGAGGCGGGGTCCGATGTCGTCCTCGAGCTGGCCCTTTTTCACCATGAAGGCGGGCACGCCGGCGTTGAAGGCGACGATCTCGCCGTCGACGGTGCGGCGCATCGGCACGCCGACGGCGAAGTGCTCGCGGCGCAGCTCGCCCATCGAGGCGCAGAAGCCGCGCGCGCGGATATCCTCGAGCGACTTGTCGATGTGCGCGCGGTACTTGCGGTGCGCTTCGGGGTCCTTCACCTTCATCTGGTTGAGCACCGCCTCGCGCTCGGCGGGCGTGCAGGCGGCGAGGAATGCGCGCCCGATGACCGATTGGGAGATCGGCACCGAGGTGCCGATGTCGGGCAGCGTGGTGATGCCGTTGCCGCTGCGGCAGGTCTCCACGTAAACCATGTTGAGCCGGTCGCGCACGCCCATCGAAACCCAGCCGTTGCAGTAATCGGCCAGCTCTTTCATCATCGGCCGCGCGACCTGGCGCACGTTCATCGAGGCGAGCAGCGGGTAGCCGATGGAAAGCACCGCGGAGCCGAGCTGGTATTTTCCGAGGCGCATGTTGTGGCGCAGATAACCGAGCTTGGTCAGCGTGTAGGTCAGGCGCGACACCGTCGGCTTGGGCAGGCCGGTGCGCACCGAAATCTCCTTGTTGCCGAGCAGCGGCTCGAGCGGGGTGAAGCAGCGCAGAACTTCGAGCCCGCGCGCCAGGGTGGTGGCGAACTGGCGGTCGCCCTCGTGCTCATAGCTGAAAGTCGCGGTAGGCTGTGAAAGCGGGACCGAAGCTTCGGGGGCGCCCATGGGGAAAAGCTCTCCTCGCAATGTTCTGTATTTGGTTTCGGGGGATGCAGCGGACGTCTAAACGATTTCGATATTCTGTCGGCAGGCCACCGCTTGTCAACTTAGTCATACTGAATTCCATATGGTGGAATCGAGCCCGTTCAGCCTGAAAGGCAGGGTCGCGCTGGTGACCGGCGGCACCCGCGGCATCGGCAGGTCAATCGCGGAGGAGCTCGGGCGCGCCGGCGCCAAGGTGGCCCTCTGCAGCCGCAAGCGCGAGGCCTGCGAGCAGGCTCGCTCGGAGCTCGCTGTAAAGGGAATCGACGTTTTTGCCCAGCCCTGCAACGTGTCGCGGAAGGAAGAGCTCCAAGCGCTGGTCGACGCCACCCGGGCAAAGTGGGGCGGGATCGACGTCGTGGTTTCAAACGCGGCGGCCAACCCCTATTTCGGGCCCCTGACCGGCATTTCCGACGATGCTTTCGACAAGATCGTGAACAACAACGTGAAGAGCGTGCTGTGGCTGGCCGCGATGACCCTGGAAGATATGGCGCAGCGCGCAAAAAACGCTGGAACTTCAGGCAGCTTCATCGTCGTGGGCTCGATCGGCGGCCTGATCGCCAACACGGTGATTGGCGCCTACGGCATCTCCAAGGCCGCGGACCACCACTTGGTGCGTAATCTCGCCGCCGAGTGGGGCCCGAAGAATGTGCGCGTCAACGCCATTGCGCCCGGCCTGGTGAAGACCGACTTCGCCCGCGCGCTGTGGGAAGACCCCAAGCGGGCCGCCGAGCGGATCGCCGCCACCCCGCTTCGGCGCCTGGGCGAGCCCCGGGACATCGGCGCCATCGCGGTGTTCCTCGCCTCCGACGCCGCCGCCTTCATCACCGGCCAGTGCATCGTCGCCGACGGCGGCGTTACCATTCTCTAGCTGTGGATCTGAATTATTCCGCCGAGGAGGCCGCGTTCCGCGAGGACGTGCGGGCATGGCTCGCCTCCAACCTGCCGCAGGATCTGAAACAGAAGGTCGCAAGCTACGCCCACCTCTCCAAGGACGACCTGCTGCGCTGGCACAGGATCCTCGCCAAGCAGGGCTGGGTGGCGCCGGCGTGGCCGAAGGAATGGGGCGGCACGGGATGGAATGTCGTCCAGCGCTACATTTTCGAAGAGGAGCTGGGTTACGCCGGGGCGCCGCCGCTCATTCCGTTCGGCCTCACCATGTGCGCGGCCGTGCTGCTCCGCTTCGGCACCGAGTCGCAGAAAAGGCGCTTCCTCCCGCGCATCTATGACGGGGACGATTTCTGGTGCCAGGGCTATTCCGAGCCTGGCTCGGGCAGCGATTTAGCCTCTCTGAAAACCAAGGCCGTCCGCAAAGGGGACGAATACATCGTCAACGGCCAGAAGATCTGGACGACGCTCGCCCACTACGCCGACTGGATCTTCTGCCTCGTGCGGACCGACCCGAGCGTCGAGCGCCGCCAGGAGGGCATCTCATTCATCCTGATCGACATGAAGACGCACGGGATCACGGTTCGGCCGCTCATGCTGATGGACGGCGCACACGAGGTGAACGAGGTGTTCTTCGACGACGTGAGGGTCCCGGCGGAAAACCTGGTGCACGAGGAAGGCAAGGGCTGGACGGTGGCGAAATACCTCCTCGGCTACGAGCGCATGAACACCGGCAGGATCGGAGAGTCAAAGCGCCAGCTCGCTGCGCTTCAGGAATTTGGTTCTACCTTGTCGAAAAACGATTTGAGATTTCGCGACCGGCTCTCGCGGCTGGAGATCGAGCTGATGGCGCTCGAGATCACCAACCTGCGCTTCCTCGACCGCATGCGCCGCACCGGGCAGCCGCCCGGCGCCGACGTCTCGATGCTGAAGATCAAGGGCACCGAAATCCAGCAGGGGATCACCGAGCTCATGCTCCAGGCGGCCGACCCGGCCGCGAGCGACGCGTTCACCGAGGCGGTGCGCAAGAAATACCTCTCGATGCGCAAGACGACGATCTACGCCGGGTCCAACGAGATCCAGCGCAACATCATCGCCAAGATGACGTTGGGACTATGAACTTCGACTACAACGAAGAACAACAGCTGCTTGCGGATTCCGTCCGGCGCTTCCTCGCCAAGGACTACGATTTCGAGGCGCGCAGGAAAATCGTGGCCTCCGAACACGGCTGGAGCCCGAAGGCTTGGTCGAGGTTCGCGGAGATGGGGCTCACCGGCCTCGCTTTCCCGGCGGAGCACGGCGGCTTTGGCGGCGGTGCGGTCGACCTGATGGGCGTGATGGAGGCCTTTGGCGAGGCGCTGGTGGTCGAGCCCTATCTCGCCACTCTGATGGGCGGACTTGCCGTCGCGCGCAGCCCGCTTGCGCGCACGATCCTGCCTGCGGTGATCGAGGGCAAGATGAAGCTCGCCTTCGCGCACACCGAGAAGGGCGCGCGCTACGACCTCGGCGTGGTCCGCACGCAGGCTCGCAAGAGCGCCGAAGGGTGGCTGCTCGAAGGTGAAAAAGCCGGCGTCGTAGGCGCGCCGGCGGCCGACCGGCTGGTCGTGTCCGCGGCCGCGTCCGACGGCATCGGCCTCTTCCTGGCGGAAAATCCTGCGGCGAAGCCCTATCGCACGATGGACGAGATGCGCGCGGCCGATCCGGTTTTTCGCGGCGCGAAGGCCGAGCGGCTCGAGGGTGGAATGGAGCTGGTCGAGGCGCTCACCGATCTTGCCACCGCGCTGGTCTGCGCCGAGGCGGTCGGGGCGATGAAGTTCGCCTGCGACACCACGCTCGAGTACCTCAAGACGCGCAGGCAGTTCGGCGTACCCATCGGCACCTTCCAGGCGCTCCAGCACCGCATGGTCGACATGTTCATCGCCCAGGAGCAGGCGCGCTCGATGGCCTGTCTCGCCTGCTCCAAGGTCGATCAATCGACCGATCCGAAGGAGCGTGCGCGCGCCGTCTCGGCCGCCAAGATCAAGATCGCCGACAGCGCGCGCCACGTCAGCCAGGAATCGGTGCAGCTCCACGGCGGCATGGGCATGAGCGAAGAGCTGAAGGTGAGCCACAGCTTCCGGCGGCTCACCGCGATCGCCGGCCAGTTCGGCGACGCCGACCACCATCTCGCCCGCTTCGCGACGCTGTGATACGCAACCGGCGCGTGCTGCTCGCCAGCCGGCCGAGCGGCTGGGTCACCGAGGCCGACTTCCGCATCGAGGAGGCGCCGCTGCCGGAGCCGGCGCAGGGCGAGGTGCTGGTCAGGAACCTGTGGCTTTCGCTCGACCCGTACATGCGCGGGCGCATGAGCGACGCGAAGAGCTACGTGAAGGGCGTGGAGCTCGGCGAGGTGATGGTCGGGCAGACCGCGGGAGAGGTTGTTGAATCAAGGCATTCCACCCTGAGAGTGGGTGACAAGGTGCTGACGCAGCTCGGCTGGCAGCTCTATGGCACGACGAAGGAGGCGATGCGCGTGGACGAAAGGCGCGCGCCGCTGAGCGCGTACCTTGGGGTCCTCGGCATGCCGGGGATGACGGCTTACTTCGGCCTGAAGGAAATCGGACAGCCCAAGGCAGGCGAGACGGTGGTCGTGTCGGCGGCTTCCGGCGCGGTCGGCAGCGTGGTGGGACAGCTCGCGCGGCTCTGGGGTTGCCGGGCCGTCGGCATCGCAGGCGGACCGGCGAAATGCGAGTACGTCCGCAAGGAGCTCGGCTTCGACGCCTGTGTCGACTACAAGGCGGGCGACCTGGGCGCGGCGCTGAAGGACGCCTGCCCCAAAGGCGTCGACGTCTACTTCGACAACGTCGGCGGCGAGATCTTCGACACCCTGCTCGCGCGCATGAACCTGCATGCGCGCGTGGTGGTCTGCGGGCTGATCTCGGAGTACAACGCGACGCAACCCTACGCGATCCGCAACTGGCGAGCGGTTCTCGTCAACCGGATCCGCCTGCAGGGCATGATCGTGTTCGACTGGAAGGAACGCTATGGCGAGGCGCTCGGCGCGCTTGCCGGCTACTTCGGCCAAGGTAGACTGAAATACCGCGAATCGGTGGTCGAGGGGCTGGAGAACGCGCCCCGCGGCCTGATCGCGCTCCTCAGGGGCGAAAATTTTGGAAAGCAGCTGGTCAAGCTCGCCTGAGCGCGTCGAGCCGCGCTTCGGGGACGGCTCCGCACCGCCGCCGCGACAACGCGTCGATCCAACTCCCGGCGAGCGTGCCGACGCGCGGTTCGACTACGCGGGCTTCTGGCAGCGCGCGGTGGCGCTCCTCATCGACTGGCTGATCGTCGTCGTGATCGCGATGCCGATCATCGTGGTGAGCTTCGGCGCGGACTATTTCTCCCTCGACCCGGTGCGCCGCTCGGGCGATCTCGTGATCGCCGCCCTGGTGGGCGCGCTCATCGTCGGTTTCTGGCGCTACTGCGGCGCCACGCCCGGCAAGCTCGCGGTGGGTATCAAGATCGTCGACGCAGCCACCGGCGGGGCCCCCACGACCATGCGCCTAGTCATCCGCCTGCTCTGCTATTTCGTGTCCGCCCTTCCGTTCTACCTCGGCTTCGTGTGGGCGGCGTTCGACCGCAGGAAGCAGGGCTGGCACGATAAGATCGCGGGGACCGTAGTCATCCAGGAAACCGAGTGAAAGGAATCGCTTGATCGACCTTTACACGTGGCCGACGCCGAACGGCCACAAGATCCACATCATGCTCGAGGAGACCGGGCTCGAATACCGCGTACACCCGATCGACATCGGCGCCGGCGAGCAGTTCAAGCCCGACTTCCTCGCGATCTCGCCCAACAACAAGATTCCCGCGATGGTCGACCAGCGCGGTCCCGGCGGCAAGCCGTTCGCGCTCGCCGAGTCCGGCGCGATGCTGTTCTACCTCGCCTCCAAGACCGGCAAGTTTCTGCCCGCGGACGTGCGCGAGCGGTGGGAGGTGATGCAGTGGGTGATGTTCCAGATGGGGCACATCGGGCCGATGCTGGGGCAGGCGCACCACTTCTTGCAGTACGCGCCCGAGAAGATCGAATACGCCATGAACCGCTACCGCAACGAGGCCAAGCGCCTCTACCGGGTTGTTGATAAGCAAGTAGAAGAAAATGAATGGATCGCGGGCAGCGAATACACCATCGCCGACATGTCCATCATGCCGTGGCTGCGCTTTCCCGAGCGCCAGGGCGTGAACATCGAGGAGTACCCGAACCTCAAGGAGTGGCGCGACCGGATCGCCGCGCGCCCGGCGGTGAAAAAGGCGCTCGAGGTGCTCGCCGACCGCAGGCGCCCGACGCCGTCGTTCACCAAGGAGCAGGCCGAGGTGCTCTTCGGCGCGACGCAGTATGCCCGACGCTAGTTTCCTGAAGGGGAAGACGGCCTGGATCACCGGCGGGGGCTCGGGCATCGGCCTCGCCGGGGGGCTCGAGCTCGCGCGCATGGGCGCCCGCATCGTCATCTCGGGCCGGAGCCAGGAGACGCTGGCCGCCGCGGAAAAGGCCATCAAGGCGGTCGGTAGCTGCGAGGCGATCGCCCTCGACGTCGGCAACAAGCCGGCGGTGGCCAAGGCCGCCGAGCGCATCGGCCGCGTCGACATCCTGGTGAACAGCGCCGGGATCAACGATCCGAAGCGCAACTTCTTCAACGTATCGACCGAGGCGTGGGACCGCATCGTCGCGATCAATCTCTCGGGGATGTTCTATTGCGTGCACGCGGTGCTGCCCGGGATGCGCAGCCGCAAGGATGGGCTCATCGTCAACGTGTCGTCGTGGGCCGGGCGTTACCCGAGCACGCTCACCGGCCCTGCCTACAACGCCACCAAGCACGCCGTCGTCGCGCTGACCGAATCCATCAACATGGAGGAGGGCGACAAGGGCATCCGCGCCACCTCGGTGCTTCCCGGCGAGGTCGCGACGCCGATCCTGGAAAAGCGCCCGGTGCCGCCGACCCCGGAGGTGCGCGCGAAGATGCTCCAGGCCGAGGACCTCGGCAGGACCATCGCCTTCATCGCTTCGCTGCCGGCGCGCGCCTGCATCAACGAAGTCATCATCAGCCCGACGCACAACCGGTTCTACTTCGGCGGTCTCGAATCGCCTCCTAAATAAAAAAGGGGTCAGAGGAATTTTCCTGTAACACCTAGGGCTGAACGCATACGTGTTACAGGAAAATTCCTCTGACCCCTTTTTTCCGCATCGTCCTGCCGTTCCTGGCGGGCTACTACTTCTCGTACGTGGTGCGGGCGGTGAATGCCGTGCTCGGGCCGGGGCTCGCGTCCGAATTCGGCATCTCGGCGGCGGGGCTGGGGTTGCTCACCGGCGTGTACTTCTTTTCTTTCGGCCTGTTCCAGATTCCGCTCGGCCTGCTGCTCGACCGGTTCGGGCCGCGGCGCGTCAACGCGGCGCTGCTCCTTCTCGCCACCGGCGGCGCGCTCCTCTTTGCGCAGGCGAGCAGCTTCGAGCAACTGGTGCTCGCGCGGGCGCTCATCGGCCTCGGGGTTTCGGCGTGCCTGATGGCGTGCATGCAGGCCTTCATCCTGTGGTTTCCCCCTGAGCGCCTGAGCACGATGATCGCTCTCGCCTATTCCATGGGCGGCCTGGGCGCCATCACCGCGTCGGCCCCGGTCGAGTTCGCGCTGCGCTACTTCAGCTGGCGCGAGATCTTCACCGCGTTCGGCGCGGTTACGCTGGCGTTGTGCCTGTTATTCGCGCTCGTCGTGCCCGAGCACCCGAGGGCGCGCCGCCCGCCGGGCCTGCGCGAGGGCTTCGGCGGACTGCGCAGGCTCGCGCGCGACGCGGCCTTCTGGCGGGTCGCGGTCGCAATCGGCACCAACCAGTGCGCCGTCGTGTCGCTTTTCACCCTGTGGATCACCACCTGGCTGCGCGACGTGGCGGGCCATGATCGGGCCGGCGCGGCGCAGGTTCTTGCGGTGGCGGCCAGCGCGATGATCGCCGGGTACTTCTTCTTCGGGCGCCTCGCGGACCGACTCGTCCGGCGCGGCCGCTCCCTGCTGCCGCTGTTCGCGGCCGGCGTGGCGGGCAGCCTCGCCTGCCTCCTGTTCCTTGCCCTGGGCGCGACCCGCGCCGCGGTGCCGCTCTGGGCGGGCTTCGTGTTCTGCGGCACCTCGGCGACGCTCGCGCATTCGATCGTCACCCGCCGCTACCCTCTGGACATGGCCGGGCGGGTCAATACCGCGCTGAATACGTTCACGTTCGTCGGCATCTTCCTCGGCCAGTGGGGCACCGGCATCGTGCTCAACCTGTGGCCGCAGACGGCGGCGGGCTATGACCCGCGCGGCTACTCGTATGCGCTCGGGGCGCTGTGGCTGGTCCAGCTCGCGGGCCTGGCGTGGCTCTGGAGCGGCCGCGCGCTAGTCGAAAAAGATGTCGCGATAGCTCGTGTATAGGGAGGCGGCGAGCACCGGGCCGAGCACCAGCCAGCCCAGGCCGAAGGGGATCGAGGCGACGAAGCTGAGCAGCAACAGGACCACGCTGTAGAGCAGAAACGGCACCACGTTTTTCAGGCAGGCAGCGAAGCTGTTCTTCATCGCCTCGGCGGGGCCCTGCTGGTGGAACAGAGCGAGCGCAGGCGCGAACCACAGCGCCATGAACAGCGGCAGGAGCAGCGCGAGCATCACGAGGAGGGCGAGAAGGAGAGTGAGCCCCATGCCCGCCATCGCCTCGGGGTCGCTGACGCCGATATCGCCGCCAAGAAGCGACCACATGCCGGCGCCGGTCACGAGAGCTGCGACGAGCGTGACCGCGACGGTGACGCCGAGATCGATGAAGCCGATGGACAGCAGCGCGCCGAAGCGTTCGCGGAACCCGGCGAAAAGATTCGAAACGAGGAGCCCGCGGCCCGCGTCCTGCTCGCGGCAGGCGACAAAAATGCCCGCAAGGATGACCGGTGTAAGCACCATGCTCGCGAGCGAGCCGAGAATGGGAATCAGCGCCATCGCGATGAAGATCAGCAGCGCGACGATGACCAGCGCGATCCAGGCGCCCGGCTGGCTCTTGAAAAGCGCCCAGCCGTCGACAAGCCAGCTCCAGCCGCGCGCCGCGGGGACAGCGCGACCCGAGGGCAGGAAGTTGCGCGCTGCGTCGGCCGCGTCGGCGACGGGCGCTCGCGGAGCTGCGTATGGATTCGGCGTGCTCATTGCTTCTCCTTGAGCCTGACCCGCACGGTCGCGATCGCTTTCGCCACGATCGAGCCGTCCTCGTTTCTCGCTTCGGCTTCGACGAAGCTCATGGTGCGGGCATCCTTCATGACGCGCGCGTCGGCGAGGAGCCGCGCGCCGCTGCCGCCGCCGATGAACGCGGTGCTCATGTCGATGGTGACCACGCCGACCGAATCCGGGTGGAGGGTACGCGCAGCGGTGCACAGCGCCACGTCGAGGAGCGACATGATCACCCCGCCGTGCACCGTGCCGAGGCTGTTGGTGAGATGCGGCTCGATCGGCAACGACAGGTGGGCCGTTCCCTTGCCCAGCGTCTCGGTGAGGATCTTGAGGTGCTGAACGAAGGGGATCTTCTTCTGGTACGCCCGCGTGAACTCGACGGCTTCGCTCGTAGTATGGTTCGCATTCATGCTCAGATAACGGTCGCTCCGCCGTCGACCGCGATCGCCTGGCCGGTGATGTGGCGCGACGCCTCCGAGGCGAGTAGCACGGCCAGGCCCTTCAGATCCTCGTCGTTGCCGAGGCGCTTATTCGGCGTCCAGTCGCGGATCAGCTCACCCGCGGTGTCGAGCGTGGCGCGCGTCATCTTCGAGGGAAAGAATCCCGGGCAGATCGCGTTCACCGTGATGCCGTACTCGCCCCATTCCGCCGCCAGCGCGCGGGTGAAGTTCACCAGCCCGCCCTTGGTGGTGTTGTAGGCGAGCGTGCGCACGATGCGCTTGTCCTGGCCCATGAGCCCGGCGATCGAGGCGATGTTGATGACGCGCCCCCACTTCGCCGGGATCATCGAGCGCTTTCCTACGAACTGTGTAAGCACGAACACGCCGGTGAGATTGACGTTCACGAGCTTGTCCCAGCCTTCGAGCGGATGATCCTCGGCCGGCGCGCCCCAGGTGGCGCCGGCGTTGTTCACGAGGATGTCGATCTTCCCGAGGTCGCCGAGGATCTGCTCGGCCGCCGGGCCGATAGCTTCGCGCCGTCCAATATCACAAACGAAAGAAGCAGCGTTGACGCCTGCTTTTTTCAGATGGGAAACGGCCTGTTCGAGCTCGTCCTTCTTGCGCGCCGTGATGGCGACCCTCGCGCCCATCTCGCCGAGCGCCTCGGCCATCTGCAGCCCGAGGCCGCGCGAGCCGCCGGTGACGAGCGCGTTGCGGCCCTTCAGGCTGAGGAGGTCGAGGACCTTCATCCGCGGACTGTCATCCCTTGAGCTGCAGCGACTTGTATTCGAGAAACTCCTCCAGCCCATAGACCCCGGCCTCGCGGCCGTGGCCCGACTGCTTGAAGCCGCCGAACGGCGCGTTCATGTTGAAGGCGCCGCCGTTCACGTCGACCTGGCCCGCGCGGATGCGCCGCGCCACGCGCTGCGCGCGCGCCTCGTCCTTCGACCACACGGCTCCGGCGAGGCCGTAGACCGTGTCGTTCGCGATGCGCACCGCGTCCTCCTCGTCGCGGTAGGCGATGATCGACAGCACGGGACCGAAAATCTCTTCCTGCGCGATGGTCATGTCGTTGCGCACTTTTCCGAACACCGTGGGACGCACATAGTAGCCGCCCGGCGGCACGCCTTCGGGCGGCTCGGCGCCGCCGGCGACGAGCTCCGCGCCTTCCGCGAGCCCCTTGCTGATGTAGCCGCGCACGCGCTCGAGCTGCGCCTTGGAAGTGAGCGGCCCGAGCCGTGTGGATTCGGCGAGCGGATCGCCGACCGTGAATCCCGCGGCCACTTCGGCGGCGATCCTGGCTGCCTCCGGATAAAATCTTTCAGGAACGAGCATTCGAGTAAGCGCCGTGCAGGTCTGGCCGGAGTTGAGGTAGCAGCCGTTCAGCGTGCTCTTCACCGCTTGCGCGAGGTCCGCGTCATCGAGGATCACCGAAGCGCTCTTGCCGCCGAGCTCCAGCGCGACCCGCTTGACGCTTTGCGCGGCAATCTCCGAGATGCGCTTGCCGGCGCGCGTCGAGCCGGTGAACGAGATCATGTCGACGCCGGGATGCCGCACCAGCGCTTCTCCGGCCGCGGCGCCGTACCCCGTCACGATGTTGAGGACGCCCGCAGGCAGCCCGGCGCTCGCCGCCGCCTCCGCCAGCATGAAAGCATTGAACGGCGCCACTTCCGAGGGCTTCAGCACCACGGTGCAGCCCGCCGCGAGCGCGGGCGCGACCTTCAGCGTAATCTGGTGCAGCGGATAGTTCCAGGGCGTGATCGCGCCCACGACGCCGACCGGCTCGCGCACCACCAGCGAATTTCCGACGCGGCTCTCGAACGAGAATTCCTTCACCAGCTTTGCGTAGTTGGCGAAGTTCGCGATCGGCAACCCGGCCTGGATGCGGCTCGCCATCTTGAGCGGCATGCCGACTTCCTGTGCGATGGTTCGCGCGAGCTCGTCGGCGCGCGCCTTGAGCGCCGCCGAAATCTTTTCCAGGAACTCGGCGCGCTTTTCCGGCTGCGTCTCGCTCCACGATTGGAGCGCGCCGCGCGCCGCGGCGACGGCCGCGTCGATGTCGTTCTCGGTCCCGGCAGGAACGCGCCCCATCACTGCGCCGGTCCCGGCGTTGTGAACTTCGATGGTGTCTGCGCTGGAGGGTGCGACCCAGCGGCCGCCGATGTAGAACTTGTCTCGGACGAGCATGCCAATCTCCTCGGGTGAATGGCTATTTTATATATACTGCGCGGGCATTCGACAGGACACGAGGATAAGGCGAGGTAAGGAAATGGCGCGCCAGGCCCGAGCGGCGATCTGCCGGGAGCTCAACCGTCCGGTGGTGGTCGAGGAGATCACCGTCGAGGCGCCCAAGGCGAACGAGGTGACCGTGAAGCTGGCGGCCTGCGGCGTGTGCCATTCGGACCTGTCGGCCACCAACGGCACGCTCGCGATGCCGCTGCCGCTCATCCTCGGCCACGAGGCGGCCGGCGAAGTCATCGAGGTGGGAGAGGGTGTTTCTTCCCTCTCCAAGGGAGACCATGTCGTCTCTTCCTTCATCTACATGTGCGGCGAGTGCCGCTTCTGCCTCGCGGGCCGGCCGGTGCTGTGCATCGAGCAGGGCAAGGCGATCACCACGCTTCCCGACGGCACGGTTCGCACGCGCGATGCGCGCGGCCAGCCGCTCAACGTCTTTTCCGGCTGCGGCGTGATGGCCGAGTACGCCACCCTGCACAAAGACAACGTGGTCAAGATCGATCCGAAGATGCCGCTCGACCGCGCTGCGCTCGTGGGCTGCGCAGTGACCACCGGCGTCGGCGCAGTGTTCAACACCGCCCGCGTCGCCCCCGGCTCCAGCGTGGCGGTGTTCGGCTGCGGCGGCGTCGGCCTCAACGTGATCCAGGGCGCACGCATCGCGGGCGCCGAGCGCATCATTGCCATAGATACCCTCGAATCAAAGCTCGCGCTGGCAAAGCAGTTCGGGGCAACCGATGTGCTCCTTGCCAAGGCCGGCGAGGACGTTTCCAAGGCGCTTAAGAAGCTCACGGCCGGCGGGCCGGACTACGCGTTCGAATGCGTCGGAAACGGCGAGCTCGCTGCGACGGCCTACCGGGCGATCCGGCGCGGCGGGCTCGCGGTGGTGGTCGGCGTGGCGAAGCCTGGCGATTCGACCGCGGTGCGCACCATGACCCTGCCGTTCGAGGAGAAGACCCTTACGGGCAGCTACTTCGGGTCCTGCATCCCGCGCATCGATTTCCCGCGCATGCTCGGCCTCTACATGGGCGGCAAGCTCAAGCTCGACGAGCTCATTACCCGGCGCTACACGATCTGGGAAGCGCCGCAGGCCTTCGCCGACCTGGAATCCGGCCGCAACGCGCGCGGCGTCATCGTTTTTGAATAAGGATTCACCCGTGAAGGGGCGCATCCTGGTCGTCGACGACCAGCGCGCCAACTGCGAGATGCTCGCGGGCCTGCTTCAGGCGCGCGGCTACGAGGTCTCGACCGCGCCGGACGGCGAAGCTGCGCTCGCCGAGGTGCAGCGCGCCTCACCGGACCTGGTGGTGGCCGACATTCGCATGCCGGGCATCGACGGCTACGAGCTGTGCCGGCACCTGCGAGAGCAGCCGGCGACGGCCCTGCTGCCGGTGATCCTCATCACCTCGGCCGAGGCGCAGGACGAGCGCGTCAAGGGGCTCGAGGCCGGCGCCGACGACTTCCTGTCGCGGCCGGTCAACTGGGAGGAGCTGTTCGCCCGCGTGCGCTCGCTGCTGCGCACCAAGCGCCTGCAGGACGAGATCCGCGCCCTGAACGCGGCGCTGGAGGAGCGGGTGCGTCGGCAGGTGGCCGAGCTCGAGCAGCTCGGGCGCCTCAAGCGCTTCTTCTCGCGCCACGTGGTCGACGCGATCGTCGCAGGCGGCGAGGCGATCCTGGCCCCGCACCGCCGGGAGATCACCGCGGTGTTCCTCGACCTGCGCGGCTTCACCGCCTTCACCGACCGCGCCGATCCCGAGGAAGTGCTCGACCTGCTGCGCGCCTACCACGCCACCCTGGGACACACCGTCGACGAGTACGGCGGCACGCTCGAGCATTTCGCCGGGGACGGCGTGATGATCTTCTTCAGCGACCCGCTTCCCGTGGATCGGCCCGCCGAGCGCGCGGTGCGCATGGCGATCGCGCTGCAGGAGGCCTTTACCCCGATCGCCCAGGCCTGGGAGAAGCTCGGCCACGACGTCGGCCTGGGCATCGGCATCGCGCAGGGCGAGGCGACCCTGGGCGTGATCGGCTTCGAGCAGCGCTGGGAATATGCCGCGATCGGCAACGTGCCGAACCTTGCCGCGCGCCTGTGCGGCGAGGCGCGCGCCGGCGAGATCCTGCTCGACGCACAGGTCGAGCACGAGATCGCAGCGCTCTTCTACACCGAGGCGGTCGGGCCGCTGCGGCTGCGCGGCTTCTTCCAGCCGGTTCCGGCCTTCAAGCTCAGAGCGCGGAAGTGATGCCGAGGTCGCGGGCGATGGACCGCGCTTCGCTCTCGTCCCATTCCAGGCCGAGCGCCTCCTCGTCCCACTCGTCGGCCCCGATGTCCAGCTCGAGGTCGTCGTCGAAGTCTTCGTTGTCCATGCGTGCATATTTAAGGCCGAACTATTACGCCCTCCTTGCGGGCAGCGCGCGCCGGGAGGACTAGCAGGATCGGTCAGGAGGCGACCGGGGGCGGGGCGGGCGGGCCGAGGGCGCCCGAGGACACACTTGGCGACATATCTTTACCGTCGACTAGGGCAAGCTGTCGCCGGGGAACTTGTAGTGAAATGGGGGCCTCGGAAAGAGTCGCCATGGAGAACGCAGTGAAAACCGGGCAAAGGCGCACCACCCTGCTCATCGCGCTCACTGTGATCGTGGTGGCCGCCGGCGTCGGCGCATGGCTCTATTACGACAAGTCCCGCGGCGGCGAAGCCGCGGCGCAGACGGAAGCCAAGAAGCCCGGGAAGGGGCGCGGCGCAAAGGGCGGCGATGGCGGCCCGATCCCCGTGGCGGCCGAAGCGGCTCAGACGGGCAATATCCCGATCTATCTCAGCGGCCTGGGCACCGTGGTGCCGATGCGCACGGTCATCGTCCGCAGCCGCGTGGACGGCGAGCTCGTCCGCGTCAACTTCACCGAAGGGCAGTATGTAAAAGAGGGGGAGGTGCTCGCGCAGGTCGATCCCCGGCCCTTCCAGGTTCAGCTCGACCAGGCCGAGGGCCAGCTCATCAAGGACCAGGCGCTGCTCGCGAACGCGCGCATCGACCTCGAGCGCTACCAGACGCTGTTCCAGCAGGACTCGATCGCCAAGCAGCAGGTCGACACCCAGGCCGCGCTGGTGCGCCAGTACGAGGGCGCGGTGCGCACGGACCAGGCGATGGTCGACAACGCGCGGCTGCAGCTTACCTATGCCCGCATCACCGCGCCGATCAGCGGGCGGCT
>Ga0075435_100000759_pt1 | contig 20056 bp, 15 predicted proteins | sample RhiMethybrSRZTD4_FD_75302 | JGI IMG/M metagenome (GOLD analysis project Ga0075435, IMG submission 75302) | Populus rhizosphere microbial communities from Tennessee, USA - Rhizosphere MetaG P. TD hybrid SRZTD4 | ecosystem: Host-associated > Plants > Roots > Rhizosphere > Soil | place: USA...
TGGTCTTGGTCACGGCTCAACCTGAAGCCGAGTCTAGCAGCTGTAGCGGCGATAGTCATTGTGATTCTGGCTGTTCCAGTGGTCAGGTTGTCAAAGAAGGGGCGGCAGCCAAATGCTCATTCGATGGCGCAAAGTGGGCAATCAGTACCGTTGGTCCGAAAGTCCCAGGACGAGCAGCTAATTTCGCAACTGGAGGCAAATGTAGAAGCAATCGAGAGGGAGGCGAGTCGGGAGCAGGCCGCCGTATCCGATCTGAAAGCTAAATTGGCTGAATCGCGAACTGAGTCGAGCATTGCGACGGGGGAACTGGCAAAGACCACGGACCAACTAGCACAAGTTCAAAAGCAGGCCAGTGAAACAGAGCGCGCTCTTCAGTCCGCCAAGGCGGACTTGAGCCGGCTTCGGTCCGAAAAGGACAGCGTGGATGCCGCGTTAGTCGATCAGCAGATCAAAATCAACGAACTAGCGGCTCAGGTCAAAGAGAAGGAAACTCTTGCGGACCGTGAACGCCAGCTCAACTCTGTAGCGAATGATGTTCGCGAACTGATGGGTGCACGCAACCTCCACATTCTTGATGTGTCGGACGTGGACGGAAACGGCCGAACAAAGAAATCCTTCGGAAGAGTCTTTCTTGTTGAGGGCAAATCGCTGATCTTCTACGCCTTCGATTTAGGCGACAGAGGCAATCCTGCTAAGGTTTCGTTCCAGGCATGGGGACAGCTCGAGGGTCGTCAGACCGTCGCAAAGAACCTTGGTGTCTTTTACGTTGACGATCATGCACAGAAGCGATGGGTCCTCAAGGTCAATGACCCAGAGAAGCTCACGGCGATCAACTCCGTGTTCGTTACGGTCGAGCCTCTGGGTGGTGCCGACAGGCCTACCGGTAAGAAACTGCTTTACGCCTACCTCGGAACTCAGGCCAATCACCCATAAATCAAGAAAATGTGATTCGGGAGTGGTACAGACTTCATTCGCGGCTGGCATTCTGGCTAGAACGAGTCTCAGAAGAAACAGGAGCCGCTCCGATGAAGATCCTCCGTCTTGTCGTTGTCGCGATGCTGTGTTTTGTCACCCCCGCATTCTGCCAAATTGAGACGGCGACAATCTCGGGTCGTGTAACAGATCCATCCGGGGCAGCTATTTCTGGAACCGATGTCCAAGTTCAAAACATTCTGACTAATCGCGAGATAACAACCAAGACGAACTCAAGTGGATTGTATGTAGCCACGGCATTACAACCTGGGACGTACCGCATCATCGTGACCAATCCGGGGTTTAAGCAAATCGTCAAACCGGATGTCATTCTCAACGTACAGGACAACGCGTCGCTGAATTTCAGTATGACCGTCGGTTCTGTATCGGAGACCGTAACTGTAGAAGGCGGCGCACCGTTAGTGGACACGACCGACGCCACGGTCAGCACGGTCGTGGACCGCCAATTCGCCGAAAACCTGCCGCTGAATGGCCGAAGCTTCCAGTCATTGATCCAGCTCACGCCGGGCGTCGTGCTTACTCCCAACAATGGTTTCGACACCGGCCAGTTCAGCGTCAACGGGCAACGTGCGAGCTCAAATTACTGGATGGTTGACGGCGTGAGTGCCAATATTGGACTCGGAGCATTGGGAAATGGTCTGGGGGGAACACTCGGCGCCACCAGCGTTTTGGGCGGGACAAACAGCTTGGTCTCAGTCGATGCGCTGCAGGAGTTCAGGGTCCAGACCTCCACTTATGCACCCGAATTCGGACGCACGCCAGGTGGACAAATCTCAATTGTTACCAGATCAGGCACGAACAATTTTCACGCCACACTGTTTGAATATTTGAGAAATGATGTTTTCGACGCGAACGACTGGTTTGCCGACCTCACAGGCCAGCCGAAGCCTGAGGAGCGTCAGAACGACTTTGGGGGAACGTTCAGCGGTCCAATCCTGAAGGACAAAACGTTTTTCTTCTTTTCCTATGAGGGATTGCGGTTGCGGCTTCCGCAAACCACGCTCACCGAGGTCCCGTGCGATCAAAGCTGCACAGTCTACGGGAATGCGCGGGCCATGGCCGCGCCGCAAATGCAACCATACTTCAATGCGTTCCCGTTGCCGAATGGGTCCGAGGTTTTCGATTCTCAGGGAAATCCAACTGGTGCCGCCCAGTTCAACGCGAGCTATTCGAACAAAGCGACTCTCGATGCCTACAGCATTCGCGTGGACCACAAGCTGACTGACAAAATCAATATCTTCGGGCGCTACAACTACTCGCCTTCCGAACTGGAGCAGCGAGGAGCGTTAGGGAGCCCACTGAGTACGATTTTACCCTCAAAGATTACCATCGCGACGGGAACAGTAGGGAGCACTTGGTCTCTATCTTCTATCGCTGCCAACGACCTGCGATTTAACTATAGCAGTACCGATTCGTCTTCTCGGGTCTTCCTGGACAGCTTCGGTGGTGCTGTGCCACTTGCAACGTTGCCGTTCCCAGCTGGCTTTACAACTCAAGATGCGCAATTTGCTTTTTCTCTCTTTTCGCTTGGGACCAATTCAACCTTTAGTGACGGCGCAAACGCGCACAATCAACAACGACAGATCAATGTTGTCGACAGCTTTTCCGTGCAAGAAGGGACGCATGCGCTAAAATTCGGCATTGATTACCGCCGTCTATCGCCTGAGATTGTTCCTGTTTCCTACGCGCTACAGACGGCTTTTGCGGACGTGCCATCGGCCCAAACCGGGACGACGCTGTTCAATTTTCTGAACTCAAACGTTCCTGAAACGTTCCTGTTTCGCAATCTCTCAATTTTTGCCGAAGATACCTGGCACGCAGCCCTACGGTTGACGCTGACTTACGGAATAAGATGGGATGTTGACTTCACGCCCTCTACGATCAGCGGCCCCAACTTCAATGCGGTTACCGGTTTCGACCTCAGCAACTTATCCGGCCTCACCCTGGCTCCGGCGGGTATACCGCCGTATCGGACAAAGTACCGAAATCTTGCACCCCGGATCGGGTTGGCCTATCAGTTGTCGCAAACCCAGCGTTGGCAGACGGTACTCCGTGGTGGATTCGGCCTCTTTTACGACTTGGCGACCTCGGAAGCTGGAAACATTGCAACTGGCTATCCGTTTAATGGGACGGCGTTTCCTGTGAGTAACTTCCCTCTGTCGAGTCAGGATGCGATGCCCCCGCCGATAGTGCCTCCGACCTTTGCTAACTTCGGTACGCTCTATGCCTTCGACCCGCATCTTCGACTGCCGTATACGCTTCAATGGAATGTAGCCGTCGAGCAAGCGCTAGGAAGCCAGCAGACCGTGACCGCCTCCTATATCGGGTCCGCGGGAAGGCGACTGTTACAGACGGCAGCCATTTTCATGCCAAATCAGAAGTACTTTGACGCGCAATTAGTAAGCAATGCGGGTACTTCTGACTACGACGCCTTGCAGGTCCAGTTCCAACGACGATTGGTTGCCGGTCTACAGGCCCTTGCCTCCTACACATGGTCGCATTCGATTGATACTGCTTCCGCGGGTTCATTAGGCAGCGGCTCCAATGCGCTGACAGCGCTGAGTTCCAGCTTGAACCGGGGGCCGTCCGATTTCGATATTCGGAATGCTTTTTCAGCCGGGCTGAGTTATGAACTGCCCTTTCCAAAGACGAATACTGTCGAGAGGGCAGTTCTGGAAGGCTGGTCGGCGGAGAGCGTTGTCCAGGCAAGATCGGGTCCTCCTGTAAACCTCTACTACTCGGGGGCTCCGTTACTCTCTAACGGATTTTTCATAAGTGTCAGGCCCAATGTTACGGGAAATCCTTTCTACCGCTATGGGCCGCAATATCCGGGTGGGAAGGCGTTTAACTCTGATGCGTTCGCGCCTCCCCCGATTAATCCAACAACCAACGCTACCTTGAGCCAGGGAGACTTGCCGAGGAACGCACTGCGAGGGTTCGGGGCCATACAATGGGACTTTGCCGTTCATCGCGAATTTCCTATCCACGAATCGGTCAAGCTACAATTCCGCGCTGAGCTCTTCAATATTTTGAATCACCCCAACTTCGGGCAGCCTATTGGAGATCTAGGCACGCCACCGATCGGTGGCAATCCTGCCGTTCCCAACCCTCAATTTGGCCGATCAATACAGACGCTCGGGCAGAGCTTGTCTGGCGGTAACCTTGGCAACGGAGCCTTTGACCCGCTCTATCAGATCGGAGGTCCGCGATCGGTTCAGCTCGCACTGAAGTTGACCTTCTAGTGCCCAAGATTGTTTCTCAGTTTGCGAGGTCAGCATGAGTTTGCCAAAGATTGGTTCGATGCTTCTGCTCTCCGTTGCATTTCTGCAATACGCTTCCGCTCAAGCCGGGATCGATCCTGGGTTCGACCCGGCACCGGTGGAAGTCCCGAGTGTTCTGAAGACTGAGCCGCGTCCGGTCACGAGCATGGACCTGCTCACTCTGAGAGATATTCGCGGTCTCCAGATATCGCCCGACGGCAAGCATGTGGCCTTTGTGCTCATCCAGGCAGTTTACGAGACCAACCACTATCGCAGCGGGATATTCGTGATCAGCACGGAAAAGGGCAGTAAACCTGTCAGTCTTGGGACCGTGGGACCGGGACGATGGAACGAGGGAAACGAGTGGCTACCGGAAAACCCGGTGTGGTCCCTGGACAGCCGGCACATCTATCACACCATGAAGAGTGGCGGCTCCTGGCAGGTATGGAGGTGGGATCACGAAGGGGGACCTCCTGTTCAACTGACGCACACGCAACACGACGTACAAAGCGCATATCTCAGTCTGGATGGCGCGAAGTTGATCCTGACTCTTGAAGCACCCTCCGGCGTCGACAGGAAGAAACTGTCCGAACAGGGCATCTTGTACGACGGCAGTTTCGACGCGACCGGGCAATCGATTATCGATCGCCTCGCAACCATCTCCGGCGCAGAAAGTGAAACCTGGATTCAGGACTTGGCAAGCGGCAGCAGCCATAAGGCTACAACCGATGAACAGCGGGAATTGGCAGTGTCCGGTGACGCAACGATGGCCCCCAATGGAGAACTATCCGGCCAGGTCTTTACCAAAAATGAGATCGAAGAGCAGAAGATTTACAGTTACACCCTTTCTCCCGACCGAAAGAAAGTGGCCTACTGGCGCATCGAAGACGACGCTTCGAAGTCGCAGTTTCGAACCTATCCTCTGTTGGTAAAACTGACCAGCGGAGGAGCGCCCGTAACTTTGGCGACCTGGCCATATTACCCCGGCGAGTATTGGTGGAGTCCAGACAGCAAGCAAGTCTATTTCACGGAAGGCAACGGTAATAACCCTGACGACCCGCATACGACGAGAATCATGGCTGCAGCCGCGACTGGTGGCGAGCCACGACCGGTTCTGGACTCCTCCGATGCTCTCAGCGATTATTCAACCGACAAATCCAGGCGCTTGTTGGCGTGCATGCGCGAGAACAATACCACTCCGGCGGAAATTGCTCTCGCCGATCTCCTTACCGGTAGAGTTCGCACGCTGGTAAACGTGAACCCGGAGCTGCAGAATCTTCAAATCAGTCCGGCAAGGCGGATCGATGCCCTCGATAAGCGTGAGCAGCGGTTTTGGGGCCACCTGGTGCTGCCGCTCGGGTATGAGCCAGGAAAGCGTTACCCTCTCATCATCACGACTTACGTGGACGGCGCCGCATTTCTCCGCGGCGGTGTGGGCGACGAATATCCAATCCAGATATTTGCCGCCAACAGCTTCGCTGTACTCAACTTCCACGCTATTGGGCTGGATCGTAACCCGACGTCCGGCAATTTCGACAGTACCCTTTTGCAGTGGCAGGCACCAACTGAAGCCCTGGCAGCCGCCATCGCAAAACTGGCAGACGAGGGGATCATCGACCGTTCAAAGGTCGGGATTACGGGCCTCAGCTTTGGAGCCGCAATGGTTCATTACGGCATCAGCCATTCCAACCTGTTCCGCGCTGCCGTCGCCAGTGGCCCAGCTTGGGATCCCATTTTGTACTACATTGCGCGTGACAGTTTGCGACAGGCGTGGACCTCAGAACTAAACCTTGGGCCACCCATGGGAGACTCGAGCACAAATTGGCAGAAAATGTCGGCAGCCCTTAATGCTGGTCGCGTGAATACACCGCTCCTTATCAACGCGGCGGATTCTGAGTACACCGCTTGCATGCAGCTGGTTGTCACCCTGCACGATCTTAAGAAGCCGGTCGAAATGTTCATATATCCCGATGAGCGCCACGAAAAGAACCAGCCGAAACACCGATACTCCATCTACGAGCACAATGTGGATTGGTTCAACTTTTGGCTGCGCGACAAGGAGGATCCCAATCCGGCCAAGGCCGAACAGTACAAGCGCTGGCGCGAGCTGCGCAAGCTGCAAGAGCACAACCCGAGCAATGCGGGGACAAACTGAGCTGGCAGCAGCCCCGGAGATAATGGGTGACTTGGCGCCTCTTTCTGGATTTCTCGCGCAGCACCACTCGCCGCGCTTCTCGTAGTTGCGCAACACACCGATTCGGTTTTGAACGATGCCATCCGAACTTCTTAGGAGGGAGCTTATGCCTCTCCACAGCACTCGAGACTTGACTGATGGCCAATGGACGCTACTGGATGCCCTTATTCCCGAGCCAGGCAACCATGGTTTCCGATGATGCATATTGGTTTGAGTACATTAAGGTCACTGGCAACGTTGACCTAGCGGCCGACCGAGCTCACCAAGAGAGAACATGAAAAACCAGCGCTTTGTCGCGTTAGCTATCGGGATTGGCGTAGTGGCGGGTTTGCGTCCGATGATAGCGCTTGCGGCAATGGCTTGGGCCGTTAAACGGGGACGGATCCGGATAGAACCTAGTCCTTTTGTATGGGTGCTTTCCGCTGCTGTGTCCAAGAGAATCGCACAGTTAGCAATTAGTGAACTAATCATTGACAAGCTGCCGTTCACGCCCAGTCGGTTAAGACCTAAGCCACTCACTTTGCGAATCGTGACGGGGACAATTTGCGGAGCGGCTGTAAACGGCACGGCGAAGCGATCAATCGCGGACGGAGCGATTCTCGGTGGGGTGGGAGGGCTGGCAGGAGCACTGATGGGATATCAGATTCGCAAAAGACTCAGCCGCGACCTGCCTGACTTTGCGGTAGCGCTTTTGGAGGATGCCGTGGCCGTAGGAGGAGGCGCTCTCGTCGTGACCCTCGCCGGCCTAATTGAGTGGCAGCGTCAACCGGAAATTCCATCGCCCGCCATGGCCCCGAGTATATAGCGTGAGCCGTGGGGGACCTACCGCCCGGTCAAAGTTTTCTGAGAGGGGTCCCACCTGACGCCTTGCGGCGCGAAGACCCACAGCGCAAATTCTTTTGCCCCTTCTATTCTTCCCTTGCCTTGCCCCCTCATTTGATCACTATTTTTTAGTGCACGACCAAGTTTCCACCTGTCAAATTCTGTTCCAGGGTTGTTGTCCCGCTCCAGTTGCTGGAGAACCACATTGTTCCATCCTTCAGGCAGTGATCCCAATGGTGTTGTTTGTTCCGGGGGTCTGATTACCCGTCATGACCACTTGCAGTGTTGCATTTCCATCAATCGAGATAGGGCTGAGCGGGTTCGTGATGTCTTGAATCTTCGCCTTGCCATTGAACGTTGCATCATTCGTTTGAGAGGGTGTCGGTGATGGCCGTACCGCTGAAAGACCCCGTGAAGTTTGAACCGCCGCCGCCCCGGGCACCGCCGACAAGAGCCGACTGGACAGTTGCGTCTTCTGGCGTTCCGGCATGGTCACCGTTGTTGTGATTACAGTCATGCTGGTGACCCGCCTTTACGCCGAGGCTGCTGTACAGCACCTTTCCCATCGACGTGGGAAGGCTCGTATACACCGCTGCTCCCCACTTCCATTGCACCGACACGCTCGGTCCGTTGGTGGAGAACACCCCGCTCCATGTAACCGGGTTGACGCCGCCAGAGATCGTGGCTGGAACCTTGAACGCGAGACCAGTGAGGAATATCTCATCGTCGCCAGAGACCGGAACTGTGGTTTCCCACTTGCCCGTAACGGTGTTGAATGTAGTGGAAGCACAGGTGGCGCTCGGCGAGAAGGTGATGACAGCAGGAGGAACGGGCAGAGCGAATTGTGTGCCTCCTGCGGTGAAGGAGATGGTCGAGTTGTTGAAGAATATGGTCGCACCGCTGGCCGGTATCCCGCTTGTTTTGAAATTAGCGTTGAACCAGATGTAGTTGCCAGCTTGGATGGACGTACCGTTGAAGTTTGAGCTAATCGTCGTCAACGGCTCGGAAACTGTTATCACCGCATCATCGGTGGAACTGTTTCGCGTGTAATAGTTGTTGACGATGACCCCCACTGAGAATGACTGCGAGTTTTGCGTTCCAAGGTTTACATTCCAATTGTAGGTCGCGGTGCCTGTCCTTGTGTCAGTGCTGCTGACCAGACCTACGGGAAGATTCGAAGCAATAATGGCGCCAGTGTCTCGATTGATGAACGTTACCCGGGCATTTCGTATGTCACCGGGATAAGCATCATATACAGGATCGCCACTCACCGCGGAGATGTCCTGGATTGTCGCGCTGAGTGTTACCGTCGCCGTGTTGCAGGTCTCACATGCCGTGCCTACGAACAATGCCCCCGTGTAGGTGACACCGGCGTCCTCAGGATTGATGGTCATAGTATTGCCGGGGTTCGTCACCGCGAAATTGGGATTAATATTGTTAAATACGGCGGTGACGGTGTGACTACCGGGAGCCATTTGCCCCGTCGGTGCCACCCCAAACGGAGTCGGTTCAAGCAGAGGAACATTCGTGAGAATACCGACAAGTCCACCGCTTCCGTTCGACTGCAAGGTTGCCGTACCCAGCAACTGACTACCCATATAGAATGTGACGCTTCCAGCAGGTGCGTAACCATTGATGGCAGCGGGTGTAATCGTGGCAGCGAAGGTCACCGGATCGCTGTACTGCTGCGATGAGTAGTACGGAGATGTCGTGACCGTCGTGACTGCCGGGAACTGAGTCACCGAGATTGAGGTCGTCACAGCACCCCCGGACGTGTAATCGGCGGTATCAGCAGGCGTGAACGTTGCCAACAACGTGTATTTCCCCACAGTTAGCACCGTTCCGCCTCCCGGGGAATAGGTGAAAGTGCCCGAAACGCTAGCTATTGCATTTAGTTGAACCCCACTTAACGGTGTCCCGTAGACGATGCTGGCTGGAGCCGCCCAAGAAAGGATCGGAGTCGCCTTGGCGATGTTGAAACTTTGCTGGAGCTTAGGCGCAGCCAGATAATTAGAGTCGCCGGATTGCGCGGCAGTAATCGTGCAGGAACCCGCCCCAGTGACCGTTACTGCATTCCCACTGACCGTGCAATTCCCGCTCGCGCTGAAGCTTACAGCCAGACCTGACGAGGAGTTGGCGCTGATTGTGAATGGAGGATCGCCATAGGTATGGTTCGGGATCGCACCGAACGTGATGGTTTGTGACGCCGGATTAACGGTTATGCTCACGTTTGCTTGTGCACTGCTGTAATCAGCCGAGTCGACAGGGGTAAAGACGGCGAGCAGCGTCTGCGTTCCCGCACTCAAGACCGTTCCAACGGCTGGGGTGTAATCGAATGTACCGGCCACATCCGCTATGGCGTTCAATTGTATAGAGCTTAGGGCGGTACCGTAGGTGATTGCTGCTGGAGTTTGCCACGTAATGGTCGGGATTGCCTTATCGACAGTCAGCGACCCCGTAGCCGAACTTGCCCCAAACCCGTTCTGTGCTGCATAAGAAGTCGAGAGGGAGTGAGTCCCCGTACTGGGAGTTGAGATCGTGAAAACGCTCGACGCGCTCGTGCCAACTGGATTGGAAAGTGGTTGAGTAATTACTGCACCACCATCAACCGTCAGGGAAATATTGCCACTCGGAGGATTGCTTCCAACATTTGCTGAGACGGTAGCAGTAACTATGCCGTCGGCTCCAAAGCTAATATTTGGTGCGTTTAAAGAGGTAGTAGTTGCAGTGATTGGTTTCCCACATTGCGAGGGATAGGATATTACCGAAGTTGGTCGTAACGCTTGGGCAACTGAACCAACGGCAGCGAAGCTAACTGCACCTGTAGTATTAATCAGCATCGAAAGCGGAGCGGCTCCATTGTCCCCTCCAGCGAATACAAAGCTATTATCTGAACCTGTCGTGACGCTTCTTGCGGTGTACGGGACTGCAAACGGAGCACCGAAGATCGCCGTCAGACTGCCATCACTATGTACGTCCCACGCATCGACGGATGGCCCTGTACTGGCGTAAAGGTGCAAGCCGTCCGGTGTAATAGTCACTGCCTGGTTGTTAAATCCTAGTGAGAACGGTGATCCGGGCAGCGATGTGAGCAAGCCATTTCTGTCCACCGAGTATCCAGCCACTGCATTCGTCACACTTCCAAAGTACACTCTGCCCGAAGTACAGGGAATCGCAGCATCTGTTGGCACGGAAAGTGAAGCTACTACGGGCGAACCAGATGCCCACGCGATCTGTCCCGTCGTGTCGATGGTGGCAATCGCCACCTCATTTACTACAGGCATGGCAAATGCCGCGAATTGCCCGTTGGCAGCAACCGCAAGTCCGTCGACCGGTGAAGGTACGGAAAGGCTATTTATCAAGCTCAAGGAGCCACTGTTCCCGATCGAATAGGAGGAAATGTAGCTTCCGCCGGCAGCAATTAGGAACTGCCCATCTCCTGTGATGCCGAGTGAAATGCCGAGACCACTACCGTCTCCGCCAGGCACTGTAGTGAGAGAATGGAAAGTCAGTTCACCCGTAGTTGGATCAATCGAAAATGCGGCGATCGTACTGCTATTGCTCGCGTACAAAAAGCCATTAGGGCTTACGGTAATGCGTCGGCTGGCAAAAAATCCTCCGTTACTTCCTGCTCCGTTCGTTGAGAATGGAGAGTTTGCAAGTGGCGCGAGTGCTCCGGAAGGTGAGACTTCAAAACCCCAAACCGCATTATTACTCGTACTAGCATTCACGTACACATAAGTTTGTGCACTGGCGGGAGTTGCAAGTGCAAATAAGGCGACTGCACAAATGATAGTCAAAATCGATGGAAGTGGGCTCATCGTCATTCTCTGGTCTTAGGGGCCTACTGCGCTGGCTGAGGTGCTACTGCGAAGATGTTGTCTTTAGCATTGCCGGAAGCATCAGTGAAATCGATGGTGAGCTGTGGCACACCGCCATTCTGCCAGGAGTCATAAAGGTACTTAGGAATCGTCAGCGACTGGGCCAATGCCAGGCTGGTGTCGCCATTCTTTATGGATACTCCAGTAAACTGAACGTAAGGGGGCTTGGCCACTAGGGTATCAATGAGCGAGATCGTCGCATTTTCAACGTCGCTGCCACTATTGTTCGTTACTTGAGCGGAAAAGTTCAGTTGTATTTGGTTGCCAACCGCTGACACATTAGAGGTTTGGTAATAACCGCTAAATGCGGCGGACGTTTGGGCAACGCCGACCACAGTAGGAGCTAGCAGAAAGCATAGTGCCAAAAAAAGGACGTGTTTCATTTTTGATTTTCCTTTCGCCATTGCTTAGTCGTGTCTGGAATGGTTTGTCACACTTATCGCCCCAAGCACCCTCTTCCCGCACTCGGCTTTGTTGACGGGCAATTCAGACTTAAGCGAGCGGCTTTTCCCAAATGTCAGCCGAACCGAGCAACCCATGAGTTCCCTTTGGATGGGCCGAATATATCCGGACCAACACGAAGTTTTTCTTTGAACGTGAAATGTTGAGGAGCGGCTGGTTTCCCCAAGCGGTTGCGAACTAGAAAAATGCGGCCTATGGGATTATCTCTGCCGTGAGACCCCACGCCTTTTCTGTAGGGAAGGACTGCACAAACAAGACGAACCATATCCAGGCCGCGAAGCCTGATTGCGGCTTTCACAATACTCCAATCTGGCCCTGTGCGATCCTGTGCGACCTTGTGGAAAGTAAGCACCTCGTCTCCAAGTGAGGAAGTGTTTTCCATAAAGCCGGGGCTGTCAGCTATTGATCGGTGGCCGTAGTTTCCACGTTGCGCAAATCCACTGCGGCTTACGAATGGATTAACGCCGACTGCTTCGAAGTCAGCCACCATTTGAAGCGGTAGGCCGCCGTTTTCAAACCAGAATCACTGCAAGCATAACTGCGTACTCAGCAATGTCCTGGCCTTCTTGGTTGCTCCACAAAATGTGAACGAGCCTCTCCATTTGGTTGTCTCCTAAGTTTTGAGACACAGAATGCCGGAGAGCCACAGATTGCATTGGAGATAAGAGAAGCAGGCGGTTGCGAGAACTTCTAGGGTCTAAAAGTATTTTGCTCTCAATCTGCAGCGAAAGTCAATCTTCCTGCTGCCCGATTCTCTTTAGTAGGTCTTTTACATCGAACTGTGGCTGCAGGAAGCAGTCTGCAAATGTGTATCCGCCCTTTGGAGTATTCTACTGGCCACAAGTGGAAAATTAGGCCTATGTGGTCCCATCTCATATCAGGCTTCGCGCCTGCCGATTGACTGCCTTGTCCCGTGCAGATCACCTTCATGACCCACCCAGATGGCTACGCTCCGCGGTGAGCCGTCAGGCATCAGGGTGGCAAGATGGGCGAAGTTGGTGCATCGAGCAAAGCTTTGATTTCGTCGGAAAGCGGAATCGCCATGACTTGTGTACTTGATCGAGATCGGGTCGATGTACTTGCTGTCGCCGTCAGGACGCCTCTCGACTACGCGCCCACGAAGCTGCGCGTCCTTATAACTTAAGGCGAAGAACACTGTACTCCAAAGTTAATGGGGGTTACTAATCAACAAACCCGACTGTGTTTTGATGTGTACTCCTGTTGTGTGCTCGTGCCAAGCTGCCCGAATAATGCCACGAAAGGAACGGCTACGGCAGGCTAAGTATCTGATTTTCGATTAGGGCAGGAACTCTCGACTATTTAGCAAACCGCCGCCTTCAGCCACCTCTCCGATGAGTGGTTTCAACAGCTTATCATGAAATTAAAATCCGTCTATTGGCCATCCACTGGCCCCACTGGCCAATGGCTCGAGAAAAACAAATGGTTGCGGAATTGAAGCGTCCTAAACTCTGCAAAATCAACATGAGCCATGATGCAAAAGACTGTTCACGGGCCGGAAAACCGCCGCTTCTGTTTTCGGTGAAAGGTGAAATCCGCCAATTGCTGCTGACGATGGCGAATGCCACCTCCGGGCCAGGTGAAAACTCTCCTTGCGCGGACAGGCTACCGACCCGCTGGAGCGTCTGAGCACTGCTACCAAACTTCCGGGGTGTGATATGGCACGGTCTGCACTTCGATCCCGCGGTCTTCCCTTGCTGCTGCCTGTCCGCCAGGTACAGCGGCTGGCGCAACTACAACATGATCCTGCTCGAGCCCTGCACCGGCTATCCCTGGAATTTCGAGGCCATGCAAGCTGCTGGCCGACACCTGACGCTTGCGCCCAACGAAACTCTCTTAACCCAGACTCTTTTTTCGGTGCAGGAGGGATTGTGCGCGAAATCTTCGCCTAGAACGACATTAGGATGGCGGTCGCGACGGCCAGCACGCCACCGGCCCGTAACGCCTGAGCCGCTCGTTAGGACGATAACCGCGAAAGCCATCGTGGTTATCGTTCCGGCTTTTTCCAAATACCGCGATCATGCATGAGCCGAATTTGACGCTTAATTACCTTCCTGCGGTATTCCGCGTGCTTCATTGGCTCTCGTTTCAAATACAGGTTCTTGGGATAGATCGGTTTCTCATAAAGCAGCAGGTAAAGCTCGGTGCGCAGGTCCTTGAGCCAGTTGCCCCATTGTGCTCGTGCCCGATGGTCGCGCAGTGCCTCGATATCGATAACTCCGGCGACATAGGTTGATCCCCCGCCGTATTCCTGGCGTCCTACAATCTGGCCTTTGTAATTAATGATGAAGGAACGTCCCCCGAAAGTGTCGATTGGGGTCGTCTCTTCCGGAAACAGGTAATAGGTTCCGAGGTTGGGGGCAACGATGTACATGTTGTTATCCAGAGCACGCGCCCGGCTCTGGATTTCAAAAATTTCGTTTCCGGTTGCAGGGTGAGGGTAGGAAGCTCGATACACAACCTCGGCCCCGTTTAACGCCAGCGCACGCGCATTCTCAGGATACGATCCCTCATTGGCCATCATGATGCCCAGGCGCCCGATCTCCGTATCCACAACGGGCCAGAAGGCGTCCAGATTGCGGCCGTACTTCTCGATCCACCAGTCATAGATGTCGTGAGGGCACACCGAGTGCTCCACCGGAAACAGTGGGGACACCTTGTAGTGTTTGAGGATTACCTTTCCTTTAGGATTAATAATGAAGCCGACGTTAAAGAACCGATCCTTCAGGTCGGGATGACGCGCCTTGGCTTGGGCCGTGATGAACGCGTCGTACTCGCGCGCAATCTTTCCCAGTTCTTCCGTTTCCTCGCCAGGAATGTCAATCGCGCATTCACGCGCGAACTTGACGTGGTCCAGATCAAGCACTTCGTCGTTGAAAGCCTGCAGCGCCCCCTCGGGAAAAGCAATCAGCCGCACCGGAATATCAAGTGCTGAAAGCCAACTGGCAGCTTTCACCAAATGTTTCAGATGGTCGAAGTTGATCTTAATGTCTTTGCGGCGGCGGATTCCGCGAACAGCAGGAATGAGGCCAACGGCTGTGTAGGGCTTGACCATTGTTGTGTTGCCTTTGCTCTAGAGCTTGTGACCACACGCGGCACTAAGGTTCTGCACGAAGGCCTTTGCACTCTTCATGGCTCCCTCAACTCACGCCGTTGACGAATACACACCGTCAAAAGGTGATCCGGAATGCAAGCTGCAGCTGGCGCCCGTCGGCCGCGAACTTCGGCGAGCCGAAGCCGGGATTGGCTGGACTTGAGATATGGTCCCCGAACTCCTTCGGCACTGACCCCGCAAAATCCGTGAGGCCATAGACGTGGTCGACATCTTCCACGTTGGGCCGGTTCATCAGGTTGAATACCTCGATGCTGGCTTCTCCCTTTATGCGCTCGCTGAACGGAATTACTCGCTGCAGGCGCACGTCGACGTTATAAAAAGGATCGCCCTTGTATGAGTTGCGCGGACTGATGCCCACCCGGTCTGGGAACGGAAATCCATCGCCGTTGGTATCAAACCCCGAGTTGATGCTGAACCAGCGGGCGCTTTGCAGGCTGCTGAGCAGTGAGAACTTGAAATCACGCACCACGATCGGCCATTCCTTGGGTGATTCCGTCAAAAACGCCAGCGTAAAGCGGTGGCGGACATCGTTGTCTCCGACAGCGCGGTCAAATTCAGGATGGAGGTAATTCTCCGGCGTGTTGGGTAGGTTCACTGTAGTGGCGATGTCAATGGACTTCGAGTAGGTGTAGTTCGCCAGAAAGTTGAAGTGATGCGAGAAGGCCTTACGCAAACTCAAGGTGCCGGCATTGTAGAGGGAGAAGCCGATCGGCTTCACGTAAAGCACAAAGCCGAAGGTGGGATCGGCGGGCCCGCCAGGAGTAGGCGCCCCAACATTTGGCGGCAGTGACGCAAGACACTGAGCAGCGGTCGTATTACAAAAGAATTCCTTGCCGCTGGGCAATTTCGGGCAGTTTGCTTCCACGTGTCCCGGACAATCGCCGTTGATGCTCGTGTACACCGGCAGGCGGCTGGCATGCATCCACTGATACCCCAAAGAAAGATAGAAGTCTTTACCTAGCTGATGCTCGACTTCCAAGCTGGCTTGTTCGGAGAAGGGCTGATTAAACTTTTTCTGCGCGTAACCCAGCGGGACCTGCGCCAATAAACCGGGGGAGGGATATGTGCCGGTGGCCACGAAATTCATGAAATCCGCCTTGAGCAGTGGCGGAATAGGAGCCTCACCCACCGCGCCCGAAGGCCCGAATCCGATCAAGTTCTGCCTGGGATTCTTGAACTCCGGCAAGAACGGCTGATTCATATAACTGAATTCCGATGCGCCCACCCAGCTCACCAGAATGTCGCTGTACACAAACGGCCCGTCGAACAAACCGAAGCCGCCGCGCACCACACCTTTTCCCCCGTGGAAGGCATACGCAAATGAAGCACGTGGTTGAATGTTGTTGTAGTTGGTGGGATGGAACCCGCCTATCTGCTTTAATTCGGATCCGGAAGGCAAGTTATCAACGTCGTAACGAAGACCGAGGGTGAAGCTGAGGTTGGGTCTGGCTCTCCACTGGTCCTGTATGTAGCCCGACCACAGCATGTGACGATAGGAGACCGAAGTAGCATCGTTGAACACTTGTTCATTTGGGCCGGCGTAAAGGCCATCTTGAAAATTGGGATCCCGCGGCGGAATCCGCTGGCCGAACAGCGAGCGTGGCTCCAGGAACAAGAAAGCCACCGGGGTTCCCGGCCCGAAAACATCAAAGGGTGGGGCACCAAAAAAGCTCTGGGGGCTGAAGATCGCAAAGCCTGGGCTGAACAAAGTCACTTGGGTGCTAGTCCAGATAGGCTGAATCTCGCCTCCAAATTTGAAGGTGTGATCGCCGTGAGTGTAGGTCAAGTTATCCGCTAGCTGGAAGTGCTGCTCCTTATAACGGCGCACGCTGCCCACAAAGCCGCCCGACGACATCAGATCCGGAATACCCAGGGCGGGCTCGAATCCGAGCCCCTTGGGTTCCAGGTTGAAGTTCCGGTTGCCATATTGCATCAGCGTCTCCGACGTCAGGTCGTGGCTGAAGACGTGGATCAAATTGCCGTAAACCGTCTGATCACGCACCGGATTGTTGCGGTAAGAGGAAGGCAGCCCTTCGCCGGGAGCCGCGCCCCGCGCATTTTGTTTGCGCGAATCGTTGAACAAATAGGTGATATTGAGGAAAGTTTTATCGCTCAAAACGTTGCTGCTCTTGCCAATGAACTTGTCATAGTCATCAATCGTCAGGATCGAGTTCAGGCTCTCCGGCTGCAACCCAAGTAGCTGCTTTACCGCGTTGATGCCTTGGATGGAGTTCAGGATGAAGGAGGAATATAGCGGCGACTCTGCTCGCCTCTGCCCCTCGTATCCCAGAAAGTAGAAGCGCTTGTCCTTGCCGACGGGGCCGCCCAACGTGCCCCCAAACTGATTGAAGCGCAACGTGTTGAAACCTGGAGCAGAGAGTAGATTCTTGGCATCCAGGTTGTTGTTGCGGAAGAATTCGTAGGCTGAACCGTGCACGTTCTTGGTGCCTGACTTGGTAATCGTATTAACCACCGAGCCCAGATTGCGTCCCGTGTCTGCCGTAAACGGACTATCTACCACGCGAAACTCCTGCACCCAGTCTTGCGACGGGCTGATACGCTGCACCCCGGAGATGCTGGTGGTGTAATCAATTCCGTCCAGGGCAAAGAACGAAGTATGGCTCTCGCGGACACCGCCGAAACTTAGTTTCAGAACGGTTTCGGTAAACGGTGACTGCGCGCCGACTGCAGTGCTTCGCCCCACGTTTACAGAAGGCGTCAGTAACACGAAATCAATGAAGTCACGCCCCGACACAGGTAAATCATTGATCTTCGGTGTGTCAATTACCTGGCTGACATCCGACTTCTCAGTGTCAATCCCCTGAATGACATCTTGCACCTGCACCTCTTCCTTGACCGTCACGCCCAGAGAGACGGTGACAGAGGCGGTTTGTCCGACAGATAGGGATACCGGCAGATTTCGTGGAGCAAACCCTTTGGCCGTCACCATCAATTCATAGTTGCCGGGGGGAATGCCAGGGATTACCGACAGGCCATGAGATTCGGTGACGTCGCTTCTATTGACGCCGGTTTCGACATTCTTTATGGCAACAGTTGCGCCGGGAATCACGGCGCCGGTCTGGTCATTCACTGTTACCTTCAAAGTGGCCAGCTCCTGGGCCAGAACATTACACGCCGCGATGAGCAGCACAACCATCGCAGTGCCGAGTGACCGGCGGATACGCTTCATGCGGGCATCCTCCCTTGAGCGCCTGCTTCGGCAGGTGCTCATCTTTTCAATTGTTGAAACGCCTCAACACCTGACCAGTGCTGGAGCATTCATGCCCTGGGTCGTTCTTGGAAGATTGCGATTACTGGGAACTCGATTCCTTCTGAAGTCAACGCACCGGATTCCAGTACGCTTTTCGCGTGACTTGATCCGTGTTACCCCCAGGAGACGTGTCCGCCAATTCAATAACCGGACGGAACTGATTGTCAAGCTCGATTAATCTGGTAAATCTGGTATGGGATTAGCCACTATCCAGCTTTCTGCGCCGCAACACCCGCCATCTGCTTGATCATCTTGTCGGCCTCCACCGGATCGAACCACCACGGAGAGTAGTCCGGCGGATTGTTAAATCCGTTTGCGATCTTGCTCGCCAGCGGCGGGACCTGGCTTGCCGCGCCCATCAACTGCAGGATCTGCGGCGCTGGCGGAATCAGCAGCGAGTTTGTCCACTTCACCACCCACTGCGCATAATCCCAGAAAATATCGAACGTCTGCTGCATCCACTGGGCATCGAATGGCTTTTTGCCGCGCTCCAAAATCCGTCGCAGGTAGATGCTGGCAGCCTTGCTCGCCGTGTTCGAACCTTGTCCTGTTATCGGATCATTGGTGGCAACCACGTCCGCCATGCCAAGCGCGAGACCGCCCGAAGGCAGCCTGCAGATCGGTTTGCGCACCGTCGGCGGGAATCTGCCCGCCAGGATCCCATTGTTGTCGGTCAGCTCGACCTTGCGACAGCGTTCTCCTTCGAGCGGCATGAAGGTATCGAGAACCCACTTGCTCTTGGCCAGATGTTCTTCCGGAGTCTTGACATCGTTCCAGCAGTCCATGGGGCCGCCGGGCACGCCTTCAAACACCATGATCTCGCAGAGCCCGGTGACGGTCAGTGCCGGAAAAACAAAGTACTCGCCCACTCCCGGTACTAGGTTGAATGACACTGCGGTAAAAGGTTCGCGTGGAACCATGTTCTTTGCATAGGTCAGCGCCAGTGCCCGCATCGGCTGGTCGAAGGGAGACTTTTCCGCATCGCGTTCGAACAGCCGATTGATTTCTCCTTTGCCGGCGGCGACGAGCACCAGATCGTGGCCTTTGCTGTACGCATCCACATCCTGCGGGCCTGCATCTTTGATCACCAAATTACCGCCTCGCTTGGCAAACTCCTTCATCCACCCCGCGAATTTCACTCGTTGGTCGACCGATTGCCCGTAGCGGTCGAGCTTGGCTTCCCAGAACAGGGCCTTATTCTTGTCCGGCCCGGGAATGGTGAAGGCAATGCCCTCGGTGATCGGACATTCCTTTTCCCAGAAGTTGATTCCCAAGTCCCGCTCATTCTGCAAAGACTCGTGGAACATGAACTGGCTGGAGGTGACGCGCCCGCTCAAGATCTGATCCGGTGTGCGGTTGGAAACCACCGTGACGTCGTACTTGTTCAGCAGCAGTCCCAATGCCAGCTGCAACCCGGACTGACCTCCACCAATGATGGCAATTTTTCTCATCGAATTCTCTCCCCGGGACCTGAGTCGACTGCTCCAAATGCCTTGTACCAAGTGCCCAAATATAAATGATGCCGTCAAGTTTCCCGTAGCCACGAGCGTTGATGTGGATTGATTTGTTTCCGTCGAGGAACCCCGTGAGGGCTCGAGGGCTGGAACTCATCTAGTCATCTCAGGCGATGCCGCGGTCCTCGAGCCATTGCAGAAACTCGCCGTTGCCATAGGTGTTATCCGCTGCCAGAGTCTGCGGCAGGTAGCCGTACCGTTCGCGGTATCGTTCGATCATGTCTCGGGCCGCCACGCTCTCCTGACTCAATCGCGCCGGCGTAGCTTGCGCGCCCACGATGATGCAACTGGCGTTATCCACCAGATAGTTGTCGTAATAGCCGAGCCGCGCTGGACCGCCTTTGTCGCGTAGGTCGAATCCGGGTCCGTGGTCGAGACCTTTTCTTGCTGTGGAACCGGAGGTTCGACCGGATTCTCCCGCTCCAAGTCGGCTAAATACTCGCGCACCCTACCGTGCCCCTTAGCCACTTCCGCCAGTGGCTCGCGCGCAACCCGGCTGTGGTGATCGGCGTTGGCCTGGATAAAG
>Ga0075435_100000760_pt1 | contig 20054 bp, 30 predicted proteins | sample RhiMethybrSRZTD4_FD_75302 | JGI IMG/M metagenome (GOLD analysis project Ga0075435, IMG submission 75302) | Populus rhizosphere microbial communities from Tennessee, USA - Rhizosphere MetaG P. TD hybrid SRZTD4 | ecosystem: Host-associated > Plants > Roots > Rhizosphere > Soil | place: USA...
CCCGTTGGTAGCGAAACTGTCCCACTTATATTCGTCAAATTCCAAGTACCTGATTGCGTGACGGGGATCGAACTTTGATCGGATGCAATGGCGATAGGTAATGAAGCCTCCATTGCTTTCTGGCCAAAGGATGGAAACATAGAAGTAAAAGTCGAGTCAAGCAAGAGAGTGGCGAGAGTTGCTTGGGTTGCGGCACCAGTTGGAAGACTAATAGCTCCGTTAATATTATTAATGTTCCATGTCCCGGACTGGGAAGCTGGAACAGCGCTTTGATCAGATGCAATGACAACAGGTGTTGAGGCCGCCATTCCCTTTTGCCCGAGCGCATTAATGCGCGCCTTAAAAGTATTATCGAGAAGAAGGGTCGAGACAGTTGATTCTGTGGCTGCGCCACTTGGAAGGGGCAGCGACGCTGCACTGATTGGCACAGCAGTTGCGCGAAGCTGCGCGTCGGTTAGGGGGCCTGTTACGGCAACACTTCCGCTTATACCAACGGTACCGTCTACGGTTAACGAGTTGCCTCCGTCTTGCACATTAACGGCGCTCGCGCCTGCGGCATTGGTAACGGTAACACTGGCTGCGCTTATATTTACATTCAGGGATCCATCTGCATTAGGTAAAAGTGGGTTACTGCCGTCTGGTCGGACGATTGCAATATTATCGCCGTCACTTGCACTGATCTCGACGGCGAGCTCTGCGTTATCTATGATAACGTGGCCAGCGGTACCGCCTTCTACGCTTACTTTAAGGGCGCCCGAATCAGAGGCAATTAACTCGCCATTCTCTCCGGCTATTTGAACAATTCTATCAAGATTCTTTAGAATATTGGAAGACATCTAGGCCTATTATAGCCTAGGCATAGCAGAAATGCAAATGGCTAGGCAACTAGGTTGCTAAGCTTCTGATTATTCACGCCGGTAGAGGTATCGGATAGAGGCGTAATGTTACTACGAATATTATTATGGTCGACAAGGTTGTTATCGCAAACTCCGGTATTGTCTTCCAGTTTAATGCCAGTAGTGGCGTTGTCTACGCGATTGCTAGTCACAGCGCAGTCCTGACAGGCGCTCAGGCGAATGCCGGTGGTAGCCGTTCTCACGAGGTTACCCACGATTACAACGTTAGTCGGGACCGTCGCGCTACCATCAACCCATATGCCGCTTGTGGTATCAAATACCGTGTTACCGTTTACGGTCACGTCATCGCTATCATCATAAACGCGAATGCCGCGTGGAGCAAAGTTAACGGTGTTACCAACACAACTTACCCGTTGGCTATTATCGATACCGATAGCATCGCTGTTGTTTACTGTTCGGATATCGTTTCCACAGATTGCGCTATCCGCTCCATTGTTCAAATAAATTCCTTGCTGGTCAATACGCTCTAATGTATTATCATTGATGCGGACGTTATTTCCACCCGAGATATTGCTGACAATTCCCCATGAGCAATCCACAATTGTGTTATCGCAGGCAGAACCATCTTTCATGTTCGCCAAGATTCCGAAGCCGCTTGACCCGCTGATACAACTGCGAATGTCGTTGCCTTCAACGCTATTTTGGTAGCCGCCGTTAACTTGAATGCCCTGTCCGGTGGGGCGATAGAGAATTTCATTGTCTCTAACCCTAGTGCGCGTTACATTGTGCGCGCCGGCATCCAGTACGATTGCACCATCTCCTTTGCCGCCTTGGATAAAGTTTCCTTCTACAAGACCTCCATATGCATTGACACCTAAGAGAATCGCGGCCTGTGGGGTCGTGCCTGTGCTGCTATTGTTGTTAGAATAGATCTTGCATCCACGAACAATAGGAGTCATCGCCGCTCGGCAAGCTATCGCACGACAGCCGTCTAGATTCGAAATGGTAACGCGTTCTATGAGAGTGTCAAAAGTAGCTACCATGCTAATGCCATCAGTAGCGGTCCCTGTGAGAGCCACGTCTTCGCCTTCAATATTGAGATCCCTAATCTCTAGATGATCGCTGTAGCGCGCTAAGATAATTTGTTCGTAGGTGCCTGCGGGCTCTAGCTGTAAATTCTCTAAGCGATTAAATTTGTTTGCACTAGGATTATCTAGCAATCCTCCGGTAAAGCCCATCGGAGCGGGGTTTACCAAAGTGATCTCGCCCGTCCCCCCATTACCATTAGCCGATGCACGAGCCGTAAAGCCTTCTTTATACCCTGTCACACTATCGGTACCTACAATAAAAAGAGTATCGCCGGTGCCTACTTGTCCCGCTGCAGCTGCTGTCGTGGTAAACACGCTGGTCGCGCCGCGACTAAAATTATTTAAAGGCTGGTCGACAAGGTCGCTAGTACCGGCAAACTCGATCATAGCCCCGGTTCCACCGCCGGTAGCGGTAAGGCGTGTGGCGCGTCCTGCGCCGCGAATCGTTACGTTATTGATGCTGCTAAAAACAACCCCATCGTCTAAATCATAAAGACCTTGCGAGAGTTGAATGATACCGCCACCAGAAGAGTGCACGGCAGACACTAAATCCTGAAGGCGATCTTTATCAGCAGTCGTGCCCGTTGGTTGCAGTGTTACGATATTGAATCCTACTTGGAGCTGATCTCCGGTGAGACTGACCTGTCCGTAGGTTCCACTTACATCGACGTGCATTCCCGCGGATACGCCACTTTTATTAGCGGTAATATCTAGCTGGGATACAAAAGGCTGAGAGGTAAAGGCGCCATAGTAACTTTGATCCGCGCTTGCATTAGCAAACGTGAGATTGAGATCTGCGATGTTCCCGATTATTAATCCCTGGTCATCGGTTGGGATAATAAAGCCCTGAATAGTCCCGGTTTTACTAGCAAGCTCAATTATGTTGTCATCGGCGCTCCAATAAGAGGTCGCGTCGCTGCTGCCACGGCGAGCCTGTAGAAAAAGATCACTCATGTTATTAAGCTGTAGCAAGATGCTACCGTCTGTCACGAGGGCATTATCAGTCTGGAATTGGAACCCGATTGCGCTAGCGCCATCAGCTTCGTCTGTCCGTACCGCGTTGCCGTCTAGATGGAAGTCTTGCGTAGCAGTGTGATTGCCGAGGTCATCGCCAACGGTAGTTGGGGTTAGCAGGTCTAGATTAATCTGCTTAAAAACATTGGTTGCCACTAGGGACTCCTATTAGCCTTGCATGACGACGCGAGTCGCAGCACTGGCAGGGACGATAATACGGACATATTTTGACATTAACCCGATTACATTCCACTGAACCGAACCCCCGGCAACATCTGCGGCCGTGGTAGCGGTAGTTATGTCGGAAAAGCTTGCCGAGACATTCTCATCACTGGCCTGTAGCTTGATATTGCCCCCAGCGTTTGCGCCATAGTGAACTACTATGAAAGCATCTTTTATGTTGGTAACGTCTACGGCCAAGCTAACGGCACTGGTAGTTTCCAATAACGTTCTATTTTGGTCTATTTTGGGTTGTCCTAAAATCTCGGGCATTTAATTACTCCTTGGGAGCTGTGCTAGGCGGTTGGATTGCTCCAGGACCACTAGACATAGCGGGATTTCCTTCACTTTGAGAAGGCTTTTGTTTATTCTGTTCCGGGGACATTTGCATAGGCGGTTGTTGCTGCGCTAAAAGGGCCTGGTGCTCGGCAATATGCTCCAATGTTGGGCTAAGAATCGCAACATTCTCCCGAATTTCCGGGTCGCTAGTAACGGTGCTATGCTCTAAAATGTGCAATTCATGATTATCAATTGAGAGAGCGCGGGGTTTCTTACCCGCCATAAGCATCTCATTTTCCTTACGAATTCCCATCATTTGTGCGTGCGGACCCTCCGTCATCACTTCCAAGTTACCAGTTTTATAGACCTCTAGATATTGCATGGCGTTAACTTGGTTATACTGTAAGAGGCTATTGGCCGCGTCGGTGCGACCGGCAAGGGTCTTCATAACTGGATTGCCCATGTCAACGACTACTCTATGGATGTCTGCCAGGTCTTCGCCTTTAAATGTTTGTAGATAGGTGCTGTTGTTTTTTCCGCTAATGAGCGCGACGCGTGGGGTGCTGGCATAGTCTTGAAGATTTTGGATGACCATGGTAGCGCTGTCCTCTAGCATCTGGACGTAGCTAAGCTGAAGGGCCTGAGCAAATTGAATGGCCATTGTCTGGACAAGCGCCACGCTGTTTGCGCTGCGGAGATTGCTCTCAGGTTCGCCCCGGGCTGCACTATTAATCCCCGAGAGGGTTTCCATTTTTTGCTCTAAAACTGCAATCAGGTTATAGAGTTCTACTGGCGTAGCAGTTAACTGAAGAGGCTCAGGCTTGCCGGCTTTGGGATCGAACTCTACAAGGTTAAGACCGCCGGCAAGACGGCTTACTGTGAGACCGGCTCCGCGGGGCATGGCAATATTTTGGACGCCAAAGGTAGCGTTATTGGTTAGCGCTACGCTATAGAGCTTGTCTATGGCTTCTTGGAGAGGGACGAGATCAAAGGTATTGCTATAGCCGTAAATGTAGTCTTCCATCTCTCCCGCGCTCATGCGGATCACGGGAAGGCTGCGGTAAGGAAGCGGGCCGTCAAATAAGAGAATGCCTCCTTCCGTGAACTCCAATATTCTTCCCTGTGGCATGGCCGGGGTAGGCTTATGATAAAAGCACCATTTATTTATGAGTTCATTTGTAGGGCTGTCGTAGAAGCGACGAATAACGAAATCGGTTAAAAATCCCTGGAACTCGCTATAGCTCTCTTGAATTACTTCTTCTTTTGTCTCTTCGGAGAGACCCGCCTGGCTGGCGATCTCAAACTTATTAGCTCTCTTGCGAAGCAAGATCCACTCGTCACAATTAGCTTTGCGGTAGTGAATATCTCTTATGACATCGAAAGTGCTATAGGATCCAAACTCAAGGTCTCCTTCATAGATAATAGCACCAGTCTCAGGATGTCGACCGTATTCCTTGCCGCCGCTTGGGTTCCATCCCCCGTATAAAAACCCTTCTCCATAGCGGATCGCCAGGTCCGCAGTCTCGGCCTGGTAACGTTCTAACTTTTCCACGCGGCTATAGTAGTCTAAAAGGCCGCTAGCGATGGTGGTTTGCGCCATGGACTTATAGTCTGTGTTAATGGCCTTTGGGTCATAGGCGGGGCGTTGGTTTACGAGAAGGCTCTTGCGATGGTCTATGAGATTTCTAAAGTGGTTTACGTTTATGTTAACATACTGGCCCAGGTTACCGCTTCGGGAGAGGCTACCGCGTTTGAAGGCACTTTTATTAGTGAAATTATAGACCTTGCGTAGCAGCTCTGTGCGCCCCGTTTCATGCAGGTAGCGATAATATCGCTCCTTACGCAGAACTAACTCGTCAATAAGATCGTAGGCCGGCAATGATGCAAAATACTTGTCTGACAATGAAGACTCCCAGGGAGCACGACGGCGCTCCCTTATTCTGTTCCCTCAAAGATCCCACTCATGTCTTCTAAAGCAATCTCAAGCTCTTTCCGGTCCTTAGCTGCCTGCTTAGTTCTTCCCGGCTCTGCGATGGGATCGCCGCCATAGAGGTCAATGTTTCTAATTAGATACATAAGCATAGCAAAGTGATCGAAATGGCCATAGGCGGCGGAGCGCCCGAAGCGTTTGCGATGCTTATCCCAAACGCCATAGCGAAGGCAGCCTATGGTTTTGGGGCAGGTTTTGGGATTTACCTTAATGCGGCCTTCTTTTACCATTACTCGGACCTGATCTACCATGGCCTTTAGCTCATCTTTCCCCGTGGGAACAAAATGGAGCCCATGGAGGCTACCTAAATCTTGCAACAGTAGGGGATTATCATTGTCTGCGACACGGCGATAGGGTTCTAGCCCTTCCCAAATGGCTTTCTCGTGCTTTCTAACCATATCCCGCAGTGCGATGGTGGTCATAGCTGGCCCGTTAATAGAGTCTTCTTGCTCTAGATAGAAGACTCTTGTGAGGCGGTCGTACCAGCCGAAACCAATGGCCGTGAGGTCTACTTTCGTTCCCAGGTCCATGGCTACGTAACGATGCAATTGCTTAAAGTAGGCAGGGCGAGATAGCTCGACTTCATGCTCGGGGGACCACTCTGGGCAAAGACTGAGGCTCTCGTCTGTGACATGGCGGCAATAGTATTCGCGCAGGCGCTCGGTTTCAGTAAGACACTCTTCGAGAAGAACCTTTTTTTGCGCTGGAGAGAGCATAGTGTTATCGTCGATTGTCAAGAGAATATAACTACCCTCTGCGAGAGCTTTTGGCAGGAAGGTTGTCGTAAGAGGATGTGCGGGAGTGGACGGTGGCGTGGAAATCATAATAACCCGTGCGCCGGGACGAGTCGCTGTCATCGGGGTCACAACGCTACTGTATAGATAGTCTAACTTGTCTATGAAACCGGCTTCCTCAAAAACATAGAGGTCTGCGTTGTTACCGCGGCCAGCCTCAGGATTAACGTCTAGGCCAATAAGCTGGATTTCAGCTCCGTTATGGGGAAAGGTATAGGTAAGCTCACTTACTTTCCAGCGGGGTTTGAGTTCTTCGGGGCAATCGGCAAGAATCATCTCGAAAGCTGGGATGGCAAATTTTTTGAGGCCGGTTTTGGTACTGCTGGCATAAAAGATGCGAGGCAGGGGGTTCTGGCACGTGAGGGCCCACTCTACGCACTTAAGGGCGGCCCAAAAAGTCTTGCCTGTGCGACGAGAGCAATCTCCGTAAAAAAGCAAACTCTTAGATTGTCGAAAGGCTTCTTCTATAAGGCGCTGATGGGGTTTGAGTTTGTAGCGCAGATCGCCTCGATACCAGCTAAGTTCGCGAGCTTCTTTTTTGCTATAACGAGGCATTTGGGATTAGCCTACAGGGTCGTTATCGTCGTCGGAAGCATAACGAAGCAGGTCCTCGCTCTTGATTCGTTTGCCAAGCGGGCGGCGACCGCTAGACGAAGGCTTAATCTTTTCTGCGAGAATGGCAATAATTTTGACAAGGGTTTCCATGCGAGAGATGTCTTCGACCGCTAAGAGCTTGTCGCCGGCCATCTTTTCGAGGGCATCTATCTGGGTTTCGACTAAACGGTGTAACCGTCTAGCTGTCTTGAGGTAATCCGAGTCCATCGCTACTTAATCCTTGCAAGAGCTTTACTTTCGAGAGTTCTGTTTCGGCGGTCGCGACTCTCTCCGCGAGAGCTTGGTAGGCCTCAGCGAACGCCTTGGCGTTCGCCGTGGAGACATCTTTACCGCGAGCGCGGGTCCAATGGCGGAAGTTATAGGCGCCCAAGACCGTTAGGAGGGCTGCGGCTTCAGTTAGCGAGATACTTGTTGAAAAAGCCATTTTAATAAGGACCACAATAACAGCAATATTTGAGAGAGAGGCAAGGCCGTCTTCGTCGAGGAGGCGCAGGAAGTTAGCTATTTGCAGTAGGCGAGCTTTCATTTGTCGCAACCTCTACAACAGGTTCTTGCATGGGAATGACTTCAAGGCTATCGACGGCAGCCACTTGATCGGCAATAGCTTGCTGTTCCGCGAGGGTATGTTTTGTACTGGCAATCAAGACCTCATAAAAATGCTTTAGCGAAGCGATATCCATGGCATCGCGTCCGCTGAAAAAGCCTCTGCGGAGCAACCTTTGTGTGGTCTTATAGCCGTTTAGCATCTTAGTTAAATCATTGATAATATTCTGGGTTGTGGGGGACTTGGTAACCAAAGTTGACACTCCTTTTAGGATTATGGTAACTTTAGTTAAGTTAGCACAAGCCCTATAGGCTTGTCAAATGGGCATGAAAAACAGATACTTAAAAAAGAAAGCGCTTCCCAGGAATCATCAATGGCAATGGGATTTTGACTATGTCGAGAGGCTCTCCGCCAAGGAAAAGGAATTTTTGAACCAATTTGTAGCAGAATACTATGATGCAAGTTTTAAAGAAGATAAGCCCCTTCACAAGGGCACGAGGCTGCGAAGAGAGTGTTATCGTAGAAAAAATCGCCAGAATAAGGACGTGCAGTCTATTCTAGACTGCGGGGGACGGATGGATCGAGTGGATAAGAAAGAAAAAGCTTAGCTACTAGCCAACTCGAAGGTATGCGCGCAGCTGTAACATTGCATTCTTTGTTTCTTTCCCGTTCGCGTCACCCTAAAACCGTATTTACGCGTTAGCTTGCTGGCACAGCTGGGGCAAGCCTCTTGCCCGGTGTTGGCAATAACTGCGCGGCTGGCCTTGATGGTGACATAGGGAGCAATTCTTTTCCATACCTCGTATAGCTTTTGAACGTCGCGTTTGCAATAGCGAACCATTTTTTTCAGCGCGAGCGCGGAGTGCTTATCTATAATATCTATCCAGTCCTGAAAAGCCATTTTATCTTTTCCGCTGCCAGTAAGGAGTTTGCTCATGTATTCTAGACTGCTACTGGTGACATAAAAATGCTTTTTAATCTGCTTGCGAGTGTCTTCGCTAGTTGGCCATGAGATAGGAGGCTGACGGTGCAGCAAGCGCTGAGTGTTTATCTGCTTAATGTCGAAGCTATCACTATTCTGCCCGATGACAACATCCGCGCTCTCTATAACTTTCGCAAAGTCATTTATCATTTTACTGGAATCTTGTTTGGCCAGATTCCATTGCAGAGAATAAATCTTAGGGGAATGCTGCCAACGATAAGCTATGCAGATAATATCAAACTTCTGGCCCTCGACAATTTGATCATGTCGTAGGACTTGCTTGCCGGTTCGCCAGATCCACGCCTTAACGGGTGTCGTCTCTACGTCAAAAAAGAGTATACGGGGTTTTTTGTTTGTATCCATATTAGCGTATCCTCTTAAAGTATCGCATACCATTGCGGATGTCAACTTGCAAACGGCCGAGGACGCGGAGGCCGTCTATAGAAGAGAGATATTCTTGGTTTATGGGTATGCTCTGGCCTTCCATCTCAAAAAGTGCTACGAGCTTAGCTTCGCTCATTTCATCTCCATACGAGAACTTGGTCATAATGTTCTGCATGAGACTTTCATCCTTGTGCTTTATAGTCGTCCCGAAAGCGCTAAGGAGATTTGGCTCCAAAGCCTTGAATAAGGCTTTGGCGAGAGAGACATCCTCACCTAGGATAATTCTTTCATTATTGCGACAGGCAGAAAGGAGCATGGAGACCTTGAGAATATTTGCTAGCTTGCGGCCCATGTAGGCATGGAAGATACCATCGCTATTTCGATGCTCAGAGAGCCAATGGTTGATTTCATCGACTAGGCTGTCTAGCTCCGCCTGGGCGCCGTTCATAACTATGAACTCTCCTTCCAAGAGAGAGATTCTTTTCATTTCGTCTCGGAGCTGCGCTAGCAGCTCCTGGTCTACCTGCGGGAAGCGGGAAAGGCGGGGGCTAAACAGGTCTTCGTGGCAAAAAATGGTGCGCCCCGTGAAGCCTATTCCGGCGGTATCGATGAGGCGCGTGCGCTGGATCCAGTTTGGGGTAGTACATCCCAGTAGCGTAAGCTGGGGACTCATTATCTCGGTTTTGCCGTCTTTGATAAGAGTCTTTGTCCAAAGTTGCCCGGGACGGCGAGAGTCATAGAAATCAATCAGTAAGTCTATGATGTCCCCGCCGCCGATGTCCTTGATAAAGAGTCCAAGCTCGCTACTGTAGGTAAAGAGGCAGGAAGTGCCCGTGCGGAAACCTTTTTCGTCATAAGAACGTTTCATCTCTTTAATCAAGGCTGCTGGCGTTAAGACATTGCTGCTACGAATGGGTTGATTTGGCAGGCCTTCCAAGAGCCATTCAGTTGCCCTCTCTGCGACTGTTGTCTTGCCGCTACCGGCGCCGCCTACAAGAACCACATAAAGATTAGGATAGATTCTGCCAAGAATCTGACCATTATACCAACAGCGACGTTCCAGGAGCGCGGAGACGCATGCGAGGAAAGCCCAGCTAGTATAGAGAGAGCTCCATTTGTAATCGGAAAGGAGCTTATTCCATTTTTCGAGAAGTGTCATAATTGCAATAGCAGGTCCTTTAATCGCAAGAGTTCTTCCAGCGTGAGAATCACACAGCTTCCGCTGCCATCGCGGAGATGAAATTCCTGGTTCTCGCCAAAAGGAATAAATTGAATGGTTGCTTCGTCGCCTAGTGGCGTCTTGTCATAGGGAATCATTTAATATCTCTCCAATTTGGGCCGGTTTTTATATCGACAGTGAAAGCGCAGCGTTCATAGCGCCCGCAGGGGAAGGTTATTTCAGATATCGTTTTATTAATTAGGACTTTCAGTTCTGGTATGCTCTCGCGATGACACTCTAGGAGCAAGGCATCATGGATCTGATTAAGGACGTTGAACTCCGGGACATTTTCGGCGGCTACGAGGCGTAGCCAAAGCATGTTAACGCAGTCTGCTACTACTGTGGGAGGGACATAGGCTAGAGCTTCTTGGACAAGCTTTATTCGGCTGTAGTAGTCATAGTAGTTTCCATAGAACCGCCTTTTGCGGCCTTGGGGGGTCGAGATAGTTTTTGTCTTGATAAGTTCTGCTTGCGTGCGTTTGTGCCAGTCTTTTATGCCCGGGTAGAGCTTGAAATAAAGATCAAAGATTCTCTCGGCTTCGGTAAGGTCCATCCCGGCCTCGACTGCAAACTTTTTAGGTTGCATGCCATAGTTAAGGCCGTTGTTGGCGGCTTTGCCTTTTTTGCGAAAGGGGTTAGTGTCCGCGTCAAAGCCCTCTGTTTCGCGGATGTTAAAGCCTGCGATTGCGCTTCCCGTTAGGCTATGCAAGTCGCCGCCAGGCTGGTCCATAGCGGTTAGCATCTTGTCTTCTCCACTGAGCCACGCGACTACGTGAGGGTCTGCGGCTTTGAAGTCAAGGCTTAAGAGCACCCAGTCCGGGTGACTGGGAATGATGATGTGGCGAAAGCTTTTTGGAATATTTTGAATGTTAAAGCCAGTACCCCAGGGAGTGGCTTGGCTAGAGAAACGGCTCGTAACGGTTCCGCCACCGCCGCTATCCTTCTCATCGGCTCCTTCGCTTGTATCCTTGCCGCCTGTAAGGTTAATGCTGGTATGGAGGCGACCATCTGAGTCTAGCTTTACGTAGGCATAGCTAGTAAGGAGCTTTGCTGCGGAACGGAAGGCGAGAAGCTCTCCGGGAAGCGCGCTCTTGTTGCCTTGCTTGGCTTGAATCTTCTTGAGTGCTTTTTTGTCGGTAGTCTCGACACCTTCTTTGCCCGCTTTACTGCGTTTGCGAGGCAAACGAATGCCGGCCTGTTTGAGAAGGGCTTGTACCTGTTTGGTAGAGCTTGGGCGAAAAATCTGAGGTTTTTCTATGCGCTCGTAGACAGGAAAGCCTAATTTTTTAATAGATGTTAGGGTGGGGGAAATGCGACAGGCAATAAAGTTCCCCTCTAGGTCTTTTGTAAAGTATTTACTACCCGGGCGGATCTTTCCTTTGCGAAGCAAATGCTGGACTTTTGGAGGAAGCTGGGGTGTGTAGATAGCCTGCATTTTGAAAAAGGTTTCTCTTACCTGGGCGATAAGCGAAGCTTTCATTTCGGCGAGGGCCTGGTGGTCTACTACAAGGCCGCGAATGCAGAGATTGAGGACTTCTTTGCTGAGGGGCATGAGGTGGCCGTAGTAAAAGGCCCGGCGAGAGTCTTCGGCAAGAAGGGTGTCTAGTACATCGCGTATGGCAAGGGTGCGGGTAGCGTCTTTAGCGTTGTACTCGAAGAGGCTATCTGTTGCGACCCAGCTTTTTTGATCTTTCCAGGGATCGCAGAACAAGTATAAGCGGGCTAAGTCGCGAAGCGACTTAGGGGCTTCTGGATTCCATAGATGTGCCATTATCATTGTATCGATAATGTCTCCATTTGGGGTAAGCCCTAGCCGTGCTAGCCACAGGCAATCGAAGATATAGTTTTGAAATATCCAGGTACAATTAGGTTTTGCGAAGAGAAGCGCGAGCTGTGTCCAAAAAAACTCTTCTTCTTCGGGGGACCATGCACTCTCCGTTCCGATCATGAGGGGCATAGAGTAGCCGTGATATGTTTCACTTCCGCTGCGGTAGGCAAAGCCTATGGCACTGATCTCTTCTTCATAGAGTTCTATATCTAGGCTTATATTAGACTGCGATTGCAAGATCGCGAAGAGATTTTCTAGGTCATCAAAGGTACGCAGTACCTTTGTGGTTTCTTGGAAACGAGTGTAGGGCTCTTTTAAACCGATAGCCTTAGCCTTAGCGATTGCGGTCTGGATGAAAAGTTCGTTAATTGGGTCTTGGAAGAGGGTACTCGGTTCGGGGCAGTGGATAAGGATAGTGCTGAAGGGTTGTTCTAAGAGGTAGCAGTGATCTTTATCGCGGTCTACGATTAGATTTATGTGGCCGCTTTGTGGGCTGGTGGTAAAGCTAAAGTCGCTGTCGCGAAGGCCGGCTGCGCGGAGCCAGGGGGTTAGGAGATGAGTGTTAGGGGCTACTATATAGAACACTTGGTCTCTTTTTATGCCCCTCTAGGGGAGGGACACCCGGTAAGGGGGATTAACCGGGTGTCCTCGGGGGAAAGCACAGGGTAATTGCGGAGCAATTACTGGACTGTGCTAATACGCTTAATGATATTCTTTTCGCCGTCTGAACCATCGCGACGGGTAAAGGTCTCAACATCAACGTCTGCGAGAACGGTTACGCCCTCTAGATTAAGGGCTTCATAGTTTCCGCCCACGTTAATGCCAATTGCGGCTGGAACGCTGCCATACTCGTCGGCTTCAGCGGATGTGTCTGGCGCCCAAGTCATGGTGTGAAGCGCAGTTTCATCGTTAATACCGGCTGATTGGCCTAGTACTTTGAGGAAGCGCTGGGTCACACTACTGTTCTTGACAGTGCTATCCTTAGCGCGGAATAGGACGAGTGAGGCGCCCGTTAGACCACGATTTTCTGCATCTGCGTGGACGAGAAAAATTTCTGCTTTGAATTTTCCAGTGGAGCCCATCTGGCGCGCGCTAATGCGTTTTACGGTCATCGCGTAGCGACCTGGCTTGGCGAGCTCACGTTCTCTTTTTGGAGCTTCGGCGGAGAGGGCTGCTATCTCTTCAGCCGAGAGTTGTGGATCTTGGAATGAGTAGTTCATTTTCTTTTGTTTCCTTTTTTCTTTTTGTGTGCTTTATTGCACTCTGAAACCTTAACAGGTTTCTCTGGAACTTGCAAGGTTTTTTCGTAGAGCGCCCAAAAATAATTACAGATTTTTGTTTCGTGGTTGTAGGGAGCACTTGAAAAATATGATTGCCACTCTTCAGGATATGCAACGTGGCGATAGCAACTGTCTTTGAGGGGACAATTTTCGCCGGAGCGCAAGGTAATATCAGGCATTATTTCTTTCTCTTTGTTCGGATTAAATAACTGGTAAAATTGTCGGACAATATACCTACAAGAAGTGCCGTAAGTACACATTCAAAAAATAAATCCATTATTTTTTCTCCGTCATAACGCGGCCGTCGAAGACACTTAGGTCAAGGACTTTTAGATTGCCGAGAGCGTCAACAAACTCTGGGGCGACAAAGCTATTAGTAGCTATCCGTTCACTTTTCTTTGCCTTTACAACGTATTTACCGCCGGAAAAGGCAAGATATTGCACATCGGTCATACGGCGTGGGAGACCGTTAATAAAGCTCCCGCGGCCTGCGGCGGCGAGAACTTCCTTGCCCTCGAGATCTTTACTTTTTTCTACGTGGCAGTTAACGATAACGTTACAGGGAAGTTTATGCAGGCGTTTGAAGTAAAGTTCGTTGCAGAGATTGCGAATGTAATCCCAGCCCTCATAACTAAGCTTGCCATCGATTGGGATTTTTCCTTTTACTTTTGCGTGTTCTTCGGCTAGTTCGTTAAAGACGCTGATGGTATCGACTACGATGGTTTGATAAGGGCAATCCTTTAAAAGAGAGTCTGCGAATCGGATCGCACTTTCGACATCGGTATAAGTGTCAAAGTCTATGAGTGCCTTTTGTGCCGCTGGAAGGCTATCGGCAAGGATTTTCATTTTACCGTCGAAATCAAAGAAGTAAACGCGGCCCCAACGGGTGGCATCGGCTGCGCGAAGGCTTTTGCCGGTTCCAGTGTCTCCGATTTGAAGGAGACGGAGAGGAAGCGGTTGCTGGGAAGATACGTCTGCAAGTTTAATTGGCATTGTTACTCCGTTTCAAATATATTTTTCTCTAGCCATGGCCACCCTAGCTTTGAGAGTCTAGTCCAGTATAGGCCTTTGAAAGTTTGAAGGCAAGATAAAAATGCATGGAAGCAAAAATCTAGGTGCTCGTAATGAAAGACCTTTCCCTTTTCGGGCTGATGGCGGGGCAGATGGATGGCGCAATAGCCTTCTACCGGTTCGAGAGGGTGCAGTTCGTTGTAGGCTTGCCTGTAGGCAGCGAGTTGCCAGCCGGTGGTGGGAGATAGCATGCGGCCAGTTTTGAGATCCCCCAGGATCCTACGGATCCGGCCGTCAAAGGCGGTATGTTCTAGGAGCATGTCCACTCTACCGGCGAAGCCATACTGCGAACTGTGTACTGGAAACTCTACGTCTACAATCTTTAGATTGTTTGCCGCCAAGAGAGTGGAAAGAGCGTCTAGCTCGGGGAGTTTGTTATCTAGGCCATGTTTAAATTTATCTTCGAGGGCTCGTGCGATTGTGGTTCCGTGGTCCGCTGCGGTTAAGGACTTGTCATCGATTTCCTCTGCGGGGGTGCGGATGAACCATCGTTTGAGTTCGATTGGGATAATGTGTGCTAGCACACTGGTAACGCTAATGTAGTTAGCGCCGTCGCTATCCGTGTACCAGCGCCAATCGTTTTTATCCTTATCTTGGCAGGTGAGACTCATACCTTTGGGGTTTCCTGTAGAACTTGTTCCAGGAGGCTAACTTTTTTCTTCTTTTTCTGCCCGGCGCGGCGAGAGATAGCTTCCCGAGCCGCACGCCTCTCGGTGACGAAGCTGCTTGCATTTTCGGGAGAGAAGGGCTTGGATAAATTGTTTTGAGCTTCACTCATTTTTTTTTCTTCCTCCTTGGGCCCGATAGAGCCAAAGGTCGAGAATTTCCGTTAGGCGAGAGGTAAATACGACGAGGCTCGCGTGGTGCCAGTCTTCGTGATCTTGGTTGGGCGTTGCAACGACTGTTGCCGTTGCGATGTTTAGCTCATTGAAAGCGAGAATTAAGTTAGTTAATTGGACTTGATCCCAGGCGCTTTTAAAGAAATCTAAGTCTAGGTGATCTGCCGTAACGGCCTCAGCAATAACTTTGTCTTTATCGATTAGGGTTTTGTAGTTTGGCTTCTTCATTTTATCCTCGTATGATTAGACTCTCCGTGGCGGAAGTAGGCGCAGAAAGTGTCATGTGCGGCGTTGGTTAGAGAGACGGTTCCGCTTCGGACTGCGCTGTGAAGCATGGCGCTGCAGGTGCAGTATTTAAGCTCTTTTCTTTCTTTAATAGGGAGAGAATTAAATAAAAGTTTTAACCAGGATTTTGAGACCGAGTCTTTTATACTAATATTTCCATACTTACAAAAATAAATCGATCCTTGATCGATAAATTCGACGATAACCATTTCGCCAATGATATTATCTGAGATAAAGCTGCTATGGCTAGGAAAATACATACCGGGCAAATTCGGACTTAATATAAAGCCATTTAGAATCAGGGCTTTTTTTTCCGGGAAAGTAAAGGTATCTCCCGGCTTTAGACTATCGATTTGTTGAGAGGTCATAGAAGCCCCAAAAGATGCGCGAGTTTGTAGCCGGTCAAAACGGCGCCACCTAAAACAATTAACATAATTGCGATAAAGAAATATAACTCTGCCATTTCACGAATAAAGTTTTTCATATTTTCCCCTTGTTGTAGGGCCAATTAGCGGGCCTTGGGCTGATCTTATCGAGCTCTTCTAGCTCGATGAGGCTTTCCGCGAGCATGGAGTCTATTTCTTTTTGTACTCGCGCTTCGTCCTCGCATTCCGGGCAAAAGAAACTTGTGAGAAGGGGCTTTAGAGGGCAATTATGCTTTTGGCATTTGTCTGGCATGTTAGTGGACACTCTGGCCTGTGCCGATGTGATCTCCCTCCAAAAAAACATTTGGATCGTTTAGATTAAGGGTTATGACGCTGGCCGCTTGCACGCAGAGACTAGTTTTGTGGAGTTGGGGGCCGAAATGTGGGCCTGAGACTTCTTTAAATAGAATGCCGTTTGGGGTGCAGCCGCCGACTTCCCGGCCAGTGAAGAGATAGATGCCGCTGGTGGAGCTAAAGACCTTCTTCATTGGGTCATCGGTTGGGAAGGTGCTGCGCGCGGGAGCGTCGTCGCTAGGCATGCGGAGGGTCATTAGGACCGCTATGGCGATAATCCAGAGCATGATTGCCGTGGCCGCGAGAAAAGCATCTAGAGGGCGTGAGAAGTTCATGAATTAAGCATGACACAGGGCCGGGGGTTCTGTCAAGAAGTTTTATGAGGCGAGTTCTTGCGCGAGACGGGCAAAGCTCGCTCGCCAGGCGGCTAGCTCTCGGCGGCGCCTGCGGAGGACGTAGGCAGGGTGGTAAAAGAAGGAGACTATTTTAGGCATCTTTAGGAAGTGAAGCGGCCATTTTTGTATTGCCTCTCTGGCGGTGCGCCCTAGGCAAATGAGAATCCGCGGCTGCGCCAGTAAGAAGTGTGCTATTAGCTCGTCTTGGTAGAGGGCTATTTCATCGGGAGTGGGGGTTCGGTTGTTGGCCGGGCGGAAGTTTATGGTATTTGCGAAGAGACATTCATTATCGGAAAAGCCTGCGTCTGAAAGGGCGCGGCGGAGAAGTTGCCCGGATGAGCCTATAAAAGGACGGCCGAGGGAGGCCTCTAGGCGACCGGGGGCTTCTCCTATGAGCATGATAAGGGCCGGAGAGGGGCCTTCGGGGTGGACAAACTTTTCCATCAGAGAACCTTTAGGGTAGTGAGGGGACAAAAGCTATCGTGAGGTTTTTCGTCTAGAAGCATTGCACGGGTCATGAGTTTGGCAGAGCACTTGCAGAGACGTGAAGCGCGAGCCTCACGGATTGTGTCTATGGAGTTCTTGGAGAGCGCTCGGTCATAGGTCGGCGAGTTTACGTAGTAAAGAAGATCATTCTCGATAAGCTCCACTATCGTTTCCGCAGGAAACGGCCACCATAGGCGGGGTAGACCGTAGGATTGTTGTTCTTGGTCGCTAGGGATTCGGAAGAGAAAGAAATGCCTCTTTGCCATTCTAGGCTCTAGTAAGATTGTATTCCATGAGTTCAAGCCACAGCTTTTGGGGGTCTCGGTAGCGCTGTGGGAATTTGCGCTTGCTATAGAGGCGCATGGCTTCGATCATGGTTTTTTCTTCGACAAGGGCTTCGTTATCAGCTTGCTTGACGAGTGGGTCTAAGAGAGTCGGTAAATTGTATTCTTCCATGAGACGAGTAAAGTGAAAGGCTTCAATGGCTTCGATTTGATTACAGGAATGTTTAACGTGGCTGGGGATATCCCCGATTACAACTTCGGCTGCATCATGGAGAAGAGCCTGAAGGCGCTGGGAGCGGTCGCCGCCTCTGTCTCGTACGATTTCATAGACGCGAATGGAGTGGGTAAGCACGTCAAGGCATCCGGCTGAGCCAGCGAAGCGATTGATGTGGTTGAGACTGAAGGCAATTGCTTCGAGGGGAAGCCTAGCAATGTTGAATGCATCGCCGGGAACGGGAGGAACCAAGAGATGGACGAAGTGTTTGCGGTTATTAGATAGTTTCTTTTCCATACCGAGAGCTTACCGCGAAAAAGAGACGTTGCCAAGGATTTTTTTATCCATGTCGGTTAGCTTGTCCTTGGCGACACCCCGGCGGCCATTGGTGGCGACTACCGTTTGGCGACAGTAGCCACAAGATAGACAGAGATGTTGGAGGGTGGTCATATAGCGAGTGTGGGCTAGGGGGCGGATCCAGTTTGTGCCGTTACAGTACGGGCACCATGTTTTGCGGGATATTACCATAAGATCGCCGCGAGAAAAAGGAAAGAAAAGACTGCATGGATTTTCCAGGTTATTCTGGCATAGTCTAGTGCATTTTCTGCGGTGACTGCGCCGAAGAGGCTAAGAGCGCTGCTGAGGGAAGAGATAAAGAGGCCGAGGGCGTAGAGTTTGTATGGGTCCATGGAAAGAGCTTAACAAATGCTTGCGGGAGTGTCAAGTTTATGATAGGCTTTTCGGATGGTGTTTAAGAAGCAAAAGAAGAACCCGAGCTATAAGTTTGAGATTGGGTATAAGCTTATCCTTCTTAATAGCAGTCTTTTCCATCAGTCCCTGTATCAAGTTTTGGATGAGGGCGAGGCTCTGGTGGATGTTAACGATGATCTATGGATTCGGCTGGAAGATGACGGCGTTTTTAGTACGTATGCTAAAATCAAAAAATTGGAGACAAAATGGTCACACTAAAGGCTCTTAGGAAAGCGCGAGGCCACTTTGTGGTTTTACAGATTAAAGATCATGTTATCGGTGGCGCAGATATAGATCCGGTTTTTATAGAAGTAAATGGATGGCTTTCGGTTGTTGATGAGGAAGAAGGCGTCGTCCAGCTTCTTCATTGGGTCTCTAGTGAGAACCGTGATGACGATGAGGGAAGTCTAATTCTTATCCCGGCTATTGTGCGGTTGCGGGTACTGGGGGAATGAAACTTTTTCTATTTTTGAGCCCTATAGCCATTTGGCTATATCTGGTCTTCAGTCCGCCACAGTTTGGAACGACCCCTTTTGAGGAGACTACTATTATTGAGGCGATCCTTGATTTCGGGAATTGTTCTCTGGTTCCCGCGGAGGCTCAACGAAGGCTGAAAGAGCTTTCTAGTGTGATTGTCCTCCACGAGGACCTCTATCGCTTTCCTGCTTTTCGTCCGCCGAATAATGAGCTACAGATCTGTGGCGTCACGTTCTATCTAGGGAAGCCTATCATTGCCTTAAACACTAACCCTCTTGCTTTTGAAGCATGCTTTTGGTTTGGCGAGCAAGACTATCAACGGACTATTCGCCACGAGATGCTCCATGTCGCGGGGTTAGACCATGGAAAGCTATTCTCTCGCATTCTCCGTGAATGTGAATAATCACGCCTACTTAGCGATTAATAAGCCAAAAACAGCTCTTTTCCTTGTAATTTCATGCGCTTAAAGATTAATTATTAATTTCTGCTAGACCCCCACCCCCCTTCTCTCAGTATTTTTTTTATTGACACGGCCTACCCCCTTATGTGAAAATAAATAATTAAGATGGAAAAAGATAAAAAACTCAAGCAAATCAAGTCAGTTAGCCTTTCACCAGAGCGAATCGAAATTATTAATCGCTTCTGTAAAGAAAACGACTGTAGTTTCAGTGCTGCCATCAACATGGCTTTTGATGCCTTTCTCAAGCTTCCTCCTGAATCTCGCCCAACAAAACGCGGAAAGCTTTCTCCCGCATCCCTCCGCAGGAAACAAGATAATGCCATGGCCAGATGGGATAACTTTTGCATCCTCCACGGAGAGACCCTTACTACCCGATTTTTTGGCCCTCGCGTGCTTTGCGCCGAACGGGGAATATTGTGGAATATAGTGGACAGTGATCCCCGGCAATTTATTGAAGATCGAAAACTTTTTTGGAAGCTCAATTATTCTGGGTTAAGTTTACCCGAAGATTTAATCATAGAATTATCAGCTGGTCATCCGGAGTTTTTCATCGAAAGTCAAGCCTACATCAACGGCACTCCCGGAAAATGGGAGGAGGAATTATGAAGAAAAAACTATACGAATTAACCCCAGAGCATGAAGCCCAACTAAAGCCATGGGCCGATAAATGGACTAAGATTATACTTAATACGGATGCCATGACGGAAGATGATAAAGTGAAGTTTAAGGAAGCTATGGATGGTTTATATGCTGCCGCCAATTTACCCGTTCCAAAAACTATTATACACGTACAAAGTCCTTTTGTGGCTATTATGGCCGGCGTTCTTGCCACTTGTCTTATAGAAGAGCAACAAAAAAATAAAATAAACGTCGCCATGAGATCCGCGACAGAGGCCGCGACAAGGGCCGCGACAGGGGACGCGACAAGGGCCGCGACATGGGCCGCGACAGGGGACGCGACAAGGGCCGCGACAGACTTAA